>Ga0268262_10001234_pt1 | contig 32139 bp, 31 predicted proteins | sample TergutNc150P3_FD_190354 | JGI IMG/M metagenome (GOLD analysis project Ga0268262, IMG submission 190354) | Nasutitermes corniger P3 segment gut microbial community from laboratory colony in Florida, USA - Nc150 P3 (SPAdes) (version 2) | ecosystem: Host-associated > Arthropoda: Insects >... | reverse complement strand
GTCGATTCCGCAATTTTCAATCTCATAAATAAAGAGGCGCAGCGCCAAGAAGATGGCATTGAGCTTATAGCCTCTGAAAATTATGTGTCCAAAGCCGTTATGGAGGCTATGGGTAGCTGCTTAACCAATAAATATAGCGAAGGCTACATAGGCAAGCGCTATTATGGCGGCAATCAGGTGATAGACGAAGTGGAGCTTTTGGCTGTGGAAAGGTGCAAAAAGCTATTTGGCTGCGAGCACGTAAATGTTCAGCCGCTTTCCGGCAGCCCTGCAAATGCTGCGGTTTATTTTGCAACCATAAAACCAGGCGACAAAGTTCTCGGCTTGCAACTGGACCACGGCGGACATTTATCCCACGGGCATCCTGTGAATTTTTCGGGAATGTTATATAATTTCACGCAATATCAGGTGGAAAAAGAAACAGGCAGAATAGATATGAATAAAGTGCGGGAAATAGCACTTCGCGAAAAGCCCAAAATGATTTTGGCAGGCTTCTCGGCATATAGCAGAAATTTAGATTGGAAAAAGTTCAAGGAAATAGCAGACGAAGTTGGCGCAATTACATTTGCAGATATTGCTCATATAGCAGGCTTAATAGCAGGCAAGGCAATAGATAGCCCCGTTCCTTATTTTGATATTGTAAGCACCACAACCCACAAAACTTTGAGAGGTCCTCGTGGCGCAATAATAATGTGCAAAGAGGCTTTTGCAAAAGCCATAGACAAATCCGTGTTCCCAGGTATGCAGGGAGGTCCTCACGACCATTCAACTGCGGCAAAAGCTGTGACTTTTGAAGAAGCATTGCTGCCTGAGTTTCAAACTTATGCAAAGAATATAATCGCAAATGCTCAGGCAATGGCGGCAGAGCTTATGGGATCGGGTTTCAAAATAATTTCCGATGGCACTGATAATCATCTTATGGTTGTTGATGTGACTAGCAAAGGAATTTCTGGCAAAGAAGCCGAACAGGTTTTGGATTTGGTTGGCATTTCTTCCAGCCGTTCAACCATTCCTTTTGACCCTCGCAAACCTATGGACCCGTCTGGGGTTCGCTTGGGAACAGCGGCTATCACAACCAGAGGCTTTGATATAGAAGATACCAAAGCAGTTGCTAAAGCTATTGCGCAGGCTATTGAGAATCACAAAGACGAGGCAAAGCTGAAAAGCATTAGGGAAAGCATTTTGGCACTGTGCAGAAAGAGAGCTTTGTATAAGAACTAAATAGTTCTGTGAACCTCAACCCCTTCCACAACAATCGCGCTATGCGGGCGAGCGGGGCATAAATGCTCGCAGGCACCGCAACCTATGCAGCGTTCTGTATCTATCATCGGGATTTTTGGAGCATCTGGGGCGGCATCTGCGCTTTGGGGTATCATGGTTATTGCGGCATTTGGGCATTTGCGTGAACATAAATCGCAAGCAACTTTATCTGTATTTACAATGCAAACTTCCTTGTTCCACACAGCACAGCCTATTTGTATGGAAGATTTTTCGGCTCTTGTGATGGGTTTTATTGCTCCTGTTGGGCAAACTTCAGAACACTTAACACATTCTGGGCGGCAATAGCCACGCTCATAAGACATATTGGGTTTTGTGTTTCCGTGTGCTTTGTTGGATAACACATCGTTTGGGCAAACAGTAGCGCATAATTGGCAGCCTAAGCAATGGTCGTGGAAACGTTTGTAGCTGCCTGCCCCTGCCGGAACTATCGGTCTTTTGCGGTTTGGAACTTTTTTGTCTTTTAACTCGGTTAAGCCTCCATCTCCACTGCTGGCTTGCAATTTGGTGGCACAACTCAATGCCGCAATGGTGGAACCCACAAAGAGATTGCGCCGCTGGGCACCGCTTTCGCTTAAAATTTCCTCTTCTTTTTGCACAACTTTTTTTGGAGGCTTGGAGTATGAAATGGCTTTTGAAGGGCAAGATTTTACGCAGTCTAAACAAGCTATGCAACGGGTGTAATCTATTTTTCCCTCTTCTGTATCAATGCAAGATGATTTGCATTTTTTAGAGCATAAATCGCAATGCTTGCATTTGGAAAGGTCTATGCGGAGTTTTACAAAGGAATATTTGGATAGCAAACCGAGAAAGGTACCAACGGGGCAAATTGTATTGCAATATCCGCGCCCGCTTTTATATGCAAAAATAGACACTCCTGCAAGAGTTAAAAGAGCAAGAACCAAAGAGGTCACACTTTTCACCCATACATCCACAGAATAAAAGGCATAACTGCCTGCACGTTCCGAAAAATAAGCTAGCAGGTTGTTTCCGAATTTGTAAATGGGTCCAAAAATTTGCGAGACAATTCTTCCATAAGCAGCATAAGGTTCAAGCATAGAGATAAGACCGCCGCCAGCAAATGCGGTTGCTATAAAACCTGCGAGCAAAACATAACGCAAAATAACAAGTCCCTTGCGCGGTTTGCTGTAAGAAAATTTGGTTTTAAAAGAAACCATGTCTTGGAAAATACCAAGCGGGCAGAACATAGCACAATAAAAGCGCCCAAAGAGCAGTGTTAAAAATATTATGGCAAGCGCAATAACAATGTGAGAAGCAAAAATTGCCGGAATAAATTGCATTTTTGCAACCCAGCCCAAATAGGCGTGTACGCTTCCAGTAAAATCCAAGAAAAGCAAGGTTATGGAGATAAAGCAGAATAGTTGTATCATAAATATTCCTCTAAATAATATCCGTTTTCAAGTTTTCTATAAATCTATCTATACGCTGCATCTCTTGCGGAATTTGTATATTTTGCGGGCAGTTGGGAACGCATTTTCTGCAACCCGTGCATCTATTTGCCTGTCGCACAGAATCTATTTTGCGGTCTAGCCCAACGAGGAAGGCACGGCGCGCTCTTTTGTAATCTTCGCTTTGCTTGTCGTCTGGGAAATTGCCTTCGTTGAGGCAACGGTTGTAGTGCGCGATTATTTCGGGAATATCAAGACCATAGGGGCAGGGCATACAATACTGACACTGTGTGCAGTTTATGTTTCTGTATTCAAGCATAACTTGCGAAACTTTTAGCAACATATCCCTTTCGCTTTCGTTCAATGGCACAAGCGGAGAATAGGTACGCAAATTGTCTTGCAAGTGTTCCATAAAGGTCATACCGCTCAACACGGTAATCACATTTGGAAAACTCCCAGCAAAGCGAAATGCCCAAGAAGCCGCGCTTGCATCTGGATTTAGTTGAGTCATGGCGGCACGTGCTTTGTAGTGCGGCTTTGCCAAGCGACCACCCAAAAGAGGTTCCATTATCACAATTGGAATGTTGTTTTCTGTGAGCAAATCGTACTGGTGCTTGGCACTCACATTGGTGCGCTTTGCATCGGCGGTCATGTCCCAGTCAAAATAATTGAGCTGAATCATCACAAAATCCCAAGGGTATTTAAGCGCCATATAATCAAAAAATTCGCCATCTCCGTGAAAAGACCAACCGAGGCTGCGTATTCGCCCAGACTCACGCTCTTTTAGCAAAAAGTCCATAATGCCATTATCTATATAGCGTTCTTTCAACGCCTCAAAAGTGCCAACATTGTGAACTAGGTAATAATCTATATAATCTGTTTTTAAATCTTCAAAAGAACGTTTATACATAGCAAGCGATGCTTCGCGGCTGCTGTGCTGGTTGCGGTTAGACATTTTGGTTGCTATAAAATATTTATCGCGTGGGTGGCGGCTAAGTGCAATGCCTGTGGCTTTTTCGGAAAATCCTTTGCAATAAAGCGGAGAGGTATCAAAATAATTCACTCCGCGTTCAATGGCATAATCTATGGATCTGTTGATTGCCTCTTGGTCAAGGTTGTTTTCTGTGGATAAATCCTGTGATTTTGGCATACGCGGGTATCTCATGCAGCCATAGCCCAAAAGAGAAACGTGGTTTCCGTTTTTGGGGTCAACTCTGTAAGTCATTTCTCCAGTAGGTTCGCCTCCCTGCTTTGCAGAAGAACCATCTTTTGAGCCGCAACCGCTCAAAGCGGCAAGTGCAGCACCGGCACCCACCAATTTAATAAAATCGCGCCGCCCTATATTTGAATTGCTTGCATCATTGTTGTTATCCATGTATGTAAATATAGTATCTTTTTCAATGACCTAATTCAAAGTCCCAGCAATTGCTTTTTCTTTGCGTTAAACTCTTCCTCTGTGATAATGCCTTTGTTTTTTAAATTCGCGAGTTTCTCCAACTCTTCGGTGGCATCATATTTTTGCGGCGAATTATTGTCTTTTTTCTGCTCATTGTAGCTCTGCTGGGTTTTTCTATCCGTTGTGAAACCAGTGTCATCATCAACGGTCATTCTTTCGAGCCTGCACTTGGGGCTGGAAAAAAGGGCGAGAAAACCAGGGGATTCATAAGCGGCTAAAAAAGCGACAGTTTTATTATTTGCCGTAAAATTGAGATCGGCACTTTCGCCTTTTGGACATTTCACTTGAATGACGTGAACTCCGTTATTCACTACATAGCTTTCAGCTTGCCTGTCTTTTATGCCATTTTCCTTTTTTACGTTATCTATAAACACATAAATTAGACCTCCTTCTTTTGAGTTAGGATCATTTCTCTGCACCGTTATTGCCGTTTGCGATATCGCAGGGCGCAAAGCGGGTTTTTTAGCGCAACCGAGGGTCAACGTGGCTAATAATAAGCCCACTGCCAATAGAAAAAGATTACTTTTCATAATGTATTCCTTTTTAACAAAAATCTCATCCTAAATATAGTAATATTCCGACAAAAAAGCAAGGAAAAAAAACGGGAAAATTTTCTATATTACCCTTGTGCCCTACTTTCTACTAATATCAAGCGTTTTTTTGCTTATGTCGTGCGCGAGCAATGCTCCCAGAGAAGCTGCTTCTCAATATGAATATGACATGGCTTCTGCTGACAACACCGCATATTACTCCAAATCCAGCTATTTAGCTAGTGCGGGTGGTGCTGTGCCAAGACCAGCCAGAAGAGCAATGCTAGCAGCGGCACCTATGGCTGTTGAAGAAGCTCAGGCACTTGAAGATGAGGCAGGGTATGGCGGTAGTGATGGGGCTATGGTTGGAGGCATGGCATCTGCACGAATGGTGAATTACACCGGTAGCATCACTATGCAAAGCGCAGAGCCGGAGGCACTTATAGATACGGTTGCGGCTTGGGCAAAGGTAAAGGGCGGTTCCATTAGCAATCGCAGAAATAGCTTTATTTCCCTGCAAATTCCTGTGGCAGAATTCAAAAATTTCTTCAATCAAATTTTAAAACTTGGACACGCAATAAGCAAAAACATATCCGCAAGCGACATCACAGAAGCCTACGCAGACAATGCCGCCCGCCTTAGCATAGCAGAAAGCACTTTGGCAAGATTGCAACATCTTTTAGCCGCTGCAAAAACCGAACAGGAAAAAATCGCCATCTTAAAAGAAATTCAAAGGGTTAGCGAGCAAATTGAACAGAGAAAGTTGGAAGAAAAGGAATTGTTGCGACAAGCCGCATTCTCCACCATAAACCTTTGGGTGAGCAATATACCCGTAGCCATTCCATATAGAGCAAACATAAAAGCCTTTGAATGGTTTTCAAATTTGCCGAATAATTCAATTAGCGGAAAAGCACTGAAACTCTCCATTCCAAAAGATTTCATAGAAACCGAAGATACCAAACATGTGTGGAGCACGGCATCCGCGCTTAATGCAAAATTCAACGCTTTTGAAAGAAAAAACGAACCCCAAGGCACAACCAGTTTTTGGGCAGAAGCAATGCTTGAGTTTTTTAAATCCCAGTATGCGGCAGAACTTAAAACCGAAGAAAACTTTTCCCTAGTTCGCTTGCAAAGTTTTGGCACAGAACCCGAAGTTCACTACATAGCCTTGTTAAAAAAGTCCGATGAAAAAACTTTGAGAATAGCGGTTGCTTATTTTCCAAATATAGAAGCAGAGAAAAAGAACTCCGAAGCTGTGTTGGAAGTTTTGAGGAGGGTAAAATGAAAAAGTGGCTAATAGTTGGTTTGCTAATCGCAATTCAGGCTTATGCACAAGTGGAGCAGCGTTTTGACTTTCACATTAAAACCGCAAATACAGATAGTGTTTTTCAAAAGATAATAGAAACAGCTGAATCCAAAGGTGGTTATTTTACGAATTTCACGGAATATTCTGTTTTTCTAAGGCTTCCTACTGAGGCTTTGCCAGAAGTTCAATCTCTGATTGGGAACCTCGCAACCATTGAGCAAAAAGGCTTTGAAAGCACAGATAAAAGCACGGAAAAGGAAAGACTGAATTCTCAAATACAATCCCGAAAAAAACTTTTGGCAACCTATATGGATTTGGTAAAAAACGCTCCCTTTGCAGAGTTGCAATCCGTGGAACGCGAAATGGTGAGCTTGAATGCTCAAATAGAGCATTTGCAAGGTTCGTTGCAGGCAATAGAAAAAAGAGCCGCCCTAGCCTGGGTTGCAATTTACGCCAGACCCATTGTACCCATTCACCGCCCAATAAAACAGATAAATTCGCCATTTGCATGGATAAACTCAACAAACTTAAACTCATTGCGGGAGGATTTTTAATATGAAATTCCTTTTAATTTTCTCCGCGCTTTTTTTATTTTCCTGCGCTTCTTTTAAAGCACAAGAACCGAGAAATTTCGCCGCTTATGAAAGCGAAAGCGATAAATTCAAAGCCATAAGTTCAGATGGCGTTTTGTACAGGGTTTCTGCTTATGAGCAAAAATCAGAAGCCTCAATGGATTTTTGGAAAGAGGCATTTTTGCTAAAAATGAAAAACTCAAACTATAAGCAAGAAGATTCCTTGAACTTAAACATAGATGGCAAAGCGGCAATAGGCTATATATTTTCCTTTGCAAGCAGCACAGGTCACGATTTATATTTAGTTGCTGCGGTGCAGTACAAAGAAAAGATGTTCGTTGTTGAAGCCTCCGGCGAAAGCTCAAAATTTGAAAACCGCAAAAAAGATATTTTAGATGCGATTAACAATATTAATATTAATTAGCTCGTTTTTAGCTACTTGCGCAGTTAAAAACTCCCCTGCTGGCAGGGAAGCCCCTCCTTGCGATAATTGCCGCAGCGGAGATGAACCTAATTTTGAAGTGAAGGTGAATAAATCTTATAAGGAAAAGAAATATGAAATTTTGGTGCTTGATTCTGGTGAGTTGATAGGAGTTTTGCCAGCATTGAATGTTATTGCCCGCTCGCCGGAAAAATGCGATTATTGCCACAGTTTTAGCGAAAGCGCGGTTGAATTTGATTTTGCCGCGAGAGAAGATTCTATTCTGAGAACTTGGTTTCCAAACAATGAACGAGTTTTGCTCTTTCCAAGCGCAAGAGTTCCAGAAAAAGATTCCGCAGAATTTTGGAAAGCTTTTGCTAATTTAAAGGAAATTCCTTTGAGCGAAAACAAAGAACTGAAAGCATTTTTGAAACATTTAAGTTTGCGCTACAAGGTTCGTTATTTGGCTTTTGCCTCTTATATTGAAGTGAACATAAAAGACAGAAAAACCTTTGATTGGGAAAGCGAATGGAGTATATGGGACGGAAAAAAAGGCGAACTTCTGTTTTGGGACTATCAAAATCTAACCGCAAAGAGCAAAAATTCAGCCCCTGTGGATAGAGGATGGGCGGGGTGCTGGCGATGAGCGACTTGCGAAAAAATATACTTGCCGAAGCAAAGCGAATTGTCATAAAACTCGGTTCTAAAATATTGATGGATGCTGGCAATAAGGGCGTTAATTTGGAATTCATAAAAAAATTCGCAGAATCCATTGCCGTTTTGCAAAGAGCAGGCAAGGAAATCGCTATTGTGAGCAGCGGTGCGGTAGGCACTGGAATGGCAAGGCTTGGCTATGCAGATAAGCCCAAAAACATAGCAGATAAGCAGGTTTGCGCAGCGGTTGGGCAAATAGATTTGATGCATGCATACAGAAACGCTTTTGAAAAACAAGGCATAACGGTTGGGCAAATTCTCCTCTCCGCTGAGGATTTTAGGGACAGAAACCGCTATAAAAACCTGCAAAATACCTTCAACTCAATGCTAAAGCACAAGGTTATTCCCGTAATAAACGAAAACGATTCCATAGCCACGGCAGAAATAAAAGTTGGCGACAACGATAAACTATCCAGCGATGTTGCCCTGTTTTGGAATGCAGATTTGCTACTCCTTTTCACAGATGAAGATGGTCTTTTTGACTCAAACCCAAAAACAAACCCAAAAGCTAGGCTTTTGAATTTGGTGCCGGAAATAACCCCAGAAATTTTAAGTTTGGCAGGAAAACCTGGCAATGCCGGCTCTGCGGTTAGCACAGGCGGAATGTACAGCAAAATTGAAGCGGTAAAAGCAGCCGCGCGTTCTGGCTGCAATGCTTTTTTGGCAAATGGAACTAAAATTCTGCCTCACCAAGTTATGTTTGAAAACGCCACTGGAACTTTATTTCTGGGCAATGCAAAAAAACTAGGCAGCCGCAAGAAATGGCTCTCTTTTGTTAGCACCCCCAAAGGTTCAATAACTGTGGACGATGGTGGCGTGAACGCAATAAGAAAAAAGAATGCGAGCGTTTTACCGGTTGGCATAGAAAGCCTTAGCGGTAATTTTAGCGCAAAAGATCTCATAGATGTCAAAGATTCAAAAGGCAACAAAATAGCTCGCGGGATAAGCCGCTTTGACAGCGAAAACCTGCGAAAAATATTGCGGACAAAAAACCAAAAAGAAGCCATTCACAAGAATGACCTCGTTGTATTTTAGAAGGGTATGCCTAAGCCAGCATTAAGGCTGAGTACTAATTTGTTTATATAGCCTAGTTGGTAAGTGTCTGTGCCATCGTAGCCAAAACCTGCACCGAATTCGTAGAAAAAGCTTATATTTTCCCATTTGTGAGTTGAACCCAAATAGAATACTAGGTCGCCTACTAAGCCGTTTACTTTTTTCCAAGTGGTTATATCTGGGTGCCAATCACTGTCGTCTTTCTTCGAGATACTTTCAGCAGAAATATAGTATGCGCCAGCTATAGCTTGCAAATAAAAACCCTGGCTTTTATTATATGCGTAACGACGCATTCCAATACCACTGCCTATTCTTATGAGCTTTTCGAATTCCACATCTTCAAAAACAGTAATATATCTGTTTGAACTACCAAGCCAAACAGCTGGCTGGATTATCACAGAATTGCCTAAGTCCAGAGGTATTTCAACTATTGAATTAAACATAAACATATTGTTTGCCGCACCAAAAAAAAGTGCCAATGGATTCAAATAAGCCGATACCCGAAGGTTTTTTTGATAGTCTTCGGGAGCATATTTTTTGTTTTTTTGTTCACATTCAATTGTAATTGACGAAGAACTTTCTTGTGCAATTGACGAGGAACTCTCTTGTGCAGCAACCAAAGAACTATCTTGTGTTATTGCCAAAGAGCTATCATTTGACAAGAGTGGCTGTGATTCTTGGGCATTTGCAAACAATGCCAAAAAGAGAACTAACAAAACTGCGTTGCAGGAATTTTTCATATTATTACCTCACGTTTAAAACGGTATGCCTATGCTGAGATTAAGATTGGTTGCTAATCTGTTAATATAGCCCATTTGCTGAGTTTTTGTAGCATCATAACCGAAACCAAGACCTAGTTCAAATAACAAACTTATATTTTCCCACTTGCGCGTTAAACCTGTATAGAGCATAAGTTCGCCCACAACACCCTTTACATTTGTCCAAATTTCTGGCTGAAGATAATCATAGTCATCTCTTTCTTTGTACGAAATACGTTTAGCAGAAAAATAATATACACTAACAATTGCTTGCAAATAAATACCAATACCTTTATTAAGTATATAATTACGAAGTCCAATGCCACTGCCTATTCTTATAAGTCCTTTGTATTCCAGCTCGCTTTGTTCATAACTTAAAACGTCAAAAATATTGAAATCGGGAATATATCCATCTGAACTGCCAAGCCAAACAACTGGCTGTATCACTACGGAATTTCTCAGATTCATAGGCATTTCAACGGTTGAACTGAACATAAGCATATTGTTTGCTGCACCAAAAAAAAGTGCCAACGGACTCAAATAAGCCGATACTCGGAGGTTTTTCTGATAGTCTTCGGGATTATATGTTTTGCGCGTTTTAATGATTTTTTCTTCCTCGACCTTCTTTTCCTCAATCTTCTTTTCTACTTTTTCTGGTTCACTTGCTTTTGTTGCCAGCAAAGAATCAACTGTCAAAGAGCTATCTCTCGGCAAAGATATAGGGGACGACTCCTCGGCATTTGCAAACAATGCCAAAAGAAAAACCGATAAAACTATCCTATATGAATTTTTCATATCACTATACCTCATTAAAAAACGGGAAGGGCGAGATTCGAACTCGCGGTGGGTTTTAAAGCCCACACGTCCTTAGCAGGGACGCACCTTCGGCCAGCTCGGTCACCTTCCCATTGGGAGTATAAATATAGAAAAATTTGGGGGGGCTTGCATTTTTTGCATAAAATTGTTATATTTACATAAATAGCAATGGAGGTTTTATGGCAACGGAATTAGAAGCCAAAATGGAAAAGGCGGTTGAGGCTACTCACCGTGAATTTGCCAGACTACGCACTGGGCAAGCTTCTCCGGCTATTCTAAACGATGTAAAAGTGGATTATTACGGTACTTTAACCCCAATTCCTCAAATTGCCACGGTGAAAAGCCCCGAACCCAGAATGCTCTTGGTTAGCCCCTGGGAAAAACAATTTCTAGACCCTATATGCAAGGCTATTTTGGCTGCAAACTTGGGCTTAAACCCATCAAAAGAAGCGGATAGCGTTAGAATAGCGATGCCAATCTTAACCGCCGAGCGCAGGCAAGAACTAGCAAAAATGGCAAAAAAACACGCAGAAGATGGTCGCACCGCCATAAGAAATCTGCGCAGGGAGGCAAACGATGCCGTTAAAAAGAACAAAGAGCTACCCGAAGACGAATCTAAAAAGCAAATTGAAAATATTCAAAAAACCACCGATAAATATATAGGCATAATAGACGCGGCTTTGGCAGAAAAAGAGGCAGATATAACAAAGGTTTAGACTATGAACGAAACACAGTTGGAAAAAGCAGCTTGCATATATTTGAGCAGAGCGCAAGAGGCTCTGGGGGCAGCCTCAGAAAAAATAAACGAAGCTGCCAATAGCAAGGATTTGGATTTGTCCGATCTTGAGCTTTTTGATTTACCCCAAGAGCTTTTTGAGCTTGAGCATTTGGAAAAACTCAATTTAGACGACAACAGATTAGCTTATGTCCCAGATGAAATAGGGAAGCTGAAAAATTTGCGGCAGTTGTCCATAAGAGGCAACTGCATTATGAACCTGCCCGAGAGCATTGGCTTGCTTGAAAATCTCGAAAAACTCTACCTAGGCTACAACACAATTTCCGAACTCCCAGATTCAATATGCAATATGCAAAATCTCAAAATGCTAAATATGGCAAATAATTTATTGACAACCCTGCCAAAAAACATAGGCAACTTAAAATCCCTAGTCAAATTCAGCCTGCACGACAACCTCTTGGAATCCCTGCCAGAATCAATAGGAAATCTGAAAAATCTTAAAAAAATCTTTTTGGACAATAACAATTTAAGCACCATTCCCGCAAGCATGGCTAATTTGAGCTGTTTAGAAGAATTGGTTTTATCTGGCAACGAGTTAAAAACCTTGCCCCCAGAATTTTCTGGTTTTAGCAAGCTAAAAGAGCTAATTTTAGATGAAAACAAGTTAGAAACTCTACCAGCAAGCCTAGCAAAATGCGCTTCGCTCCGCCTTTTAGCGATAAATGGGAACCCCATTGAGAACATTCCTCAAGAGCTTTTGGAGTGTGCGACTTTGACTATTGACGGGAATTAGATTAAACAGATTTTGAAGTTACTATATTCTAAAGCATGGAGCAAATACTAGCATATATAGGTGCTATAGGTGGCTTGGCAGGAATGGCAGCCATATTAACTGTTTTAGCTAAATTTTTCAAAGACAAAAGAGATAACCAGCTAGAAGCGCTTACTCAGTCTGTATTGGCTTGGAAGGGTTTGTGGGAATCCTCCACTAATGAAATCAGAGAACTTAAAATGGAAATTAAGGAACTGAGAAAAGAAATAGACAAATTAAAATCCGAAATAGATAAACTGAGAACAGAAAATGCTGAACTTAAAGGGCAGTTGAAAGAACATTACAAGTTGGCATAAATATGACTTTAAATGACAAAACAATATTTAACGCTAGAGCTTGCACCGCAAGCTCCTTGAATGTTTTTTCCACTAGCCACTCCCCGCTAACTACTAACCAAAAAAGCCAAAGCAGCCAAAGAGACCAAATAAATACTGGTCTTTCGTTGCCCCCCCCCCCCCCCCCCCCCCCCCTATGAGGATAAAAAAAGTTTTCCTTCCAACAAAGAGGTTCATTATGAAAACCAAAAATGTTCTTGCGGTATGCCTTTGCGCATCGCTGCTTTTCTCTTGCTCTTTCTTCGACAAATCAAAGCCTGATGATGAAGATGAACAGAGCAGTTCTTCCCTTGTCCGCAGTTCCAGCTCGGCGGCTAAATCCTCCTCATCCAGAGGTGAGGTAGAGCCCGGCGGCAGCTCAAGCTCTGACGATGATGTATCTTCATCAAGTTCATCGTCAAGCAGCAGATCTTCTGTTGCCTCAAGCTCAAGTTCAATCACAAGCTCAAGTTCTGACGATGATGATGACGATGATGATTCTTCATCAAGCATAACGCCAAGCAGCAGTTCTTCTAATAGCAGTTCTTCTGTTGCATCCACCTCTAGTTCAAGCTCTGCGAAATCGGGGTCTTCAAGCTCAAAAACCACAATTATTTACGGTGATTCTGTAACTTATGAAGATGTAGCTTACCCTACGGTTAAAATCGGAAACCAAATATGGATGGCAAAGAATTTGAATTTCAATAAGACGGGCAGCAAGTGCTGGGGCGAAGGTGTTACGGGTGTTTCTGCCGACAGCAGCGCTAAAAATTGCGAGAAATACGGCAGGCTTTATGACTGGGCAACGGCTATGGATTTGCCACCTCGTTGCAACTCCAGTTCTTGCGCCTATCTGATGACGGATTCACTCCATCAAGGAATATGCCCGGATGGTTGGCATATACCTAGCGATGCTGATTGGAACACATTGGCAAAACGTATCAATCCAAGCTGTACTGACAATACCAGTTGCGCTGAAGCCGGAATCAGGCTGATGGCTACCAGCGGTTGGGGCAATGCGAGCTACAACGGTCACGACACCTATGGTTTTGCGGCTCTGCCTAGCGGCTACTGCCTTTCTGCTACTGATTGCAGAGGTTTTGGCAGCACAGGATCAGGCTACGCCTATTGGTGGAGTACCACGGAATCTGCCTCCTCCGTTGCCGACTATAGAAGCGTGTCTGCGGGCGGCACGTATCTAGGCTATGGCTACAACAGTAAGAGCAACTACCAAAGCATTCGTTGTCTAAAGGACGATTGAGGTATCTATGAAAAAACAACTTATAGTTTTGCTATTTCTCGCCCTTGCCGCCTCTGCCTATGGGCAGATGCAGGAGCGAGTTGCCATTATCAACACTTTGGATGACCGCGATTCCATAGGGTTTTCCGAGTTGACTTATTTAACCGACAGGCTTCGAGAGACGGCGGTTAATGTTTTGCCTGCCGACCGATTCGGCGTTATGACCACTGAGAGCATAGTTGCTTTTCTCGGTTCGCTGGATAATACTATTAAGGTGTGCAAGGAAGCGAGTTGCCTTGCGGAGCTGGGTAGGAAGGTTAGTGCGGACTATGTTGCCCAAGGGCGGATAGGGCGGTTCAAAGAGGATTTGACCATAAAGGTGGAACTCTACAATGTTACAACTGGAAATTTGATGGGTTCTTTTACTGGTTATTTCAAAGATATATATAGCTTGCTGGCTCTTATAGACGATAAGGCACCGGAGTTGTTTAAGAAGATGCTTGCGGAGCCGAGGGCAATAGATGTTGAGAAGCCGGAAGTTGCGAAGATAGAGCCTGCTCCTGCGAAGCCTGAGGTGATAGTGGTTCAAAAGCCTGTCAAAACCAGCTTTTATGTTGCTATTGGCTTGGATTTAGTGGGGGCTGGGCTGCTTGTTGCTGGATATTTGAGAGAACAAGATTTGAAAAGTGCTTATGATAAATATAAGAAAGATGAAAATAATAAACCCAATGGGCAGGCAGATTTTGATAATGCTTGGGATGATGCGAAAAAAATCCAAACCCAAAGGAATGTGTTTTATATTGTCGGTGGTGTGCTTTTAGCTTCGGGGGTAGGGGTGCATATATGGTTTTAAGATTTTTTCTGCTTGCGGTTGCGTTCCTTTTGTCTTGCACTAACATAGAACGCGATAGCATCTGTGATAAGAAGAGCATTTTCTATAAAGGCTGTATTCCGCCCAGTCCTTCTGTAATTTACGAAGGCGAGACTTACAAGACGGTTGTGATTGGCGAACAGGTTTGGCTGGCGAGGAATTTGAATTATGCTGTTCCTGGTAGCAAGTGCGGCGGAGATGATTACAATTTGAAAGATGAGAATACGAAATATTGCAATACCTACGGTCGCCTTTATAATTGGGCAACGGCAATGGCTCTGCCTGAGGAATGCAATTCCAGTGTCTTTTCTTGTACTTCTCAGATAAAAGCAAAGCATCAGGGAATATGCCCTAGCGGTTGGCATATACCTAATAACGATGATTGGGAAAAGTTGGTAAATTACGTTGAAAGTAACAATGATTGCAGTAATTGCGCAGCTAAGTATTTGAAAGCGACTAGCGGTTGGAACGATTACCAAGGAAAATCCGGCAATGGCGAGAACACGTTTGAATTTTCCGCCCTGCCGGGCGGCTTCGGCTATCCTGATGGCAAATTCAGCAATGTTGGCTTCGGCAGCTGCTGGGGAAGTGCTAATGATGAAGGCGGCTACGCTTACAACTGGAAAATGAGATCCGATATCGAGAACGTTGTATCGGGCGAATACATTTACACTAAAGACTATTTGTACAGTGTTCGTTGTGTGAAGGACTAGTAGGAGTATATATATGGTTTTAAGATTTTTTATTCTCGCAGTTGCATTTCTTTTGTCTTGCACTAGCATAGAACGCGACAGCGTTTGTGATGAGAAGAGCATCAAATATAATGGCTGTGTAGGAGTCTTTTCGTCTAGTTCAAGTGAGCCTGATTTGATTATTATTTCTAGTTCAAGTTCTGAGTCAATTATTTACGGTAATCCTGTAATTCTCGACGGCGAGACTTACAAGACGGTTGTGATTGGCACACAGACTTGGATGGCGAAGAATTTGAAATATGCCGCCCCCGGCAGCAAGTGTGGCACAGACAGATATGATAGCAAACTGAAAGATGAGAATACAGAAATTTGCAATGTTTACGGTCGGCTTTACAATTGGGCAACAGCAATGGATCTACCTGCTAGCTGCAACACCAACTCCACCTATTGCTCTAAGAAAATAACTGGAAAGCACAAGGGTATTTGCCCATACAATTGGCATATACCAAGCAATGAAGATTGGAATGTTTTGATGAAGTTTATAAATTCTAGGTGTTCTGACAATAGTCGTTGCGATGGAGCTGGAACAAAATTGAAAGCAACGATTGGCTGGAATTCGTATAATAATGATGTTCCCTCAGGCTCAGACGATTTCGGCTTTTACGCCCTGCCGGGCGGCAGCAGCGGCTATTCTGATAGCACTTTCTTCGGAGTCGGCAGCAACGGCGAATGGTGGAGTTCCTTTGAGTACGGTAGCGTTGATTTCGGTAGCGACTACGCTTCCAGCCGAAGCATGAGCAACTACGACGAGGCAGTAAGCTACAGCAGCCGCATGAAGAGTTACTTAGCCAGTGTTCGTTGTGTGAAGGACTAGTAGGAGTATATTATGGTTTTAAGATTTTTTATTCTAGCTGTTGCATTCCTTTTGTCTTGCACTAGTATAGAACGCGATAGCGTTTGTGATGAGAAGAGCGTTAATTATAATGGCTGTGTAGGCGGCGGCAAGGGCAACAACATATCAAGTTATAAAACCGTTAAAATTGGCAGCCAAACTTGGATGGCAGAGAATTTGAATTATGCCGCTCCTGGCAGCAAATGTGGTGGAAACGATAAGGAACTGAAAGATAAAAATACGAGTATTTGCGATACCTACGGTCGCCTTTACAACTGGGCAACGGCAATGGATTTGCCTGCTAACTGCAATTTCAATTCTTGTGCAATAGGTGCGAAACATAGGGGAATATGCCCAATTGGCTGGCATATACCGAGCGATGATGATTGGAATACTTTGATAAAAATCGTCAATCCTAGTTGTTCTGACAATGAAGATTGTGATGGAGCTGGAACAGACTTGAAAGCAACGAGTGGCTGGACTTCGAGTAATGGTGTTCCCTCAGGCTCAAACAAGCATGGCTTTTCCGCCCTGCCGGGCGGCTTCGGCTATTCTGATAACAATTTCAGCTCTGTTGGCAACGATGGCAATTGGTGGAGTTCCTCGGAGTTCAGTAGCGACTACGCTTACAGCCGAAGAATGAACTACTACAACAAAACCGTAAACTACAGCAACGGCGAAAAGAGTTACTTCTTCAGCGTTCGTTGTGTGCAGGATTGAAGGTGCTTTTCTATATTACCCTTTCCGTATGCCAACACCCTCGGAACGAATCAAAGAGCTTACCAAAAAGCTCAGTGAAGCAAACCGCCTTTACTACGAGGGCAAAACAACCCTATTTTCAGACATTGAATTTGATGCCACCTTAAAGGAATTAGAGGCTCTGGAAAAAGAATATCCAGAATTAAAGCTGGCAGATTCCCCTACTCAAACGGTTGGCAAAGAAAATCGTGGCGATTTTATGCGCATTGCACATAAAGTTCCAATGCTCTCCATTGCAAACACTTACAGCGAAGCCGAGGTTTTAGATTGGGAACGCCAGCTCCATGCTTTGATAAGCGATAAAATTGAATATGCCTGCGAAATAAAAATAGACGGCGTTAGCATGTCTCTATTGTACATAGATGGAAAACTAGTACGCGGACTTACAAGAGGCGATGGCGAAGCTGGAGACGATGTTACCGCAAACATAAAAACCATAAAAGACATTCCGCATATCTTGCAAAATGCCCCAAAAGGCGAACTTGAAGTTAGAGGCGAAATATATATGGAACACTCCGCATTTGAAAAATTAAACGAAGAAATGATTTCGCTCGGCAAAACCCCTTACGCAAACCCAAGAAACACAGCAGCAGGCAGCTTAAAACTAAAAGACCCAAAAGAAACCGAAAAAAGAGAACTTAGGTTTTTCGCATACCAAATTCCGAGCAATTCAAACTCTCAACTCCACAGCCAAAATTTAGATTTTCTGAAAAATTTAGGTTTCAGAGTGTTTGAATATTTTGTAAAAGATTCGGTGCAGGGAATTTTTGAAGCTAGGGATTATTTTGATAATTTGAGAAAAACACTGCCCTTTGATATAGATGGAATGGTTGTTAAAGTGAATAGCATTTTCCAGCAACAAGAGGCGGGCAGAAATACAAAAGCACCTCGCTGGGCAATAGCGTATAAATTCAAAGCGGAGCGAGTTTATTCGGAGCTTTTGAGCATTGATATTCAAGTTGGGCGCACAGGTAAAATTACCCCTGTTGCAAACCTTAAACCAGTTCAACTCGGCGGCACCACGGTGAAAAGAGCAACCCTTCACAACTTTGACGAAATAAAAAGACTGGATTTGCGAATAGGCGATTTTGCAGGCATTGAAAAAGGCGGAGAAATTATTCCAAAAATAGTGGAGGTTCAAATTGAAAAAAGACCTCCAAATGCAGAACCTGTGAAAGAACCGGAAATTTGCCCAGTTTGCGGAGAAAAATTGCAAAAAGAGGATGTGGATTTGCGTTGTGAAAATTTGCAATGCAAGGCGCAACTGCTCGGATTTTTGGAATACTTTGTTTCTCGCAAGGTTATGGAAATTGAAAATCTAGGCGAAGCCTTATTGGAAGTGCTTTTGAGCAAGGGTCTTATAAAAGATGTTTGGGATATTTACTATTTGAAAAAAGAGCAGCTCTCAGCTTTAGACAAAATGGGTGACCGCAGTGCGCAAATTGTTTTGGAAGGCATAGAAAAAAGCAAAAGCAATAGCTTGGAACGATTGATTGCGGGGTTTGGCATTCGCCACCTTGGGGTAAATGGGGCAAAAATTTTGGCAAAGCATTTTAAAAATTTAGATGCGGTGGCAAGGGCAGAAAAAAAGGAATTGGAAAATATAAATGGAATTGGAGAGATAATTGCAGAGAGCGTTTATGATTTTTTCCATTCAAATTTGTGCGAAGAATGGGTGAAAAAAATAAAGGAAATAGGCATAAACACGGAATACAAAGGTGTGAGCGGAACTCTTTTTGCAGGGCAAACCGTGGTTTTAACGGGAACGCTTACTATGGACAGGGAAGAGGCAAAAGCAATTTTAGAGGCAAATGGCGCAAAGGTCACCAGCTCGGTTAGCAAAAAAACATCTTGGGTTTTGGCGGGGGAAAATGCGGGCAGCAAGCTGGAGAATGCAAAGTCACTCAACATTCCAGTTTATGATGAAGAATGGTTTAGGGAAAAAATCTCTAATTGATGTAGCGTTCTTCAGCTTTTTTCCAGTCCACTATATTCCACCAAGCTTTGATCCAATCTGCGCGAACATTTTTGTATTTCAAATAATAAGCGTGTTCCCAAACATCAATTACGGTTATGGGTTTGAACCCAAGGCTAATGGGGCTAACTTGGTCGTGAGTATCAACAATTTCCAAATCGCCTGCTTTGTTTTTCACAAGCCAAGCCCAGCCGGAACCGAAATGCCCCAAGGCTTTTGCGGTAAATGCCTCGGCAAAACTTTCAAATTTTCCCCATTTTGCATTTATAGCCTCTGCCAACTTTCCCGAATTTATGCCTGTGCTTTTTGGGCAAAGCGATTCCCAAAACAAGCAATGATTATGATAACCGCCGCCGTGATTTCTCAAAGCCGCCTTTTGCTGTTCGGGAGCCGCATCCAAACTGGTTAAAATTTCCGTTATGCTTTTGCCCTGCCACCCAGCCGCTTCCACAGCCTTGTTCAAATTTGCCGCATAAGTAGCGTGATGTTTTGAATAGTGAATTTCCACCGTAGCGGAGTCATAGTGAGGTTCAAGGTCGTTGAACCCATAAGGCAGTTTTGGTAGTTCGAATGTCATAGGGGTAAATATAGAAAATCTTTTTACTATATTGCCAAACAGACATGTCTCACGCAAAATTATCCGTTCCACATTTAAACCCAGAGGAAAGCCGTCCTGGGCATTTGAATATTTGCCCTCCTAGCGAGCCTGCGCCTTTTTTGCTAAAAAGCCCCTACGCCCCAGCCGGAGACCAACCGCAGGCTATTGAGGCAATAACCGAGGCATTTCAAGACGGAGAAAAATTTCAGATTCTTTTGGGCGTAACGGGTAGTGGAAAAACATTTACAATGGCAAATGTCATTAAAAATTTGGCAAAACCAACTTTGATTTTAACACACAACAAAACACTTGCCGCACAGCTTTACCACGAATTCAAAACATTTTTCCCAGAAAACGCCGTTGAATATTTTGTAAGCTATTACGATTACTACCAACCCGAAGCCTATATTGTGTCTAGCGATATTTTTATAGACAAAGATGCCTCTATAAACAATGAGATAGATAAATTGCGCCTCCGCGCTACGAAAAATTTGCTCACTCGCAGAGATACGATAATAATTGCCTCTGTGAGCTGCATTTACGGTTTGGGAAGCCCTGCGGAATATTTTGAACTGATGGTTCGCCTTAAAGTTGGAGAAGAACGTGATAGAGATGGTATTTTGAAAGAATTGGTTGCCATTCAATACGACCGCAACGATTATTCTTTGGAACGCGGAACATTCAGGGTGCGAGGAGACCGCATAGACATTTATCCAAGCTACGACGATATTGGGCTTCGCATTGAACTCTTTGGAGACACAATAGAAAAACTCTCTTGGTTTCATTTGGTATCTGGCGAAACCATAAAAGAAGTTGGCGAAATTGTTGTTGCTCCTGCAAAGCATTTTGTAACCAGAGAAGAGAACAGAAATAGAATAACAAATAGAATTCAAAAAGAATTAGATATGAGATTGTACGATTTGCAAGCCGAAGGCAAGGATTTAGAAGCTGCCAGGCTCAACAGCCGCACTCATTATGATATGGAACTCATAAGAGAAACAGGAATTTGCCCAGGGATAGAAAATTATTCTCGAATTGTAGAAAACAGAAGACCCGGCACCAGACCCTTCACTCTTTTGGATTATTTTGGCAAAGACTGGCTTATGATTATTGATGAATCACACGCCAGCATTCCGCAGGTAAATGGCATGAGCGAGGGCGACAAGGCTCGCAAAACAACCCTTGTGGAATTCGGTTGGCGACTGCCTTGTGCTTTGGATAACCGCCCTATGAACTTCACGGAGTTTGAGTATGAAATGCCAAATAATGTGCTTTTTGTGAGTGCAACTCCCGCAGATTACGAACTCAAAAAAACAACTGGAAACATTGTTGAGCAAATAAACCGCCCCACAGGTTTGCTAGACCCAAAAATTGACGTTATGCCAGTGGAAGGGCAAATGAAAGATTTGCTCTCGCACATAACAGCTACTGTTTCAGATGGAAATAGAGTTTTGGTAACAACGCTCACAAAAAAAATGGCACAGGATTTAACAAATTTTTTGCTGGACAAAAAGATAAAGGCGAGATATTTGCACAGCGATATTAAAACCCTTGACAGGCACGAAATTATACGCGACCTAAGAATTGGAAAATTTGATGTTTTGGTTGGGATAAATCTTTTACGCGAGGGTTTGGATTTGCCCGAAGTAGCCTTGGTTGCTGTTTTGGACGCAGACAAGGAAGGTTTTTTAAGAAATTACAAAAGCCTCATTCAAACTATGGGCAGGGCGAGCAGAAATGTAAAAGGCAGGGTTATTCTCTATGCAGACAAAATGACCGACTCCATGAAAAGAGCAATTTTGGAAACAAACCGCCGCAGAAACAAACAAATTGAATTCAACAGGCAACACAATATAACCCCAAAAAACGTGCAGAGAAAGTTAGAAGACTTAATAGAAATTCAAGACCCCTTAATGGATGTTCACGGCAAAAACAAGAAAATCAACGAAAAACGGATCAAAGGTTTGGCTTCATACAATATTGAGGAATTGGAACAGGCTATGAAAACGGCGGCGGCGAGGCTTGATTTTGAAGAGGCGGCACGGCTTAGGGATATTATTCGTACCTTAGTGCCTCAATAGGATCCAACCTCGCAGCTTTGCGGGCGGGGTACCAGCCAAAGAAAACACCTGTGGCAAAACAAACCGAAAAACTTATTACAATGCTGGAGAAGGTGACGGTAACGGGCCAGTTTGCTAAATACGTCACCAAAAAAGATGCTAAACCGCCGAACATAATTCCAACTAATCCACCGGTTAAACTTATTAGAACCGCTTCAATTAAAAATTGCATTAAAATATCAAAACCTCTTGCTCCTATTGCCATTCTAAGACCTATTTCACGGGTGCGCTCGGTTACTGAAACATACATTATGTTCATAATCCCAATTCCGCCAACCAAAAGGCTAATGCCTGCGATGGCGGTTAAAACAGCGGTTAAAAGATTTGCCGTGCTGGAAACCATATCCAAAAGCTCTTTTTGGGTTTGAATGCGAAAGGCATCGCTATCATAAGGGAGTTTGTGCTCTTCGCTCAAAATTTCCTGTGCTTCTTCAACCGCAAGCGCAGTGCTTTGCTCGTCACTCGCACCTGCATAAATGGTTCTAACATTCGTTGTTGCCAAAATACGCCTTTGAACTGCTGAAAAGGGGGCTAAAATAACATCGTCTTGGTCTTGACCAAATCCAGAGGTTCCTTTGCTTTTCAGAAGCCCTATAACCTTTAAAGGAATGTTTCTGTAACGAAGTGTTTGCCCCACTGGATTGCCACCGGGGAAAAGATTGTCTGCAACGGTTTTTCCAATAACACAGACCTTAGACATATTTTCATCGCCTTCAAACATAACTCCGTCTTCCAATTCATAGCCGCGAATTTGCAAATATTCAGCCCACACCCCTGTTATTCCGCTGGGCCAATTCCCGCCTGCGGCAACCACCTGCCCTCTTGCATCAATCACCGGTGAAACAGCCACTAAATATTTTGATTTTTTTCGCAGGGCATAAGCATCGTTCACAGTTAAAAGCTGAGTTGCCGAAGCATCCATGCGCACACCGCTTGTTTGTCTGGGATTCGGAGAAATTATAACAATATTTGCACCCAAACTGCCAATTTGCTCTTTTATGGATTGCTTGCTCCCCTCGCCTATGGCAACCATAGTTATAACAGCGGCAACGCCAATTACAATGCCCAGCACGGAGAGGAATGTTCTCATTCTGTTTCTGAGCAATGCCCTAAACGCTATGCGGAGCAAGGCAAAAGGAGACATTAACTGCACTCCGCATTGCTCTTATGTTCCTCGCACCATTTTTTCACCTCTCTCTCTAAAATCGGAGATCTTCTTCCAGTTTTATAGAAATATACCAATGCCGTGCCGCAATCAGGATATTTGTCTATCGGAAAATACTGCATTTCGCACCAAGAAAGCAAATCCGACATATAATCCTTGGTTGGGATTTTTTCCCAAAATGCCAAACACTGGCTATGAGTTCTCCAGTTTTCAACTTTATATTCTTCGTCTTCTTTCAGGCAATAGCTCGCTTGAGCTTCTGAATATGAATACGTTTTCAAATCTGGAGTGGTTTTCAAACTCACCTCAAAGGTGTCAACAAGCATTCCGGCGAAAATCCCTGCTCCACCCTCAATATTGTAAATGGGATTTATGCGGCTGTTCCCAGAGCCTTGCAGGAAGGTACTTCGGTAATTAATGTATTCGCGAGTGGTGGCATAAAACAAAAACTTGATGTTTCCAATGGCTGGTACCATAGAACCCATTATAGGAATGCTGTCTATGTCTTTGTTCATATTTGCTATTTGCGCATTGGTTGCCGTGTATAGCAAACGTCTGTCACCAAATCGCACGTGTCGCAGCGTATCGTTGCCCTCGGAATCGAACTGCTCTGCTAGCTTATCTATAAAATTTTCACCCCAATAAAGCCCACTGGTATCATAAACCATTGAAACAAGGGTACCGCCAATATCTTCATTGCTGTATTCGGGAATAAAATAAATTGAGCCCATATCCATAGGAGGCGGCAAATACATAATGGTATCTCCTGTTCTGAATTGCTCGCCTAGCAAATCGTAAGCCTTTTTTATTTTGAATTTTTTTGGGATATGTGTTTTTGCGCTGAACTCGCTTGTTGTTTTTATGCCTGCGCTATCCCAAGTTACAGACACATACATATCATAATTTGCGCCTGCTTCTGGAATTAAATTTTCATCACTCACAAAGCAGTTTGGACGGTGTGCAAAATCAGCGGTATCTGGCTTCAAAAAAATTGAGGTGTCCCTACCATTGAAAAGACCTTTTATTTCAATGCTTGCTCGGTCGTAAAAAGCAAAGCCTCGCATATAAACTTCGTTCAAATTGTGCATTTTCTCAAGGCAAACGCTTTTGTTCTTCACCGGTCTGCCAGAGACAAGGTATGCGCTAATCCATATTCCTCTGTAGTTTTCTGGGTTTTCTGGATAATAGCTCCAAGGTCCCTGGCAAGAGAGAAGCAGGGAAAAAACAACCAGAATCGCTTTGAACTTCATTGTTTAAAGATAGAAATACTATTTTATATATAACTATGATGAGCAACAGCGAAATTCAGGAATTAAAGGCTTCGCTTTCAATAACGGTTGTTGCAAAAAGGCTTGGATTGTCGGTTGAAGGTGGGCGGTTCCGTTGTTTTTTTCCGGAGCGACACGCTCATGGCGATAGAACGCCCTCGGTTAGCATTAATGAGGAAAAGGGTTATTTTAAATGCTTTGTGTGCGAAAATGTCAAAGGCGATGTTATTTCACTTGTGCAAATGTATCTCGGAGTGAATTTTGCAGAGGCTCTTAAATGGCTTAAAGGCGATGCGCCTTCAATAAAAAGAGAAGTGTTGAAAAAACAGGAAAATATAGAGCATCCAAAATTTTTCAAAGAAAAAATAATATTTGATTTTTTAAACTTGCTCTCACCAATACCGCCAAACAGCAAAGCTGCTTGGTGGCTCGCAAAAAGGCATATTTACAAACCAGTTTGGGACAAGGTTCTTTTGCGCTTGATAGACGATTACCACCGCACAAGCCGAGAGCTTCTCGCAAAATATTCATTGGAAGATTTGCAATATGCCGGCTTGTTCAACAGCCAAGGAATTTTGAGATATGGCAGGCACCCGATTATAATTCCTTATGTGGATGAGCTGCATCGCCCCTTCTTTTTTCAAGCAAGGGCAATAGAAAAAGATGTTGTGCCAAAAGAATTGAATCTTCAAAAAGCAATTCCATTCCCATACAACAAAGAAGTTTTAGACGGAAAACCCGGCATTGTTTATCTATGCGAAGGAGCCATAGATACCTTAACATTGCTAGGGCATAATTTTGCCGCAGTTGGAGTGCCGGGCGTTAATTCATTTAAACCGGAGTGGGTGGAAATGTTCAAGAACAAAAAAATTATACTCTGCCTAGACAACGATGCTGCCGGCAGGGCGAGCGAAGCCCGCATTTCTGCTATGCTGCAAGAGGCTGGTTTGGAAACACATTCTTTTGGTCTTTTGCCAGAAGGCGAGGATATAAATTCTTGGTTTGCTAGTCGCCAATTTTAATCTTCATGCCTGGATAAATCTTTTTATCCAAACCCGGATTCCACTCCAACAATTGCTGAACTGTTACATTGTTGTTGCGCGCTATTTCCCATAGATTGTCGCCTTGTTTTATTATATAGCTTGTGCCTCTAACTTCTTTTGGTATAATTGGGGTAATGGCTAAACCTTCATTTTTTTTGGAATCTTTTCTAGGGTCTTGCAAGTAAAGACGTTGCCCAATCATAACCCTGTTGGTTTGCAAATTATTCCAAGCCATCAAGTTTTGAGAAGATATTCCAAACCGCCTGGAAATGGAACTCAAATTATCGCCCCTGCGAACAACATAAGAACGTATGCTAAGACCTGTTTTTTCTTCGGAAGTGTCAAAGAGTTGCTTTTTTGCGAGTGCTGCTGCGCTTTCTTGTTTTTCAAATTGCCTCTGTTTTTCGGGAGGGTTCGCTCCGGTGGGCATTGGAATTATCAAAACCTGCCCAACGCTAAGTCTTGTGTTTCTCAAATTATTTGCAGCCTGTATATCTGCAACTCTGAGTCCAAAAAGCCTTGATATTTGACCAAGGTTATCGCCCCTTTGCACTTTGTATTGCTGCCAGCGTACAAGCTGGGTTTTGTCCATTTTTTCGTAAGCTGCCAAAAACCTTTCTCTGTAACCTTTGGGGACTTTCATCGTGTAGGTTTTTAAATTTGGCGGAGTGCACCAGCGCGTGAGTTCTGGGTTCAATTCGCGCATTGTGTTAACGCTTGCGCCAACCGCAGCGCCAGCTTTATCAAGAGGAATGCAATCTTTTATCGTAACAGTATCAAAAGGAACAAGGCTTTGTTTTTCAACCGTGAACGAATAATTTTCTGGGAAATGCCCTATAATGGCTGCTGCCAAAATCCTTGGTACATAGAGCATTGTTTCGCGAGGCAATTTCAAATTCCAGTAAGAAACTTTTTTGGAAGAATCGGTTGAGCTTTCCCTTACAAGTCGCCTAATTCTGCCCTCTCCGCAATTATAAGCCGCCATTGCCAAATACCAATCGCCAAATTCATTATATAAATCGGATAAATAACTCAAAGCAGCATCGGTAGCTGCTTCTGGATTGCGGCGCATATCCAGCCAAAAATCCACAGGCAATCCATAGCGTTTGCCAGTTCCCGGTATAAATTGCCACACCCCTGCGGCTTTTGCGCGGCTATAAGCATGTAGCTTGAAACCACTTTCTATAAACGCCAAATAAATGAGATCTTCTGGCATATTGCGTTGTTTTAGCTTTGCATAAATCATGCTGTCTAAAGCTGTTTTTCTAGAAAGAGAGCCTTCGGTGAAGGTTCTTGCATTCACGGTTAAAAAATGAATTTCCTGCATAACACGTTCATTTATCGTTAGCGGCAAAGAAAATTTTGATAAATCCGTGGTGTCTAAAAAATTTTCAAGAACCTCTTTTTCCGCGCTATCCAGCGGAGTTTCTTCAAAATCGTCAATGTTCTCAAAATCGTTTAGCAGAGAAAAGGCTTGCCCCTGAGTTTGGTTGAGGAGCTTGGGGTAAAGGCTCTCCAAATCCATTATTATTCGTTTTGGCATTGTGGAAAAATACGCAGAATCTTCTGGCTGTCCAAGTGAATCCGAGCGTTGTTCAGTATAAATCTCTGACAAGGCAAGGTCAAAATAGTATATGGCAGTTAATATATCTTCTGCTTCGGCTGCTTGCTTTCCAGATTTGTATTCCAGCCAGGAAGTTTTGCCCGCTGCGCCAGCAGGTTCTGGCAAATCCACCGTTTTAATGGCGGAATTTTTTGGATATTTGGAAACAACAACGGCATCGCCTGGTCTGGACACAGAACAAGCCGAAAATAAAATCGCCGGCAATGCAAATACGCAAATGGCTTTAAAAAAATTCACTCTTCTTCCTCTTCTTCATAATCCAGCCCTAGACGGCGAAAATGCGGCTTGTCAAAATTAAGTTCTTCATCCAAGCTCTCTTCGTCTTCTACAACATCTTCTTCTTCTTCACCAAGTTCGTCGAATTCATCCAAATCCTCGTCTTGGTCGGACGCAGGCAAAAACCCGTCGCCCCCGCCACCTTTAGGCTTTCTGCCTAATTGTAAAGAGTAATTCATAATACTAACCTCCTGTAATAGTAATATAAACACCAACCAATTTTAATATAGTAAAATTGTTAAAACTGAAAATAAATAAAGGGCTGAATCTCGCTAGAGGCAGTTGCGTGCACCAGCCATAAAACCAGCCCTATTACCAAGGCTTTTGCAATAATAGGCATATCGGTAAAAATCTTTTGTAGCCACCGCACAAATCCATCTGGCAAAAAGTGCATAATGAAGCCGGTTAATAGCACAATCATAACATTTTTATATGCAGCAAGCACCGCAAGCCAATGCTCTGCCTCAAAATCTATTTTGCTCACCATACCTATAAGCTCAATAGCTGTGCTAAAATCCTGCGCACGGAAAAATACCCAAGCGAAGGTTACAAAATGGAAAGTTAAAATTAAGCCTATAAAGTGCGTGAATATATTTTGCGGTATTTTAATGCGCGATTTAATTAGGCGTTCAATAGCCAAAGCTATGCCGTGCAAGCCGCCCCAAACAACAAACCTCCAAGCCGCCCCGTGCCACAATCCTCCAATGAGCATCGTTAAAAATAAATTGACATAAGTGCGAACCTTACCCCTGCGGTTGCCGCCCAGCGAAATATACAGATAGTCGCGAAGCCACGAAGAAAGGGAAATATGCCACCGCCGCCAAAATTCTGTGACGGATTTTGATTTATATGGAGTGAGAAAATTTACCGGAAGTTTGAACCCCATTAACAAGGCTAAACCTATTGCCATATCGGAATAACCCGAAAAATCGCAATATATTTGAATGGCATATCCATAAGCAGCAAGCAGGTTTTCTATTGCGGTGTAACTGTTAGGGGCACCGAATACTCTGTCCACAAAATTAAGTGAAATATAATCCGAGATAACCGCTTTTTTAATAAGCCCAACCATAATGAGGAATAGAGCTTTGCCCATATCCTCTTTTGTTAGAATCAACTTTTTATACATTTGCGGCAAAAATTCCTTGGCGCGGACTATTGGACCTGCCACCAACTGCGGAAAAAAGCAGAGGTAAAAGGAAAAATCCAATAAATTGCTCGCAGGTTCAATTTGCTTTCTGTAAACATCTATGGCATAGCTAATTGCCTGAAATAAGAAAAATGAAATGCCTATGGGCAATATGATATTTTGAAGTGGAATATCTCCATTAAAGACCGCATTGATATTTCCTATGATAAAGTTAGTGTATTTATAGTAAGCCAAAATTCCAAGATTTATCACTACTAAAATCGTGAGGAGAACTTTTCTTTTTTCTGGTTTTTTCTCCTTGTACAAAAATTTGGATAAAAAATAATTGAGAATAGAAGCTACAATGAGCAAAATGAAATACATTCCGCCTGCTTTGTAGTAAAAGAAAAATGAAAATAGCAAAACATATACAGTGCGAAAACGGTTGAAATTGTATGTGCATATATATATCAGGTAAAAAACTAGGAAAAACCCCATAAACAAACTGGTGCTGAACAACAATGGGGCTTTAGGGTCATACACAAACCAATCAGTCATTCACGGCTCCGTTTATAATGTTCGTATTCATTGAGAATATCTTTTACTAATGCGGTTCCCTGTTTTATATATCCTTCGGAGGTATAGTGTACATTATCTTTGGAGATTTTCGTTGCCGAGAGGTCTTTTTCTGGTCCCATAAGCCCATTTAGAAAAGAGTATAAATCCCATATAGCAACATCTTCTTTTCGCACTAGGGCATTGGCGTATTCTGAGATATATGTGTTAAATTTTTTGTTGCGCAATAGTGAAATTTGCGGAGTGGTTATTATAATAGGAACATTGTGGCAGAACATTCTGATATTTTTGACAAATAGTTCAATCTGCTCAATATATCTCTCTGCCGAAACACTGCTGTACGATTCATTAGTTCCAAATGATACAATAATAAGGTCGGGTTGCAATACCGGAAGTTGCTTAAAGAATAGGGGAGTCTCATTGTAATTGGCTGCCGTAGCACCTATTGACCCAATACTGTGATAGATAAGACCAGAGGCATCTCTTTCTATAACCAATCCATTGAGATTGTAAAGATTTTGTTTTCTGGCTGGGAGCAGATATATTGTAGAAATTGGTTTGTCTTGATGATACACAGAAATTAAAGGTTCCTGAGATTTATATTCAAGTGAACGGAATATGGATGTATCTATGCTGGTTTCGGTTACCGTAACAGGAATGCGCAGATTTCTTCCCACATAGATATTGCTTGACCTCATTTTATTTTCTTTTCTAATGGTCGCTGAGAGAACATTGTATTTCTTGGCAATTATATCCAAAGTTTCTCCTCTTTTAACTCTATGCAAAGTGATGCTGGGTTTTTGTTTATGTATAATGGGTTTCATATTCATATCAACCGTTGCTATGTTATAGAAAGAGCTTATGGGAGACACTACTTTTATTGTATTGAATTTATACTTATCATCACTAGCCTCTACCGAAAAAACAAAGGGTTCCGTTTTTGTGCTGAACCCATAACCGGATAATCCAAATTCTGTACCCAGAGCGCATTTAGAAGGCAGGCTATTCCTGCACGTTTGCCAGTTAGCATTTGTTGCGAAATTATAAGGCATACCGACTTGTTTGTTAAGGGTATAAGGAAATATAAATCCACGCCCAGCATCTCCGAATTGCTGTTGCAATGGTTTGCGTATAGAATTGGTAAGAGCCTCGGATTGAATATGAGAATCGCCAACGTGGACTATGTTGATTTTCCCTTCCTTATTATTCTCCAAATGGGAAAGTTTTTCAAAAAAAGGATATAGAAGCGGCACATTCAGCATTTGAGCATATAGTACCTGAGCTATCATCAAACAAAAGAGTATTCTATTCATTTTTCCTCCTTTTGAAATCTTCATATTCTTGGTCTAATTTTTCAAAAATGAGATCTCCAATTTTTTTTGCGCCTGCTCCGGTGAAATGAGTATAATCAGAACGAACCAGCGGCGGCTCCTCGCTTGCCCACTTAACCATAGACCCTTCTCCACCCATCAACTGAAATAAATCTAGAAAAGCCGAGCTAGTATTGCGTGCATATTTCTCTTGCGCCCTGAGCAAAGGGGCAAGTGCAGTATCGGTTTTAATTTCCTTTCCATATTTCATAGATTTATCTGCCTGCGAGATAACCAAAATATCCGCATTTGGAAAACATATTTTCAAATGGTTCACAACCTTTATCATTCTGTTTGCATACCAATCATATTCTGTTTTTTCTGAATTTAAGACGTTTGCCCCAAATTGCAATACAATAAGGTCATAATTAAATTCACGCTGAAAGGCATTCATCAAAGCCGCATTTAGGTTCCCAAGCGGCAGCCCTGAATTGCTACGGAGAGCGAAATTATCTATATTCACGCCGCTCCCACCAGAAAAATCAACACCGTAAAAGGGAATGGATTCCGCGTTGTCAAATTGAAATTTCAATTCACGTGGCAATGAGTTCAAGGAGTGTTTGTTCAATATTCCAGTAGGTTTTAACTGAACCGAATCTATAACTTCATTGTCAATAGTTATGAGCATTTTAGCATCGCTGTTATTTGATTTGCCGTAAAAGAGCCTTGGACGTGCAAGAGAAACCCCCCCTCTTTTGTAGCTAGTCCAAATTGACGAGCCGGCATTTGCATAGGAAACATAGCCACTTATCCCTAGCGAAGAAGGCGGTGAATTTTTAGAACATAAATCACAATATGTGTTCCATTCGGGAGAATATTCATACCGTATAGACCCATTGAAAAAAGGCGAAAGGCTGCTGAGTGGAACAAACCCTATTCCTTGCCCCCCGAATTTTCTTTGATAATCCTTGCGAATATCTTGAACTATAAGGTCGCTTTCTATCATAGAATCACCAAAATATGCTATTCGCACAGAACCCTTTTTTGTTTCCTCTAATGTGAATAGTTTTTGAAAAAAATGTACCAACCCATCAAAAGGGGCATACTCAGCAACGGCGGCAGTGGTATCAATATCAGCCACTTCAAGTTCTGTTATATCAGAAATATCGCTATGCCCCTGCTTTGCAAAAAGCCTCTCCGGCAATAGGGCTTTGAATGCAAAAAATGTTCCTATGGAGAGGATAAGGGTGAAGAGTGCAGTAAAGAAATAATTTTGCTTATGTTCTGGGCGTTCCATTGAATGGAATATAGGAAAACATACTTTGTCTGAACCAGAATGAACAGAGTGGTGAAAAAAGCCCATCTATAAATGCTTTACCAAATGTCTGTTATACTTATTTCACAGAATTTACAGGATTTTCAGAATGAACCACATTTAGTGGCTTTTTGAGGGTTTTTCTTCCGAAAAATTTATAGTTTACTAGGCAATGAAGAAACTATTTTTTACTCTGCTATTGCTTGCCCTTGCTGCCCACGGGCAGATGCAGGAGAGGGTTGCCATTATCAACACTTTGGATGACCGTGATTCCATTGGGTTTTCCGAGTTGACTTATTTAACCGACAGGCTGCGCGAGACGGCGGTTAATGTTTTGCCTGCCGACCGATTCGGCGTTATGACCACTGAGAGCATAGTTGCTTTTCTCGGTTCGCTGGATAACACGGTGAAGGTGTGCAAGGAATCCAGCTGCCTTGCTGAATTGGGCAGGAAGGTCAGTGCGGATTATGTGGCGCAGGGGCGGATAGGGCGGTTTAACGAGAATTTGACCATTAAGGTGGAACTCTACAACGTTACAACAGGAAATTTGATGGGTTCTTTTACAGGCAGTTCCAAAGATATAGCTAACCTGCTGGTTCTCATAGACGAGAAGGCATCGGATTTGTTTAAGAAGATGCTTGCGGAGCCGAAGGCAATAGATGTTGAGAAGCCAGAGGTTGCGAAGATGGAGCCTGTTCCCGCGAAGCCGGAGGTGGTAGTTGTTCAAAAGCCTGTCAAAACCAGTTTTTATTTTGCTGTTGGCTTGGACTTGGCTGGGGCTGGGATGCTTGTTGCTGGATATTTGAAAGACAAAGATATGGCAGATGCTTATGATAAATATAAGAAAGATGAGTATAATAAGCCCAATGGGCAGGCGGATTTTGATAATGCTTGGGATAACTTTGAAAGCAGCAAAACTAAAAGGAATGTGTTTTACATAGTTGGCGGAGTGCTTTTGGCTTCGGGGATAGGAGTACATATATGGTTCTAAAATTTTTTATTTTCGCGGTTGCCTTTCTTATCTCTTGCACAAGCGAGGAACGCGATAGCGTTTGTGATGAGAAGAGCATTTACTATAATGGCTGTGTAGG
>Ga0268262_10001233_pt1 | contig 32152 bp, 19 predicted proteins | sample TergutNc150P3_FD_190354 | JGI IMG/M metagenome (GOLD analysis project Ga0268262, IMG submission 190354) | Nasutitermes corniger P3 segment gut microbial community from laboratory colony in Florida, USA - Nc150 P3 (SPAdes) (version 2) | ecosystem: Host-associated > Arthropoda: Insects >... | reverse complement strand
GAATTGCAAATTCCTATGGTGCTTGCCCTGAACATGATGGACGAGGTACAGGCAAATAACGGCAGTATCGACATACAGCGCCTGAGGGAAGCGTTTGGCATACCCGTCGTCCCGATATCGGCGGTAAAAAATCAGGGATTGGCCGAATTGATGGAACAGGCTGTTGAAACAGTACGCCACAGGAAAAAACCCGAAAGAATAGATTTTTGCTCAGGCGCCGTACACCGCGCCATCCACGCGACTGCCCACCTTATCGAAGATCACGCCCAAAGACAAGGCTTGCCTATGCGCTTTGCGGCGACAAGACTTGTCGAAGGCGACATACCTCTTCAAAAGCTGCTCTCTCTTGATGAAAACGAGAAAGACATGATTGAACACGCCGTAAAAGAAATGGAGACGGAACTGGATACCGACCGCGAAGCTGCGTTAGCTGATATGCGTTACCAGTTCATCGAGGATATATGCAAAAAATGCGTGGTAAAGGCGAAGGAAAGCCGCGAATACAGGCGCAGCGTAAGTTTAGACTCAATATTAACACACAGAATTTGGGCGTTTCCCGCGTTTCTTGGAATAATGCTTTTGGTCTTCGCCCTTACCTTCGGCGTTATCGGAAACAGACTGAGCGACTTAATGGTACTTGGAGTTGACAAAATAAGCGGCATTGTAGACAGCGCGTTGGAATCTTACGGTTTAAACCCCGTTGTTCATTCCCTTTTGATAGATGGCATATTTGCGGGAGTGGGCGCGGTCTTGAGTTTTATTCCCATAATTATCGTTTTGTTCTTCTTCCTGTCCCTGCTGGAAGATTCAGGATATATGGCGCGTGTGGCGTTTGTGATGGACAAACCGTTACGCAAAATCGGCCTTTCCGGGCGCAGTTTTGTTCCTATGCTAATGGGCTTCGGCTGTTCCGTTCCCGCGATTATGGCGACGCGTACTCTCGCGAGCGAGCGCGACAAAAAAATGACGATCCTTCTTACGCCGTTTATGAGTTGCAGCGCGAAAGTTCCGATATACGCCCTGTTTGCCGCCGCTTTCTTCCCAAAACATTCAGCGCTGGTAATGAGCAGTCTGTATTTGCTGGGAATTTTATTCGGTGTTCTTTCCGGTTTAATTATGGAAAAGACGGTATTTAAGGGAGAGCCGGTTCCCTTTGTAATGGAACTACCCAATTACCGTTTTCCTTCCGCAAAAACGGTATTACTGCTTTGCTGGGAAAAAGCAAAAGATTTTTTACAAAGGGCGTTTACAATAATTTTTATGGCAACCGTAGTAATATGGTTTTTGCAATCTTTTGACATACGGTTAAACTATGTTGAAGGCGGCGAAGGCTCAATCCTTGCGTTAATAGGGCGGTCAATCAGCGGAATATTCGTTCCTCTTGGTTTTTCCGACTGGCGGATTTCCACGGCGCTCATAACAGGCTTTACCGCGAAGGAAGCCGTTATAAGCACATTGGCCGTATTAACAGGATCGGATGCCTCTGCTCTTGGAAATACTCTGCATAACTTGTTTTCCCCGCTTAGCGCGTTCAGTTTTTTGGTATTTACTTTGTTATACACTCCATGTGTTGCGGCAATCGCGACAGTTAAACGCGAGTACGGCAGCGTAAAGGGGCTGATTTTTATCATTCTGTATCAGACTGCCATCGCGTGGCTTGCGGCTTTTTGCGTGTATTTGATTGGGGGGTTGATTGGGTAACTTTGTACAAATTATTCTTTGTACTATCACTAATCCATTGTCCCGTCTTTGTTTATTTTCAGGATATAAATATCCTCCGTACCTTTTTTATTCTGACCGGCTATTACCGGTGAAAGAGTTGCACCGACAATAACGAAACCATCTGTTTGTTCAATAACCGACTGTCCCCAATCATCACCTGTACCGCCAAAGAATTTTTCCCATAACATAACCGCATTTGTGTCTGTTTTTACTACCCATACATCTGTTCCGCCATGTGTACCTTGTTTTTCTCCTACAAGTATATATCCTGAATTATCACTAATAGCTGAACCACCCCAAAAAGCAGCCGCGTTTCCGTTAATTGTTTTTGGCCAGCCTGCTGGTTTTGCGGCAGCGGCAGTTGTCGCGCCCATAGGGAATTTTTCAATAAAGCCGCCGTCATCGGTTACGCCAAATAATATTATGTTTGAAGAATTATCTGTAAAATGGTAAGTAAATTCAGATGCCTTATTGGTTATCTCATAAATATTGCTCCATCTTACGTTCCATGAATCTGCATTAGCTGCGCTGACATTTATTGCGCATGCAAAAGCGACATTCTTCCCCGCTTTATCGGCTTTCCCATAAAGTAAAACATCACCGTTAGAAAGTAATTCCATTCCTTGAAACCAATAACTATTTGCCGTAATTCCGCCAGTACTCAATGTTATTACTTTTCCTTTCTCGCAAGAGCCGTCAGAATAGTGACGATTAATGAATGCCATACCTTGCTGTGTTATATTGCCGGAAGAAAAAAGATACGCATTACCTGCTACAAAATAATAACCATTGGAATTTTTTTCAATTCCTATAGGAACCATACCAACATATTGATTATTATAAAGCGTACTTGTAGTAAGTATGGTATTAGGATAAATTGCGGGACTGGTTGATTTTGTTATGTAATATTGATCATCATAATAACCTTTATACACTGAAAAATAGTCATTATATGCTGTTCCTATTCCTGTAGGACCAACAGTTCCTTCAAAAGAAGAAAATGAAAATGTATTTTTTCGCTCTCCGTTTTGATCAAAATTAAACAATGCCGCTTCATTGTTACTTATGTAACCACTCGCATAGATACCGCCCTCGCCGTTACTTATAGCATGTAATATTCCGTATCTTTTGCCGGGAGAACCGTATAATTTTTCCCATGTCTTTATAATTTTTATATTAACCGTATAAGTTACGGCAGTAGTCTCATCTTCAGCGGTTACTATAATAGTTACCGTATTGGTTGAGGCAAGAATTATATCATGTGATTGGTCTCCCGAAGCCTGACTAACACCATTTACTTTAATAGCGCTAACATTAGAATCCATGCTTGTCGGCTTAACCTTAACTACAGTCGGACCGGAATTAATTCTAAGATCATAAGAATTAATATTTGCGTTAAAATTCGGATTAAGAGAGCCCAATGTAAACTGTAATCCGCTCAGACGGGCTTCGTTTCTTGCTTCCCGCGCGAAAGTACGCAGAAGAATTATAATCGGATTACGGGAATTGTCATTTGTCGGAATAGTAAGAATAGCGTTATTTTCACCTTGTTCTGTAGGTTTGCATTCAATAAAAAATGATGTCTGGCTTCCCATTGAAACAGTACCGGAGGGGTTTGTACTTTTTGTGTATGCTATTTCATTTGTTCCTGTTATATCAATATTCGCCGTTTCAATGGTCAACGGTTCCGCACCGGTGTTTTTTATAGTAATTTCAATGTTTTTTACCTTAGTTAAAAGCGCATCACCGGCATTTATTGTTCCATTTTGGGATATTTCAGTATTTGAAAAAAAGACAGAAGCAACCGGTTTTCTAGGCGTTCCAACGGCGGTAATGGTAAATGTATAAGGACTATTTTTATCATTAGAGGTTATCGTAACTGTAGAGGTATAAGTTTGAACATTTTTTGGCGTAAAATTAATTTTAAATGGCAAAGAACTATTTGCCGCAATTTCTGAACGCGAAGGCTGTATCACCGAAAAAACACTGGCTGTGTCATCGGTTATTTTTATCGGTTCATTTCCGGTAAGGAGTAATTTACCTGTTCCTTTATTTTTAAGAGTGAATTCATTTTCTTTGGTGATATCTATGAACATCTCACCTAAATTCACAGAATCATTCTGAGAAACCGATAATCCGCCCCTTTCAACAGTTGCTTGCGACAAAAAAGATATTTGCGATAAAGTACTCTTATTACTTGAATTTGTTTGCTCTTCAACCGGCGTGTTGTCAATAAAAGTAAACGTAAAATTCTGATCTGAAACCGACAGCGCTTCCGTTCTTAAAGTTATCCCAATATCCTTGCGGACAAAGGTAATGTATCCCGCTTTATTTATGTCATTTTCCGTTAGCTGTTTTACCGATTGGGTTGTGCATAGCAGATCATTGGAACCTGTTGTTGAAAAAAATATACCGGAAAACCTGACGTTGGATAAAATAAACGAGGACTCATTCTTAATTGTAAGGCTCGGTAGTTTTGTTTGTTGCCCGGGATCTGTCGGCTGTTCACAGGCTGTGAAAGCCAGCATGAGAATTGCCAATAATGAAAAAAGTTTTTTCATGTTTTTCTCCTTTTAACATTTCACAAACTACCAAGTATTTTTCTTTTAACTTACTTCGTGGAGCCGCTTACTCCCGCCTTAGGTCCTTCTAATCCTTTATTTTCGTTATTAGCCGCAACATAAAATGTATAGGTTGTTCTAGGATCCAGACCGGTAATAATTACTGAAGTATCTGTTGTAAAACCAAGTATTAAATAACCATTATTCCCCCAAGCTTGATATAATTCATAGCGTGTGGCTCCGGAAACAGCGTTCCATGCCAGTGTAACAGTCGTTGTCGTATTCGCTATTTGTCTGAAATTCGTCGGGGCAGCCGGTGCAGTCACAACAGACACAGGCGAAGAATACTCACTTTCTCCACTAACATTCACTGCTATAACCCAATAGTAATAAGTTGTATTGCCTTGCAATCCCTCATGAAAATAATCACTACTAGTTGATGTACCAGCCAAAGTTTTTGTTCCTGTAAGACTTGTCGCAAAATAAATTTTATAGCTATAACCATCCTTTTTATTCCATTGTAAATTTGTATTGACTCCATTAACTCCATATGCTGACACGTAAATGGTAGGAGCGCTCGGTTTTGGTACCATTGTTACAGACGCTGACAAGGCGCTTTCAACATTATCCTCGTTTATCGCTGTTACAAAATACCAATATGTTCTTTCGGTTAATCCCCCATTCGTATACGAAGTTGTCGTAACAGTATCAAGCAAGGTTCTAGTTCCTGTGGCAGTCAACGCACGATAAATTTTATATTTTGTCGCTCCAGCCACCGAATCCCATGTTACCTGAATACTGGTTGTTGAAAGTCCTATTGCGGTTATGTTATTCGGTGGAGATAGCGGCGCCATAAGAGTTCTCGCGGCAAATGCTTCCGTAAACGCCCCTTCGCCGGTGCTGTTAACCGCCGTAACAAAGTAATAGTATGTTGTATTGGCAGACAAATTAGTATGTGTATAAGATGTTCCCTTGCTTACCGCGCTAAGAAAAGTCTTACTTCCTTCAACGCTTGCAGCATAATAAACTTTATAACCAGCCGCTCCGGTTACTGTGGTCCATTCAATTGTCATACTGTTATATGTAGATGCGGTACTCCTAAGATTAGCCGGTATTCCCGGAATAGTTAAGATGGAAACAGGCTGTGAACGATCGCTTTCGTTCGAATCATCATGCGCTGTAATACAATAGTAATATGTAGTTCCATACGACAATCCGATATGCGTATATGATGCTCCGGTAACCGAGCTATCCGCCAAAAATGTAATAGCCGAACTGCTTGTTCCATAATATACCTTATAACTTTTTGCCCCTTGCACAGAGTTCCATGATACAACTACACTATTCGGCGATTGATAAACTGTTGTAACGCCTGAGGGAGCAGCGAGTACGCTGTTTCCTTTTACCGTAAATGAAAATTCATCATAATTGCGGCTATTTGTTTTTATTTTAATGATTGATGTAAAATTACTTCCTACTGTTACAGGATAATAACGAATAGTAAAAGTTGTAGTGTTATCCGGTGCAACAGTTGTTGCCGAAGATGGCTGGGCAATAACGGTAAATATGTTTCCGGCATTATTTTCCAGATTAATACGATTGTCATTGACCGTTTCAAAGATGAGATTCGCTTTACCTGAATTCTTTATTATAAATGTGATATCCTTATATTCACCTATAGCCACTTTACCAATGTTGAATTCACCCAATTGATTAATTGAGGTACTCCCCTGACTCACGGTAATCTGAGGTCTTTTAATATATCCGGTTCCTTTAATATTTATGGTAAATATTAATGCATCGCTGTTATTCATAATGTATATTGTTCCGTTATCTTCTTTCTCTGTGGTCGGTGTGTAAAGTACAAGGAATGCTACCGATGAGCCTGGATTAATTGATGTATTTATCGGCTGAGTAGGAATCGTAAATAAGGCATTCTGGGAAAGAATTACAGGCGTTCCGGTCAATTCAAGCGGAAGATTACCAACATTTTTTATGGTAAATAACAACGATTTATTTGCAGTTAATTCTACATCTCCAAAATCAAACGGTATGGGATCATTATTACCAATAATTTTATTTTCTTGTTTTAATTCAAGAATCGGTTTACTTAATGCATTATAAACTCCTCTAAGAGTTCCTGTTTGATTACTCTCAATAGCTCTAATAACGGTATTATTTGTGATTACTATTTCTTTTGTATGCTCTTCTTCACAAGTAATGACTTCATTTGTCCTGCACTGTACACGATTATTATTGATATTTAGAAAGAAATAAATTGGCTCAATGACATTAGCGCTTATATTCATGGTATTATTTGCTCCAATGTCCATATCCAAAAAATTAACAGATGAATACTTTACACTAAAAAGCTCATAATCAGACTGGTTACTGATTTTTAACAATGTTGATTTTTTTGTATTACTGCCGTCATTACCATTCTCCGGCGTACTCCCATCTCCGCAAGCTGCCAAAACCAGCGCAAGAATTAATGATAATATAAAATTCTTTTTCATCTTCATTTTTCCTTAAATACCTCGCTAATTGGTCCGATATTACCTAAAGAATCCTTAATTATGGTATTATTAGTAAAGGTAAATTCCACATTCTCATTCTTTCCAACTACCACCAAATCTGCCGTTTGATAAATAATCCTTGCATCACGCCCATCCAGAAAAAAAATATAACCGGAACCTGAAGAAACGTTTTTTGTAACAGTTGTTCCAGGTCTAAGACTTTTGTAAATCATGTCAACAAATTCAATTCCATGCCATTTTACAGAATAAATATATACTCCGGATTCATTGTTTATTGTAAGTGTTGTTTCTTTTTCAGGTTTATTTTCAAGCTTTTTCTCAGGTTCATCTTCACAAGACGTAATAACAAGCGCGAATACAATCAATACTGCAATAAATTTCTTCATTTTAGTATTCCTTTTGTTTATATCTCAATATTTATTCAGTGTAATAAATTAAAATATCGTCAAGGGAAAGATAATAATAACTTGCACTATATCTATCATATCCATCTTCCTTTTCCCATATTATATCATTTATTCCAGACTCAAGTTCGAATGACATGGATGACCAGTTAATATCAGTAGTCCATTTTGCTTTTTGTACTCCATTAATTGAAAAAGTAGTGCCGTAAGAACTGTAAGATTTATTAGCATACCAAAATGAAAGTTTAGCGTTTTTTTCCAGATTTATTTTAATATGCAGTAATGCCGTATAAGTACCGCCGACAGCGATGGATTTTTCCCCATTTTTAGGCGAATTATAAAAACTTGATCCATTTGGCAAATCAGACCTGTCTTTATAATATCCAACAAAACTTTGTTTCAAGTAATACTGCTGCATTTCTCCTTCGGCATCATCCCAAAAAACTACAGTACTTGGCAAATCATGGAGAGTGCCGGTATTTACGGGATTATTTACTTCAATTATTACAGTACTATCTGTAAGGACAAATTCTTTTTGTTCATTTTTTTCGATAATAACCATATCTCTTGTTCTTGCGGTAATGAAGTTAGATTTTCTCTTAAAGAATATATACCCTCCTCCTGCCTGAACTGCAGCAGTTACATTTGTACCGGTTTTTATTGAATTTTCGTATTGGTTGTTCCTAAAAGAAACACCCTGCCAAATAACATCGGTAATTTCCGTAAATGATTCGTTCTTTATTTTTAGCGTTGTAATAATAGGCTGTAATGAACCAAGCGTTCCGGTATTGTCAGGGTTGTCTATGTCAACAATAATTGTTGCGTCCGTAAAGGTAAATTCTGTTTGTTCATCTTTGGTTATTACAACCAGGTCTCTGGTACGCGCGTTTATGGCGTTTGTAGTTCGCTTAAAATAGATATAACCTGTTCCTGGTTGAACTGTTTTTGTTACTGTTGTACCTTTTTTAATAGAATTTACAGTTGTGCTTTCGGCAAAAGAAACACCCTGCCATATAACGTTGGAAATGTCCGTAGATGATTCGTTTTTTATTTTAAAGGTACTACCTCCTGTTGGTGTAACAGGATCATTATTATAGGATCGAACAGCCCTAACAGAAAAAGAACTAGTTTTACTATAAAAATCCTGTACACCGTTTTTGAAGTTCTGACAATACGCAGAAGAATTACTATATTCAGCCGAGGACCAGTAAAAATTATCAGATAATCCACCTAAATTATTTTTTTTTAGATTTTTGTAAATTAAGTCCAGTTCCCCTCTGTCCGGTAAATGCCAATCGGTAAACCCGCCGCCTTTATAATTTTTAGCAGTTGCAACAGCGGCATCCCATGTACTATTTCCAAGTTCACCGCTGCACTCCTTATATTGGCCGCCTTCGGCAAAAAAAACAATGCCGCCGCCTGGTCCTGTTTTTCCAATTTCTCCAAAATTATTAGATGAATCGTTATTATCACACGCCGTTAAAATCATCGCAAAAATTGTTATTACTGCAGAAAATTTCTTCATATTGACTTTTCTCCTTATCTATAAATTAGCGTATCTTCAAATTTGTCACTTTTCCTCACTGTCGTTCCATCATATTCAAAGTTATATTTATTCCCATTCTGTGCGGTAAATTCTGGAACTTCTACACTTGAAAAAGTTGAGACTACTTGATAATTTTTGTATAATCTTCCATTGGAAGGAATAATTCCCTCAGTTCCAAGAGGCAGTTTATAAATACCTGTTTTATAGGCTGGTACTGAAATATTACCATTGTCTGTTTGTTTGAAGACAGTACCTAAATACTTCAACTCAAATGGTAAATTATATTTATTTGTGATACATATAAACGCAGATCTTGCTTCAAGATTTTGTGGTTGTGGTTGCGGTATCTGTATAGTATAGGATTTATTTTCTTCAATTACACAATTAATCTGCACATTAGGATCTAAGGCGCTGATAGATGCTTCCCTTATTTCCCCGCCAGTGGAATCCACTAGTTGAATTCTGAGCAAGTACTCTATGGAAAAAGTTGAGCCAATCCCGTAATTATCGCTGGTTCGGACATCAACTTTTTGCGATCCGCCCGCAGCTAGTTCCAGTAATACCGGACCGCTGAAAGCGTCCTGATGTATTACAACTTTGTAGCTTGATTCATTAAAAAATGTCACTTTACCGGTTTTTATAACCAGATTATTTCCATTATTTGAATTGTTTCCGTCTGTTGTATTATCGGTACAAGCAACAAAAATCAGCATCAACAAAGTCACGAAAAAATAAAATGTTTTTTTTTCCATCAGCTTCCTCCCAAAAAATTATCTAAGGAATAATTTCTCCGTAAATATCCAACTTTGAACCTGCATTTATAACAGCAGAATAATTTGCGGATTCATAAAGTCCACTCCCGCCGCCGATATAATTAAGGGATAAATTATAGATATATCCATTTTTTAATATAGGTGTATTACCATTTTGTTTTACAGGAACAGAAATTGTTCCATTTAAAAGCGTCATAATTAAATTCATTTCCTGCCCTTCACCTGTTGCCGCTAATCCAAAAACAAGTGTTTCACCCGAACTTATTACACCATTGCCATTCTCTGAAGTAAAAATTGTTCCTCCAAGCTGAAGACGGCTTGCCTGATTTGGCACATTATTGGTACATTTGATAAAAGCGGCAAGATATGTATAAGTGTTAATTAGTTCCTGCAGATTTCCAGGATTAACTGGAAATGAATAGACCGCTGCAGAAGTATCCGTTAAAGGTTTGGGGCTTACTGTGACCGACTCTTCATTTGCATTTGATTTAAAATAAGTAATCGTTTTTGTTAATTTGTTGTAAATAATATAAACCGGAAAAACAGTTATGATTTCTGCGGAATTGGTATAGATAGTATAGTTATATGCCATTGGGGGGATATAATTGATTCTTTCCCCATCAAGGTTATTCTTGCGTAATTCAATCCCAATTCTACTGGTATTGTTAACCTTGAAACAATAACCACCTAGATATGCGGGATTTATTTCTGTCTTGAATCTGGTCCCCTTTCTGTAGAGAACCATAGCCGTATATTCAATTTTTGCGTTTGTAAGATTTGATTTATTTTTATTGTACTCATCAATTGTCAGTCCGCGCACGATCATATAACCGCCGGTAGCAAAATCATCGACAAAAGCGGATATATCAAACGTTTTTGCGCTTGATTTTCTAATACCGCCTAAAATTGATGAAACTGTAAGTATTTGTCCATGGAATAAAACTATATCATTTAATGAATTGTTTTGTACCTCTAATGTTCCATCAGGTTCATTATCCCATTTAATACCATCTGCTAACAAATTTTCATTATTGTCATTCGTATCGGAACAGGCGGTAAAAATAAAACTAATGATCAAAAATAAAACAAAATAAACAAATTTTTTCATTATTAAAGTTACTCCATTGTGAAACAATAAGCTGTCCAAACAGCTTAGCCATTTGGACAGCGTTAATCGCATTAATTACAGTGACTCTATATCATTACTTAAATCGCGGGGATTGGCGCTTTCGGTACATGTAACTGTATATCCATCCACAGATGAACCGCTTCCGGTGACAGTAACATTATAGTCATAGCCGTTCTTTAGGACAGGAGTATTACCGTTCATTTTAATATATATTGTTACTGCTCCATTATAATATTGAAGAGCCAGAGCCTTCTCTGATCCGGCAACGGTACTGGGAATTTCATATGTCAATGTTTCTCCTGAACCTATTCCGTCAAAACCGTTTTGACTGTTAAACCTATTAGTTCCGGCAATGGTAACCCGTCCTGTTTGATTTGGAACGTTACTCGTAATAGTAACATAAGCCACAGGAGATGTTAGCGTACCCTTAATACTTTCCCATGTCACCCCAGAATCAGCCGGGAATGTGTACGATTGGATTTGTCCGCCGTTCGCCGAGCGAGGCGCTACGGTAACCGTTTCAAACATGGAAGTCGGCTTTAATGTAGTAACTTGTCCGGTACTTCTGCTGAAATAAACATATACAGGGTAGAGGGAATAAGATGATGTAGAATCGGCATAAAGAAGCATATTTGAAGCAAGTGATGGAAGATAAGCGACTTTTTCTCCATCGGGACTGTCTTTTCGTAATTCCATACCTATCCTTCCAATGTTTGTAACCCTGTAAGCATAATCACCAATATAGCTTGGCATAATTTCCGTACGGAATTTCTTACCTTGACCATAAGTTGCCATTGCGGAATACTCAATTCTTGCCAGACTTAAATTTGATTTATTGGCATTATATTGATCCAGAGTAATACCTCGTAATATCATAAAGCCGCCAACAGAAAAATCAGTAACTTGACCAGAAATATCAAATTCCCTGCTTGCTCCTCCCCTAACTCCGCCTAAGATATTATTAATAGTAGGAGTTTGACCTTGAAAAATAACCATGTCTTTAGTAGTGTTGTTGAGAACTGTAAGAGTTGCATTTGCGTCATTAGTCCATTTAATACTATCTCCTCCCGTCCCCGGATCCGTTCCACCCGGATTCTTTCCATCGTCATCCTTACACCCCGCAAGGCTGAAAACCAACCCCACAATCAACATAAGTACCCAAAATTTCTGTAATTTCTTCATTTTTTCGCTCCTTCAAGTTTTTTGCCCTAGACCATGTCAAGAGCCAATTAATTATATATTAGACCATTTTATGAACATTTTGTCAATTATTTATGAAATAAAAACGATAAAAATTTTAAAAAAACCCGTTTTACGGATAAACAGCAAGAAATTTAATGTATTTATTACAAAAAGCTAATAAAAATAAAAAAATATTAGACCAAATTTTGGTCTTTTATAATCATCAACTTATCATGTACTTTATGAAAGAAAAAACCATTGCGCGGGTGTTTGCGGAGAATGTAGCTCATTACCGTAAAAAACAGGGAAATTCCCAGTACGATTTAGCCATGACAAGCGGCATAAGCAGAACTATGATAAGCCATTATGAAAGAGAGGGAATGCTGCCCCCGGCCGACCGTTTACAAGCATTAGCCAACGCCTTGGGAATTCCGGTCTATAAACTGTTTATGGAACACGAAAAGGAGAAAAGTCCCGAAACGGACTTATCAACTATAGATTCCAGAAGCGTAAAAAAACTCCGTGATATTCTTTCCCTTCCACCAGATGATCGTAATGATCTTTACCGTATCTTGAATAAAATGCTTAGAAAAAACCAACTTGAAAAGATAAATAAGCCATAATTTCTAACCCCCGATACCCAGGAATTTATCTTAGACATGGCGCGGAACCTGTTAAAACGGCAGAAAAAAATAATTATTCCCCCATAAATAAATTAATATTCTTCTCTTAATAATTATTTTAATGTGATATTATTTCTTATATCTGATTCAAATTATCTATATATAAGGAGTGTATATGAAAAACACCTTGGTTTTTGTAGGATTCGTTGTTATAGCGGTTATTATTACATTTGCTCTTACAAAATGCGGGAAGTCTCCTGACGAAGATAATCCCTCCAATGGTAAAAGCCCAAGTACTCCTAGTAACCCAAGTACTCCAAGCACTCCCGGCACTCCAAGTAATCCCGGTACTCCAAGTACCCCTGGTACCCCAAGCACCCCGAGTACTCCGGGCACAATCTCAACTACTCCATTAGACCCTAAGGCGCAGGGAGTACAAACATTTACCTCCAATAGCGGCGGAAATAAAATGCTTACAAGTCCTATTGGTTACGAGATGTGGACAGAGGGAGGAAATAACAACAAGCTTATTTGGTACGGGCCGAATCAGGGAGGCGGCGCGGCGTTCAGGGCGGAATGGAACAACCCGAATGATTTTCTGGGACGCGTCGGTTATTACTGGGGCAATGGCGGACAGTTCACTCAATATAAAAATATGTACGCGGACTATAACTATACAAGGTCAGGCAGAAGTACCGCCGGCGATTATTCATATATAGGGATTTACGGCTGGGCAAGAAACCCAAGCGCATCAAAAAATGAAGAAAAGTTAATAGAATATTATATAGTAGAAGACTGGTTTGGCAATCAATGGCAGGCGGACACCTCCCCTATGGGAACAGGTACGACAAACGGGTCGGAAGTGGGCAGTTATTCAATGGACGGCGCGACTTATAAAGTTATTAAAAATGTAAGGTATAATAAACCTTCAATAGACGAAGAAAAAACCTTTACCCAATACTTCAGCATACGTCAAACGCTCCGCAAGACTGGAACAATTTCCATTACCGAGCATTTCAAGAAATGGGACGGATTGGGTATGAAACTCGGCAATATGTACGAGGCAAAGTTTCTTGTCGAGGCGGGCGGCGGTACCGGCTGGCTTGAATTTACATGGTTGAAATTCTCACAAGAGGATAGTCCAAGACAATAAAACAGTATTAATTAAACAATGTATTATTTTACGCTATATTGTATTATTTTCCTTTAATATTTACCAAAAATCTTTTTCTTGCATTAAGCGTAATCATATATTATAATAATCTCCTATCCTGTATTACAGGACAAATAATTTGGGTTCAGTATTGGGCTCTAATCAAAAAAACTTCTATAGGAGGAAGAAATGAAAAAAATTGTTTTACTCGGTTTAGTGCTGCTTATCGCAGCAGGTACGGCTTTCGGACAGAAAAGCGGCGCTACCAAAGCTATTACTATTTCGGTCTTTTCGGAGACAGGTGGGCATCCGCGCCCTGCCAGCAATAACCCGATAGTCAAATACTTGAAGGATCAACTGAAAGTAACCTTAACTTGGGACGTTCTTGTTGGTGAAATAGCCCAAAAAGCCGGTACTATGATCGCGGGCAAAAAATTTCCCGATATCCTTGAAGTAAGGGAAACCAGATGGATCGATAACGGAGTTTTAATACCTCTGGAAGACCTGATTGAAAAATACGGTCCGAATATTAAAAAACATTACGCGTCGGTTTGGGATAAAATGAAATCACCGGACGGCCACATTTATTACCTTATCAACTACGGCGTATATCAGGGTCTTGACCACAATCCCAATTATGATCAGACAGCCTTCTGGGTTCAGAAAGCCGTATTAAAAGACGCCGGTTATCCCCAAATTAAAACAGTAGATCAATACTTTAATATGATCGAAGCTTATTACAAGAAAAACCCGACCATTAACGGCCAGCCCACTATCCCCTTTACAATTCTTATGGACGACTGGCGCGCGTTCGAGCTTTGGAATCCCCCGAACTTCCTCGCCGGTAACCCCAACGACGGAAACGGTATTGTTAACCCCAATACTTTTGAATACAAAACATTCTTTACCCAGGAAATTTCCAAACGCTGGTTCAAAAAACTTAACGAACTTGATAAAAAAGGCTTAATCGACAGGACAGGCTTTGCCGACACATATGACCAGTACCAGGCGAAAATCTCCGCGGGACGCGTATTGGGACAGAGCGTTCAGGGCTGGCAGTTTATGTACGGAGCCGATATGGCTAACCGTGACCGCGGTCAGAACATCCGCACTATGGCTCCGCTTCCCGTCGTATGGGACGCGAATACAAAAGCGCACTACCGCAATATACCTATTGCCAATATCTATCGCGGCATGGGAATCAGCAAAAGCGCGAAAGACCCGATAAGGATTATCCAATTCGTTAACGACATCCTTGACGAAGAAATACAGCGCACCTTAAGGTGGGGTATTGAAGGCCAGCATTGGCAATGGAAGACAGAAAACGGAAAGAAAGTACCGTATCGCACCGAGGCTCAAAGAAAGAATTGGCAGAACGATCAATGGCGTGAAGCAAACCAGATAAGGCTCATGGACGACGTTTTCCCGAAACTGGAAGGTTCATTCTCAGACGGTTATCCTACCGATCTTGGTAATTTCTTCCCCGAAAGAGAAGCCTCTCTTCTTCCCGAAGACAGAGAACTCTTTAAAGCTTATGACGTAAACAGCACCAATGAGTTAATGGACAAGAACCCCCCGCCGAATTCCCCATGGTTCCCGACATGGACTATGCCGAATCCTCCCGACGGTTCACCCGCGCAGATCGCTCTTTCACGCTGTGAGCAGACTATGAAACAAAGACTTCCGGCTATGATTATCGCGCCGGCTAATCAATTTGAAACCTTGTGGGCTGCCTATGTAAAAGAAATGAACGACAACGGCCTTGCCACTTACGAGGCGTATATGCAGGATCAGCTTAACAAGCGCATAAAAGATTGGGGCATCAAAAAATAAATTCAGCTTCTAAAACGGAGGCGGTTCAACCGCCTCCGTTTTTTTAACAAATCCGGAGAGAAAATGAATTTACCCATTCTTACAAAAAAAATAAGCCGTCAGCGCCAGCTTTTATTCATGAGCTTTCCAATAATACTCTATATAATTCTTTTCACATACGTCCCTCTTTGGGGCTGGACTATGGCTTTTCAGAATTACAAACCGATGAATACTTTTTCCCAACAGGAATGGGCAGGTTTATACTGGTTCAAGTTTCTTTTTAAAGACAAGGTATTCCTTAGAACTATACGGAATACCTTTGTAATGAGTTTTATTAACACGTCATTGGGGTTTATAACAGCCATAGGCTTTGCCCTTTTACTGAATGAAGTAAGAAAAATATTATTTAAGCGGGTTATTCAGACCATTTCCTACCTTCCCCACTTCCTTTCCTGGGTTATAGTTACGGGACTTGTGTCCAGTATGCTTACCACGGACGGCGGAGCGGTGAACAGCGCGTTTGTGGCCTTAGGCATAATAAAAAAGCCAATCTTATGGCTTGCCGAACCTAAGTATTTTTGGGGAATAGTCGGCATAACTTATGTATGGAAAGAAGTAGGATGGAATACCATTATATACCTAGCGGCAATCTCAGGCATTGATCCGAATTTATATGAAGCGGCGGAAATTGACGGATGCAACAGGTATCAAAAAATGTGGCGTATTACCCTTCCTTGCATAAAGCCAACCATAATTATTTTGTTAATAATGAGCATAGGGCAGATACTTGAAGCAGGTTTTGAATTGCAGTATTTGCTTAGAAAACCGCTTGTAATGGACGTATCGGATACCATTGATATTTATGTTTATGTGTTCGGCCTAAGCCACTTAAACTTTTCTCTTGCCACAGCGGCCGGCATGTTCAAGAATTTTGTTAACATATCCCTTATTTTTATCGCTAACTGGATCGCGAAAAAAGCCGGTGAGGAGCGTCTGATATGAAAGCAGTTACAATATCAAAAATTGAAAATTATACTTTCCACTTTCTGAATACCTGTTTTCTGCTTTTCCTTTCTTTTATCACATTGTATCCTTTCTGGACAACAATCGCCGTGTCATTCAATGACGCGCTGGACTCGATCCGCGGCGGCATCACTTTCTTCCCCAGAAAATTCAGCCTTTTTAACTATGAGGTAATTTTCAGGACAGGTGCTATTCCCCACGCTTTCTTTATTTCCGTCGCGAGGACTTCGATTAATCTGGTTTCGAGCGTGTTTTTTACGGCAATGATCGCTTTTGCCCTTTCCCGGCGTGAGTTTGTATTGTCAAAACCCTTTACCTTAATTTTAGTTCTTTCCATGTATATAAACGCCGGCCTTATTCCCACATTTTTACTAATCAGGAATCTTGGCATGTACGGAACATTCTGGGTATATATAGTTCCCGGAATTGTAAACGCGTTTAATTTTGTGGTAATGAGAACTTATATGCGCACTATTCCCGAAAGCATCATTGAATCGGCGCGTATTGACGGTTATGGGGATTTTTATATATTTATCCGTATTATTTTTCCTTTATGCCTGCCCGTTCTTGCCACAATAGGTCTTTTTGTCGCCGTAGGTTCATGGAACGCGTGGTTTGACACGATGATTTACAATTCAGGCGATGAGAGGCTGCATACCCTTCAATATAAACTGATGGAATACCTTCAATCAAGCCAGTCTCACGGCAAATCGGCTTCAGACGCCGGAGCTATGGCCCTGTCCGCCGGCGCGGGAGGGGGATCGGGCATGGTAACGCCCATGAGCATACGCGCGGCAATTACCGTAATCGCTGCCGCTCCAATATTATTAATTTATCCGTTTATGCAGCGTTATTTTGTAGTAGGATTGAATGTCGGCGGCGTGAAAGAATAATAATCGCTGCGTAAGCTGCGAACGCGCTTGACTAACCTGCCGCTTGTTAACATTATTTTAACTATATGAAAATAAAGCAAACTTTTAAAATTATAAAAACTCAAATTTTACATTCATATATTCTGGTTCTTGTCGTTGTACTGGCGTTCGCGCTTATGGTCGCTTTAAGTTCATACTTTATGACCGATATAGTCAGAAATCAACTGACATCCAACACGCAGGCGGCGCTTGACTTCCTTAAAGAGCTAAGAAGATTAAGGTTTATCCTCATATTACTGGGAATTGCGCTGTCGATAGTATTAAATACTATTATTATCCGCATTGTTATGGGAAAAGAAAAAGCCGACGCGAAGTTAAAAGAAACGGACGGCCTGTTGGAAAACATCGATGTCATGCAAAGAATACTTAACACTCTTGACGCAATAATCTACGTTACCAATCCCGCTACAGGAGAAATAATATTTATTAACGACCATTCAAAGAAGTATTATAATGTCGGTGACAATTGTATAGGGGAACTGTGCTATAAAGTTTTTCAGGAAGGGATGAACTCAATATGCGATTTCTGCCCTTGCAGAAAACTTGATAAAGACCCGGATAAAGTTATTGAGTGGATTGAATGCAACACAAAAACAAAACGCCACTACCGTAATACGGCCTGTTATATTAAATGGCCGGGAATTGATAAGGCGCATCTGAGGTATTCCGTTGACATAACGGAATTGTATGACGCGAGGGAACAGGCGGTTATGGCCAACCGCGTTAAAAGCGACTTTTTAGCGAGAATGAGCCATGAAATACGTTCGCCCATGAACGTTATTTTGGGCATTATCGAAATGCAGCTTGAAAAAGATCTGCCGCCCGACACATTGGAAGCGCTGGACAAGGTGAATAATTCCGGTTATTTGCTTCTTAACATAATCAACGACATTCTTGACCTTTCCAAGATTGAATCGGGCAAGATGGAATTGACGCTGGTAGGTTATGACGTTTCAAGCATGATCAATGATACTGTACAGCTTAACCTTATGCGTTTCGGGGGCAAACCAATTCAATTTGTTTTGAATGTTGATGAGAATACGCCGGCGAGATTATTCGGCGACGATATACGCATCAAACAGGTATTAAACAATCTTCTCTCCAACGCGTTCAAGTACACGGATTCAGGACAGATAACGCTGTCGGTTTCCGCCGAAGTCGCCCCGATAAACATTATAACGCTTGTTTTCCGCGTGAGTGATACAGGGCGCGGCATGTCCAAAGAGCAGGTGTCAAAATTGTTTGAGGATTATGCCCGCTTTAACCTTGAATCCAACCGGCAAATTGAAGGCACGGGCCTTGGCATGAGCATTACCAAGAACTTTATTGAAATAATGAAAGGCAAGCTTAAAGTTGAAAGCGAGGAAGGAAAAGGCACTACGTTTATCCTCAGGCTGCCGCAAGGTTATGTCAATTCAACCGTGTTGGGCAAGGAAGGCGCGGAAAGACTTCATCAGCATAATTTTGTGAATAAAGCAAAACCAAAAAAAATCAAGCAAATTCAACGGGAATATATGCCTTACGGAAAAATATTGGTTGTTGACGATATGGAGCCGAATCTTTATGTCGCCAAAGGACTTATGTCCCCGTACGGATTGTCAATAGATACCGCCTTAAGCGGGAAAATTGCGATTGAAAAAATTAAAAGCGGACTTGTTTTTGATATTATCTTTATGGACCATTACATGCCGGAAATGGACGGAATAGAAACGACAAAAGCAATACGTACTCTTGGATATAAAGAACCGATTATCGCGCTGACCGCCAATGCTTTGGTCGGACAAGCCGAGGTTTTTATGGCAAACGGTTTTGACGGGTTTTTGTCCAAACCTATAGACACGCGCCAGATCGATTCAACGCTGAACAGGCTGATTCGCGACAAATACCCCGCCGAAACTGTCGAATCCGCCCGCAAGCTTAAAAAAAAGATGGAAAGCGGAGAAAGCGGCGAACCGCTTGATTTAAGCAAATTAAAAGTCCTTGTTGTGGACGATTTCCCGCCGAATTTAAGCGTGGCGCAGGGCATACTGCAGGAATATAAAATGCAGGCGGACGGTTTAACAAACGGAAAGGAAGCGGTTGATCGGATAAAAAGCGGCGAACCCAAGTATGACATAATTTTTATGGATATAATGATGCCGGAAATGGACGGAATTGAAACAACCAAATTTATACGTTCCATAGGCACGGAATACGCGAAAACAGTCCCTATTATCGCCCTTACAGCAATTATAACTAATGAGACCGCCGAGCAGGAAAAAATGCTTTTGAACAATGGTTTCAATGCGGTTTTATACAAACCTTTAAGCGTTGCCAAGGTGGACGCCTTTATTAAAGACTGGATTAGTGATAAACTAAATAACATAAAGGCCCCTGAAAATAAGGAGAAGAATATGGATGTTGATATCCCCGGAGTAAGAGTAGAAAGAATAAACGAACTTTACGGCGGCAATATGAAAATTTTTATGCCGGTGCTGCGTTCGTATCTTTCGGTTATACCGGAATCTCTGAAAAAAATAAGCAATGTTACAAAAGAAACATTGCCGGATTATACCGCTACAGTACACGGCATTAAAAGCACCAGCGACAGCATAGGCGCGGAAGAAGCGCGGAAGTTGGCGCTTGAACTGGAAATGGCGGCGAAAGCCGGCGATATCTTAACTATATTGGAAAAGAACGGGGCGTTAATTGCTTATGTGAAAGAGCTTTTGGATAACGCGCAGAAATGGGTGGCTAAGGTTGACGGGAAATAGGCAGATTACTAAAAATATTGTAAAAATAATTATTTCCGTTCTTTTCATTTTGATGACGGTTTCAACCTGCGAAAAACCTGCTTCGAATCAAAACGATAAACATACGAAACCTGCAATGTACACATCGTTTCGGGATATTCCAGGTATAACGGAAAATGAAATCAAAGCAATTGAAAACCTTCAAAAAAACGTTGATCATTTTGTTTACGGGTCAACTCCAAGTACTGAGGCCTTTATAGCGGAAGATGGTGAAATCGGCGGATTTGCCGCCATGTTTTGCGATTGGCTGACAACTTTGTTCGGGATTCGGTTTCAGCCTGCTATTATGGAATGGGGCGATATATTCGCGCGATTAAAAACCGGTGAAGTCGATTTTAGCTGTTTTACGCCCACTGAAGAACGCTTGAATATGTATTTTATGACCGATCCTGTCGCTGTGCACTCGCTGAAAATAATGCGCATTAAAGGCATGACGCCTCTTGACAGAATTGCCATGACGCGTCCGATACGTTATGTGTTTCTGGAAAATCCTGTCACTATAAAAGTGGCTGCCGACACATTTCAGAGCGGAACTTACGAAATTATACTTGCCAAAGACAACGACAGAGTGTATCAATTGATAAAGAGCGGAGATGCGGACGCGTTTATTAATTATAACGTGGGGGAAGCCGCATTTGACGCTTACAACGATGTGGCTATCGAAGATTTTATTCCTCTGACTTTTAACACGATGTGCATGGCGGCGGAAAATAACAAGCTTGCCCCTGTTATTTCTGTTGTAACAAAGGCTCTGAGAAACGGCGGTATTCAGCATATTAACAAGTTATACAATGAAGGTCAAAATAATTATATAAGAAACAAATTCTTAAAAAGTTTAAACGCCGAAGAAAAAGCATATTTACAAAAAACCTCCGTTGTGCCGGTAACAGCCGCGCCGTGGTTTTACCCGCTGGACTATTACAACAAATTCGAAAAGAGATGGGAAGGTATTGCCTTCGACGTGCTTGACGAAGTGACAAAACTTACAGGACTTTCTTTTGATGTCGTTAATTCCCCGGATGCGTCATGGGCTGAGGTTTTTCAAATATTCAATGACGGGGCTTCCATATGTCTCGATCTGATTGCTTCCCCGGAACGGCTCAGCCGTTATTTATGGTCGAAGTACATATACCTGTCGGAAAATTACGCGCTTGTATCCAAGCATAATTTTCCTAATATCAGCATCAGCGAAATACAATACGCGAAAATCGGTCTTATTAAAAGTACGGCATGGGCTAATATGTTTCAGGACTGGTTTCCAAAAGCCGTAAACACGGTTATGTATAACTCCCAGGATGACGCTTTCCATGCCCTGGACCGCGGGGATGTAGACCTTGTCATGGTCGGCACTAACGCCCTTTTCAGCCTGACTCATTATTATGAATTTTCAAATTATAAAGCCAATCACGTTTTTAACAGTACCATTGATTATGTTATAGCCTACAATAAAAACGAACAAGTTCTTTTATCTGTTATTGATAAGGCGCTTGCTTATGTCGATATAAAAACCATTTCAAAACGGTGGGAAAGTGAAACTTTTGATTATCAGTCAAAAGCAATGCGGGAACAGCGCCCATGGCTGATCGGGGCAATCTGCCTGACTTTAGGGGCGCTTATCCTGATTCTCATTCTTTACCGAAAGAACCACCTGATAAAAAAGCAGCTTGAAATAATATTAAATAATGTTGAAAGCGGCATTGTCATAATTGACATTGAAACCCGTGAAATTATGGATATAAACCCGGTTGTTACACGCATGTATGGCGGCGACAGAGATAAAATTATCGGTCAAAGCTGCAGAATACTTTTTTGCGGGGATAAAGGCTGTCCTATACTGGATCATCAACAGACTGAAGATCATTCCGAGCGGCAATTTAAAACTTTCGGCGGCGAAATTATTCCTGTCATAAAATCCGTGTCTAAAATCAATTATAACGGACGCCCCGCATTGCTGGAAAATTTTTCGGATATATCGCATTTAAAAAAGGCTGAGGAAGCAATGAGCGCGTCAGAGGCAAAGAGCCGCTTTATCGCAAACATGAGCCACGAGATACGCACGCCGCTTAACGCTATAACCGGTATGACGGCAATAGGCAAAAACGCAGATAATTTGGAACGCAAAGATTACGCGTTTAACAAGATCAAAGACGCGTCAATACACATGCTCGGCGTTATTAACGATATACTGGACATATCAAAAATCGAAGCAAATATGATGGAACTGTCTCCCGTTGAATTCAACTTTGACAAAATGGTGCAAAAAACAGCCGCGATTATCAATTTCCGCGTGGACGAAAAAAAGCAAAAACTTTCGGTCAATATTGACAACGCGATTCCCAAATCATTAATTGCCGATGATCAGCGGCTGGCTCAGGTTATTACCAATCTTTTAACTAACGCCGTCAAATTTACGCCGGAAAAAGGATCCATCACTCTTGACGCGCGCTGTATTGGGCAGGAAGAAGATATTTACACAATCCAAATCTCCGTAACAGATACCGGAATCGGCATAAGCGGCGAACAGCAAAAACGCCTGTTCAATTCCTTTCAACAAGCCGATAGCAGTACGACGCGCAAATACGGCGGCACGGGGCTGGGACTTGCGATTTCCAAAAGAATTGTAGAATTGATGGGCGGCAAAATATGGGTCACATCCGAGCCGGAGAAAGGCTCTGCTTTTAGCTTTACGATCACGGCGAAGAGAGGCAAAAACGCTGAAATCGTCAATGATACCGCCGGGGACAGCAGACAAGCGGAAGAAACACGGACAAATATTAACGGTCTTTATAAAGGGCGGCGTATTTTGCTGGTAGAAGATGTGGAAATCAACCGTGAAATTATACTTGCCCTGCTTGAACCAACACAACTGGTGATTGACTGCGCGGAAAACGGCGTGGAAGCCGTACGCATGTTTGGTGAAAACCCTAACAAGTACGAGTTGATTTTTATGGATGTGCAGATGCCCGAAATGGACGGCTACGAGGCGACGCGGCGCATTCGATCGCTTGACACGCCGAAGGGGAAAACAGTCCCGATCATAGCCATGACCGCGAACGCGTTCCGTGAGAATGTAGATGAATGCCTCGCCGCCGGTATGAACGATCATATCGGGAAACCGATAGATTTAGAAAAGGTCATTGAAGCGCTGTGCGTTTATTTGCCGAAGTAATGGGGGAGATAAACGGTTTTCATCTACACGCCTTTACTTGGGAGTAGGGAGGATTTGGGGTTCCGGTCGCGGACTTCCTGTCCGCTCCCTCCACCCCCGCCTACGTGCTCCCGGCGCATCCATGCGCCGACATTATCGGTCAAAGCTTGCGCTTTAGCATTATTCAAGGAGCACTCCGGTTCAAATCCTCATTTTTTTTCTGTTTATTTCTTATTTTAAAATTAATTAATATTATCCGTTATTTTTAAAAGCTTTCCCCAGGGAGGATTTGAACCCCCACAAATAGATCCAGAGTCTATCGTGCTACCATTACACAACCGGGGATCGTGCTTTTATATATTACATAATTCTAATATTGATGTCAACTATCCGCTATTCTACAGTAACGCTCTTGGCAAGGTTTCGCGGTTTGTCTATGTCTAAGCCTTTGTTGGCGGCTACATAATACGCGAAAAGCTGCAGCACAATTACCGACAGGGACGGGGAAAATAAATCCGAAACTTCAGGCAGGGCGATGTGAAAGATGTGGTCGTTGTTTTCAACGGAGGGACAGTTGCCGATTAGTAATACCTTCGCGCCGCGGCTTTGAACTTGTTCTATGTTGCTCATTATCTTGCCGTAGAGAGGGGCGCAGTTGGAGATGGCTACTACCAGCGTGTCCTCCTCTACCAGAGAAATAGTGCCGTGCTTTAATTCGCCGCCGGCGTAGGCTTCGGAATGGATGTAGGAAATTTCTTTCAGTTTTAAGGAGCCTTCCATAGAAATGGCGTAATCCAGGTTCCTGCCGATGAAAAAGATGCTCTTGTAACCTACGCAGTTGGAGGCGAACTTTTGAATTGAATCGATTTGCTCAAGTAAGCCTGTTGTCTTTTCGGGCAGGTTTGTGATTTGCTGCCATAGTTCTTTCTCCGCCTCCGGCGATAATTTTCCCAATTTTACGGCAAACCTTACGGCAAGAATGTATAACAATACAAGCTGGGCGGAAAAGGCCTTTGTCGTCGCTACGGCAATCTCGGGGCCGGCGGCGGTAAGCAGGCAAAAATCCGCTTCTTTGGCTATGGTGCTTCCTACCACATTGACAATTGAAAGCGTTACCGCTCCTTTCGCTTTCGCCTCCCGCATAGCCGCGATAGTGTCCGCGGTTTCTCCGGATTGGCTGATTAATATCACAAGCGTTTTCTCATTGATAACGGCGTTCCTGTAACGGAACTCGCTGGCAAGCTCCGTTTCCACGGATTGAAACCTGCACAGGCGCTCAAAGACATATTTGGCGACAACTCCGGCGTTATATGCCGAACCGCAGGCGGTTATCACGATTTTGTTAAAGTATTCAACATTGATATTATCAATAATGCTTTTATAGCTATTAAACGCGGCGTTAACGGTATCACGGATTACTTTCGGCTGTTCCATGATTTCTTTTAGCATAAAATGAGGGTATCCGCCTTTTTCCGCGCTGTCTAAATTCCATGTTATTGTTTCCGGCTGCTTTTCAAGCGGTTCTTTGTCGATATTAAAAAATTCTACGCTGTCATTCCTAAGAACCGCAATTTCCTTGTCGTTAAGATAATAAACCTTGTTTGTATGCCTTAATACCGCTGGCACGTCAGACGCGATGAAATTTCCGTGAGCCGCCACGCCTATAATCAGCGGATTGTCTTTTTTAATCGCTATAATAAAATCCGGATCGTCAACGCTCATTATGCCGAGCGCGTAAGAGCCTTCCAAAGCGTTTGAAACATGGACAACCGTATCCAGCAAGTCCCCGTTATAATAGTGCTCGGCAAGCTGCGCTATAACCTCACTGTCGGTTTGTGAATTAAATATTACCCCGTGATGTTCCAGGCGTTCTTTAATGTGCTTGTAATTTTCTATTATGCCGTTATGAACAACGGCGATTTTATTCTTGCTTCCGACATGAGGGTGGGAATTTATGTCCGACGGCTCCCCGTGCGTCGCCCAGCGGGTATGTCCTATTCCCATGCGCCCTGAAATTGAAAGGCCTGACAGCCTCTCTTCCAGCGCCGCCAAACGCCCTTTTTGCTTTACTACTTCCAGGCCGCCTTTTCCGTAAATGGCGATACCGGCCGAGTCATATCCCCGGTATTCAAGTTTTTTAAGCCCCTCGACAATAATCGGAACTGCGTTCTCTTTCCCCACATAACCAATGATTCCGCACATGGGTATATTTTATATCATTTCTTCGATTATGGGTATAGCCTGACCACTTGCAAGTGGTCAGGCTAATAATTATTTTTTATTCGTTATCCTGTAAAGCGTCGTATCCTTGCTCGCCCGTTCTTACCTTAATTACATTTTCAACGTCATAGACGAATATCTTGCCGTCTCCGATGTTTCCGGTATAGAGCGCCTTCTTGATCGTATCCACACAGAGCTGTACCGGCACTTTGCAGATAACAACCTCGACCTTAACCTTAGGCAGAAGAGTGGATTCCAGCGGAATACCGCGGTAGAATTCCCTGCTTCCCCTTTGCATGCCGCAGCCTAACACCTGCGTCACGGTCATGCCGGTAATGCCTATTTGATCGAAAGCCGCTTTTAACAGTTCGAATCTGTTTTGTTTTGTTATGACAACAACTTTTGACATTTTCGCGCCGGGCTTTGAGTTGTTTACAACGGGAATCGCCACATTAACCGGAACATCCTTGTCGGACAGTTGTTTAAGATCATCTTGCGCGAAGCCTGTTACGGGAGCTGTCATAAAGTCGGCATAGCTGCTCGCAATGTTGTGTTCGGTAATATCAAGGCCCGCAATTTCTTCGGTGCGTGAAACACGCAGTCCCATTGTCTTCTTGATAATCGTAAAGATGATGGACATTGTTATAGCTACCCACGCCGCTACCGCGACAACGCCGAGAGCCTGAACGCCAACCATAGCCCATCCGCCGCCGTAAGCCAGTCCGCCGTCAAGCGCGAATACGCCGGTAAGAATTGTTCCCGCCGCTCCGCAAAGGCCGTGTACTCCGATTGCTCCGACAGGATCGTCAACCTTCAATACTTTGTCTACAAATTCAATGCCGAATACAATTACAAACGCCGATATGGCTCCTATGCAGAACGCGCCGAAAGGCGATACCGCGTCGCATCCGGCGGTAATTGCCACAAGGCCGGCAAGGGCGCCGTTAAGCGTCATGGACACATCAGGCTTTTTGTAGCGGATCCATGTAATAAACATGGTAAAGACCGCGGCGGTTGCCGCCGCAAGGTTTGTTGTAACAAAAATACTGCTTGCGGACAAGATATCACTTTGTTCTGTCATGGCGACAGTAGAGCCGCCGTTAAAACCGAACCAGCAGAACCAGAGGATGAAAACGCCGAGGGCGCCAAGCGTTAAGCTGTGTCCCGGGATAGCGCGCGCTTCTCCGGTTTTGGAATACTTGCCGATACGGGGGCCTACAATAGCGGCGCCAACCAGCGACGCTACGCCGCCAACCATGTGTACGGCGGTTGAGCCGGCAAAGTCATGGAAGCCGAGATCGGCAAGCCAGCCGCCGCCCCATATCCAGTGGCCGGAGATGGGATAAATCACCGCGCTGATGATAAAACTGTAAAGACAGTAAGCCGAAAACTTTGTCCGTTCCGCCATCGCTCCGGAGACAATTGTCGCCGCTGTAGCGCAGAACACCGTCTGAAAAATCAGAAAGGCGGGTGTTGGAAAAGTTAGTTCCAACGCGGCGTAATTCCCCCTGACCATAAAGTCGAGAGTGCCGATAAGTTTACCGGTTCCGAACATAATCCCAAAACCTACCAGCCAGTAGGTCGGGGTGCCGATACAGAAATCCATCAAGTTTTTCATGATGATATTTCCGGCGTTCTTCGCCCGTGTAAAGCCTGTTTCTACCATAGCGAAACCCGCCTGCATAAAAAATACAAGAGCAGCGGCTATGAGTACCCACATTGTGTCAGCTGATTGAAACATAAAAACCTCCTATAAATTAAAATAAGACAAGCGCTCTCCCTGAACGTATGTCTTTGGTGCCATTATAATGGCGCATACATGCGCCTATATTACACTGAACAGCATCTGACCGTAAGTCGGGAACGGCCAATGTTTTTTCGCGATAAGCGTTTCAAGCCCGTCAACATCGATCCTAAGTTCCACCATCGCGGCAAAAACTTTCTCGCGGTAAAAACGCGCGTGAGTTACAATGTCCCTTTCCTCTTTGGTCTGCAGAAGCGCGTTTTCCAAATCGGTCAATTTCTTGAGCAGGCTGGCGGCCAGCTTTGAAATATTGCTTATCAAATGTTCCTCCAGCGATGAATCATAATAACCTAAGGCTTTTTTCTGCTGCAAAAGTTTCGTTAAATCTTTCTGGTAGTCTACGCAGGCCGGGAAAATATCTCCCTTGACCATATCCACCATAGTAAGCGCCTCTATATGGACTGTTTTGCAGTATGCTTCCATAAGGATTTCATACCTTGAGTGAATCTCCACGTCGGAAAAGACATGGTGTTTGGTAAACAGTTCAATGCTCTTCTTGGAAATAAATTCGGGAAGCGCGTCTACTGTGGTTTTCAGGTTGGACAATCCGCGCCTCTGCGCTTCGACCACCCATTCCTCGGCGTAGTTATTTCCGTTAAAAACAATCCGCTTGTGATCGCTGATTGTTTTCTTGATCAGCGCCGCGAGGTCTCCCTTAAAGTTCTTCGATTTTTCAAGGGCGTCCGCGAACTGGCTAAGAGACTCGGCTACAATTGTATTTAATACGATGTTCGGGCCGCCGATAGAGAACGCCGAGCCGACCATGCGGAATTCAAACTTGTTGCCGGTAAACGCGAAAGGAGACGTCCTGTTGCGGTCCGTCGTGTCTTTGGGGAAATGCGGCAGTACGGACACGCCGATTTCCATGTCGAGTTTTTCTTTGTTTTTATAGCCTTTGCCGGATTCAATGGCTTCAATAATTTCAGTTAACTCTTCGCCGAGGAACATGGACACGATGGCGGGAGGCGCTTCGTTCGCGCCAAGCCTGTGATCGTTTCCCGCGCTCGCTACGGATACGCGCAAGAGGTCCTGATATTCGTCTATGGCTTTGATAACCGCGACAAGGAACAGAAGGAACTGCGCGTTGTCGTTGGGAGTATCGCCCGGTTCAAGCAGGTTAATACCGGTGTCGGTGCTGATTGACCAGTTGTTGTGCTTGCCGCTGCCGTTAACTCCGGCAAAAGGCTTTTCGTGAAGCAGACAGGCAAGCCCGTGCTTGTTCGCTATGCTCTTCATCAGTTCCATCGTCAGCTGGTTGTGGTCTGTGGCGATATTTGTCGTTGAAAAGATAGGCGCAAGCTCGTGCTGGGCCGGCGCGACTTCGTTATGTTTTGTCTTCGCGTTTACTCCGAGTTTCCAAAGCTCTTCATCAAGCTCTTTCATAAAAGCGGAAACGCGCGGTTTGATAGTGCCGAAATAATGATCCTCAAGCTCCTGCCCTTTCGGCGGCCTCGCGCCGAACAGAGTTCTGCCTGTATAGATAATATCCGGGCGTTTAAGGTACATCTCTTTGTCTATAAGGAAATATTCCTGTTCGGGACCTACCGTTGTAAGAACGCGCTGCGCCGTTGTGTCGCCGAAAAGTTTGAGTACGCGGATTGCCTGCTTGCTGATTGCTTCCATGGAACGGAGCAAGGGGGTCTTTTTATCAAGCGCTTCGCCGGAATACGAACAGAAAGCGGTAGGAATGCACAGGGTTCCATCTTTTATAAAGGCAAACGAAGTTACGTCCCAAACGGTGTAGCCCCTCGCCTCAAAAGTGGCGCGTATGCCGCCTGACGGGAAACTGGAAGCGTCCGGCTCTCCTCGGACAAGCTCTTTTCCGGAAAATTCCATGATGATTTTCCCGTCGCCTATGGGCGAAATAAAGCTGTCGTGCTTTTCCGCCGTCGTGCCGGTCATGGGCTGGAACCAGTGCGTAAAATGGGTCGCGCCGTTTTCAACCGCCCAGTTTTTCATCGCGTTGGCGACAACATTGGCGATATCAAGCTCCAGATGCGTACCTTTTGACATCGTTTTTTTCAACGCCTTATACACATCCTTGGGAAGCCTCTCCCTCATGACAGTTTCATTAAAAACCATACTGCCAAACAAACTGGGAATGTCTTTCATCTTTTTTTCCTCCATAAAAATAAAATAGAAAGGCGCTATGAACCTAACCCCATAGAGAAAATCCCGAGTATAAAGGTTCACAGCGCCTTTGCTGTTTTGACCGGTAAGCAGTTTCTTACAGATCTTACAATAATAATACTAATTTATGAATTTCGTGTCAAGCAAATTTACCCGGTAATTTCGGCGATTACCTCAACTTCGACCAAAACGCCGCGCGGCAGGGCCGACACGGCGACGCAGGAACGGGCCGGTTTCCCGGTAAAATAACGGGAATATACCTCATTAAAATCGGCAAAATTGTCCATATTTGTTAAAAAGCAGGTTGTTTTAACAACATGGGAAAAATCGCTTCCGGCGGCCTTTAGAACCGCCTCGATATTTTTCATTACCTGTTCCGCCTGTTCCTTTATGCCGCCCTGTACCACGGCGCCTGTTTCCGGCGACAGCGGAATCTGGCCGGAAGCAAAAAGCAGACTGTCTATTAATATAGCCTGAGAATACGGGCCGATAGCGGCGGGGGCGGATTCGGTTGAAATAACTTGTTTAGTCATGATACATAAAAATATACTTCATTTATAAAAAAATCAATAAGTATTCTTTCCGTAAAAAAAGCGGGTCTTGCGACCCGCCTTTTTATTAATTAGGTACCTGTGTTCATCACGGTGTTGTTGGCGGCGTTGCAGATGAAGAAAACGCTATTTTGTATGTGCCTGAAGCGCCGGAAGACGGCCCTACCAGTAAATAATATTCTTGTCCGGTAGCAAACGGTATACTTGGTGGACTTGATGGATTCGTATTCGATGGATTCCAAGAAAGATTTGAACCTGATAAGGTGGAAGAATAATCATATCTTATGCCGTTTATGTCATACAAATAAACATTCACTCCGGAAGAAGAACTTAACGTGCCAGTAAAATCGCCATGTATGTAAGTGGGGGATGTTGCGGTGAATTTATACCATTGTCTTTTGCCCGATGAGGGAATATTGCCGTTGGCCCAGGTATTTAAGGTAAGCGGTGTAACAACGGCAGTGGACAGCATGGGCATAGTACTAAACGTTATCTGATATGTGCCGCTGTTGGGAGAACTTGAACCATTATATGGCCATACCTTTATGTAATAATCCTTCCCGGCAGTTAGTTTCCGATAGGTGAATTCTTGATAATCATATAACTGCGAATAAGTTTTGCTTACTGAATAGGTCGTGGGGTCGTCTACCTGTTTACCGGTTGCGTCATATAGTTGAACATATATACCGGCGGTTGAATTCAATGTGACGAAAACAGCGTGTATATACTGTGTATCTGATGTCGCGTTAAATTTGAACCATTGTGTATCGCTTGCTGTAGTATCGCCGTTTGTCAAAGTATCGGCGGTAAGTTGGGTTGCGTTGGGGAACGGTAAATTTATTTGGACAGGCGGTTGATAATCTTCGGTGAACCCTATCAGGTATGAGCCTTTTCTTTCTCCCGACGGCCATACCCTTATGTAGTAATCCTTCCCGCTTATTACAGTTCGGGTAACGTATTTACTTTCTGAACCTGAATTGTTGTAACCATATTCTCCGACATGATTCCCTTCTGAGTCATACAGTTGATAATCCAGACTAGCCAGGGTATTTAAAACGGTATGTATGAACTGTGATGATGCCGTCGCTTTGAATTTGAACCATTGCTCATCGGTTGACGCGGGAATGTAGCCGTCAGTCCAAATGCCGATTGTAAGCTCGGCAGCGTTGGGGAACGGCAATGCCATTTTTTTAGGCTGTGTTGTGTTTTCATTGAACCCTATCTGATATATGCCTCTGTAGGTAGAAGAACCAGGCGTTACTTTTATGTAATAATCATCTCCGACGGTTACAGTTTGGGAGAAGTATTTTTCACCGCCAAAAGGAGGTAATGACTTGCTTGTAACCTGATTACCGTCCTTGTCATACAGTTGAATAGACACGCCTTTAATAGTGAGAAGATTGGTTTGTATGTATTGTGTAGCGGCAGTTGCGGTAAACTTGAACCACTGCGCTTCGTTTGATGTAAATTTGCCGTCTACCCATACATTGGCAGTAAGCATTATTGCGTTTGTGGGTAATTTTATCGGCGCCGTTGTGGATTTATTGAACAATATCTGATATGTGCCGCTGTCGGAAGAATTTTTGGGCCATACTTTTATAAGATATTCCTTTCCGCCTAAAACTGAATACGATGAGAAGTATTTGTTACTGCTGCTGTTATTTATATTTGCCTGACTTCCGGTTTTTGTGGTGCCATCCGCTTCATAAATTTGGGCATACAGATCAATCAGCGAGCCCAACTCTATGTGTATGTACTGTGTTTTGAGTGTCTCGTTGGTTGCTTTGAACTTGAACCACTGTTCTCCGCCCGCGGCAATATTGCCGTCAGTCCAGACGCCTTCTGTAAGCTGTATTGCTTGACTGCTGGATGAGCCTCCACTTCCGTCCCCTCCTCCGCCGCCAGGGCCGCCTCCGGGACCTTCGCCGCCAGAGCTGCCGCCGCCGTCTGAGCATCCAAGAAACAATGTCATAGAGACAAAAAGAACTACCAGTAACTTTTTCATGTTTTTCCTCCTAAAATAATAATAAATTTATAAAATGAACTTATAAATGAGATGTTTTTCCGTTTTTCGAAGTTAAAGGATAAAGTTCCCCTATTTGTGAGGGGG
>Ga0268262_10001232_pt1 | contig 32156 bp, 29 predicted proteins | sample TergutNc150P3_FD_190354 | JGI IMG/M metagenome (GOLD analysis project Ga0268262, IMG submission 190354) | Nasutitermes corniger P3 segment gut microbial community from laboratory colony in Florida, USA - Nc150 P3 (SPAdes) (version 2) | ecosystem: Host-associated > Arthropoda: Insects >... | reverse complement strand
ATCGGTGTATTTGAATCGTGCCATAATGGCGTTATTTTACCATTTTTAGCTTGTTTTGTCTATCTTTTTCTTTCTGTTATGCGTCATTTCAGTATTTTTGGCACTTTTCCGACAGCCTCGTTATGCGAAGTGCGCCATATTCTATACTATTTTCTTTTCATAGACCAATCTAAACCAACATTTTTAATTTCAACATAACCCCTCATTTCAGCATCAAGTGCAAGTTCTTTAAATTTAATATAACCAGACCCTTTGTAATTTATTTTTTGTCCAATTTGATTAAACAAAACCCACTCTTTGTTTTCTGGTAGACAATTTAACAACTGTTCAAATATAATAGGAATTGTTTTATCCTCAGAATTATTCAATACAAACAACCCGCCTACAAATGTTATGTTTGTATGAGATTTAGCATCTTCAACAAATTCTCGCCAAGTTGAATAACCTAATTTGTTTTCGTTAAACTGATTATTTAATAATTGCATTCGAGTTTTTACCGCTGGTGAAACTGTCTTTTTGTTTTCTTGGATAAGTATACCAACTGTTTCTTTAAATAATTCAAATGCTCTTTCTTTTGTTAATTCACTATCTTTAATTCCAATTAAATCTTTATTACTTTCAGTAAAATCATCCATGTTTTTAATTATCGTTCTATAATCCATAAAAAAATCAGCCATTTTCAATAATTCTTCTGATGCATTATTATTGACATCACAAATAACCCAAGTTTCTTTTCCGTGCTTTTTAAACGATAATAATAATGGCCTAAAATCACCATCTCCAGAAATCAATATATATCGCTCAATATGTGGATATTGAAAAACTAATTCCACACCATGCGCTATCAGGGACATATCAGAACTATTTTTTTTCCCAATATTTGATTTAGGAATATGTATCAATTCAAAATTGTTTGAAGCAAGGTCAGAGGCAATATTTTTTATTGAATTATTATTCCAATTTCCAAATGCCATTGCATAAGACAAACGTCCGTCTTTACATACAGCTTCTATCACAGACTGTATATAATTAGTCCCTACAGGAGGGATTACATTCTCTATATCCCATAAAATACCGATATTCATAGTTTATAATTTACCTGTTTTAAAAGCTTTTGTCAAGTCTTTTTTTAATATTTTATACAATTTTTGGCGCATTTCGCATAACGTTATGTAAACGACATAAAACGCCGTTTAATCCTGCATAAACGACACTATACCCCTTTTTCGGAGTATAGTCAAGCGGTCGGCAGTTGATTTTCTCTTACACTGCTAACTGCTACTTGCTCACTGCTCATTATTCCTAATTCCTCCCTCCTCCCTCCTCATTCCTCATTCCTCATTCCTCATTCCTCATTCCTCATTCCTCATTCCTCATTCCTCATTCCTCATTTTTCCGTTTCCCCCCCGCCCCCTTTATATGCGTCATGCAAAAAAAGGCTTTTTTACGGGGCGCGCGCTCCCCCCAAGGAAAAAACCAGCCTCGGAAATCAAGGTTTTATGTACGGTTGTGTACGGTTAGTGCATGATTGGAAAAGGCCATGCTACATTTTGGGGATTGTTCCCCAATGTCAACAAGTTAAGATAAGGAGGAAGAATAAAAACCACGGAGCAGTTACACGGAGGAGGGATGGAGTAACGGCAATGGTTTCTTGATCTTTATCTATACAATGGGTATAGTGTGAATATTGAAATATGAAAGTATATAATTATTCAGAGGCACGGCAGAATTTCGCGGCAATATTCAATACCGCGTTAAAAGAAGATGTAATAATAACAAGAAAGGACGGAAATAAATTTAAATTAGTTACTATACGCGAAACCCAAAAAGGGCAATCTCCGTTGGAAACCGTAAAGAGGATAAAAACAAAAGTTACAATGGGTGATATTCTTGACGCAATCAGAGACGGGCGGGAGAGGAAATAACTTATGCGTTAGGCTACATTCCGCGAAGTTCATTATCTAGCCGCGCCTTTGTTTCATTGTCAATGATTTGTTTATCAAGCAAAACGCCGTTCAAAATACCGAGGTAGTTTTTAAGGTGTCCAAAGTGATTGGTTTCTATGGCTTCAATCCTGGCCTCCAGCTTGTCAAAGCGTTTTTCAAAATCATCAAAACGTTTTTCAAGCGAACTATCCAATGCTATCTGTTTGAAACCATATTTGAGAAAATTAATTCCGTGCCTGCCAAACCCCACGATAAAAATAACCGACACCGCCACCAGCAAAATGCCCGCCGCTATAGAGGGAAGGTTTTTCATTGTTTCGTTTAAAACATCCCATCCGGTCATTTTTTTACCGCCTATTTAATTATGGGCATAGAATGACGGCACGGTCAAGAGCTATTTTTTCGTTTCAGTACTTGTTGACATTGAATTGCTAATTGCCCATTACTCACTGTTAACTGCTAACTGCTAACTGCTCATTGTTACCTGTTTACCCTCTTCCAGTCGGCGAGCCGCTTTTCCAGCGGGGTTATGTCGTTGCTGTTAGATTGCCTGGCGCGGTCGTGGAGATAGGGGAGTATGACGCGCTCCTTCAGATCAATCCAGTTGCTGGGAAGTATGTTGGGAGGGGAAAGGAAATCCTGGGGCGGCATGTGCCTGAGCAGGTCGGGGTAGAAATGGGGGAAAACCTGCTCCGTAACAGGGCGCATGGCGGAAAAGCCCCCCGCGACGCCGAACGAGGTTTCCTGCATACGCATCCGCCCGCTTCTTTCCAGTATGCCCCGCTGGGTCTCGGGATTGAAAAACCAGAGGAGGAAGGCCTCCGCCGCTTTCGGGGACCTGCCTTTTTTTGCCAGACCGAGATAAACCGACCTCTCGTTAAGGGGGATTATGTTTCTTTCCGCAAGCCAGCGGAAATCAAGACGGTTGCGCTGATCCTCGGCAAGGGTAAAAAAATCGTCGCTGTCCGTATAAGCGAAGAGTATGCGGCCCGAGAGCGCCAGCTTTGCCGGGGGGGCGTAGTAGTATTTAAAGGTAAAGTCGTCAACAGCCTGAATGCCCGAATTCGCTTCGTTGATCCATTCATAAATAAAGTCCATCGCCCTTTCAAGCGCGATAGCGTCCCAGGCCAGCGGTTCCGCCTCCCTGAACGAGGCGTTAAACAGCGTGGCGGCGATAAACAGGAAATTGTCGTCCCATACCGGGGAAAAGCCCATCCGCGTGTAAACGCCGTTTGTTTCCGCGTTATAGCTTTTGCCCGTTTTTTTCATCTCGCCAAAATCTATGGTAAAAGGGTTGGAAAGCCCCCCTTTGTCAGAGGCGAAAATCACCATAGGGGCGTTAAATGACACCGGCAGCAAATACTGTTTCCCGTCAATGTTCCCCATGGCAAGAAGCCTGGAATAAAAATCCTCTTTTTGAAGGCTCCCGTCGTTAAAATAACGGTTGATCGGCCTGAAATATACCCGCGTCTCGGCGCTTTTCAGCCAGCTTCCCGCCACAATGTCAGGCGCCCCGCGCTTTGAACCTGCTGCGCCGGAAACCCGGTTTTTCCCCTCCGAAAAAACGCCCGCAAGCTTCAGGGCGGGATAATCGTAATAAAACGTCTCTATTTTGTACTGGTTCTGGGCGGCGTTAAAATATTCGCCGTAAAAGGCAAATTCCGGCCTGTCTGACCAAAGTACCGCTATATTGTTCGCGCCGCAGGAAAGGCAGACTAAAGCCGCCAGCGCGGGCATAATTCCAAAACCGGATAAACGCATCAGGATCATCCTAATTTTTTCTTTCAGTGCTTGTCAATCGCCTTATAAATTGTATATTATTATAATATACGGGGGAAAATTTGGAGCCAATTAATGATGATGCTATCGTGCGTATGATTAAGCAGATCGTTGATCATTACCATGCTAATATATCAAACCGCTTTATCCGGCCTGCGCTGCTGCAGCTTTCGGTTGACGATATATTATGGGGTCAGATAGAATCCCTGACCGAAAGATACAACCAGTACCAGGGGTACCAGCTTCACGATCTTTACCGCCAGATTGGAGCCTTGTGCAAATTCGTCTACGCGGCCCGCCAGGAGCTAGCCCCGACGCTCAAATACAAAATTGGAAATAGCTATGCGGACAAAATGGACAAGCTGTTTCTGGACATGGCAATAAACAATTTTTCAGCCAATCTGCAGGTTCTTGCCGACCAGATATACGAACTGTATAAAAGGCTTGTCGAGATTGACACGGCGGCTTCAAAGGGCAAGCGCCCTCTGTACAGGCAGTATTCGGAACTGAACGACATCGAAGAAGTACTCATGGTAAATAAAGAAATTAGGAATTAGGAGTGAGGAATGAGGAATAGGGAGCATGATACTAAAATATGCTCTTTATTCCTCATTCCTCACTCCTAATTCCTTTATTCCTCATTCCTAATTTTTAAACATCTGCGTCGCCGTGTCGTAAATCTGCCCGTATACTGCGGAGATTTTTGCCTCGTCTATGCTGGAAAAGGCCACGCGGAGGCATTTGTCCCCGAGAGAGACAGTGCCGATGCCGTGTTTTTGCAGGAGTTCCTGCCTCAGGGCCTCCGCGTTTATATTGCAGCGGAAACTCATAAAATAACCGGAATTAAAAGGCAGGGGCTGTAATATATGATGGTCAGGATGTTTTTTTACAAAGTCCTTTACCAGGTTGTAGCGGTTCTGCAGGATAGCCTTGTACTTTTCCTTCTCGCCGGGCGTGCGGGGATCGTCCATGACTTTAAGCATGAGGTGCTGGGCGCTTGTGTTGGCGCAGGATACCGAAGAACGTATGGCCCCCATCAGTTTTCTCACCAGCGCGTCATAATGGGCCTGGCTTAGACCTTTTGAGCCGAACGTGAGGAAGCCCATGCGAAGACCCCAGACATAGTCCTCTTTGGTCGGGCCGTCCAGCTTGATTGCCAGCACGCGCTCGTGGAGATTCGCGAATTTGGCGAACAGCGATTCCTTGTAAATATTGTCCTCGTAAAAAAGGCCGAAGTAAGCGTCGTCGCAGATCACCAGCACGTCCGCCCCGCCTTCCGCAGTTTCCTTGAGCAGGCTTACAAGGGCGTCCGCTTCTTCCGTTGTGGCGGAATAGCCGGAAGGGTTGTTAGGAAAATTAAAGATGATTCTTACTGACCCGCTTTTTGCCTCCTGCTTCACAGCCGCGCTTATCGCTTCCATGTCGAGGCCCGGCCCGGTGCCGAGAAACTGGACGGGGATCATCTGCGCCTGCCTGCGCGTTTCAAAAATAAGGCTGTAATTATCCCAGCAGGGGTCGCTAGCGATCAGGGTTGACCCTTTGCCGATAAACAGATCCCCGGTGCAGGAAAGCCCGGCGGTAAGCCCGGCTATTACGACGGGGAGCGATATTTTCTCCGGATCAAGCGAGGGGTTTTTCCGGATCATGTGCTCTTTCCAGGCCGTCCTTGCCTTTTCAATCCCCGCCGTCGGGGCGTAGGCGACGGATTCTTCCGGCGTAAAGGCCGGCATGTTGTCGGCGATTGCGGGCAGGATCATGGGTTTGCCGTGGTTGTACGCCATACCGATAGTGCCGTTTGCCACCGACGCGGATTTTTTCGCCTCCGTAGACTGCGCTATAATGCCTTTAGGAAAATAAAGGCGCCGCCCCATGTTGGAAAAAAGCCTTCCCGCGATGGTTCCGTCAAGGATATTGTTTAGTTCTTCTGCCAATGGATTCATAATAAAATGATTTTTGCACAAACAAGGGGGAATGTCAACCTGTTAACAATTAGCAAAGAGCAAAGAGCAAAGAGCAATGAGCAAAGTCAAGATACAACCGTCTTCCTTTGCTCACTGCTAATTGCTCTTTGCTCATTTTTTTCTCGAGACTGCCATTGCCGCGTTGGACAACTGCTGGTTTATTCCGTTAAGGCCGGCGCGGACGGTGTTGCTGAGGGATATCGCGTCCTGGTAGCGGCTGCCGGACAGGGCAAGCTGCGCCTGGTCGGTGTTCCTCTGCGCCGAGTTAAAGTCGCGGTTTACCGAGTTGTAGTCAAGGGCAAGATGGGCGGCTTTGGCGGCGTCAATTCCCTGCTCCGTTTCCATGAGAAGGGGCGGTAATTCCGAGACGAGGTTTGTGGCCTGGTCTTTAATCCTCAAGGCTGTGGCGCGGCCTTCGTTAATCGCGCGTTCCGCTGCGGTTATCGCTTCGTTGGCATGGGTCTTTGCGGCCTCATAGCGTTTGGCGTCCGCTTCCTGATGCATCAGGGCAAGGGCGTCTTTGGCCCGTGTAACCAAAGTACCCGCGTATGTAACCGCGTCAGGGTCGTTTTCCGCGCGGGCTACCGCTTCCGCAGCCTTGCCCATTTCCTCTGTGGGCGGTTTGGCGCAGCCTGTTATCGCTGCGAGGGAGGCAAGCAGAATACAAATCAACAAATTTTGAATAATTTTCATAAAAAACTCCTCGATAAAGGCGAAATTGGGGCAAAATATATGATTTTATCGACCCCCATACCTATATTATATATATTTTAAGCCGAAAATAAAAGAGTAAAATGTCTAATTTTATCTCGAAAAGACTGTCTTTATTGCTGCTTTTTTGCTCGTGGTTTACCTCTGCGGCAACGGTCTTTTTATTAATTTTTTTTCTCGACGGGCCGAAACTTGGGCCGCTTTATGATATGCTTCTCGGTTTCCGCCCAAAACCTCCTGTGTCTTCTGAAATTATGCTTATAAATACAGACGAGATAATGGAGCCTTACGGCCTGTACCCTGTCCTTATGGCGTTAAACGAGATGGGCGCGTCGGATTTGCTTGTTGTTGTTCCTGTTTTGGGGGCAGGATCGGGCAGGATCGAAAGCGGGCTGGAACTGAGCGAACGGGTCAGCGACGAATTCAAGCTTTTGGGAAAGAATATCCGCAATCTTTTTGACGCGATACGGCTCGGGTATGTAGGGCCAAGAGAATCCTATACGTATGTCGAAAATTTGGTGGAACTTGCCGAAAGGGGGAGGGACAGGCTGAACGCGGCTATCATAAGGCAGGAGGAAGCGGGATCGGCGCAGGCGGCGCAGGCGGCGGCGGCTTTTGGCAGATCCGTAACCGCGCTGGACCTTCATGCCGCGGCTCCGCCGGACATTCCCTGGTACTCCCAAACCAGGACGGACAGCGACAGGGTTCTCAGGCGTATCGCCCCTGTCGAGGGCAGAATGGAGCATATCGCCTACCATGTGCTTAAGCGGCGCTGGGCGTCTTCGGATATTGAATTAACCGAAACAGGACAGACGCTTGTAATCCGCCCGGACAGGGAGAACGGAGAAGCGGTCTTCCGTTTCCCACTGGACCGTAACGGGAATATCCTTGTTGAAAAACCGGGGAAAGAGGGAGGCTTCCGGCGGATACCCCTTGACGTGTTTCTGGATTACGACGATGCCGACAGGGCAATGGCGCGGCTTTTAAAGGATGCCGAAGCGCTGGGCGCGTACGCGGAGACGGCCCCGGAACAGAGGCCGCTTATCCTGCTGGGGTTTGCGGAAAATAAAAAAGAGGAACTTCTCAGAGACCCGGATGACGATAAACGCGCCGATTGGATCAAAATGCGCCTCGAATATATTGCAAGCCTGGAAGAATTTCTGTACGGCCCCTCGGAAATGATACTGGTAAACGGCTATGAAGAACTCCTGGGTTCCGGGGAGCTTGGCGAAAGGGGGATAATCCGGCTGCAGGAATTGCGGGACAGGTTAATCCGCGCTTTTGTCGCCATGCGCGAGAAACACCGGGAGCTTATAGAACTGCGGAATTTTATCGCGCAGTCGGCGGATTCAAGTTTCTGCATTATGGGCCCGGCAAAGACGGTAGACGGCAGGATTACCGCGTCGGAAGCTTCGGCCCTGCTCGCGAACGCCCTTATAACGGGGAACTGCGTCAGGCCGGGCCAGAGAACGCATCTGTTTTTTTGGTCGCTGCTTATTTCCTTTACGGCGCTTTCATGTATATTTTTGTTAAGACCTTTGATGCTTTTTATAATAGGCTCCAGCGCGGCCCTTGCCGGAGGTATAGCGTTTGGCACCGCTTTTGTCATAAGCGGTTATTGGCTGGACCCTGTTATTCCGATAACGGCCTGTTTTTCGGGAACGCTGGTGCTGTTTGTTTCAAGAACCTGCATCGGTTACGGCAGGGTATCGGCTTTTCGCCACGCTTACGCGCCTTATGTGGGAGCGGACATGCTGGACGCGCTTATAAAAGCGGGAAGGCCCCTGCCTTCTGAAACGCTGAATTCCTACGCCTCCATAATCGTTGTAAAAAAGACCGATCTGTTCAGAATGGAAGACAGGGAAGATCCGGCGGAAACCGGAAAGGCCGTCGCCAAATTCAGGGATGAATTCCTGAAAACATTCAAACGCGCGGGGGCTGTCATATTGGGCTTTGAAGGCGACATTGCGCTTGCCTGTTTCGGTTCCCCGCTGGAACAAAAAAACGACATGAGTAACGCCGTAACCTGTTCGTTACGGGCCGTGCGCCTGATTCAAAAATTGATGAAAATTACAAGTTTCAAAAACAGCGGTTCGCAGTTATCGGATTGCCGGTTCGGGATTGAATCCGGCGACTGCGTTTTTTCCTGGTCGGAAGCCGCCGGTTATACAGCTAACGGCCGGGCTGTTGTGCGGGCAAGGTTATTCGCCTCGCTTGCCAAACGCCACAATGTCCGTGCCGTAATCGGCGAATCGGCAAGCGAAGAGGCCGGCATGGAGAAACGGAAAATAGCGTCGCTGGGAGCGACAGGCCCGGGCGAAAACGGCAAGTACTACGAACTGACGGCGAGATAGATTAGGAATTAGGAATATGAAATATGAAAAGCTGAAAGATTATTTGCTTGAACTGGGGAGCGTTGCGGTCGCTTTTTCAGGTGGCGTGGATTCTACTTTTTTATTGAAAACCGCGCATGACGTTCTGGGGGATAACGCTATTGCCGTTACCGCCCGCTCGTGTTCTTTCCCGAAACGCGAGTTGGACGAGGCGGCGGCTTTTTGCGGCAAAGAAAATATTGTTCATGTTATCATAGATTCTGAAGAACTTGAAATTGAGGGCTTTTCCAAAAATCCGGTAAACCGCTGTTACCTGTGCAAGAAAGAACTTTTTACAAAGATTTTAGCTACGGCAAAGGAACGCGGGATTTTGCATATCGCCGAAGGCTCGAACACGGACGACGACGGCGATTACCGCCCGGGGCTGGCTGCCGTTGCCGAATTGGGCGTTAAAAGCCCCTTGCGTTATGCGGGGCTGAACAAGGAGGAAATCCGCCTGCTTTCCAAAGAAGCGGGTTTGCCCACCTGGAATAAACAGTCGTTTGCCTGTCTTTCCTCCCGTTTCCCCTACGGGGAAGAGATTAACCCCCGGCGGCTGGGCATGATAGACAGAGCGGAACAATTTTTGCTGGACACGGGTTTCCGCCAGGTGCGCGTGCGTTTTCACGGCAATCTTGCCCGCATAGAAACAGACGCGGACGGTTTCGCGTTAATGCTCGCGCCCGAGACGCGAAAAAAAATCCACGCGGCATTAAAAGAAGCGGGCTTTACATACGTCGCGCTGGATTTGCTCGGATACCGGACTGGAAGCATGAATGAAGAATTAGGAATGAGGAACGAAGAATTAGGAATTAGGAATGAGGAATGAGGAATAAAAGAAGAAGTGTACTGCTTATGCTGAACTTGCCGTTTTTGAGGCAAGCATATAAGGTGTGTCAGGAAAAAGAGAGAAAAAATCGCTGGAGGCGATAAAGGGGAATTGTCTTTTTTGTGGAATGTTGGTATATTATCATTATGTACGGATTTGGGAACAAAACCGCCCATTATAGCCAAAACCCGCAAATTGCACGCTTAAAATTGCCGGAGGCATTTTTAAGCACGAATCGGCAACAGGCAACAGGCAACAGGCAACAGGCAACAGGCAACAGGCAACAGGCAACAGGCAACAGGCAACAGGCAACAGGCAACAGGCAACAGGCAATTATTCACATCTTTTAACTAATCGTGTCAACTACCTAATAGTATATATTCCCTATCATTACTTTCTTATTTATTCGCAATGCAGAAAAAAGCCAAACAAGCGTTTTTCAAATATAAATCAACGAAAGGAGTTTTCAAAATGAAAAAGATGTTTTTCGCCGTTGTTTTTGTTGTTTTTCTCCTTGCCGCGCTGTCGGTTTTCGGGCAGGCAAATAAACCTGTCCAACTGGATACAGCCCTTATGGTAGCCGCAGAACGCATTGACGCGCGTATTACCGCAGGATCAAAAATCGCCGTACTCAATTTCAATTCAAAATCAGATAAGTTTTCCTCTTATGTTATTGACGAACTGACAGCATATCTTGTTGACTCAGGTGCCCTAAAAGTTATTGATCGCAAAGAAATTGATCTTATCCGCAGGGAACAGAATTTCCAGTATTCAGGAGATGTAGACGACGCTTCAATGGTGGATTTAGGACGTATGCTAGGCGCACAATCTATTGTGTCAGGTTCTCTTACAGAAATTGACAATACATACCGTATTGTCATCCGTGTTTTGAATGTGCAAACTGCCGCTGTTGAAGTGCAATACCGTACTGATATTATAAATGACCGTAAGGTAAAATCGCTTTTGAACATAGAAAAAACAACCGGAGAAAAAATAGGAACCGGAGCATTAAACATTATATTCGGGCTTGGTTCGTATTTAGAAGGTGACATTGCAGGGGGCTTAACAATTACCGGCGGTTATGCGCTTGCGGCAGGGTTAATTATTGTAGAAGTTACTGCTCTTGATTGGGACAGTCCGGCGGTAAATATACCGGGGACGATTGGGCTTGGCGTAGCGGGGTTGTCGTTAGTTTACGGTTTTGCGCGTCCGTTTATTTATAACCGCTCCCCGCAACTGGCGGCAATAATGGATAATACGCAAGTCAAGATTGTACAAATACCGGGCAGCCGTGACGGATTAAACCCTATGGCGTTTCAAATGTCTTATTCAATAAAGTTTTAACAGGAGTGAAAAATGAAAAAACATAACATAGCATCAATTATTTTAATATCAATTATTGTTTCGGCATTTTTCGCTTGCGATGAAATGACGCTTTTTCACGGCCCGAAACCGGAACCGCCTCCTGTCACCTATACGGTAACATTCAACGCCAACGGCGCGGAAGGGACAGCGTCGGAAGCGCAAACCGTCAATGAAGGCACGGTTATCATCTTTCCCGATAAGGGAAGCCTGATCAGTACGGGAAATGTATTTGTCGGCTGGAAGGAAAGCTCAAGCGGCGACGGTACAACGTATTCCGTGGGGGCTTCCGTTACCGTTACCAAAAACATGATTTTTTACGCCCAATGGCTGGACAGTTCAACGCCGCAGTATACCGTTACCTTTAACGCCAACGGCGCAACCACAGGGGCGGCTCCGGCATCGCAAACAGTGTACAGCGGCATCAGCATCACCGTTCCAGGCCAGGGGACTCTTGTGTACAGCGGGAAAACATTCGGCGGCTGGAACACACAAGCTAACGGCGGGGGGACACCCTACGCGGTCGGCGCAACATTTACGGTAACCGGCGATGTAACGTTCTACGCAAAATGGCAAAGCACAGTTCAATATACCGTTACCTATCACGCCAACGGCGCAAGCGGCGCGGCTCCTGTTGCGCAGACGGTGGACCCGGAAACGGTAATAACTTTGCCGGGCATAGGAAGTATGAGTTATTTGGGAAAAACGTTTGAAGGTTGGAACACCAATACGGGCGGTACGGGTACAGACTATGCGGAAGGCGCGGCGTATACTGTGAACGGAAATGTTTCATTGTACGCGAAGTGGGTAAGTGTGCCGATTATACCGCCGGGCGCGACATTAGTTGAAAAGTTGGCATATATACGCAATAATGCCGGAGATGGAGTAGTATATGACATTGTGGTTGATAATAATGAGTATATAGGACCGCAATCTGTTTCTACTATGGGAAGGAATATTACGCTTATTATTCACAGTGCGAATTCAAGTGACATAAAGTCTATTCAGCTTGAAAGCCAGGGACATCTTTTTTCTGTGGATAACAATGTTACTCTTAAATTGCAGAATATTGTGTTGAAAGGAATAAGTGCAAATAATAAGGCGTTGGTTTTGGTTGCACAAGGGGGTAAATTGATTTTAAATACGGGTTCAAAAATCACCTTGAATACTAATGTTTCAACAGTTGAGGGTGGTGGTATTTATCTAAATGGTGGAAATTTAGAATTGAATGAGAGTTGCGAAATCAGTGGAAATAAAAATACAAATGATTGGGGAGGTGGTATATATGTTGATAACCAAAGTACTATTTTTATGCGTGGAGGGATAATTACTCAAAATAATGGTGGTGGTATATCTATCATAAAAAATTCTACGGTAAACATGACTGGAGGTATAATTTCGAAAAATCAAGCTTCCGGTAGAGGCGCAGGAATTATTATTGATTATTCCAGTTCTAATTTTACCAAACGTGCTTCAGAAGGAAGTAATGAAAGTGGAATTATTTATGGTTCTACCGGGGATAACGCAAATACATCAGCTATAGGTATTGGCAATGCTATTTATCGTGCCTTTGGTACAAAAAAGCAACGTAATACCACTCTCGGCTACTACGATGAAATTACTTCTCTGTCCGATGAGGGGTGGGAGTAGAGAAAAAGTAGGAATGAGGAATGAGGAATGAGGAATTAGGAATAAAGACCTTGTATGTAGGCGTGGGGAATAGCAAGAAAGACTATTCCTCATTCCTAACTCCTAACTCCTAATTTATTATAGGGGTAAATGCCTATAGTGTCAGGCGCAAAGCGCATGATTATTTATGGGTACAAAACAGGCTTGGTTATGCTGGAATAATCAATGAGGAATAAGCAGAAGAAACTATGAAAAATAACAATATTTTCAACTTTATCGTAACGTTGATTCTTCTCCCGTTATGGCTTGGATTGGTAACTGACTTCATAAAACAAATACCTTGGCTGCATTACATAGTTACCGGCATTTTAACAGTATTGATGTTGTTGTATCTTGCGCTCACTATCCATGAACTGCGAATAAAATTGGACGCTCATTTTAACTTCCAGCGCTGGAGAATGGACCGGCTTATTCGCAGAACACGGATGAAACTGCGAAGAATCATTGCCAGAACGAATAATCCAAGCGTTCTGGATTACGCTAATGACAGACTGCGCGAAATATGCCCGCCGGAAGTTTATGCCCATATCTTTGAAAATCAGGGCAAAAGAGGACAGAAGCAATACAATATAGACCTTTTACAGACGCTTAATAAACAAACAGGAGGAGCAAATAAATGAACAATAAAAGAATTAGTATCACATTAGCGGTATGTACGCTGATGCTTTTTGCGGGTTGCAGTGAAAAAACCGCAACAACTTTTCCGGCGGAAGAACTGACAAAGGAAGGTTATTTTACCCTGACGGAAACCAATGAAAAAGGCAAATACGGCCCGGTGTTCATATTTCCCGAACGGCACGGTTCCCGACTTATTCAAGCAGAGATCGGATGGGCTTTGAATAAACTCATGGACAGCTATGGGATAAACAGCATTGCTCTTGAAGGTATGTACAAGGGCGAGGTACTGACTTCACAAAAATTGCCATACAATACGGAAATTGAGAAATATACAACCCTGTTAGCCTTACTGGAAAGAGGCGAAATTAAAGCGCCGGAATATATGTACTTGGCAAAAGACAGTTTTGTGTTCGGGATAGAAAACAAAGCCCAATACGCCGTTACCCTGCCTGATGAAGCTTATGAATCATATTACGACTATTTGCTGGCTAGTATTATTGCGGACAAGGGTGCGGGAGTATTGAAATCATTTGATGAAAAAAAGACGTTTGACGAGCTTATTTCTCTGAACCCCTGGACTTATGAAACCTATACAATAATCAGTAAAGGCAGATCGGGCGCGGCAACCGACAAACGAATAAAAGAACTTGAGAAAAAGGCAAAAAAGGCGGATTCCTTTCTGGATACCCAAACTAAAGCCGGTTTCAAGCAGTTTAAGAAATTCAAACATACCGTGTACAAGCGAAGTTTTACTATGGCCTGTACTGTATACCATAAACTACGGAAAAATAATGAACCACTGTCCATAATTATCGGGGCGGCTCATACAGAAGATATAACCGCGTATTTTACCAAAAAAAAGATAAGTTACTATGTACTGGAACCCAAAGGATTAAATGAAACTAATGTCTGGTCAGACCTGACAAAAGCCGAGTATGAACGTAAAGAAGCGGAAAAATCCATATTTGTAAATAAGCAAATAAGTGATTTTTTTGAAAGCATACATAATTTTAGGCCGCGAATACAGGCTGTTTCTTTTCCCGATGTGAATAACTCTTTTTTGTTAATCGCCAGAATGACTACCCTGAATCAATCCGGGCAGCCGCCGGAATTTCCAAGCCAGGACATATTTATAAGCAACGGAATACGGGTCATTAAGGAGACTCTGGATATATCTGACCCGGACGATATTAGGTTTGAATTAAAAAGAGACAAAGGCGAACCATTGTATGTTCGTGCGGTCAGAAATGTTAATAGCGTCCAGTTTGAAAGCGCGGAAAAGGCTTTCCATGAAATAATAGAACGATTGTCCAGCATTAACGAGGAAAACCTGTCTCCTGAACAAAGAATAAAATCATATGAAGGAGTGATAGAGGGTTTTAAGGTAGGCATTTATGCGGCTTATATCAGCCCCATGAAAGAAACATTGTGGAAGATTTCTAAAGACAAGCTTTAGCAAATGGCGGCGCGAAGTACCTGGTACGGCGGCTTGATGCCACGGCGGCGCGTGGTGCCTGTTACTGGAACCGCGTAGCGTAGCTAAAGTATCAGATAATACTTCTATAGGAGTAGAAGCCAACGGTAATAGTGTAGGGACACTAAGAGGCCCGTGTACTTTCACCATGAAGGACAATGCCGTGGTTTCAGGCAATTATCGCGGAATATATGTCCTCAATAGTATTTTAATTATAGAAGGTGGAATAATATATGGCAGTGATGCGCTGGATGAACTTAAAAACACCGCATCCAGCGGAGCGGCTCTATATCTGATTCCGTATCCAACTGGTCCAAGTGGTACTGCAAACAATGGGCGGGCCTGCAAGAGGGGATTGGGATTTTTACCAATGGTTAAAAAATGAAATCAATCCCGATTTGGCTTATCCTATAATACGCATAATGCCCTGTGATTTTCCGTTTCTGCATCTCTCATGCTTCCGCATCGGACGGCGCGACAGCGGAGGGAAGGAAGAGTTGTTGTTCGCCAGATTATTGACATAAACTTGAATATGTGATATAAAGTATCCATGACATATATTTACAGGAGGAATTTATAAATGTTTTCTGACAGAATTGACAAAAATATGGTTTTTTACTCTAATAAGGAATCTTTGAATAAAGATGATAGTAAATATTGGGAAAATGCAACAACAGAAGAAAAATTACAGACAATAACATATCTAAGGGAGTGTTTTTATGGAAAAGAAGCAACTACCGGAAGACTTCAAAGACTTTATACAATGTCTAAACTCAAATAATGTTAAATATTTACTTATAGGCGGTTGGGCAGTTGGAATACATGGACATCCAAGGGCAACAAAAGACATTGATTTTTTTATTCTTATTGATAATAATAATTTAGAGAATCTTGAAAAAGCACTTAATAGTTTTGGTGCTCCGCCTACTGATGTAAATTATCTCCAGAAAAAGGGTAATGTTATTAGATTTGGTGTTTCGCCGATTGCCATTGATATAATAAATGATGCTGATGGTATTGATTTTGAAGATTGTTATTCAAGAAAAGAAATAATCATGGTTGAAAATATTGAAATACCATTAATTTCAAAATCAGATTTAATAATCAATAAAAGGTCAACCGGCAGACAAGAAGATTTAGCAGATGCTATAAAATTGGAAAATTGATACACGAGTTTATTAACACATTATTCCGGTATTTTGAATAATGACAATTTTTGGGTTTATGATTTCTTTATTCCTCATCAATACGGCACTATAAACGGGCAAAATTTAACCAAAGCCGGAGATTTGGAGAATACAGACGATACTATTACAGTAGTGAAAGGCGTAAAACAATGAGAAATTAGCAATGAGTAATGAACAATTATCAATGTTAAGAAAGTTAAATCTTTCATTGCTAATTGCTCACTTCTAACTGCTCACTGTCCTCATTCCTCATTCCTCATTCCTCATTCCTCATTCCTCATTCCTCATTCCTCATTCCTCATTATTATTTCCTCGCCCTGTTCAGTTTGTCAATTGCCTGCGTCATGAGGTTCAGCCTTACCACCCTGCCGCCGCCCAGGTTGGCGTAGGCCCGGTAGCGCTTCCCGTCGTCGGAGAAGGGACTCGGTTTTTCACCGGGGAACGGGGCCTGGCGCTGCTGCGTCCATCTGAGGCGCGTGTCGCTTAATGATATGTCGGGTTTTGACGGATCAAAATAAATGAAGGATTCGTGAACGCCCCTTTCATTCAGCGGCGCTTCGTCGGTGCATTGCAGATAGCGGATGACGCCTGTTTTGAAATCTACGGATTGTATAATAGCCGAATGAGCCATCATGCCGTTTTCGCCCCGGAACAGGATAATGTCGGCGGGGCGGAGGTTTTTGATTCTGTCCGTTACCGGGGTGATTTGCGAGCTTTTTGAATTGAAAAAAGCGGTCCCTACATACCAGGCGGGATCGCTGTTGCGCGGCGCTCCCAGCGAACGCCTCAGGGCGTTGCCCAGATCCGTGCCGCCCTGCCTTGCCGCGTATGAAAGAACGTGCCAGACAAACGCGGAGCAGTCCATCCCGGCATAGCCGATACAGTACAAATAATTGTACACGTCCGTTTCCTCGATCCCCTTGCCCGTGGCGAACACATAAGGCCGGTGGGGAAGGCCCCTGTACGAACCGGCTTTCATGCGGGCAATGTCGAAGAGATCCCTGGAACTCTGCCAGCTTTTGCCGGGGATGTCAAAAATGATGACCTGCTCGCGCCCGTCGCCGAGGGTTTTGACATAAAGGTTAAAATCGTCCGAATCGAGAATTCCCTTTATCGCGGGCCAAAGGGCGTAGGGGTTGCCCTTTCCCCCGTCAATCATATCCCAGCTCGTTTCGGCGAGGAGGTCGCGCTCGTTGTTTTCGGCAAAGGGCATACGGAGGTTCATCACTTTCCCGTCGATAATCCGGGTGATAAAACACGCCCTGTAGGCTTCCTCGATTACCTTTTCTATCCCGTTGCCCCAGACGCGGGCCGGATCGGAAAACGCTTTAAGGTTATCAATATCCGAGGCCCCAAGAATGCCCGCCCCCGGGGGGAGGAAAAGCAGCGTCAATAGTACACATACCAAAAACCGCCCGCCCGTTTGTCTGTTTTTCATTTTACGCACCGTTGTTATTTTGCTCCTCTCCTATTTTAATTATAATGGAATTATTAACTATTGCAATTTAAGTGAAAAGTGAAGAGAAAAAAGAGAAAAAAGTTAAGTTATGGAAGTTTCTTACTTTTTTCACTTTTCACTTTTCATTTTTCACTTGTTTCATTTCGGTATTATCAGCAGGGGGCGGCGGTGCGAGAGCTGCGCCTGCGGACGCGCAGGGGCGTTGGGCTGGGGCGAAACAGGCTTGGCTGTTGTCGTTTTCGGTTTTACAGGGGATTTGGCTTTGTTTACGGCGGTTTTCTTTGCAGGGCTAAGGCTTTTAGCGGCTGTTTTCGGGGTTTTGGGAACAGGTTTTTGGGTGGAAGCGGCTTTTTTAACCGTTTTTGCGGTTTTGGGGACGGATTCTTTCTGCGGTAAAGCTTTTTTCACCGTTTTTGGAGTTTCTTTTACTGCAATTTTCTTTTTTTCCGGGCTTTTAGCCGCCGTTTTAGAGGTTTCTTTCTTCATGGCTTCGCCTTTCCCTGTTATTTTGGATGCTTTCAATTATAACATATATTATTTCGGCTGGCAATAAAACAAATGAAAAAATAAAAATGAAGAGAGAAAAAAGGAAGAGGTTAAGAGTTTTCCATCTTACTTTTTACTCTGGGCATGGTATAATGTTTTTGTATAAGGAGATAGTATGAGTAAATTCACGGTAAACATGACAGCCGTCAACCTTAAAGAAGAACACCGTTCTACGCCGCCTGTAGAAGTAATGGTCGATACAGGGTCGGAATTGTCATGGCTGCCGAAACAGTTGTTGCTGGATGCCGGAATTACCCCGCGCGGGAAAAAATATTTCTCAACCGCTACTAAAGAAATAGTAGAGCGCGATTTTGGTTATGCCATACTGAAAGCCGAAGGCTACGCCACGGTTGACGATATTGTTTTCGCGGAGGAAACCGATATGTCGCTTTTAGGCGTGCGGACGATTGAAGGTTTTGGTGTAATGGTAGATAACATCGGGCATCGTTTTGTCGCTACCACTACTCTTGTGTGTAATACGTTAATTATGTAATACAATTTGTAATACAGCAATTATTGACATTAGGTACTATTACGTGTACCGTGCTTAAGAGGGCATGATGTTTTGGGAAAAAGTGAAAGCCGTATTTGGAGAGGCGAAAGCCAAGTGGGAAGAAACGACAACCAAATTGACGAAAGATGTTGCAATATCAATGGGAGTAATATACGTGAACAAAAAAATTAACCGCTTTGCCGAGGTTTTGGAAGTAAAATTGAACCAGGGTAGGGCAAATTTGACGATTAAACTAAAAGGCGAAACAGACTCGATAGGCATTTCCTTGAATTACACTCTTGAAGAAAACATTCTTCACGTAGCCGACGTTCAAACAAACAAAGAATGGCTTAACGGTTTAGCGGAAGTTTTCAAAGAAAAGTATTCAACAATAAATTTAAGCGATTTTGGAATAGAAAAAAACGGACAGAAAGCGAAACTGATTGAACTCGTGCTAGGCTAGTAGCCCTCTAATTAACAATTAGCAATTAGCAATTAGCAATGATAAGAAAGCAGGATCTTCCATTGCTAATTGCTACCTGCTAATTGCTCATTTTTGAATCGTGAGCAGCAGGCTTTTCCACTTCCAGGGCAGGGGGCCTGCCTGTATGCGCTTCGCCAGAAGTTCTTCGGCCCGGGAAAATTCATCGGGAGCGAGGGCCTTCCCCATAAACACGCCCCAGCGGGAATTTTCTTTGTCAAACCAGGCTTGTATGTCTTTCGGACTGATAAGCCGTTCTTCTTTTTGTTCAAGAAAGCCGATTTTAACCTCGAAGCCCCGCGATTCAAAGGCGGACGACACGTTAGCCGCGTCCCAGTTCCATGCGTTAAGCCGGCCCTGCTGGCGCGAAAAAAAAGCGTCCTCGGCTTCCTTTAGTTTTTCTGCCAACGGCTTATCGCCTTCGCATTCATCCGTGATGAGCTGAGAGATCCTTTGCCCCGTTACAGGCGGCGAGCAGAGCAGGACAAGGCGGCCTTTGGGGGCAAGCAGGGCTTTTGCGGATTCGGCGAGGTTTGCAAATTCGGTTTCAGGGTTTTGCGCGTTCTGTGTCCCGGAAAAACCCCTGCGCCAGGGTTCCCGTAGCAGTATCAAATCGAAAAGACTTGTGTCAAACCATTCGGCGGCCTGTTGGGGCGAAGGCAAAAGACCTGATCCCAGAACGGCGATTTCAGGCTGTTCAATTTCATCCAGTACAGCCGCGTAACGGAGCAGCGCCTCCCGTGCACTATCATTTGCCACTAACGCCGCGCTCAGGCCCTCGGGACAGCGGCGCAGGCTTTCCCAGAGCAAGAGGCCGTCAGCGGCAAGCGGGACTAAAACCCGCTCCTGGCGGCACGGGGAGGCGGCGTTGAAAATCGTGTCGCGGTCGCCGAGCAGAAGGGCGCTTCTGCCGGATTCAAGGCGTTTGAACCAGCCCTCTCTTCCTTTTGCCGCCGCCGACCAGCTTAGGAGTTCCCCGTCACCCGCCTGCTCGCCCAGAATAACCGCCGCCTGCAATTCCCTCTTCCTCAGCACGTCGTCCCTGATTTTCCCTTCATAGCCGACAGGGGAGGGGATATAGAATGTCCTTCCCCGCAGACTAGTGGGCAGGTACTGCTGGGCGGCCCAGTGATCGCGGTAGGCGTGGGGGTAAATGTAGCCCTCTCCGTGGCCGAAACTCTCCGCGTCGCGGCTTGCGTCGCGCAGGTGGTTGGGAACTTCGGCGTCTTCCTTGTCAACCTCTTTCATCGCGTCAAAGAGGGAAAGCGTTGTGTTGGACTTCGGCGCGGTTGCAAGGTACAGGCAGGCGTGGGCGAGGGGGAAATTCCCCTCGGGAAAGCCGATGCGGTCAAATGCCTCGGCGCAGGAAACAACAACGTTCAGGGCGCCCGGATCGGCAAGGCCGACATCTTCGCTGGCAAGGATTATCATGCGCCTGAAAATAAAACTGGGGTCCTCTCCGGCGCGGAGCATTTTCGCGAGCCAGTACAGGGCCGCGTCGGGGTCGCTGCCCCGAACGCTTTTGATGAAGGCGCTTATCGTGTCAAAATGGTAGTCGCCGTCGCGGTCGTACAGCACGGCGCGCCGCTGTATGCTTTCCTCGGCAGCCTCCATGGAAATGTGAATCGCCGCGCCTTCGGGGGGAGGCCAACCGGTAGAATTTTTTTTCCCCCCTCCGTGTAACTCCGTGTTCTCCGTGGTTAATTCTTCTTTGGCAGTATTCCATGAACTTGTTTCAATGGCTAATTCCAGGGCGTTTAAGAGGCTGCGGGCGTCTCCTCCTGAAACTTCGACAAGATGCTCAAGCGCGCCCTCTTCAAAACTGACCTGCCATTTGCCATAGCCGCGCTCCTTGTCCGCTATGGCGTTGCGGGCTGTCTTCATGAGGCCCCCGGCGTCCAGAGGCTTAAGCTGGAAAATACGGCTGCGGCTGACCAGCGCCCTGTTCACTTCAAAAAAAGGGTTTTCCGTGGTCGCCCCAACGAGGATAACCGTGCCGTTTTCCACCCAGGGAAGCAGCCCGTCCTGCTGCGCCTTGTTCCAGCGGTGCACTTCGTCAACAAATAAAATGGTTCTCCGCTGGTACAGCCTGAAACGTTCGTCGGCGCGGTCTATGGCCTCGCGTATGTTTTTTACGCCCGACAGCACCGCGTTAAGGCTTTCAAAAGCCGCCCTTGTGGTATTTGCTATAACCCTGGCAAGGCTGGTTTTGCCCGTGCCGGGCGGGCCGTAAAAAATCAGCGATGAAAGCCTGTCCGCCTGTATCGCCCTTCGCAGAAGCCTTCCCGGGCCGACAATGTGATCCTGCCCGATGATGTCCTCAAGAACGCGGGGGCGCATACGGTCGGCAAGGGGGCTTTGGTTCCCGCCGTTTGCGGGAGTTGCCGAGAAAAGATCATCCATGGCGTGTGCATATTAATCTTCGGCGTTCCATTGCCAGCCTCCGTTGGCTCTGTCCCTGTAAGACCAAAGCCCGGCAGTTTGGGTTGAAGCGAAAAAAGTCATGATGGTATCTATGTCGGTCGGGGCCTGGAATAAATGATTTATCGGGCGCTTGCCGATACCAGCCGTATAGCGGTCGGTGTTACCGTGGACAGTTATACTGGGGCTAATATCGCGGCGGAAGCTGTTAAGAACAAGCCACCCTTCATCATTTAATGAAAAGTCTGAATCCAATTCTATTTCTACATACCCGTGTGTATATGACGAAGTTGTCGTATTGAACAATCCGCCCTGTATGCCGGCGATGAGCATTTTTTTATCTCCAGGTTGGGGGGGGGCGTCATCATTAATTACCGCTTCCCGCCATACGGCCAGCGCCCCGGTTGCGAACCTGCCGGTTGCCACTGCATCTCCGTTGGAATACCTTAACAGTCTAAACCCGGATTCCTTTACCTCGAAAAACGCCCCTCCGCCGCGTTCAACAGCGATAATTGGCCCGTCTGCGGCAAGCTGGATCATGCCCATAAACAGGCGGTTCGATTCAACTTCTTCCATGGATACATTACCATCTTCGTCTGTCTTGGGCACAAGCTCCGCAAGTCGCGCTACGGAAGAAATATCATCCTCGGCGACCTTATAAACGCCTTTGCCCCTTGTGCTTAGGTAATGGACACCGTCCCTGCTGGCGGCTCCCGACAGCATTCCGGTATCGCCTTCCAATAATTGCAGAGTTTGAACATTTGCGGCGTTGTCCTTTAGATATAAAATCCCGAAATCGACGCTGCTGCTGGCCCCCGCGAACAGCATTTCTGTATCCGCGTAAATTACCTGGATCGACGTGTAACTGGATTCGCCTGATTGCACATCCTGCCAAACGTCCTCGTCGTGCCCTATGCGCCGTAATACCGTATCTACCCCTGAACCCGAAAGGCACAGGGTGTACAAATGACTGTCCGTAGCGGCAAGGCCCACGATGTTCCCGCCGGGCTGCGGGATGCGGTACTCGGGCAAATCCCATCCTGAAACGTCTCCTGAACCTTCGTCCATTCTGGCGTACCAGTGCAGGCTGCCGGACGCGACATACATTACGGGAACGCCGTTACGTTTAAACACCGCCATATTGGTCGGGCTGCCTTCGATACGCGGTTTTTTGGGAACAGTCTCGGTGGAAATTGTGAAAAAAATGGGGTCCTGTCTGCATGAAAAAATACAAGCCAATCCGAAAAAAATGATAATCTTGTTAAGAATATGTATCTTCATAGTCATCATCCTAAAAATGATAGCGGGCGCTTAAGGCAACGCCTATTATATTAGCGTACATGTCTTTGTCCGGCGTCCTTTTTCCGTCCTTCATCGGCCACTGGGGGTACCAGTTCCAGTCGGCGCTGAGTCCGAATGACCAGTTCGGGTTAAAACGGTAATAGGCTGAACCCGCGCCTTTAAGGTACATCCCGAAATACCCTAAGTCAAGGTACTTCTGGGGCGCCATGCCTATAACCGCATACAGGGGAAATTCAAAACGGCGGAAAACAAACTGCCAGCCGACCCGTAACCCGATGGGAATAATAAAAACCGCGTTTTGGCCAAGGGTATAGTTGAATTTAACCTCTAATTCCCCGCCGAGGAAAAAATTGGGGCTTAAAAAACGGCTGTATGCCAGCGTTCCTACGCCGCCTACAGGAGGGGTAAAATTATGGGTGATTACCTTTCCGTTGTTTAAAAAAACTATAGGGAAAATAGTGCCCGCAGAGATGGTAAACGTCTGATCTCCTTTTGAATACAGATCCGGTATGTACCTGTTCCAGTCCGATTCTCCGCTTCCGTCATCCTCGCCGTCGGGGATGGTTTCATCGTAGCCCGAACCGCCTTGCTGGGCATATAAAGTTACGTTTTGGCCGGCAAAGCAACACAAAGCAAGCAGTAAAAAAAAAGCCGGGGCTTTTTGCATATATTTATTCTCCTAGGCTCATCTTATTTTATTTTCCAGACTCATATAATCAAGCAGAATAGGGTATCTTGTCAACAACTCCCCGTACAGCTCCAATTCATTGAAACGGATCATGGAGTCTATGCGGTTTTTTGCTTTATTCTGTATGTGATCCGCTATATACTCCCTTTGCAGGGTTATGTAATCTTCAAATAAGCCCCTTGCCTGCCTGTAAAGGGCGAAGTCCGGCAGCCTAACCGACCTTACCCTTAACGAGAAATTGTACATGATGGGAAACCGGTCCAGGATTTCTTTTTCAAACTCGGGATTCTCCCCGTTTGTCAACAGCGTTTCAATCTGCCCCGAAGCGTCTTCCTGGTCAACGCGCCGCAGGATGAAATTCTCGACATCCCTGGCTATGCTTTCCTCGTAACCGACCAGGTCCTCCTGCGAGTTGATGTGGTTATCGCTAAACAAAGGGATTATAACGTAAGGGCTCAGGCTGAATGAAAAAAACGCGTTAATCTCCCAGGAAAAATCGTCCTCTATTCCCGCGAACGCGGAATATATCCTGCCGGAAGGAAGTTCGCGTCTCACATTGAATTCGCGGGTGACATGGTTAAGGCGTAAAACGGTTGTGGTGGTGTTTGTCGGGATTAGTTTGTACCATATCCACTTGAATTCCCCCGGCTGTATAAGGCGGGGATATAAACCGTGGGTCTTTGAACGGATTACCCCGTAACCGTCAGGGGGAATTCCGAGCTGCGCCCAGCCGAAAAACAGCCCGGCTGCGGCGATTAAAACAAGAACCAAAAGGGTTATAAAAAAATTCTTCATACCGGTTACACTATAATAACCTAAAACATATAGTAAGGCAAGTGCGGTATATGGTATATTGTGCTTGTTCGGGCTTTTTTATATCGGGTTTTTTTATATTGAGTTTTTTTATGGATGAATTTAACAATCTAAGCGGCGGGGGAGGCGGGCCTCCTGAAACGAAGGAAAACTGGAAAGACGCGATTGAGCGCCGCTGGATTATTTCCGGCTTCGGAAGAAACGGCGTGCTTGCTTCTTTGCTTCTTTCGCTCGCTATTTTTATCCTGTACATGATCGGCAGTATGCCGGACATTGACTTCTCCGACAATACGCTTTTTATGCTTCTGCGCCTGCTGAGATATTCGTCGCTGCTTCTCTGCGCTTTCTCTCTTTTTGCGATGGGGTATTCCGTACAGCGCATAGTGAACAAGCCGGGCCTGAAAACCGCGCTAACGCTTTTCCTATATTTTATAGCCGGCCTTCTCGGCGCCGCGCTGGCGATGCTCTATTCGTTCATAGCCGCCGCGTCGGAAGGAAACGTCTAAACCAAAGAGCAAAGAGCAGGGAGCAAAGAGCAAAGCAAGATACAACAATCTTAACTTTGCTCCCTGCTCTTTGCTCTTTGGTTATTGTACTGTAAACGGCCTGGCCCTTTCCTCAAAGTGCCTGGCCGACGCTTGAGGCCCTGTCCATTGGCCTCTGATCATTACGGAAATGACATTTCCGGCGGGAAGGGTAAGCTCGACCGATTTGCCGTCAGCGGAAACGAATACCGGCTCGTCAATCCAGTAGCGGGGCGAACCTTGCTGCACGGGGTTAGCCCCTCCCCAGCTCGCATCATCGGCTGTGGCAATAGCGTTTCCGTAAGACCTTAAAGCGCTGGCGCTGGACGCGACAAAGCCGTCGGGCAGTACAACCGCTATCCTGCCCACGTTGGCGCTGCCCGATATGGGGCTGTTGTTCCCTTGTGTGCCGCCGTTGCCGAAGCCCGGATTGATAGTGCCGTCGGCGGCGTTGCTTGTGGAAGTGGTAGGCGTATACATGACCACGCTGATAAACTTGCCGTTTACATCCTCAAAGGCGCTGATCTTGGGGTCTGTAGCGCCCGCGTTGAATTTTGGCGAAGCGCTGGTGCCTGTTTTATTGAAGACAATTGAGGGGTCAGCATCGTTCTGTTGTGTGCATTCTATGGGCAGCAGCCAGGTCTCGTTGACATAGCGGGCATAGTGGGCGAATGCCCTGCCCCTCGGGGTAATGGTGTAGGGCGGGAATCCGGTGGTCTCGTCACTGGACTGGTAACTGGTTACAAGGCCCGAGAAACTCGAAGAATACCACCAGTCAAAGACGCTTTCCCCGGCAACGCGCAGGCACCAGTCTACGTCGTTCAGCGCGGCAAACGCGGAATTCCAGTAACGCTGCGGGTTACCGGCTGGCAGGTTTATTGAGTCCTTGCCGAAGTTGAAGTCATGCTCGGTCTGCCATATCTCCCGCTTTATGCTCCCGGCTTTTGATCCGGGCGCGTACATCTGCCTGGACATTGCCAGAGACTCTAGCTCGAAAAGACCTGTATAATTCAACTGAGGCCTGTCGAACCAGGCGGTGGGGTTGTCATTGTGCGGCGGGTCACCCGCGACCCTGGTGTACCTGTCGGTGTCGGTGTAATAATGGCGGCCAATCAGTTCGATATTACGATTCGCGTCGGTATCGCTTAACTGGGGGTCCATGTACCCCTTAAGATCGCCCATGGGGTCGCCGCTCATTGCCAGCACGTGGTGGGTCGGCCCTCCGCCGCCCCAGCCGGGAATAATGTCGTCAACCCAGTCCGAGGATTTGGGGCCGGCAGAGTCCCTGTTTGTCACCTTCTCGGTGGTAAAATGCCCTACGGTCTTAAACCAGTCCCTTGATACCTGCGGGCTCATCCCCATGCCTTCATAGAGGACCTTGTGGCCAATGTCCGGCTCGTTGAGTATGCCCAGGGCGAAAATCGGGGCGTTGTTGGCATTGAGCCACTTGAGGAAGCTCCGCAGATGTTCCGCGTAATCCACGTAGTTCGGGCCTTTTTCGGTGAGCGTGCCGCCGGCGAGACCGCCTTCATCCTTACCGTCGGTTTTCATGCTGCCTGGCGCTGTCCAGGGGTTGGCGAATACATAGCCGCCGTATTCGTTTGCCCTCCGTATGACCGCAAAGAAATTATCACGGGCGTTATGGAAGAAGACGTTTTGATTCCGGCTTTGAACCTTGTTTTGTATGTAATTTAAGTAATCATCCTGCACCATAATCCGGAGTATGTTGCAGCCCAGTTCTCCGAAGAGCAGGTCAATGTATCTAACGTCCGCGTCCGGGCTGGCGTCCGCGTTGCCGCCCGTCCTGAACATAAACGCACCGGTGCCGCCGACCCCGCGCACGTAGTTAAGGCGCTCGGAGCGTATCGTAAATACGGTACGGTCGGCAGGGTTGGAAACAGCGTCCGCAATCATTATCATCGCAGGGTTGCTGGTTACGCCGGGTACCGTACCCCCTCTGGCGACGGTCACGTAATAGTAGTAAGTTCCATTTTGTGTAATATTCGGCTTATAGCTTGAGTTTACCGCCCCGCTAATGGCATTGCCGCCCGTGCTGGAGAAACTGTTATTGCTGTACCACTGGTATTGGTAAGCCTGAGTGTCATCCTCCATTACAACCTTCAGAGCCTTTTGCTCGTCAGTGAGAGCGGTCCAGCCCGCCAAAGTCATTTGCCGGCTGGCCGGCTGGGTTTTAATGGCAATTACATCCCGGTATATGGGGACTGTTTTAGGCCCGCCGGTTATAATGTAACCGGGTTTTGATACCGACACGGTAACGCTCCCGCCCGAGATAATGTCGGTTAGTCCGAGTTCGTATGTTCCCGTAGCTGTTCTGGTTAACGAGCCTTTAATTTTTTTGTTAAGGGAAATGTCCTCCTCTCTTAAACCGTTAATGTCCTTGTCAAAGACCAGGGTAAGCTTGGTAGTGTTTACAACGGAGCCGCCGGTGATGGAGCCGTCTGCCGTCAGGCTGATAAACGTTACCGGAGTATCCGGCGTATCTGACGTATGTCCGTCAGTATCCGGGTTGCACCCGGCCAGGATTAGAACTGCGAAAACCGCTATAGCGGCGATCCTCCGTAATACAGTTGGTAATACATATTTCATGTCTTCCTCCCAAGAGAAAAATTTGTTGTTTTTTACTGACAATTCTTGACAATAGTATTATATTACGGATTCCGGTATTTTGTCAAGCAAACAAACAAGAGAAAAGAGAAAAAAGAAAAGGGAAAAAAGTAAGACGGGATTCCAGCCTGCCTATCTTTCTCTCTTCTCTCTTCTCTTTTCCCTTGTATGCCTATTTCCTGAATCTCAGCGATTCCAGCGTCGAACCCGACCGCGTGAAGCCGAGCCAGAGTTCGCTGGAGGTTTTTTCCCGCAGCAGCCTGTAGAAACCGCGAAGGTCCCTGACGCTTTCCCCGTTCACGGCGGTTACTATGTCGCCCCGCCTCATGCCTATAATGTCAGCCGGGCTGTTTTCCTCCACTCTTACCACGCCGAGGCCTGTCGCGTCCTTGTCGAGTTTCAGCGCTTCCCTTACTTCATCGGTAATAGGCTCAAGATGCAGGCCGGGCCACAGTTTTTTGCTGTCGGACGCGACCTCGTTGGTGCGGGTTTCTATGCGGACTCTTACGTCCCTTGGCGCGCCGTCCCTGATCACCGTAAATGTCGCGTTGTCGCCCGGCTTGAGATCGCCTACCATCATGGTAAGCTGGTTCACGCCCCTTGCCTCTTTCCCGCCGACATGGGTGATAAAGTCGCCGGGGCAGATGCCGCCCTTGTCAGCCGGGGAACCGATGAAAACCTGAGATGCAAGTGCCCCGCGCCTGCCTTCGATGCCGAGAGCGGCGGCGGTTTCCCTTCCCGGTTCCGTGAGCGACACGCCGAGCCAGCCGTAGCTTGTAACGCCGGAAGTGATAAGCTCGTCTATAGAGCGTTTGGCGTTGTTTATCGGGATGGCGAAGCCGAGGCCGACATTGCCGCCGCCCGAAGTATTGCTTGCAATCCAGGTGTTAATGCCGATAACCTCGCCCCGGATGTTGACCAAAGGACCGCCCGAGTTGCCCTGGTTTATGGGCGCGTCGGTTTGAATAAAGTCATTGATATTGTTGCCCGGCCCTCCTGTTCTGCCCACCGCGCTGACTATCCCCATCGTCACCGAAAAGGAGAACTGCTCTCCCAGGGGGTTGCCCATTGCAATGGCCCAGTCGCCCACGCGCACCGAGTCGGAATCGCCAAGCGCCGCAATGGGGTAGAAATCGCCCGACTTGAACGATATCATCGCCAGGTCTTTGCGCTCGTCCTTTCCCACAATCGTAGCAGGGTATTCCTTGTTGTCTTTTGTGGCGACGCGGATTTCGGTTGTGTCATCGACAACGTGGTGGTTTGTTAAAACGTAATATAAGCCGTCCTTCTGGCGGACTATTATCCCCGAGCCGAGGCCCTGAGAGCGGTGTTCCCGTTCCTGTCCGCGTCCGTCAGGGTTGCGGTCTCGCGGGCCGAAAAAGAAGTCAAAGGGTATTCCGGGAAAATTCGGTATACCCTGCCGCCTTACAGAAACGGTTTTGAGTTCCACCACCGAAGGCAGGACATTATCCGCCACGGCGTTAAAGGCGTTTTGCAGCCCCACGGCCACATTCAGATCGTTTTCTGAAACATTCGCGGGGTTTCCCTGGGCGCGGGCGATATTCGCTGCTTTCGGCGCTATGCAGGTAAACGACAAAAAAGCCAGCGAGAATCCGAATATCGCGCCGATCAGCACGAGGTTAAAAACCAGCAGGTTTTTTGACGACAGTTTCTGTGAAAGGTTCATGTGTTCTCCTATAATTGTTTTTCTTATATACTCCATAATAAAAACATTGGCAAATAGTTACAAGAGGGAGCTATTCAAAGAGCAAATAGCAATGAGCAAAGCAAGATACAACAATCTTAACTTTGCTATTTGCTCCCTGCTATTTGCTATTTGGTTAGCAGTCTACTGGGTCTGTCAATATCTCGGTTTTGCCGTTGAATATGGCTACGGTGTGTTCCCAGTGGGCGCATACCTTGTCGTCGGCGGTCAGAACCGTCCAGTTGTCTTCCGCCACTTCCACGTCGCCGGAACCCAGGCTGATCATCGGCTCTATGGCAAACACCATGCCGTTGCCCATGCGGGGGTTGGGGCCGTGCGGGTAGTTCGGCACTGCGGGATCTTCGTGCAGGGAAAACCCCACCCCGTGGCCGCAGTATTCGCGCACTACGCCGTAGCCCCGCGCCTTCGCGTGCCCCTCCACAGCCCGCGCTATTTGGAGCAGGCGTTCCCCGGCCTTTACGGCGGCAATGCCCCGGTACAGGCACTCCCTGGTGCATACGTTAAGGTTGTGCACGTCGTTCGGCACCTTTCCCGCCTCGACGCTGACCGCCTGGTCGCTGATAAAGCCGTCCAGTTCTATGCCGCAGTCCAGCCCGACCAGATCCCCACCGCGTATTTTCCGTTTTGACGGGATGCCGTGGATAACTTCGTCGTTAATCGAAATGCAGAGCGCGGCGGGGTAGGGGACGGGGTTCTTCGGCTGGCGGTAGCCGAGAAAAGCCGGTATCCCGCCCGCGCGCTTGATCCAGTTCTGCGCCCATCTGTCAAGCTCGATGGTCTCAATGCCGGGTTTTACAAGGGGAACCAGTTCCTTGAACATCGCGGACAGCATTTTGCAGGATTTTCTGATGCCGTCGATTTGTTTTTCTGTTTTAAGCTGAATCACTTAAACCTCGTTTGCAATAATTTTTTTCTTTTCCGTTTTTTTCGCTTCCCGCAAAACTTGCATGGAACCCGCGCGGTCGCCGATTTTGAGAAGCGCCTGCGCCAGCGATTTCATCCAGAACGCCGTGTCACGGGCAGGGAAGCCCAGGCCCAGCAGCGTTTCCATACATTCTATCCACGTCTCGTCGTCCACCTGGGGCCTCAGCCTCCGCCGGACTATCTCCCTGGTGTATTTTTCAAGCTCCGGCGTGAAGATGCCGAAATACGATTTCCGCCGTTCCTCCCGGATAATGTTTTCCAGAAGGCGGAACGCCTCGTAACAAGACATGCGCCTGTCCAGTTCCTCGGCGAGTATGAAACAGCAGTCCATCCAGTCTTCCCTGTTCATGTATTTTTCCATGCGGAAATTGATCCCGCCGTTCTTGCGCCAAATAGCAATCGCCTCGTCTTCCTCAAGGTGCAGGAGTTCAAAAAACACCAGCTTGGCCTGGCTTTCGGGGTCGTCCGCGCGTTCGCGCAGCCATGCCCTGTAATTAAAACCGGGGTTCGCCATGAAGCGGGAATACGCGCGGTCGTACTCGTAACGCCTCTGCCCGTTTGAGAGCGTCTCATAAGCGGTAAGCAGTTTACGCATCTGCGCCCCGGCAGATTCGCCCGCTATATCCGGGTGCAGTTTTTTTGCCTTTTCGCGGAACGCTTTTTTTATCTCCGCCGCCGAAGCGTCAGGCTTCAGGCCGAGCAGTTCATAGTAGTTATTCATTGCCGCATGGTCTCTCTCAATACGTCCTGCATTATATCCTCAAAAGGCTTTTTTTTCTCGCGGGCTATCCTTGCTATATCCTCATATTCCGGCTTGGATTTTTTTACCCCGAAACCGAAGGAGGTCTTTACCCGTACCGGGCCGAATTGTGTTTGAACCTCGGACATCTCTTTTTGCAGCGTGTATCTGCGGGCGGTATACTCCCTGATTCCGAGCGTGGCCGTGTGCCTGAAAACCAGCGAAATCATTTTATCTTTATCGGACGTGTTGCACATGCAGATAAGGCATATCCCCGCGCGGCTTTTCTTCATCCCTATGGGTATCGTGTAAACGTCAAGAGCGCCTTCGTCAAGCAAAATCTGCCGGGCGAATGACACGGCTTCGGGCGTCATGTCGTCCAGATTGCACACAAGCTCGACAACTTCCTCGCGGGTGTCGGTTTCGCCCAGGAAGGCGCGGACGCAATTTGCCGCGGCGAAATCTTTTTTGCCCATGCCGTAGCCGGTTTTGGACGCGCTGATCAACGGCATTTGGCAAAATTTTTTCACAAAATATTTTAACAACGCCGCGCCTGTGGGCGTGCAAAGTTCGCCTATGGGTGAACACAGTTCACCCACGATTTGAGTGTTATAAATGGGTATATTCTGCAATAAATAAGCTGTCGCCGGAGCCGGAACAGGCAGCAGCCCGTGGGCGCATTTGACATGCCCGCTTCCCGTATTGACCGGAGAAGCCAAAACCAGATCCGGCGCGAGTTTTTCCATTAGCATACAAACGCCGACAATATCGGCAACCGCGTCCATGTCTCCCAGTTCGTGGAAATGGATCTGATTCACCTGAACGCCGTGAACATGGCTTTCAGCCTCGGCAATCAGCCTGTATATTTCGACCGCGTTTTTTTTAACGGTGTCCGATACGTTCAAACGGCCTATCAAATGGTCAATATCATGATAGCTTTTATGCGAATGTTCATGATGATGATGCCCGTGACGCTCATGAGCGGGATGATCTTCGTTTTCTTCCCGTCCGTTAAAAGCAACCCTGATCTGAGTCCCTTTTATGCCGCATTTTACGGACGAATCGGAGCTTACCGTTACGCCGGGAATACCGGCGGCGTTCAACTCGGCTAAAAAATCCTGCTGGTTGTCATGGAGTTCAAGCAATGCCGCCATCAGCATGTCTCCGGCGGCGCCGCTATAACATTCAAAATAAAGCGTTTTCATGTTATTTTCCTGTGGTTTATCATGCTTGCCAGATAGCCAGCGCCGAAACCGTTGTCAATATTGACGACGCTCACGCCCGAGGCGCAGGAGTTGAGCATGGTGAGCAATGCCGCCAGACCGTTAAACGACGCGCCGTAACCTACGCTTGTGGGTACGCCGATAACAGGACAATCAACAAGGCCGCCTATGACGCTGGTGAGCGCACCTTCCATTCCGGCTATGGAAATTATTACTTGCGCGTCCATAATTGTTTCAAGTTGTGATAGTAGCCGGTGAAGTCCT
>Ga0268262_10001231_pt1 | contig 32163 bp, 34 predicted proteins | sample TergutNc150P3_FD_190354 | JGI IMG/M metagenome (GOLD analysis project Ga0268262, IMG submission 190354) | Nasutitermes corniger P3 segment gut microbial community from laboratory colony in Florida, USA - Nc150 P3 (SPAdes) (version 2) | ecosystem: Host-associated > Arthropoda: Insects >... | reverse complement strand
GTATTAACACAAATGAGGAATTATCCGGTTATGCTGAATACGAGTGGGATTCCAATGGAAATATTAAGAAAAGGAGCGACTATAACGCAAATGGGGAATTGTACTCATACACTGTTTATATTTATAAAAAAATATAATCAATAAAGACAAAAGACGGCAAATAATATATATTAAACCCATGAATAAATTGCTTATTAGCGCAGAAAACGCAGAATATCAAATTATTAAATCCATAAAATTAAACCGCACAAAGCGGAATAAATTGCATGAAATATTTATCGAAGGCATTGAATGCATTAAACAGGCGATTAATGCGCATATTGAAATTACCAGAATAATTGTTAAAAATAAAGCGAGTTTATCTGAATGGGGCAAAGACGTTATAAAACAAAACAGTAATGCAAAAATCATCGAAATGTCAGAGACATTGTACAATGAATTAACCGACAAAACAAATCCTTCGGAAATGCTGATAACCGCAAAAATAAAACAAAATGAAATAAGCGATATCAATTCCAAAAATCCGTTTATAATTGTATTTGACAGACCAAGCGATTATGGAAATTTGGGTTCGATTATTCGCTCGGCAAACGCTTTTAAAGCGGATGGAATATTTATAATAGGGCATGGAATAGATATATACGAATCAAAAGTTATTAGAGCAAGTTTAGGAAGTATATTTTTTACAAAAATCGCGGCAGTAGAATCAATGGAAGTATTATCGGATTATATAAAAATTCAAAAAGAAAAAAATAATATGGAAGTAGTGGGGACAGATTCAAACGGAACTGAGTCATTAAAAGACTGTAAAATAAATAAACCTATCATGTTAATAATAGGGAATGAGGCAAAAGGCATGAGCGTGGGATTAAAGGCGATTTGCGATAAAATAATAAAAATACCAATGGAAGGAAATGTAAATTCATTGAATGTATCGTGCGCGTCGTCAATATTAATGTGGGAAATATATAAGGACGCAAAATAAAGAGAATTGCAATTATTCACCGCTTAAAAATTCCCAGTGAAATCTTGATATATCGCTTTCACCGAAATACCATGGATTTCCCTCTGAATTAAGTTGATATATACCAACTGCAATAACGGAAATTAAAACAAATAAAATGATGATAGGAAATATCCAGCCTTGTCTTAAACTGTTCATAAAATCCTCCTTAAGTGTTTATACATTAAATGTAATGTTCAAGAAGGTAATACGCTGTTCTAAAATTGCCGTTTATTGTTCCAAAATTGCTTTTTAAAAATCGCTGTTAAAGCTGTCTGTTTACAATAGGGATACATATACTGCAAACTCTTCCTGTGTCGATCATACTGCGTTCATCGTAAAGTTCAAAAGCAATTGAGTTATCATCAAATTCATAACCTGAATTTGGAAGCCATTCGGAAAATATAAATTTCCATGTATTTTTAAGCATTAATGAAAAATTATCTTCATTAGACGGAGGTGTTGAAAAGAACGCAAACAAGGCTTCGGGTATCGTGTAGACGTCATACCCAAAAGGAATAGTTACCCTTGATTTTGCTTCTAGTCCGATAAGATATACGGAGTTATCTTCATCATTGTCTTTAAAAAAACAAGCTCCATATTCAGAGTGAAATTTAAGAAATGATTCCTTGTGTAATTTTTCCAGTCTTCCGTCCGCTCTGCATTCTTCCCATAGTTCCTGAAGTTTATTAAGGGGTTTTCTTCCGTCATCAATGTCGGTAACAGGGCTTTGAGGGTCTAAATAATGCGACACCGCAGAGGAATTATTTATGGGCAGTTTTATTTTAAAAGCAAAACCCGCTATCTTAAAAGAGGTTTTCTTTGCTATTATTTTTGGTTCTATAACGAATTCGGAAATAAACTGATTAGACTTTAAAAGGTCGGGTATTTTTGGAACATCGAATGCCGCATAGGCGCGGTATATTTCCGGCGAACATCCAAAACAACGGCGAAACGCTTTTGAAAAACCCGAATGTGTTTCAAATCCGTAATCAACCGCAATGCTGATTATTTTACGTCCTGAATTAAGTTCGGAAGCCGCATAGGCAAGCCGCCTATTCCTGACATATTCCATAATGGAAGAACCAACGCCGCATTGAAACATCCGGCAGAAATAATACGGAGAAAACCCCGCACGCTCCGCCAGTTTTTCAACATTCATTTCCTCTTTTATGTGTATGTCAATGTACTGCAGCATTTCCTGCAAAATATCTATATGATCCATACAGTCGGCTCCAATATCAATTATACCATTTATTTTAAATTTATTGTTCCAAAATTGCTTTTTAAAAATGATGAAAAATGTTCATTTATAATCGGATAAATGTGTATTATAGACACTAATGATTACCGGTCAATTCAGAGAAAAAATGAATATTTTAAATGTTATAAATCGACATACTAAAAATAGTTTTGAAAGTATAGATATACTTTTTAATACATTTAGTGAAAATGATTTTGAAAAAACAGTAAATGGATTTCCAATATGGCAGCAATTCTATCATATGATTAATTCAATAGATAGAATCTTCGTTGATCCGGAAAATTATGAATATCCGGAATTTCATGAAGAAAATGTCAATAATTTAGTATATCATTTTGATAAAACATATACAAAAGAATGTCTTTATATTTATTTTCAAGATGTAAAATATAAAATAAATAATTATCTTGATAACATTAATGAAAATGAATTAATAATAAAAAGTAATCATAAAACAATTGAAATGACAAAATTAGATCATATATTGGCTCAATTTAGACATATGGGATTTCATTTAGGTTATTTGCATAGCTGTGCAAAAATTATGTTTGGAAATACGCCTATACATATTCTAGTTTGATAAATATGGAAAAAATTAATGATTAAAACATTATATGTTACTGATCTTGACGGCACATTACTTAATAATGATGGAAAATTGTCAGAATATTCTATTAAAGTTATAAATAATTTAGTTGAGAAAGGTATGTATTTTACATATGCAACTTCCAGATCGTTACAATCGGCTTCTAAAGTTACAAGAGATTTGTTGCTAAACCTTCCTGTTATTACAAGAAATGGTATATTTATTGAAAATCCGAATAATAACGAAAAAATATACTCATTAAAATTTTCTGAAGAAGAAAAATATTTAATAATGGAAATATTGGAAAAATATTCAATTTATCCTTTAGCTGGTTCATTTATTAATGGAGAAGAAAAAAGGTCTTATATAAAAGATAAAGAAAATGATGCAATTAAAGAAGTATTAAATTTATGGGAGAGAGATTCAAGGTATAGGTCCGTTAATAATGTAAAAGATTTATATTATGGCGATCTTTTTTATATTAGATGTATAGGCAAAGAAAATAGTTTAATAGATGTATATAAATATTTAATGGAAACGAATAAATTTAGCTGTTTATTACAAAAAGAATATTATAGTGAACATTATTGGTGTGAAATATTACCAAAAAAGGCAACTAAGGGAAATACGATACTAGTTTTAAAGGAAATATTAAAATGTAACAGAGTTGTATCGTTTGGAGACGGATTAAATGATATAGAAATGTTCAAAGTATCAGATGAAAGTTATGCCGTTGAAAATGCGGAAGATGAATTGAAAAAGAATGCAACCGGGATAATAATGTCAAATAATGATGATGGAGTAGCGAAATGGTTGATAAAAAATGAATAATTGGAGGATTATATCGAAAATGGCTTTGCAATAAATGATAAAATTTATTCATACTTATCATTTTTTAATTGTTAATCTATAATATAGATTACTTTAAGGAGTGTAAGAAATGTATAAACATCATCAGGAATCAATCGAGAATATGAAAGCCCATTACAGCCAAGACCCTGAAGTTATTGCGCTGTTTTTGATAGGTTCTGTCGCTACAGGCACTGAACGTGAAAATTCAGACATTGACGGCGTTGCTGTAGTATCGCAGGAATATTACGAAGAAAAGAAAAAGAACAGTAAAGACTGCGAATCGGTTTTCGGCAAATGCACTTATGAAGGCGGCTATTTTGATGTTCATTTTTTATCACGCCGGAAAATGGAAGAGTTGGCGGAAAACGGCTCCGAGCCAATGCGGAATATGTTTACAAAAGCCCGTGTTCTTTTTTGCAATGAGCCGGGCTTGCCGGAGATTGCCGCAAAAATTCCGGTATTTCAAAAAAAGGAAGCGGAGCAGAAACAAATTCGGTTTTATTGTACATTCAAACAATTTTATCGGTATTATTGGAAAATGTGCAAACCAAAAGGCTTTATGAAAGATCATGTCGCAAACGGAATGGTATACAATTTATACCGCCTTATTTTAATCGAGAATGAAATGCTGTTCCCTTCTGTGCGCAAATTAGAAGAATTTGTAATAAATGCCCCAAATAAACCAAACGGCATAGTTGAGAAATGCCAAAAATTCATGACCGATCTAACCGATGACGACGCTGTATCATTAATTGATAGTTATGAAAATTGGACGAAATATAAGTTTCCCGATCCTAAGAACTTCCAATTTGTAGCCAATAATTATTTTAATCCGTGGGAATATTGAAAGGCAAACAATATGGAAATATGCATTAACAAATGATGATTAGCGCAATAAAAATACATAAAAATGTATTATGGAAAGTGTGGAATAGAATATGGATGTAAATATATTTTGGGAAATAATCGGAGAATATAATACTAAAACAATAATTATTCAAATAATTTTATTTGTTTTAGGAGTTTTTGCATTTATTTTATCGTATACCGGCAAGATAAGATGGATTATAAAATTTACTTTAGGAATAATTATTTTTTTTATTGGAATAGTTCATTTTGGATACTATGGGACAGAAACAATTCAAAAATATTTTGCATTTCCTTTATTTGTTTTTTCCGGAACGTTATTCATTTTTGAATCATTTAAAAATAAACAGGATGTATTGGAAAAATTCAATGCAATACAATTTACTCTGTTTATATTTTATTTATTGTACCCATTAGTTTCATTCATTTTAGGAAATAGATTCCCAAAAATGGTAACACTTATAATGCCTTGTCCAATAATAAGCGTATCTATCGTAATTTATTCAGCATATAAAATTAAAAATAAGTTATTGCTTGTTTGTATGGCGTTATGGGGATTAACAGGTGTAAAAGCTTTTGTGGCTAATGCGTATGAGGACATAATATTATTAATCTGCGGCATTTATTGTATATATATATTAGTAAATCAATTTAAAGTAAAAAGATTAACTTAAAATAATTAGTACATCGTATAATAAAATATAAAAATGATTAAAAATGTTAGATTTCTAATGAAAGAACAATTTTAAATATTTGTTGAAAATGATTAAAATTGTTAAGTATCAATAAATAACTTTTTGTATACTTCTTTCTGACATTGTAATGTATTACATTTTATGTGAAAAGATTTAAGGAGGAATTTATGAATAGTTTAAAATTGGGTTGGATAATTCCCGGTATTATTTTTTCTATTTTAATTGCTATTATAGGAATTAGTATATATCAAATTAATACAGGTAAAAACCCGTGGGAACATAAAAACCCTGAATACAATGTTACTATGGAACCCCAAATAATTAATAAACCCGCTATAAAGATCGCCGGTTTTGCTTTTAAGACAAAAACAAAAAATGGGGAGCATGTTAAAGCTGTCCCCAAATTCTGGGACAATTATTGCGCTGACGGCAGACAGGAAAAATTACATAAAGAGTTATTCCTAAAAAGCCACGAAGAGTACGGAGCTAGTTTTCCTGAAAATCCTGAAAATGGCGAGTTTGAGTATGTTATTGGAGTTGAAGTAAAAGAAGGACAAAATATTCCAAAAGACTACAATGTTTATACTATACCGGAAGCCTTGTATGCGGTATTCACTACGCCTCCTGCCGATGAATTAAATTTTATATCTTCAATTCAATACACATGGAAATATATTTTTAATGAATGGTTTCCAAAGTCAGAGTATGAATTTGCTGCTAATGGAGTTAACTTTGAGCTATATGATGAACGCAGTATGAATAATACAGACAAGATAGTGGAACTTTGTATCCCTGTCGTAAATAAAGTAAAATATTAATGGAAAATGATAATAAATGTTCATTCTTGATAATTTAAATGTGATATATTGATCTTATTATGAAAGAAATTGAAGCAAATAAAGCGGCATGGGGATTATTGGCGAAAGATCATTATGAGTACTGTAAGAAGGCGTTACAGGAAAAAAGATTCGGTTTTAGCAAAATTATTGAAAGAGAAATAGGAGATATTTCAGGAAAAACCGTGATTCACCTTCAATGTAACGCCGGAGCCGATACTATTTTATTAGCCCAAAAAGGGGCGATTGTTACAGGAGTCGATTTGGTTCCCGATAACATAAAATACGCGCGTCTTATGGCTCAAGAATTGGGCGTTAATAATATCGAATTTATAGAATCTGACATTATGAACTTTGAGGAAAAACACAACAAAAAATATGACATGGTGTTTACAACAGAAGGCGTATTATGCTGGCTTCCCGATTTGAATAAATGGGCGCAGACAATAAAACATTTACTGAAAGAAAACGGCGTTTTGTACGTGTTGGACGGTCATCCTTTTTATATGGTTTTTGATGAAGAAAAATTAAAAGAAAATAAACTGGAAATAAAATATCCTTATTTTGTCAGAGAGCCGGAACATAATGATTCTCTAGGCGGATGGTTTACCGAAGCCAAAAAAACCGATCATTATGAATGGATGTATAAAGTCAGCGATATAATAAACTCGTTGGCAAAAGCCGGATTAACAATAGAGTTTTTTAATGAATACGATACTTTGTATTTTGACATGGGCGGAATGGAAAGAGGCATTGATGGGGAATATCATTTCCCATTTTTCGATAAAAAAATACCGTTTACTTTCAGTCTTAAAGCAAGGTTGATCAAATAATAAGAAAAACGGATATAAAGAATATAAAAGAGGGAAAAAATGAGCATAGACAACAATAATTTAATTTACAGAAAATTGGATCATAATGACATGGAATTGTTTATAAAATTACGGCTTGATTTTATAAACGAGTTTCATAAAGACATAGATAAAGCCGAAAAAGAAAAATTAACAGCGTCTGTAAAAAGTTATTTTGACAGGCATATAAATACAAATGAATTTATCGGCATTGTTTGTGAATATAACAAAAACGCCGTTTCTACGGCTTTTTTAATTGTAGACGAATGGGTACCAAACAGAAAATTTATAAATGGGAAAGTGGCGACATTATTAAATGTTTTCACTTATCCCGAATACAGAAAAAACGGAATAGGCGCAAACGTAATAAAACGGCTTCTTGACGAAGCGAAAAAAGAAAAAATATCCATGATTGATCTGCGGGCGACCAAAGACGGAGAGAATATATACAGAATGTTGGGGTTTTCAGAACCCGAAGATAAAAGCATGCGGTTGATAATAAAAGACGAATAGGCAATCCCAAAAAAACAACCAATTCCGCCCCTTCCAAAGAATATACAAATATGGTATAATTTTTTATTGAGTTTTTTATAAAAAGGCGGAAAATATGATAATTTTAACATTGAATTGCGGGTCATCATCGGCTAAATATCAGGTTTATGACTGGGAAAAGAAAGATGTTATGGCGGTCGGCATTGTTGAAAAAGTAACCATCGGCGGTTCTTTTATCACCCACAATGCAAAGGGCAGGGAAGAAGTCGTCATTAACCACGATTGTCCCACTCATACCGATGCTATCGAACTCATCATTAAAACCATTACAAGCAAGGATATGGGCGTAATCAACGACATGTCGATAATCAAGGCTGTGGGACACCGTGTTCTGCACGGCGGAATGAAATTTACAAAGAGCGTTATTGTGAATGACGCGGCAATGGCGGCTTTTCACGAAGTTAAAGATTTAGGTCCTCTTCACAATCCGGCGAATATCATGGGTATAGAGGCGGCGCAGAAGGTTCTGCCGAATGTGCCGCATTGCGCAATTATGGATACCGCTTGGCATCAGACAATGCCGCCTGAGTCTTTTATGTATGCAGTGCCGAATGAATGGTACGAAAAATATCAGGTGCGCCGTTACGGTTTTCACGGAACAAGTTTTCTGTATACCGCAAAACGCGCCGCCGTGCTTTTGGGTCAAGACCCTTTCAAAACAAATGTGATAATCTGTCACATCGGAAACGGCGCTTCGGTGAACGCAGTCAAAGACGGCTGTTCTTATGACACATCAATGGGTATCACTCCGCTTGAAGGGCTTGTCATGGGTACTCGCTCAGGAGATGTTGACGCCGCGCTTCCTTTCTATATTATGCGTAAGACAGGAATGAGCGACAAAGAAGTTGAAAACGCCCTTAATAAAAAATCCGGTCTTTTGGGACTGACCGGCAAACATACCGACAGGCGCGACGTTCAAAAGGCGGCAGTCGAGGGCGACAAGCAGGCGTTACTTACGCAGTATATCGAAGCCCATCGTGTTAAAAAATACATAGGAGCGTATCAAGCTGTATTGGGCAGAGTAGACGCATTGGTTTTTACCGCCGGCGTCGGAGAGTTTGCGTGGTTTATGAGAGAGAAATATCTTGACGGACTTGAAGGTATAGGGATAGTTTATGATCCTCGTAAGAATAAAATTTCTTGCACAAGAAATACCGAGACAATTATCAGCAAGCCTGAATCGAAAATACCGATTTATGTTATTCCGACAGATGAAGAGCTGGTAATGACCGAGGATGCATCTGCGCTTATGCAGGGAACTTACGACATCCACACGAATTTTACATATTCCTTCCAGAAAAAGGATTATGTGAACAAAGAACGCGCAGAGGGATTGAAACACGATCTTGTGAAACATCCCGAACTTGCCGAGATAATTGCCAAACCAAAATGATTTGGTTATGATATTATAAATTGAAAAAGGTACGATTTGAGTTATAAAACAGAATTGTTATGTATCGGCAATCCGATTGTCGATATATTTTTAAACATTAACGGTAGTCTTGCGCTAAAGTACGGTATTGTTGATCCCGTTCAGCATATCGACGGCAAAAAAGCCGAAGCCTTGTTAAAAGAAGCTTCTATCGATTTTGCGAAATCGGTAAGAAGCTCGGGCGGAGGAGCGGCGAATGTCGCAAAAATCGCATCCATGCTTGGAATGGACGCAACGTTTTGCGGATGCTGCGGGCAGGACGAGCTTGCGGCGTTTTTTGAAGAAGAAATAACAAACGCAGGCGTTTCTCCCATGCTGATAAGATCCAACGAAAAGACAGGGCTGTGCTTTGCGTGTAATGTTGACGGCGAAACACGTTTTGCCGCTAGCCCCCGCGCGGCTCTTGGGTTTAACGAAACCCATGTAAGCGATGAATTGATAGTCGGGGCAGAAGCCATTGTTCTGGACGGTTTTATCCTTGATCGCCGTCCGCTGGTGCAGTATATTTTATTGAAGTCAAGCCACTTAGGAATTCCCGTTGCCCTTGACGTTGCCTCAATCATGCAGGTAAAAAGCAAGGCGGAAGAAATTTTAACATACAGCAGACAGTTTCCGCTGTTTATTTTTATGAACGCCGATGAAACAATTGCTTTTTACAACACAGTCAGAAAAGGTAAAGAAGAAGGAACCGGCATGACAGAGAAGGATAAAGAGCACCTAATCCTGCGCGACGTTTGCCCGATGCTGAAAATGATAACCGACGGAGAATTATACCCGATTATCGTTATTAAACTCGGCGGGCGCGGCGCGATAGTAGTCGCCGGCGGAAACGTGTACCGCGAAGAAACCTTCACTGTTACTACGCCGAAAAACATCGTAGGGGCGGGAGACGCATTTTGCGCCGCTTTTATTTCCGCATGGATAAGACAAAAATCCCTCTCCGAATGCGCCAACCTTGGGAACAAAGTAGCAAGGGAAATTCTTGAAGTTCCCGGGACTCATATCAAAATCGGGAAATTAAAATCATTTGCGAAGACTCTGCAGAAGTAGGGGTTACAACAAAACAGCTTCCGCTATTTTTTGCGCGGCGGCTTTATCCAGTAATTTTTCAATAATTGCGGCGGCAAATTCGCCCGCTGTTCCTGCGCCTCGGCTGGTGATAAAATTGCCGTCCGTTACAACACGGTCGGCTGACCATTTGCAGCCTGCATTGCCGGCATTTGTTACTTTTTCTTCCATGTTCGGGTAGCAGGTGAAATTTTTTCCTTCAAGCAAGCCGAGGGAGCCGAGTACAAGAGCCGGGGCGGCGCAAATGGCGCAGATCAATTTTCCGCTTGCCGCCATTTCCTTAACAAGAGCGCCTGTCTCTTTTGAAGCCGCTAAGTTTGTTGTGCCGGGCATTCCGCCGGGAAGAATTATCGCGTCGTAGCTATCAGTTCCCTGTTTGGCGATTTGAGCAAGAGTAGTTGCCGCGGTTACTTTAATGCCGCCCCATTTGCTTGTTACGGTCAGACTTTCGGAAATTGATACCGTGGTAACTTCTATTCCGGCGCGCTGAAGGTAGTCAATGGGCGTTACCGCCTCGACATCTTCAAAACCGTCCGCCAGTAAAATAATTGCTTTCTTTGCCATAGTGTTTAGCGGTTGCGCCGCTCTTCTTCGGATTTACAATCAATGCACATGAGAGCGTAGGGTATTGCGATAAGACGGTCTTGAGGAATACGCTTGCCGCATTTTATACAATGACCGTACTTGCCTTGCTTTATGCGCGTGATGGCGGATTCAATCAATTTAAGACGTTTTAATTCCTGTGTGCCGATAGCCTCGATCATTTTTCTGTCCATGTCGTCGGAAGCTACGTCTACAAGGTCTTTCGGCTCTTCCACTTCCATTATTTCTTTAAACTCTTCGCTGCTGGCGACAAGAGCGTTAACAATCTCGGCTTTTAAGGCTAAAAGAGATGTTTCCATTTTATCAAGAAATTCTTGATCAATCGGAGGAATTTTTTTCTTCTTTTTACCTGTTCCTGTCGCAGCCATTGTGTTTTATCTCCATAATTAACTAAAAAAGTTTTATTTTTCGTTCCCCGGTTTTAAAAGCGGGATTACCGGAGCCGTAAGCGATAATGTTGCCGGAAAATCGTCCGGTTGCAGTAAAATTGTTTCGCCGTCCATTTGCGCCAGTACGGGATGAATGTATTTTACTTCCATATGATGCGCGTTAAATAAAAGAGCGTCGCGGTTTTTAATATGTATTCCCTTAGAGATTTGTTTTCTAATTTTCAGTTTCCGGAAAAGCGGTATTTTCTTTACCCCGCACACATTGCGTTGATCGGGAAGAATGTGCTGTTGAGAACCATAAGTCCTGTTGCCTGTTACGCCCATTGCTAAAAGTAAAAGCTTTTCCCGAAAAGACAGGAGTTCCTTGTTGTTGCTATCAAACGCCCGTACGTCAAAATAATCTACTTTATATTTTTTTTCATAAGACAGCGCCGCCATGTCTATCCAGAAACTGTATCTGTTGCCCGGTTTACCTTTCATGTTGTTAGTCATGTGGGTAACATAGGCATCAAGCCCAAAAGAAAGAATGTTAAATGCAAAGAGGTCTCTGTTTTTCCATTCAGACGATCCGTTTTGAGCCGTTTTTAATTGTACGGCGGGAGCAAATTCTATGTGAGAGGGATTGAGGATTAAATCCAAAGCGCCCGCCAGCGTGGGACTGTCCGCTCCGTCATTGCCTGTTCCCATTGGGAGACGCACTACCGTTATACTTCTGCGCAGAGGGGCGGATGCCGTAAACATGGTGTTCATAACCTCTCTGTGGGTTCCGTCTCCGCCCGCGCTTATTATCAAATAAAACGGGATAGGGTCTTTTTCCGCTCTTTCTAAAAATGTCTTGGTTATTTCCGAGGCGGAACCCTTTCCTTCCGTAAGGTTTAAAATAACGTTCTTGTATATTTGTCTTTTCGGGTTGGCTTGAGCTTTCTGCTGGTATTTTCTTAGTGTTTTTACGTGAGATTCCCATTTCTTCTTATTATGAAAGCCGCCCGCCACAGGATTAAGGATAATCATACAACGCAGGGGCATGTTCTTTGCTATAAGAGAATGTTCGCAAATTTCCGAGATGGCGTTAATAAAATAATAATCCATAGAGCGAATTTAACATATAATGTTTTTAATGTCAACGCTATTTTGTTGAAATTTGCCTATATTATAGAAGAAAACAGCTATGCAGATATTCTCTTTTTTTTAAAAATTCCATATAATTCCTTATTATGGCGAAATATCCTTTTGAAACAATTGAGCCTAAGTGGCAAAAATATTGGGATGAAAATAAAACTTTTAAGACCGAGGAAAACGCGAATTTTCCAAAAGACAAGCGTCGTTATGTGCTTGATATGTTTCCATATCCTTCGGGACAAGGGCTTCATGTCGGTCATCCCGAAGGTTATACCGCTACTGATATTTACTGCCGCTACCTTCGCATGAACGGTTACAATGTTCTGCATCCGATGGGTTTTGACGCCTACGGTCTGCCGGCAGAAAATTACGCTATTAAAACAGGAACTCATCCCGCTGTTACAACGGCGGCGAACATCAACAGATTCCGCGAGCAAATTAAGGCGCTTGGTTTTTCTTATGATTGGGACAGAGAAGTCGATACATCCGCCGAAGATTATTACCGCTGGACGCAGTGGATTTTTTTAAAACTTTTTGAGAAGGGATTGGCTTACGAGGCGGAAAGCCCGATTAACTGGTGTCCGTCCTGCAAGACGGGTCTTGCCAATGAAGAAGTTAAAGACGGTCTTTGCGAGCGCTGCGGCGAGAAAGTTACACGCAAGAGAATTCGCCAGTGGATCTTAAAAATTACCGCCTACGCCGAGCGCCTGCTTGCTGACTTGGATTTGTTGGATTGGCCTGAGCCTGTAAAACTTATGCAGCGCAACTGGATTGGCAGAAGCGAGGGCGCGAATGTTGTGTTTAAAGTTGATAAAGCAACATTGAAAAATAACGAAGATATCTCTTTTGAGATTTACACCACGCGCCCCGACACTCTTTTCGGAGTAACCTACATGGTTCTCTCTCCAGAGCATTCGCTGGTGGAAAAACTTACAACGCCAGAACAAAAACAGGCGGTTGCGGAATACATTGAAAACGCCGCAAGAAAAAGCGATCTTGAACGCACCGATTTAGCGAAAGGAAAGACGGGCGTATTCAGCGGAGCGTACGCTGTTAATCCCGTAAATAATCAAAAAATACCGATTTGGATAGCGGACTATGTTTTAATTTCTTACGGAACAGGCGCAATCATGGCGGTTCCGGCTCATGACGAGCGTGACTGGGAATTTGCCAAAACATTTAAGTTACCGATAACTTTGGTTGTCAGCGCCGAAAAACCGCAAGCCGGAAAAGACTATTCAGGCGAACCTGCGGAATGTACCGCGGCGGACGGCTATTCCGTAAACTCAAGTACCTTTACGGGGCTTCCGACAGAAGAAGCAAAAAAGCGTATTACGGAATGGCTTGAAGAAAAAGGCATCGGCAAAAAGGCGGTTAATTACAAATTAAGAGACTGGATTTTTTCCCGTCAGCGTTACTGGGGAGAGCCCATTCCCGTTGTGCATTGCGAAAAATGCGGCATTGTTCCGTTAACAGAAAAAGATTTGCCGCTGAAACTGCCGCAGGTAAAATCCTACGCTCCCACAGGAACAGGCGAATCTCCGCTTGCAGGAATTACCGATTGGGTAAACACCGCCTGCCCGAAGTGCGGCGGAAAAGCGAAAAGGGAAACAAACACAATGCCGCAATGGGCGGGCTCCTGTTGGTATTATATTCGCTATCTCGATTCAAAAAACGACAAGGCTTTTGCCGCAAAAGATAAAATTGATTACTGGCTTCCCGTCGATTTGTACATCGGCGGAGTTGAACACGCGGTGCTTCATCTTTTGTACAGCCGCTTCTGGCACAAAGTATTGTACGACCTCGGTCTTGTAAACTCAGTTGAGCCGTTTCAGCGGCTGGTTAATCAGGGAATGATTCTAGGGGAAGACAACCAAAAGATGAGCAAGAGCCGTGGTAATGTTATAAACCCCGATGATATTATCAAAGAGTACGGGGCTGATTCTTTGCGTGTCTATGAAATGTTTATGGGTCCTTTGGAAGTGAGTAAGCCGTGGAATATGGCGGGCGTTACAGGCGTGTCCCGCTTTTTGGAGCGTCTTTGGGCGATAAGCGAAAAACCGATAATTGACGCAAAGCCGGGCAGTGAGCAGGCAGGCGGCGCTGAATTGCAAAAACTCATGCACCGTACAATCGAAAAAGTAACAAAAGACACCGCAACCCTTAATTTTAACACCGCCATCAGCGCAATGATGATCTACTCAAGCGAAATTTCTAAGTTAAACGAAATACCGCGGGCAATGTGGGAGCCCCTTGTGATAATGTCCGGGGCTTATGCTCCGCACCTTGGCGAAGAACTTTGGGAAAAACTCGGGCATAAAGAGTCTGTTTCCAAGAGCCAATGGCCGTCTTTTGACGCGGCATTGACCGTTTTTGATGAAGTTACCATTGTAGTCCAAGTGGGCGGAAAAATCAGGGAGAAGTTTACTGCCGCCGCAGGAACAGCGAAAGAGGAGCTTGAAAAAACAGCCCTTGCCCTGCCGGGGACTCAAAAATGGCTTGAGGGGCAAACAATAGCGAAAATCATTACAGTGGCGGATAAATTGGTTAATATTGTGTTAAAATAATAAAAAAAAATCACATAGTTCAAAAAAACAAACATTATATATCAAATAAATAAATATTGTGTTATTATATTTGTTATAATAAGTATGATAAAAAAAAGAGATGACAATAATCCTTATTTCCGCGAAGACCCCGGCGTAGGGTTTCAGCATATCCCCGTTTACAAATTTGATATCGAAAATAATATTTCCTTTTGGAAATTATGGCGTACAAATGACGGACGTGTTTTGCCTAACCCAAACAGTCATTTTGAACTTATAAATGATCCTTTTGAGCACGGCAGTCTTCTTTTGCTTACCACTTACTTTGATCCCTCTGTTGGGGGAAGATCGTTCGGCGGTTTTGGCATGAGGACTCCTATCGATCCGCCTGTAAAAATAGATAATCAAACTTACGTTGAGTTTGATCTTTATTACCCGAAAAGTGCCGCAGGAAAATATATGCGGTTTGAAATCTGGTCTACTTCCACAAGCGGCGAGGGCATTCAGAGTGTTGCGGGGCATCCGGGAACCGTTAAATCTCAAGTGTATATAAGGACTTCGGATTTAACAGGCATTGGAACTCTTTTACCGGACTGGATTGGTTTTTATAACGGAGAGACTTGGTTTAAAAAAGAAATTTGTGTAGTAACACCTGTAACATCGGGAACTTGGGAATATTTAAATATCGATCTTCATACGGAAAACGGCACAAAACTTGAAGGCGATCAGCTTCTGATTGGAAACATCAGAATAACGCAGATGGATTCGAGCGGGAAAAAGATACCTGATGTTGTAAATACAAAAAGTTTTTTGGAAGTTGAACCCCTTAAGAGAAAATATAATTTGAGTAACGGCAGTTTTCTTGTCGGGGTTACAGGAACGGGATTTGTCGAGCCTGATTCAATCAGAGGATTTCATTACGAAATATTTACCAGCGAAGATAATTTAAAACCTGAATGTCACATAAACCCTCCGAAGTGGATGAGAGATCAATTTCCTGAATTTAAATTTAAAACCGATATTGCGCTTACCAAAGGGGAAGAATCGGAATGGATGCTTCCAACTAAAGAACTTATGAGTATAAGAGATTCAGGGGATCCGGACGAATATAAAATACACGGTCATTGTCTTGCGTGGGTTAATCAATCTCCGCCGTGGATGAGGCAGATTTTACCGGAAAATATTGCTTCGCGCGAATGGAACAGGGACGGCTTGTTTTTTTCCGGCAGTACTAATTCCACGGGACCGTATTTAAAGGCAAACAAGTCAATTGCGCGAAGAATTTATTTTAATCACATCGTTTATATTATGCGGCATTTTATGTCTGTAAATCCAAGATATGATTCTTCCGCAGAGCGCGGTATTATACCCTTCCATTCGTTTGATGTTTTAAACGTGGAAATTCATGAGAGCAGGTTCAGCGCGATTATAAAAGAAAATCCAGACGAATGGAAAACGGCGCTGAAAAACGTTTCGTGGCTTATGGCGATGACAGATACGGATTTTTCAGATATCAGCAGTCATTATGTTTATCTGCTTTTTAAATTCGCGCATATAGCGATACCCAACGCGCAAATGGCGCAAAAATACAAAGAACATTACAACGATGAAAATGTTGTTCCCGCCTATATGAAAATGGACAGCCACGATGATAACGGCAGTATTGACGCATATATAACGGAAACCCCTCCTATTCTCGTATATAACGAATATGAAATTAGTATTTTATCAAAAGCGAAAGTCGCTTATAACATGATTAAAGAATTAAATACTGCATGGAAAAACGATCCTCTTTATGACGGCAGAAACTTAATTGAATGTATAGGAATACAGGGACATGATTTTGTTGCTCCGGAAACTGTTTCCAAAAATCAAAAATCTTTACTTATGTTTACGGAATTAATTGACAAAGGGCTTTTAAGCAGTGTCGCCTATTCGGAGATTGATATCAGGCAGCCTAATTCCGCTCCGGGCGGCGAAGCTTTTGCGCCTGCCGTACTTAATCAAAAACAAGCCGACGCTATCGGTTATCAATATGCGCTTCTTTTTAAAATGTTCGATAAATATAAAAAATATATCGATCATGTTATTTTATGGAGTCAATACGGAGCCAGTTTCTTAAACAGTTATGTGCTTTTTGATCATGAAAAAAAAGCAAGTCAGGCGTATTATGCCGTAATGGACCCTGATAAATTTATAGAAGGTCACTCATACTTGGATGATTTTTTTAAAGACGAATACCAAAAATTAATCCTATTTTTCGCTTGATTAATTTTTTTGTATGCTGTATAATATTGACAATTCTTTGAGTTATAAAGAATATTTTATAGGGAGGCTTATTATGAAAGACAGTTTTGGAATTTTTCTCTGGAAAATTTCGGTTGCATTGTATCTTGTTGCAAACGGAGTTTTAGGCTTGAGTAAATCACTTTTTAACAAAGGTGATTTCTGGGTTATTTTCAGCAGGATAGGTTTTAAGGGCGACGCATTGAGTGTTTTTGTAGCTATTGCCAGCGTTGTAGCGTTAATAGCCGGTATTGCGATTATATTGGAAATGTTAAGTCTTCAGCTTTCATTCCTTGACGTATTGATATTTATTATCGCGATTATCTGGGCAGTGTATATCGTCATAGAAATTATCGGATGGATAACAAGTAAAAACAGCGGTAACTTGTGGTCTATACTGCAGATGTTGGCTGTTCACATTATGGTTCTCGCTAATCTTCTTATCGCAAGTAAAAGGGTTTAAGAGTATTTAAACCATTTCACAGAGCCGCATATTTCCGTATGCGGCTTTTTTTGTGAGAGTCCTATTAAATAAATCCCTCTTACTGGAATTTATTTCCTCTATATGATACACTGTCTATGTGAGCGCGGAATTGACCACAGCTGAATTTGACTCTTTTTTAAAAGGCATTCTTGATATAGAAGGTTTTGCTTCAATCGACGATTCCTTGAACGGCATACAAGTTGATAATGACGGCACTACTGTCCGTAAAATCGCCTTTGCCGTTGACGCCGCAATGGAAACTTTTGAACAAGCCGCCGCTGTCGGTGCGGGTATGCTTTTTGTCCACCACGGTCTTTTCTGGGGACACCCTGCCGCCGTAACCGGGAATTTAAGGCGCAGGATTAAATTCCTTTTGGATCACAATATTTGCCTGTATGCGGTGCATCTGCCTTTGGATCATCACCCGGAGCTTGGAAATAACGCCGTTCTCGCCCGTCTTTTAGGGCTGGAAAATATCGAGCCTTTTGGGCTGTACCACGGACGAAAAATAGGTTATAAAGGAACATTGCCTAAACCTGTTACAGTTGAAGAAGCTGTAAAAAAAATTAGTTTTAAGGGGAGGCCGCCTCTGGGCGTTTACCCCTTAGGTAAGAAAGAATGTTTAACTGCGGCGGTTGTGTCAGGCGGCGCGGCTGTCAATGCGTGGGAAGCGGTTAAAGAGGGTGTGGATTTATTTGTAACGGGAGATACTTCCCATAATGTTTACCATGACTGTCTGGAAGCAAAGCTCAATATGATATCCGGCGGTCATTACAGCACCGAAGTCTGGGGAGTGCAGGCTGTTATGCGTCATGCTATGGAGAAGCTTTCCGTTGACGCTGAATTTTTGGATATACCTACAGGGTTATAAGGAGTATAAAAATGATAAAGCTGATAAAACTGATAAAAATTGAAATTAAAAAAGAAAAGATTCTGCCTTTCTCGCTTACAGCGCTTATTATTCTTGCGGATCAAATTATAAAAGCGGTTATTGTAAAAATAAAACCTGAAACAGGACTTGTTAAAGATGTTTTTGATAACGGTTTTTTCTGGATATGGCATGTCCGCAATAAAGCGATAGCGTTCAGTTTGGGAGAAAATATGCCCGAGGCGCTTAGACCGTTAATGTTTATTGTCGTCCCCATTTTGGTTTTGGGCTTTTTAGTATGGTATTATTTTAAATCCGATGAATTCACTCCTATTCAGCGCTGGGCGGCGGCCGGAATAATCGGCGGCGGTCTTGGAAATATAATCGACCGAATTTTCCGTCCCGACGGAGTTGTAGATTTTATCAGTATAAATATTTACGGACTTGGCGGAATGCAGCGCTGGCCTACATTTAATATCGCCGATTCATCGGTTGTAATATGCTGTATATTACTGCTTGTTACCATGTTTATAACTCCCTCAAAAAAGGAGTCAACAGATGAACAAAAAAGTTAATACACTGTTGTTTATTCTGGGCGCGACAGTATTTAATGTTATAGTTGCCGTAGCCGGTTTTATTGTATTATTAATGATATACGGAAAATTTATACACCCCAAAATCCCTGAGTCGGCTTACAGTTGGTCGGTTTCATTAATTCTAATTGCATCAATAGCTATATCAATCTTAGTGTACCGCGCCGTGTTAAAATATTTACTGAAAAAAATCGATATAGAGAAATACTTTGATCCGTTGTTTGTAAAAAACAATTTAAGAAGATAATTACCCTCTAAATAACTTTACAAATTCCTGCGGCGTTATATCCACTGCGCCCAAATCACTTTTGTAGTCCAGAGGCATTCCCAAATCAAAAAATGAAAAACCGTGTTCCTGTAAATAGCGGGCGGCGAGAATGAGTTGCACGGTTCCTGCGTTGTCCTCGTCATAAAAACCGGAATAGCTGGTGTAGACTTTTCCGCAAACTACGCCGAATTCACCCGCGACAAATTCACCGTCTCGGTACAGGGCGAATGAGGCAGGGTAGGCGTACGGGACAGGGGAAAGGGTCTCTTGGGCGGGGTTGTTTGCGATAGCGATTTGCCGTATTTTTTTAATGTTTTCTACAAGCGGGACGGTCAGCCAGTCGTCGCCGTGTTTTTCCACACAGCGGTCGATTATAAAGTCAAAATCCGCGTCCGCTCTTAATTCATAGCGGTTAAGCAGTTTACGGACGGATTTTTTTATGTGCAGGTTTTCGTAAAATAGGGCGGAGCGGACAAGGTGCAGTTTGGGCAGTAAAAGGTACAAAGGGTCTTCTTCTGAAATATTAACGGACATTACCAAAAAGCCCGCTTCCATCAATTTGGCTATAAAATAAGGGTCAAAAACGTCCGCAAGGCAGTATTCTTCGCTGTAATTGGTTTCCAGCATAGCGTCTACGACCTCGCGGCAGTCGTCTTGGGGGGCGATATATATGTACCCGGAAAGGGTATATTTTAGTTCCATAAGCTTGACCAATTCCTCTCAATATTCTAAACTAAATCATTAATTTTGTTTTCAAGAACCTTTAACATATAGGAGAAGATACCATGAAGCGTACTTATCAACCCAGTAAGGTAAAAAGGAACCGTAAATTCGGGTTCCGCGCGCGTATGAAAACGAGGGGGGGGCAACTTGTTTTGAAGCGCCGCAGGGCAAAGGGTCGGTTAAAACTTACTGTTTCTGACGAGAAAAAGCCTTATTAGCGACGAAAATATCCCCTTAAGGAGAAAAAAGGTTCTCTTTCGCTTTAAGCGAGAAGAGCATTTAAAGGGAAGGAAAGAGATTAAGGAAGTTTTTGGCAAGGGAAAACGATATAGCTGCCAAGGCGCGAAACTTTTTGTACAAAAGAATAATTTGCCTTATAACCGTATTTGTTTTTCACTGTTCAAGGGTTACGGAAACGCTGTTTCCAGAAACCGAGCCAAACGCCTTGGACGTGAAGCCTACAGATTGATGAAAAGCCGTCTTTTAGGCGGGTATGATTTAATTTTACTGGTTTCCGCTGAAACGGAACAAAATAGCTCCGGTTCGGCTCTTTCGCACAGAAATTCGCAGTTAGAATCCCTTTTTGAAAAAGCCGGTTTATTGAAATGAAATATATATTGCTTATGATTATTAAATTTTATCAATCCGCGATATCCGTGCATCTGCCGCCGTCATGCAGGTATTACCCTACATGTTCAGCTTACGCTTACGAAGCTGTAACAAGATACGGCGTTCTGCGCGGCGGCTGGCTTGCGGTAAAAAGAATTTTACGCTGTCATCCGTTTCATTCCGGCGGTTATGATCCTGTGCCGGAATTACCCGGCGTTGTTTCCGGCTTAGCGCGGAACGATTTTTAAAATAAATAAGAAGGAATTTAAATGGAAAAAAATACAATTTTAGCGGTAATACTCTCTGTCATAGTATTGATAGGCTCTTTTATTTTTCAAAGTTATCTTGCGACAAAGAAACAATCCGCCGCCGCCGCTCAGCCGCAGCAGCCGCAGGTAACGGCGGTTGAGACAGAGCAGACGCCTGCATTGAATGAACAAACTCAGGCGCAAAGCGCTCAACCGGTATTAAGCGCGCCGCTTACTGTCAGCGAAGGAAAACCCGCTATTGATCAAAAAGAAGCCGCGTCTGCGGAATCGCAAATTCCTTTTGAGAGGGTAATGATTGATACAGAGTTGTTTACCGCTATCCTGACTAATTCAGGCGGCGATATGGTTTCCTACAAATGGAAGGATAAAAGAAACAATTCCGATGTAGATTTAATTCTTTCCGGAGACAAAGAAGCGCGCGCTTTTTCATTAGCGTTCGGCGATCTTGACGCTATTGCGGTTACGAATAATTTTCATGTAAACCGCATATCGGATTATTCCGTGGAATTTTACCGCGATTTTTCAACACCCATGTCTTCGGGCGGTGTCGGCAAATTCCGCCTGACAAAACGCTACGAATTTAAACCCGATGAATATATGTTTGAGTTAAAGGTAATATTGGACGGAGGTTTTTCCGTACAGAGTTTTAATTTTTCAGGCAGCGCGTACACCTTATCATTCGGACCGCAGATGGGACCGCCCTTTGAAAAACTTGATCGTTACTACGACTTCAGGCAGTATTTTACGTTTGTTAACGGCAAACGCAAAAACGCGAAAGTTAATGATATTATCGATACTCGTCCGGCGTGGGCTTCAATCTCAGGTAAATATTTTACTCTCATAGCCATTCCGTACCTTGCGCAATATACGCTGAATTTTTCCGAGAAACCGGAGCCGGGAATTGTGTCGGCATCACGTTTAAATATTATCCGTCCTGCGGTAAATGTTTCTAAAGTTGAAGATAACTACCGTTTTTATTTGGGACCGAAAACTCAGGAAGCGCTTTCAATTTATAACACAGGAAAAAATACTTACGGCATTAAAGACGCCAACCTTAGAGAAGTGGCAAACTCAGGCGGTATTTTAGCGCCCATTGAAAAACTCTTAAAATGGCTGCTCAGTATTTTTTATAAAATTGCTCCAAATTACGGGGCGGCTATGTTCTTGCTTACATTGTTTATTAAACTTGTTTTCTTCCCTTTAACAAAAAAAGGTTCTATGGCTACAATGCGTATGCAAGCTTTTGCGCCAAGGATAAAAGAAATACAGGAAAAATATAAAAACAATCCGCAGAAATTAAACACCGAGCTTGGAAATCTTTACAAAAAAGAAGGATACAATCCGCTTTCAGGCTGTCTGCCTATGCTTATCCAGTTTCCGATAATTATTGCCATGTATCAGTTGTTTAATAATCATTTTGATATGCGCGGAGCCGGTTTTATTCCCGGTTGGATTCCCGATCTTTCACTGCCTGAGTATATCGTAAAATTCCCCGAAGGTTTTAAACTGCCTATTTTAGGATGGACAGCATTAAGAGCGCTGCCGTTTATCTATGTCGGCTCCCAGTTAATCTACGGAAAAATTACACAGTTGCCGGGACAGCAGTCTAACAGTCAGGCAAAGATGATGATGTATGCTATGCCGTTGATATTTTTCTTTGTGCTTTACAATGCGCCGTCCGGCTTGCTGGTATACTGGATATTCTCTAACTTACTTACGCTGGTTCAACAGTTGATAATCAATAAATATGTTATGGCGCAAAGAGCCGAGATGGCGCAGGCTGAACCTGAGCCGAAAATAGCGCCCGGCAAAAAGAAAAAGAAGAACTTTTAATTTTAAGGAGATATAAATGGAGTTTGAATTTGAGGGCCGCACCGAAAAAGAAGCGATTGACAGGGCGGCGGGAGAACTTGGTCTTGAAAAAGACGACTTTGACGTAGAGATTCTTGAAACCCAGAAAAGCGGTTTATTCAAGAAAGGTTTAGTGCGTATTAAAGTTCATGTCGGAAATTTCGGAGTTAATACTAAACCAAAACCGCCGCGCCCTTCTTCGGAACACGGCAGCGATATGGAGAGGGACAGAATCGGCAATTCCGTAAACAGGGCGGTTTTCGGCGACCCTGCGCCGCAGAATGAATTTGAGACAAAGATGGTTGAATTTACAAGCGGACTTATCGAGCGCATGGGCTATGCGGGAACCGTTTCAGTTCTTTTCCGCGAAGCCAATAAACTCGGAATAAAAATCGATTCGTCTCATTCATCAATATTAATCGGTAAAAAAGGCAAAAACTTGGATGCGCTCCAGTTACTGCTGAACATCTATGCAGGCAGACTTGGCAAAGAAGATGTTCGTATAATTTTGGACACGGAAAATTACCGTATCCGCAGGGAAGAGTCCCTTGTGCGCCTTGCCTACAATGTCGCCGAAAAAGTCCGCGAAAGCAAAGGCTCAATTTTGCTTGAACCGATGAACCCCTTTGACAGATGGCTTATTCATACCACGCTGAATGACATAGGCGACGTTGAAACCAAAAGCGAAGGAGATGGTTTATATAAGCAGGTACGTGTATTTTATCGAGGGTTAAAATAGGTAATGAAGAGAGTTTTTGCGGTTATGTTTATTTTTTCGTTCGCAGCATGCGCTTTTGCAATTCCTCTGGAAAAGCTTGTTTCGCGCGAGGCGGCGCAGATTTTAACCGTAGAGAAGAGACATATAATCTCCGTAAAATTAACTAACTCTGAGCCGACATTAGCGCCTAATAATATCGGCGTACGCAATAGCGTTACAGCGATAATGAACACGATTAATCCCAATATATTGGTGGAAACCCTGAGCTTGTACAATAAACCCGATCGGGCAAAGACGGATTCCGCCGTTTGGGATGAAAAGCAGAAAATTATGCTTTTTAACCAGATGACCGCTATCAGCACCTTGACCGGAATTCAATATTACTCCTCAAGCAGGAGTGCAATGCGTACTTTTTATGAATATTCAACCGTTATAGACGATCCGACAGCCAAAAAAGTACTTCCCGACCCTAGTTTTGCCCGGTTGCCGGCGAGTTTAACCCTCTTTGCCAGACAAAAAGACCTTACTTTCGGCGATAATATATACCGTTACGACTATTTAATCGCCGCAGACGTTGTTTTATTTACTCAAGAGAACATAACGGCTCTTAGTTATGGGATTATTCCGGTAATCGGGAGGGGAAATATGCGTTCTTTGATGTCGGTCATTGATTGCGGCGACTCAATCTTGATTTATGCCGTCTCTGCGGCAAAAACCGCCTCTGTGCCGGGTTTATACGACAAAATCAGCAATTCTTTAAGTAACAGGGCAAAGGCGGTTTTATCATGGTTTTCCGAGAAAATTAATAGTAATTTATAATATTTAGAGGATATAAACAAATTTATGTAGTTTTTAAGGCTATTTTTCTATATATTTTATTATATAAAATAGATAAAAATGCCGAAATTTAATGTAGTATATGGTATCATTTTTGGGGGCGGTTTTATATGAGGTTATTTACAAGATCGGACTTTGACGGCTTGGCTTGTGGAGCTCTTTTGTCTTATTTAGGGCTTATTGATGAGTGGAAATTTGTCCACCCGAAGGATATTCAAGACGGTCTTGTCGAAGCCACAGATAATGATATTTTGGCAAACATCCCCTATATCAAAGGTTGCAAACTTTGGTTTGACCACCATTCCAGCGAATCCGAACGTTTAGGCAAAGGAGCCTATTTTGAGGGCGTATCAAAGCATGCTCCAAGCTGCGCCCGCGTGGTTTATGAATATTACGGCGGCGACGCTAAGCTTGGCAAATTCGCCGAGATGATACATTTTGTTGACAAAGTAGATTCAGGCGATCTTACCAAGGATGAAATTCAAGACCCGAAAGGCTGGGTGCTGTTAGGCTTTATTATGGATCCAAGAACAGGGCTCGGACGTTTCAGAAATTTTACAATAAGCAATTACGATTTAATGACAAGCCTTGCGAAAGCATGCGCGGAAAAATCAATTTATGACATATTAAACCTGCCCGATGTTAAAGAACGTCTTGATTTTTATTATCAGCAGAAAGAGCTTTTTGTAGACATGGTAAAAAAACACGCCGAAGTTGTTGATAATATTATAAAGGTTGATTTAAGAAACGTAGAAACTATTTATGCCGGCAACCGATTTGTTATCTATACTCTTTATCCCGATCAAAATATTTCCGTTTGGATTGTAGACGGCCGCAATAAAACAAATGTCGCCATTACAGTAGGTCATAGTATAACAAACCGTACGTCAAAGACAGATGTAGGTTCTATGCTTCTTTATTACGGCGGCGGCGGACATAAACAGGTCGGCACTTGTCAGGTTCCTTACGATGACGCGGATAAAGTTATCGGCGAAATACTGAATAAAATAAAACAAAGCTAAAAATCAGTACTTTTACCGCTAGTTTTTTTTAACTCAAAATATATTAATTTCACCTTGTCTATTTTTGCAAAAAATAGTATATTATTATTTATGGCTGCGGCAAAAGGAAATCCTGTGCCACTTTCAAAGGTTTTATTATCTTTAGACGGCAAGGATACTAACAAAAAGTATATTGATATTATCATAGAAGAAGATATACCCGTCTTATCTATAAATAACAACACAAAAAAACAGAAACTTATGCCGTTTAAAACTTTATATGATAATAAAGAAAATTTCTGGCGGGTTCCGGACGGTACATGGACATATTTCCTGTCTGAGGAAGATTATGAAAAACTCAAAGAAAAAGCTATTTTTAAACTCGGAGCATGGGATAAAGATGTACCGGCGGGAGACAGTTCTTCCAAAGAGGACGATATTGAAGAATTAGATGAGGCAAGCCTTAAGGAAATTGAAGAAGGTTTTGGCAATGACTATAAAGTCATTTCCAAAATGACTGATGAACAAAAAGTTGATCGTATTAATAAAAACAAAAGCAGACTGGATGAACTTCTTATGCAGAAAGACGCAAAAGAAGAAGTAGTTACCGAAGCCCTTGTAGATACAACTAAATCCGCCGCATTAATTAACCACTCTGCGCTGGAAAACGCTATTTATCACGCCGATGATGTTGCTAAAAAACTCACGCAGGATCTTGTCGATTCAACTTATGAAATGGTAAAGTCGTCAGCACAGTTAATTTCGGAAGATATTTTTAAAAACGAATTGATGAATACCATGGTGGAAAAATCCAACGGTACTGTTATTCAGCACATGACGCGCGTTTACCTTAACGGAATAGCTTTTCTTTCTTATTATAACAAACTTGTTTCAGGTTCCAGCGCAATTCAGAGAATGCGTATAAATTTTGCTAACGAGTACCGCAAATATTATCATGCTCTGCTTCCTCATATCAATGTTGACGACATTAATCTGGAACGTGTTTTTTACGGAGGCATGAGAGCCATTACGCCTGAGGATTATATGAAATGGGCGGTAGGTTTTCTTATTCATGATATCGGCAAAGCGCCCGCCGTTGAATACCACGAAGGCGAATCTTCCTACGACCGCAAAATAGTAATTGATCATGTTAAACAGGGGTTTAAATACACTACCACAAAGACTAACTACCCAAAAGAAGCAAGTCTTATCATAGGGTATCATCACGAGTATTACGGCGATCCCGAAGGTTACGGGTTTTTCCGAGCGTATCTGGCGAATTACAGAAAAGAAAATCCCGGCGCAAGACCGGATTATTGCATTGCTTACGAATTAGAGCCGATTTTGGATTATCATACACTGGCGTATTTCCCGGCTAAAGTGCTGGAAATAATAGACATATATGACAGCGTTACAGACCCTCACCGAGTTTACCGTAAACCGTTAACGACCCAAGAAGCAATAGATATGATGAGAGAGGAATTTATCGTCAAACATCTTAAAATCGACCCTATTCTTTTTGATATTTTCGCCATGTTTGTTAAAGAAAAGCAAAAACGCAAGTAAATCAGTCTTATATGTCCATAAATCCTATTTCCGGTAAATATTTATCTTTTCAATATTAAGATATTGGTGTATGATATATTAATGTCCAAAGAGTATAGTTACAATACGCCGCTTTCCGACATTTTGACGCCGAACGGAAAGAGCGTTAATCAAGCTAATTTAGATATAATACTCAAAGAAGAAATACTCGTTTTTTGTAAAAACAAACAAGCCCAAAGATTCAGGATTATGCCCTTTAAGACCCTTTATGAGATAAACCCCAATTTTTGGCAGAAGGATAAAAACTGGGAATTTTACTTTACAAAAGAAATGCTGGATATTCTTAAACAGAAAAATATTGTCGGGATTTCCGGGGCGGATACTGAAGGCGAAAAGAAAGAAGAAAAATCGCCCGATTCTGATTTCCTTAGCGCGTTTGGTGATGATTATAAAGTTATCGCCGTTATGACGAATATTGAAAAAGTAAAATACCTTAATGATATAAAACATAAAATGGACGAACTTATTACCAAGAAGACAAAGGATAAAACAACGGTTACAAACGTCATTGTAAACACGACAAGAGATACCGTAATGATTAACCATTCAGCTTTAAAAAACGCATTTGATCTTGGTGACACGGAAGCGAAAAAATCAACGCAGACACTTGTATTTACAACTCAGGAAATGGTAAAGTCGTACGTTCAGCTTGTCTCGCATGATATTCTTGACGACGATTTAATGGCGCGTCTTGTAAAAAAATCCAATGGTACGATAGTTCAGCACATGACGCGCGTTTATCTTAACGGAATCGCTTTTCTTGCTTTTTATAATAATTTTGTTTCAAACAGAACGGCAATTATTAATATGAGGAAAACCTTAAACGCGAAATACCGCCAGTATTATCAGAATCTGCTTCCGTATATTTCCACAGATGATATAGTTTTGGAACGGGTTTTCCAAAAAGGAATGCTGGCAGTCCCTCCCGATCTTTTTGTTAAGTGGGCGGTTGGGTTTTTAATTCACGATGTCGGAAAAGCGGACAGCGTGGAGTATCATGAAGGCGAGGAATCTTATGAACGCAGTATTGTAATGGAGCATGTCAAAGTCGGTTACAATTCAGTTATTAATAAAACAAGTTATCCAAGAGAAGCAAGTCTTATTGTAGGGTATCATCACGAGTACTACGGCAACCCGGAAGGTTACGGATATTTCCGCGATCACCTTGAACATTATCAAAAAATAAATCCGCAGGTTCGCCCCGAATATTGCATAACTTTTGATCTTGATTCCATATTGGATTGCCACGCCCTTGCTTATTTCCCCGCAAAAATTATTGAAATTGTCGATGTCTACGACAGCCTTACGGATCCGAATCGTATTTACCGCAAAGCGTTAGACATGGAAGGAGCCATTTCCACAATGCGCGAAGAATTTATCACTAAGAGCCTTAAAATAGATCCGCTTCTTTTTGAGTTGTTTGTAAGTTTTATCAGAAGAAACAAAGATTCAATTCACCACGGTCAGGTAAAAGAATAACAGTCTTATTTAACAAAATGTTTCTTTAAAAATTCAAGATTAAGCTGAGGATACACGGGGAATTTTTCCAGTAACGATTTTACCCTTGCGTGAACTTCGCTCTTTACAGCTTCATTCACAGTGTACTTTGCCATGCTCTTTTTGGACGGGTCTTTGCTGTCTTGCGCCTGCGTTGTCCCCTTGATAACCTTCGCTATTAACTCACCGAGTTCCGTCATTTCCGCCTCTCCCATTCCGAGAGATGTAGTGGCGGCGGTTCCTATTCTGATACCCGCCGTATACCACGGGCCGTTTGGATCTCGGGGAAGACTGTTGCGGTTAAGCGTTATACGGCATTCGTGAAGAGCGCTCTCCGCCTGCCTGCCCGTAAGACCCGAGTTGTTTACATTTACCAGTAAAAGGTGGTTGTCTGTGCCGCCGGTTAAAACATCAAGTCCGTTCTTCATACACGACTGCGCAAGCGTGTTGCAGTTGCTTACGATTTTCTGCGCATACTGCCTGAATTCCGGTGCGGCGGCTTCGCGGAAAGCGACCGCCTTCGCCGCAATAACGTGGGGTAACGGTCCTCCCATTGTTAACGGACAGCCCTTGTCCAAAGCTTCCGAAAATTCGTTTGTGGAGAGCACAAAGCCGGCGCGCGGGCCTCGCAGAGTTTTATGCGTAGTGCTGGTAACAATGTGCGCCCAAGGCACAGGGTCATACTCGCCCGTAAAAACCTTGCCCGCCACAAGACCGGCAAAGTGAGCCATGTCTATCATGAACACAGCGCCGACTTTATCAGCGATTTCCCTCATGCGCTTGAAATTTATTTTTCTCGGGTAGGCGGAATAGCCTGCCAGTAAAATTAACGGGCGCACTTCCAACGCCTGTTTTTCAATATCGTCGTAATCTAACATTCCGTTTTCGGCGGATACGGAATAACCGTGAATATCAAACATACGCCCTGTAACGTTGTGACGGTAACCGTGAGTTAAATGTCCGCCGGAATAGTAATCCAAACCCAAAAGGCGCTGGTTGCCCAAGTCGGTTCTTAACTCCTTCCATTGTGCATCCGTTAATTTGTAGAGGTTTGTTTCGCCCCATTTTTCCAGCGCCGGATTCTCTATCCGAGTACTGAGGATTGCCCAGTAGGCGAGCAGGTTTGCGTCCGCGCCGCAATGGGGCTGAACATTGGCGTACTGCGCGCCGAAAAGTTTGCAAGCTTCGTCCGCAGCTTGTTTTTCTATATTATCTACATTTTCGTTCCCTGCGTAAAAACGGTGTTTGGGAACTCCCTCGGCGTATTTGTCGGTTAAAAGATTCCCCATAGCCAGTTGAACCGCCATGGAGCAGTAATTTTCGCTTGCGATTAATTTAACGCGCTTCCTCTGGTTTTCAATTTCCAAAACGATAGATGCCGCAATCTCTGGAGTAATTTTTGCGATTTCCGTTAAACTGCAAACATAAGCCAGCATGCTTGGATCTATTTTATCGGGTGAAACAGCGGCAATATATTCTGTGACAGGGTTTGTATTCATCATGCAGGCATTATAGCATTTTGTATGGACGCCCACCAGTACCCGTCCTTGAAAAAGACAGAGTAGCCTTTGGGCGTATATCTTGCCGATACCACACTTAATGCGTCGTACCAGTCCTGTTCTCTGGAGCCGTTTACTCCGCCGCGGCGTTCAAAATGTTCGTAAGCGCAAAAGCGAATTTCTTCGTCCAAGTTGACCGTAGTAGTTTCCATTACCGGAGCCGCGGCTGCATGTTTGGTTTGAACGGGTATAGGGGCAGCTACTACTGGGGCGGGCGGGGGCGTAGGAGCGTGAACAACCGGAGCAGGTTCGGGAATAGGAGCGGGAGCGGGTTTCGGCGTATCCGTTGTAATCCGCTGTTGTGTATTTAATGCAGCTTGATGCGCCGCTTTTTGCGGTCGTTTTTTAAGCAGAAGCAGAAGGAGCAAAAGAGGCAGAAGCAAAAGCCACCAAGGGAATTTGAAATCCTGTTTTTCCCGATTGTCTTCTTTTATTATTGCCGCCTCTTGAACGGGTTCGGGCTCCGGTTCGGCGTTAATAATTTCTTGGGTAACTTGTATGGGCGTTTCGCCGCCTAGTAAAATTCTCACGCGCCTGTTGAGTTTCCTGTCGTTTTCATCGGTATTGTTTCCCCATAGATACACAGAGCCGTGTCCGACAGGCTCTGAAAATAACTCTTTGGAAATCCCTCTTTTTTGCAGTTCGTTTATAACAAAAAGCGCTCTTTCCCTTGACAGGTCAACAGAATCAATGTCGATTGGGGCGAATGCGGCGTATCCGTAAACAATAATTTGCCCGGGAGTAAGTTTTTTATTTGACAAGTACTGCGCCAGTTTGTTAAGCTGAATAACGGATAGTTCATAATTTACAAATAGATTGCTGCTGTTCGGCTGAAACAGCAAGAAATCCACTTCTTCCTGAGATTCATCTTCGCTGAAACCGTAAACGCCGCAAAAAACAAAGAAAATAAATATTAAAAACAGCTTTTTCATTTAAGATTAATGATAGCATAAAAACGGAGAAAAGACAACAGGGCGCACAACCTTACATCAAAATAACAGTACCCCTTTAACAAATTTTTATTTTTTGTTACCATAAATGCATAAGGAGCAAGTTATGGCAAAGATTCCGGTAGGCATTTTGGGCGCGACCGGCATGGTCGGTCAGCAGTATATCGCCCTTCTCAACGATCACCCCTGGTTTGAGGTACGCTATGCGGCAGCCTCGCCGAGGAGCGCGGGAAAAAAATATTCCGAAGCGGTTGCGGGAAGATGGCAGTTGACAAAAACTTACGCTCCTCATGTCGGCGCAATTATGGTAGAAGACGCCAACGACGTGAGCCGCGCTGTTGCGGCTTTCAAAAAAGGCGAATGTTCTTTTGTGTTTTCCGCTCTCGAAATGGGCAAGGACGAAACCCGCGCTTTGGAAGAAGCGTATGCCTCGGCGGGAATTCCCGTAATCTCAAATGCGTCGGCTCACCGCTGGACAAGCGATGTTCCGGTCTTAATCGCCGAAATAAATCCCGAGCATGCGGACATTATTCCCCTGCAAAAGAAAACGCGCGGATGGGATAGAGGTTTTATCGCCGTAAAACCCAACTGCTCTATACAAAGTTATATGAAACCCATTCACGCTCTTATACGCGCGGGCTACTCGGCGCAAAGGATCATCGTCTCTACAATGCAGGCGGTCTCGGGCGCAGGCTATCCGGGCGTGCCGTCTCTCGACATAGTTGATAATATTGTTCCATATATAGGCGGCGAAGAGGAGAAGTCCGAAAAAGAACCGCTTAAGATTTTCGGCTCAATAGAGAACGGCGCATTTAAGAACGCCGAGTTCCCCAAAATTTCCGCTCATTGTAACAGAGTGCCTGTAAGAGACGGACACACGGCTTGCGTTTCGCTTGAGTTCGCCGCCAAGAAGCCGACTCTGGAAGAAATTAAATCTATTTGGGCGGCTTACAAGGGACTGCCGCAAGAAGCGGATTTGCCCTTTGCGCCCAAGCAGCCGATTATTTACCGTGAAGAAGAAAACCGACCTCAACCCAGCAAAGACCGTGATGCCGACAAGGCGATGGCGGTCGTTGTCGGGCGGCTTAGACCCTGCAATGTGTTTGATATCCGCTTTGCGGCGGTATCTCACAATACGGTAAGGGGAGCGGCAGGCGGCGGTATTTTGAATGCGGAACTATTAAAGCACAAGGGATATATAAGCTAAAATGAATCAAAAGAATTTTCCGTTGGACAAGACTGCGCTTGAAAAGACAGCGCAGACATACCCGACGCCGTTTTACATTTATGATGAAAAGGCGATAATCGAAAATGTCCGCAAAATAAAATCGGCGTTTTCGGTTTTCCCTTCTTACAAAAATCATTTTGCGGTGAAGGCGCTG
>Ga0268262_10001230_pt1 | contig 32206 bp, 28 predicted proteins | sample TergutNc150P3_FD_190354 | JGI IMG/M metagenome (GOLD analysis project Ga0268262, IMG submission 190354) | Nasutitermes corniger P3 segment gut microbial community from laboratory colony in Florida, USA - Nc150 P3 (SPAdes) (version 2) | ecosystem: Host-associated > Arthropoda: Insects >... | reverse complement strand
GCTTTTAACTTCTGTTCATAATTATACTTTTCATAGCTATTCTTTGTTTTTCTACCCATAAAAATACCCCCAAATATTAGATTTTTTGTCCAACTTTTGGGGGTCACTTCACATGCATTGTCTCTACGGTGGTGATAACAAATTTATCCATATAAAACAACAGCTAACATACAATCCCTATATCGCATCCGCATTTACCGCATCTTCCATCGGCAAAATCCCTTATAGTTGTGGAATAACCTCTTCTGCTTATTAAAACGCTATGACACTTTGGACATAGTGTATCGCTCTTAGCATCGCCTGAATGTATATTCCCTGTAAAAACATAGTCAAGTATCTCTGTCGCAGACTCCCATACCTTTGAAATAAAGTCAATGTCAGTAGCAGATTCATTATACTTATAAGAGGGATAATAGCGGGAAAGATGCCATGGTATTCTTTTATCAATAGAGGAAATAAACTCCGCTATCTTCATTAACTCATTAATATTATCATTAACTTTAGGCACAATAAGAGTTGTAATTTCAATGAAACAGCCTCTTTTGTATGCAGTCTTAATTGTATCTTTAACAGGATCAAGTCCGCCCTTTAATATTCTGCTGTAAGTATTACTATTGTGGCATTTAAAATCTATGTTCATTGCATCAATAAATTCCATCATCTCTTCAAGAGGCGCCTGATTTACAAAACCATTTGTGACAAGAACATTTTTCAGCCCATTTTCTTTAGCCAAAAGTCCCGTATCTTTAACAAATTCAAACCAGATTATTGGCTCTGAGTATGTATATGCAATACCGACCGAACCGTTAGCAACGGCAGTTTTCACTATCTCATCAGGCGAATAGTATTTAGAAGCAGAACTAAGACTCTGAGATATTGACCAGTTTTGACAAAAGGGACAACTGAGATTACACCCCTTTGTTCCTATAGAGAATATTTTACTTCCGGGATAAAAATGATACAACGGTTTCTTCTCAATGGGATCCATTGCTGCAGAGGTTACTTCGCCATAAATTGCAGTGTATAGTTTACCGTCTCTGTTTTCCCTTGTTCCGCATATACCATTTTTGCCGTCTTTAAGAGTACAGTTGTGAGGACACAGAAGACATTCCGTCCCGCTGTCCTTTTTTTTATAATATAATCCCTCTTTTAAAGTCATAGAATTACCCTAAAAAATATTTATGCTAACATATATGATTTATACAAAAATGCAACTAATAAAACAGGGAACAGCGGGTCGCAATATAACATGGCTCTGACCCCTGTTCGCCAAACAACAGTAATGTTATAGATAAATGATTGACACCATATTCTACATATAGCATATAACAGATGAGGCATCTTAAGTGAAAAAAATTATTTTTTTAATAATTATAACTGTTCTTATAAATCATAAATATGCAAATGCAAAAGCAGAATTGGGCTATTTGGGTTATTCATACTCAAAAGAAACTATAGATGGGAAAAAAATTTCAAATCATTCCATAGGGCAGGAGATTCTTTTTAATGAGCTTTTTGATTTTAATACTGCTTGGTTCTTAGGTGCAAATTATAAATTCGGAGACAACGGCAAAAGTCTGACGACCCATTTTCTTATTAACCCCATCGGTTATGTTAAAGATTTTGATTATTGCTTCGTTTTCTCTTTACCTGCAATCGGAACAAACGTATCATATAATTTTGAAAAAAAAATTTATGGTATTGGTCCTCAGGTTGATTTAGTAACTATAATATATCTTTTTTTCAAATTAAATATTACATACAGGTATAATATATATTTTAAAGCACATAATACACACGAAATAGGGTTTACTGTTAGTATAATGGATTATTTTGAAATGCGTTTACCACTAATATAAGTTTGTTTACAATTAATATACTTGATTATGCTCAATATATCAATATACGGCTCTGACCCCCTGATGGAGAAACGAGGCTGTTCAAAAAGTAAACACAAAAATAAAAAAAATAGCTTGACATCATGTAGTTTATAAACTAAAATATATTTATGATTGAAATAGAGACAAATAAATTCGACATCGTAAAAGAACTCAAGACTAAACGGGATATTGACGGCTTTATTTCTGCTTTTATAAAAGAAGCTGAAGAAGCCGATAGTATTGAACAGATACTCTATGCACTTGGTATAGCTGCAAAAGCCAGAGGAATGCTTAAAACCGCCAATGATGCCGGAGTCAACAGGGAGCAGCTTTATAAATCCCTGTCTAAAACAGGAAACCCGAGTTTTAAGACCATATTCAATGTTGCAAAATCTCTTGGATATAAAGTAACTTTTGAACCTATAAAGAAATAATACGCCTTATCCGCTGCTTCATTAGTAACGAAAAAAAATCATTTTCAGTTCCGTACTTTGAGTGAATTTCATTTTCACTGCAATAAATATTAATACTTGACCATAAATTAATCCTGTATTGAATTTAACAAAATATATTATCACATTTGCACAATACTACAGGAGGGAGTAATGAAAAAATTTACATACAGATTTAGAAGTATAAAGGCAAACAATGTAGAAAAGGTCATTCCGGGGACAGCATATACAACAATGGCGCTTGAGATGGATGATAATTCCATTGAACAGCATGTAATCGAATTAACGCTGCCTGAGATATTTAAAGATTCGTCATGGATATTAAGTTTCATGCTCTCATTGATGATCTCAGCCGCCATATTCTTTCTCACATTTGGTGGGGTATATCTTATGTATGGAAAAACAATGGAGCAGACTGCATGGAATCTTACAAAGACAATATTTATAGCGGCAGGTATATTGCTGTTTTTAATACTGTTGATTTTTTTTACGGTAAAATTCTCCATACAAAATAAAAAAAATAACTATGTAAAAAAACTCAGGGGTAAGGGAAATTGGAAGATTGTTGACGAAGCAAAATGGGATAAATTTTATAGACTTCTTATGATTGCCAAAAACAACAGGGAAAAAGAAAAAAAGGAGCTTAATTAAAGCTCCTTTCCGCTCTATAAATAGCTTCAATCTTTATCTTAATAGTAAGTAGATTTTTTAAGAAAATCTGCAACATTCATATCTACATCTTTTGAACTCTTTACGTTTGCTTCTGTAATGAATAGAAGATTTTTATGCAATGTTACAAGATTGGGGATCATAAATTCGGCTTTAATCTCATTTTTAATAGGAAAATCCATATTGTTCAGTATCTCTCCAAGCTTTTTCTGATCTACAATCTTCCTGCCGTTAAGAGAATGGCTAATTAATATATCATCTTTAGATTCTGATTTTGGAGATGAATCAACTACTGATAATATCTCTTCAGTCTGGCCATAAAAATTCCTTGTTTTTATTATTGTCTCCATTTTATTTATAGTTTTCCCGTCAGAGTATATCCGCAAAGTCTTTTCTTCATATCCAATCAATTTGCCGCTAAAAAGACCTTCCTTAACATAAATATGTTTTATCAGCTCAACATATTGAGGCTTATTCTTATCAGGACCATATACAATATCTGTTTGGTACGGGAGGTATTTTACCCCTTCATATGACATCATGTTAGAAGTCGCAATAACTTCTTCTATGCTTTTATATAAGGTTAATATCTGCTTATCTAACTCTTTGCTTTTATCATTAATTTGCTGCGAATTAAGAGCATCCTGTTTGCCGGATTGAGCAAAAATAAATACCGGCATAATTAAAAAAAATGTAATTGATAGTGCTAAAAATCTCTTCATAAATCCTCCATGTATGTTCACAAATTACTAATACTTTTCAAACAATAAATTTCACTGATATTGTCTATCAGATTTCCTTAAATTATTATCGGATAAATTATACTTTTACAATAGCTATTAATTTAATTATTATTAATTAATATGCATACTTATTATCTAACTAGTGAATTAATACTAAAAAATTTCAACCTTTTTAACTTATTTTTAGCGCCCGTATTAATAATTTTTTATATAAATTTTTTAATAAATTAACTGCTATTCACAAACATAAAATCTGTTTGACCGAAATACAATAGTTTAAATAAATTATCATAATCTAAGATTATTTCTATAAATAGTCACTACACTAACTGCATTGGGGGTAAAGATATTGAGTAAAAAAATAATCATTTCAGGACAAGAGAGAGATTTAAACCCAATCATAGCGCTCATAATGTCTATTGTTATTACAGGTATGGGCGAATTATATTCAGGATTTCCTCAGAAAGGGATAACATTAGCATTAGCAAGAAATGTGTCTCTTTTAATAATCCCGTTCTATGCCATGGCATATGATAAATATTCCTACATAACTGAAGTATTTTTTTCGTTTATATTCTTTGCAGCAATAACAATCTTCTCGCCAGTATATGCCTTTATTATAAGTTCAAAGAGGAAAAAAATCATAGAGCTGAAGTTAAGTTCAAAGCAATCAATTATCATATTTGCTCTATTGAATGTAATTATAACAATTATATCACTAATTATCTTCTTATCTGATTTTTCAATAAAATTCTCGCATAATAGCTCTGACCCTCTTATAGATAAGGGGGACATAATTGTTATAAAAAAAGAAAATAACGATTCATTCAAAAGAGGTGAAATGGTATTATTGAAACGGGATGCATCCCTCTTTAATAGAATTATAGGTTTATCTGAAGAGAATATAGCCTACAAAAAGGGACGTTTCTCCATAAACGGGTCGGATCTTCTTCAATCTATCTTTACAGAGCCTGAGATGAAAAAATTGTCTCTTACGGATTTTGATGTTATATCTGAGTCAGATGGCGGTATAAAATATCCCGTTATACAAAAAAAGGATAACTTTACCTATAAGAATACTCTAAAAATCAATGAATACTTTACAGCGCCTGATAATCGTGAATCAGAATCCGAATTTGCCATTGTTAAAGATGAAGATATATACGGCAGAGTTGAAGGAATACTCTACTCCCCTAAGAGATATAAATTTTTAATAAAACCATTTCTCTTACTTGAGAATTAAGCGTATTTATGGAATTTTTTTAATGTTCACAGCTTATTACAGAATTATATGTGTAAAAAAATTCAATTAAAATTCATTAAACTAAAATACTAACTTGACTTTCAGATTGAATGTATTACAATAAGATTAAATGTATTATAATAACGGGCGCTCGATTCGATTGCCCCTACTTATTATTCGGAGGTTATTTATGGTACTCATTACCGGCTCAAATTCACTATTGGGCAAAGCAATTGTTGAAAAATTTATCAATGAAGGCGAAAAAGTAAGATGTTACGATCAGTATAAACCTAAAACAATCCCGGATGGAGTAGAGTTCATACAAGGCGATCTCTTTACCTCTAAAAGGATTAGTCAGGCATGTCAAGACGTAGATACTGTCATACACTTAATGGATAAAGCATCTTCCCAAAAAATCGGGCGAAGTAAGATGAGAAAAATCAATATAGCCGGTACAAAAAACCTCATGGCTGTAGTAAAAAGATCGAAAATCAATAGATTTATATTTCTTTCAACTTATGGAGTGTATGGCAAAGTAACATCCTGCCCCATTAAAGAGGAAGACAAAAAAAAGCCATACACCAAATATGGCAAGGATAAACTAAAGGCTGAGATTGCATGTGCATTATTTGCTAAAAAAAATAAAATAAACCTGACAATTATCAGACCGTCTCTAATACTGGGTCCTGATGTAAAAAATACCTCCATATTAATAAGCCTCTACATGACAATGGGGCTTGGAGATGATAATATAATGCACATTTCAAAGAATGGCGATACCAGATTTCAACTCATGTCACCGGAGGATGCAGCCAATGCTTTCTACAATGTGTACAAGGCTAAAGAAAAAACATACGGGGCAGTATTCAACATAGGGTCGGATAATGTACCTACCCGAATGGAAGAGATTGTTAAGATAAAAGAGTTGAAGAAAATTAATTTTGCAGTAAAGCCTATATCCAAGCTGAAGGCAATACTCTATTCAATACTGTTTAAGCCGTCAAAGCTCAGCTACTTTACAAAAGATCATTTTCTATTTATCTTCCACAATGTATATCTTGATTGCGATAAGATTAAATCAGCAACAGGCTGGTCTCCAAAAAAAGATAACATAGATATAATGTGCGAAGTTGTAGATTGGTATAAGAGTAAAGTAAATAAAGGAGAGTATTAATATTGATTTAATCTCTATATTCGATTTTTGAAAATTTTTCTTTATCTTTTTCTTTATCCTTATCCTTTGAACGCTTATTTAAACGCCTAAAGGGATAGGTAACTACTCCTGCAATAGACTGTCCAAGTTTAATTAAAAGGAGAAGCAGTAGCTTGCCGGCGCTCCCCTCTTCGCCTAACTGAAAGGAAAATGTCAATTTAGCCTTTTTCATTTCTCTTAGAGTAAGCTTGTCATTGTTCAGTGTCATCTGCTTTAAGAGTTTCCTAAGCTCTTTTTTATCAAGCTTCAACTTCTTTTTATCTTCATGGTATTTGCCTGATCTTACTATGAGCATAAAAAGTTCATTGTCTTTCATAAATTTAGATTTTACATTTTCAATCCTGTCAAGAAGAATCTTCAGCTCGGATTTATTCTTTGCTCCAAAATCATGAAGCATTCTTATATATTGTTCGAGAAAATATGCCTGTTTAAAAACACGCTCCTTATCATCAATGTTCAGGTATTGCAGATCTACACTTTCAAGTTTTTTTACCCAATGAAAAATATTTTCCAAATTTTCATTTGAAACATCATATAATTTTTCATTCATAATATCTCCAACCTCAATATAATTCTTGGAGACTTTCTTTAGATTCTTGAAGATATTATCCGAATTATCAAGCATTAAGCGGTAGATCCTTTTTTCGGTTACCGTTAACGGCTTATCCATATCATTAGGATCTTCTATCCTTTTCTTAATATCTCTAATATTTATTGATGACGGATCAAATTCAACCCGCTCATTGACAAGCTCCGATTTCATATCATAGAAATCAGGTTCAGGCATATCACCTCCGATTTTTAATACATGAAGCTTTATCTTACCAAGCTTTTCGAGCATCTCCTGTACATCTATCTTACTAACTCCATCCGTAACCACAAGGATTTCTGAATTTGCCATATCCTTTGTATAGTTGATGTCGCTTATAGCCTGATATACGGCTTTCTGTAGATTTGTACTCACTCCGCCGGTTTTGGCCAAAAGAACCTTTTCAATCAGATATGGGTAATCCTCTTTTTTCTCTACTTTATAGAGATCGCCGACATTCGTATCAAATGTCCTAAAAAACAATTTAGCATTGGATCCGAATTTCCGTCTTAAGAATTCGGAGACTATGCACTTTGCATAAAATCCCCTCATGTGAACATCCATTGAACGCGATGTATCAAGGAGTATATAAAAAAACTGCTCAAATCTATTTGCCTCTCTCCCCTGCTCATTTTTCATTGTGGATATTGGCTTAAAATTATCACTCTCGGATTCATAAAACTTCTGAACTAATAATGTCTTGGTAAAAAGTTTTGCATTGAAGATATCGTCATCTAATGCGAGCTCGCGCGGCAGGGTTCTCTTTAGGTCAATAATGTTCTTATAGTTTTCAATCTCCATCCTGTCGCTTAATGGAGCAAGGCGTTCAATCCTGTTTATTGAAATACTCTCTTCTCTATCGGGAATATATATCTTCTCTTCTGTGCTGATCTGTTCAATGGCATTTAACGCATCTAATGAACTCCTTTCGCTAAACAGCGTACGAGCTATCTCAAACAGGACCATAAATTGAGGCGGCAAAATGACCTGTATATTATCAAAGAATCCAAGAGACTCCCAATATCCAAAAAAATCGTCCCCTCTGTTTTGAGAATTCATTTCTTTGTCCTAAGTTAATTCTCTGTATTCCCTTAGAATACCATTCTTTAATTCATTAACCTCTTCAACCGAAGAGCCAATCTCAAAGACGCTCTTCTTTAAAGACTCAAGGGTTATCTCTTCATCTTCATCCCTTCTCTTCCCTGTAAAGACCAGCTTAAATAAATTTTTAATGTTATCAAAGAGAGAGCTCTTCTTTAATATAACATCTCTCTTTTCAGGATCATTTTTAATCTCTTCAAAAATTGTCCTTACATTCAGAAGAAATTCTATTTGTGAAAGAGCGCCTGCAGCTTTAAAGTGATTCATGGTTTTTTGATAAACATCCAGATAGAGTTCCTTCTCCGATTTGTCTAAATTCTTAATGGATGAATAACTATTCAATGTACATAATGCAAGATACATATCTCTTATATCATCCATATTAGCGATAAAGCGGTTATTGACAATTGAAGATGCGCGTAAAAAGTCACTGAGCTTAGCCTGTTTCCTTGGACTTATAAAAAAATTCTGATCGGTTTTTCTCATCTCACTGATAAATTTAGTTACAAGAACATTTTTCATAAAGTATATAAACTCCGGAACATCAACTTTTATATCTCTATGTTTATTTGTAATAATATCATAAAGAAATAATATCTGATTAAAGAATATCTTCTTGTCGGGTTCCGTAGGCTTACCCCTGCTGACCGTATAAGTCTGATCTATCAGGAATTGGTTATAGACATTGCTGTCTTCCGGAATTATCGATTTATAAGTGAACCTGTCGAGAACAGCCTCTGTAACCTCGTTCATTCTCATATAGTTAGCTGTTGCTATTGCCGTATGAACTGCTGCATCTATCTGTTCCGAACCATTAATAAACTTCCTTTCATTCAACACCGAAAGTAGAGACCTTAACACTACATCGCTTGCATCAAAAAACTCATCTAAGAATACAAAATTAGCCTCGATGATCGATCCTTTAATATTATGCCTGATTCTGCCCTTTCTGAATTCATCAATATTGTATGGTCCGAAATAGTTATCCGGCGTTTGATCCTTGCTTGCCTGAGATGAAAAAACCCTTGCACCCTCAAATATATTAAATATTGAAGTAGCAAGATACGACTTTGCCATACCCGTCCTGCTTAGAAGAAGCATGTGTTCGCCGGTTAATATGGCATAAACTGCCTGACGAATTATTTCACCTCTTCCAATTACTAATTCACCCACTCTCTCCATATGCCAGTTGAGATATTTAATTATTGTCGGTATATCATATTCCTCTTCAGGTATCATTTTTAATATAGGAGTCGCTATGGCCGGAACAATATTCTTAATATTATCTTTACTCTGTTCAGCCTCTTTAATACTGATTGGCTCGCTGTTTGTTATATTTTTACTATATGTATCTCTCTCAGAACTAATCTTCTCTTCTGTACGTATTATCTCATATCCGTCACTTTCAAATATATTTATTACATCCATCTGATCACTGATCATGTCACTGCTCCATTGCATTAATCTGAGGTAAAACTACTTTTATTGAAGTACCTTCACCTGTACTGCTCTTTACACCTATAGAACCTCCGATATTGCTCACTATACTCGTAGCAATCATCAACCCAAGACCAGTCCCTTTCTTCCCCTTTGTTGTAAAGAACGGCTGAAAAATTTTGCCAACATTCTCTTTTGGAATACCAATGCCGTTATCTGTTAATGTAATAACAGCATAGGAATTTTTATCTGTTTTAATTGATTCTATCTTAATAGTAATTTTTCCATTATCCGTTAAGGCATCTTCTGCGTTCTCTAAAAATTGAATAAACAACTGCTGTATCTGGTTTGGAGTAGCGAGGACCTCAGGGCTAACATCAGAAAGAATCAACTCAACATTAAACCCGCCATTTTTTATCTTATTTATAAAAACATCAACAGGATGACTTGAAACAATCTTATTTAGATCACACTTCTCTTTGTCCCTTTCATCAATAATTGCAAGGCTTAGAAGCTGCTCGGAGATATTCTTAATCCCTTCCAACTCGCTTTTCATTGAATCTATATACTCTATCGCAGGGCTGTGTTCATCCAAATTTGTATCAATAAAGTTTAAATCCATTACCATTTTATTTATATGCCCCTTCAACTCCGATGCAACACCGGAAGCAAGGAAACCAAGAGCGCTAATCTTCTCTGTTTTGCTTATTTTTTCTCTTATCCTGTAATGCTCAGTTATATCCTCAATTATTATAAGTACCTTTTCGACCGAACCCGAATTGCTAAATATCGGATCAAATGTAACGTTAATTACAAGCTCGGTTTTCTCGGAAATTGGGATGTATTTTTTTTCATAAACCTTTATTGTTTTTTTTGTATTTAATACATTGTTAAACACTGAAGTTAAACCCGAATCTACAAATCCATGATATTTAATTATATTTACGCCTATCAAGGAGTTTATAGGCCTTACCATAATTTCACTGAGTATGGGATTTTCACTTAAAACTATACCGGATTGATCAACCATAAACATACCAAAAGGAGCATTTGCTATAATCTCTTCATTGAGATCACGAAGCCTTTTTAACTCATCTGCCTGTTTAATCTGCTCTTGTACCTTCTCTTCTAAAATTGCCGTATTCTCTTTCAATCTTTTCTGAATCTGGTACTGTTTAGTATAATTTCTCATTATCCCAACTAGTCCGATTACTTCACCATCTTTTGATTTAATCGGAGACAAATTTGTCATAAAGTAGTATGATTTATCGCCTTCATATGTCTTAACAAATTCATCCCTTAATACCTGTCCCTTGTTTAAGACAAAATCTATAATATACTTACCCCTTTCTAATTCAACCTCATGCAGATATTCTCTATAGTCTTTACCGGGTTTTGAAAGCCTTAATGGGAATGTCCTTTTCCAAGCCTCATTCAAATACTGCATTTGATAATTTCGATCCATAACAAAAATTATATCATAGACCGAATCTATTATAGGACCAAAATTAGACAGATTAAAACCTGAGATATTAAAATTTTTCTCATGTTCACTATCATAATCTTTTATAATCCGAATCAGTTCTTCTTTACTTAAGTTTTCAAGATTTTCACTAGTCATAAATAAACCCTGTTATTTAGATAATTTAGATAGATCATACAGCTTCATATAGTAAATTCATTATTTAGCTTCCTTGTTTATAGAAGAATAAAACCATAATTCAATAACTGCATCTATAAATAGTGCCAGAAAGAATGACGCAGCAAAAAATTTTCTGCTGAAATCAACATAATAATAAATACCAGTTATAAATATAATGAACACAACAAATTTAATAAGAAACCCCTTTAATGTAATTTTAAAAAGTTTAATTGCATGGGAGCCGGCAGCACTCTTTACCTGTATAAGCCATATAATTGAAAGTACTATTGCAAGTATTGTCCCAATTAAATATCCTGTTAATTGAGGTTCTGTAAATTTTGAAAGTCCATAAACTAAAACAGCAATATTAATAAGCGCCGGAATAAAACTCAAGGTTACAGCAACTTTATATTTTTTATCCATTAATAAACCCCTGCATGCTTTTTTTATTATTCATTTTCATTATTCAGTCATTTATATATATTTTTTTAACAATGTCAAACAAAATGCAATTATAATTTACTTTGTTATTGCTTTTTTAAGAGCTTCGCTGACTTCTTTTACACTCGGCTTGCCGTCAAGTTTTACAAATTTTGTAACTTTGCTGTTTTGCGCTAACTTCTCAAAAAAATCCACAGCAGCCTTTGTCCCATTTACGGTATCATAATATATTTCATGTCTTTTATTTATTGCGCCCTCATCCTGGTCATCAGCCCTTGCAGAAAGTTTCCCGCCGCAAACTCTGCAAACTAAATTCCCATCGACTTTTTTAGGCATTATCTCTTCTATGTATATATTATTTGGATGATTATTATCATTTTCACAGAGCCTTCTGCCCATTATCCTGTTTCTTGCAGTATCCCTATCAAGTTCTATTTCAATCACAAAATCTATCTCCATAGATGCAGCATTAAGGGACTCGTTCAAAGCTGCTGCCTGTTCGGGATTTCTGGGAAAACCATCTAACAGCCATCCGTTTTTACAGTCATCCTTTTTTAATCTGTCTAATATCATAGGTATTGTTATGCTGTCCGGGACAAGGTCGCCCCTGTCTATGAACTCCTTTGCTTTTTTGCCAAGCTCGGTTCCTTTACCTATATTCTCTCTAAACAATCCGCCTGATTCAACATGTGTTATGTCATACATCTTTTGAACTATAGCCCCTTGAGTTCCCTTACCGCACCCATTAGGTCCAAAAATTAAGATATTCATAATTCCTCCAGAATTATTTCATTTTTTACGATTGTATCAATAATAACTGTCTTTAGTAAAGAAAATTTTAAGTGTTAAATTATTTTCGGGAATAAATTTATTCTTTATAATAGATTAAATTTCAATATGATTTAATATCGTTTCCGCTATACTAATACATTCTTGCGCTTCATCCTTACTTAAAACTGTGGGAATGTCGGCTGGATAACGTGTTTCAAGGTAAAATTGATTAACAAAGGCACAATCTTTCAAATACTGATTAACAGACGGTTCCGCAAGGCTTGCTTCTTTGCAAAGAAATACTAAACTGTGACCTCCGATCAAATTACCTTTATGCTTTAAAATATAGCCTTTCAGCGCCTTTTCTATTGCCTGTTGACAATGAAACGCAACAATGGAATAATCGCCCTCATATTTAAATAAAATTTTCGCACCTTGTAAGTCGGCTTGCGCTTTACTGAACCAGTCTTTATATCTTATACTATCAACCATATAGCGCAATCCCTTCTGTATTGATTTTATGCGCAAAACTCGTAGTATCATTAACGCATATTTCCCACTCGTTAGGGGTGTATAGCAAAATGTCAATGGGTCTTTCGGTTTCAATAGTATAATACATATCGGCGAGTAATCGTCTTTTGTTTGGTGTGTCAACAATAACGCATAAATCAATATCACTCTTTATCGAGGCAATACCTTTTGCCTGTGAGCCGAACAGCAATATTTTGTTTGGGGAATAAGAACTTATGATTTGTTTGGTTATGTTCTCAAGCATAGCAAAAACCTCTTTAATAACAGCAATTTATTATATTATACCGCATTATCAAAGTTTTTACAAGAATTTTTTACAGTGGAAAGTCATAAATTTTTTGTACTATGGCATTACTCTTCATTTATTATATTATGATTGAAATAATATACTTGATTTTCTACCTGTGGCAATATATATGAAATTCTGATAATCAAAAGGTTCCATATATGTATGATAATATAGAGATACTTGCAGGCAATAAGGCACTAACGATTATTCAAGATAAAGGATTAGATGAAAATGACATTAAAGCGATTGTCGGAGCATCAGGCGGTCCTAAATTCCTTGTACTTGCAGGGATTGACAGAATTATATTGAACACATGGTTTAAAAAGAGATCGGATACGCTCTTTTTTTTAGGTTCATCCATAGGCGCATGGAGAGGAACTGCATTTGCATGTAAAGACCCTGTTAAATATTTAGATATATTTACAGAATCATACCTTAAACAGCGCTACACAACAAAACCGTCATATAAAGATATAACAAATGAAAGTATAAGAATCATAAACGACTTCATCAAAGAGAACGATATAGATTATATCTTAAATAAATCAAATGTGCGCTTAAATATTATATCCGCACAATGCACCGGTCTTTCATCTTATGATAAGAAAGCAGCCCTTTTACTCTCATTTATACCTGCAATGTTTCTTAACACGATTAGCAGAAAACTATTTTTGAAAATATACCACAGAACCTTATTCTATGACAAAAGAGAGATACCGACCTTCATTGACACTTTTAAGCCCGCTAACAGAGTAACTCTTACAAATGATAACTTTAAGCAGGCTCTTCTATCGTCAGGTTCTATCCCATTTGTAATGGAGGGCGTAAAAGATATTTCCGGCGCGCCTCCCGGAACTTATAGAGACGGAGGATTATTAGATTATCATATTAATATAGATTTTAATATCAAGGATAAAATCGTTCTCTTCCCGCACTTTGGCAGCAAAGTAATACCCGGGTGGTTTGATAAACATATATCATGGAGATCGCCCGACAGGGAATTTTTTCCTAATACTGTAATTGTCGCCCCGTCAAAAAAATTTATTGACAGCCTCCCAATGGGAAAAATTCCGGACAGGAAAGATTTTAAAACATTCTTTCAAAGAGATAATGAAAGGCTTAAATACTGGAATGAGGTTATTACAAAGAGTAACATCGTTGGCGAAGAGTTTATGGAGGCTGTACAGAGCGGAAAGATTAAGGGGATAATAAAAAGGTTTTAGATTGAGCATGGGGACTCCCCTCTGCACCCCAGCTAACAAAAAAATTAAATAATCCGTGCTAATAAATAATCCGTCAATACCTTGTCTTAGGAAAGACAAATTCATCTTTAATTATCACATCACCGGAACGGGTTATCCATTTAAACAACTCACCCTTTAGCCTGTTAAAATTTGACTTATCAATATTTGCTATATTAGCAGTATTCTCCGGATCATTTTTAGTATCATACATTTCATAAATTACCCTGTCAGACAAAGGAATATATATGAGCTTATATCTGCCGTCATAAATATATCTGTGCTTGGCAAGATTAATAATATCTCTGTAATCTTCATTTAACACAATCTGATTATTGAAGTTAAAGTCCACTACGCTTAAACCTACTATGTCCGGATAGATAATCCTCTGCTTTTGATAAAAAGGTCCGCTCTTTTGATTGTTGTCAAACCATATACCCGTCTCACCATAAGCATAGAGCTTTAGTTCACCCTTCCCTTCAATCAGCGGCATTAAACTTACTCCATCCATATTTTCGCCGCCTTCTAACTTCAACATATCGAGTATTGTAGGAACAAAATCTACCTGCCTTACTGTATTGTGTATCCTTAAATTTTTCTTTGTAATATTCTTACCGCTTATAATAAACGGAATCCTTGTAGTGTATGAACCGCGCAAATGCTCGCCATGACTCATTCCCAGATTCCCTTCATAGAGATTTTCCCCATGATCTGTGACTACAATTATTATTGTGTTCTTTATTAAATCTTTTTTATTCATATATTCAATCAACTCGCCGACAGCATCATCAAAAGCCTTAATGCCGCCGTCATAGAGCGCGCCTACTTGAAACTTATCCTTTTCGGAAATTGTCTCACTCTCCGGTTTATCTGTAGATATGATCAGCTGTTTTAGAAATTTAAACGGTCCTTTATAATCAGGGTCAGTGAAAGTTTTGTAGTATGGATAAACTTGCGAATAAGGGAAATGTGTCGAAGAGAAAAAAGAAGTTATAAAGAAGGGCTTGCCTTTAGCCCTTTCAATAGATTTAATTACCCTATCCTTCAAAAGGTCGGTCGGACAAAAATATACGGAATTCATCATAACAGGGAATATCTTTAATCCAAAACTCGAAGTAACAAACGGGAGTATAAAAACATGGGAATCAAGAATCGCTTGATACAGAATATCGTTCGTATTCAAATAGGGAGCATCAACATCTTTAAATTTTAAATCGATCCTTGTAAATATTTCTCCGGCGCAATCTGCAACAACAGAAGTATAATACCCTTTTGAATTTAATATACCCGGCAGTGTATGAAAGTCCTTATTAATATCCATAGACGCAGGAAACATATGCCTTACGCCGTGAGTTGCCGCAAACTGTCCGGTCATAAAAGACACCCATGAAGAGAACGTCCTTTGCCCCTCGACGTGCGCATCCGTAAAGGATACTCCTTCTTGAATGAGCTTATCGATATTAGGAGATGTCTGCTTAGAATAACCGAATCCGCTCAGGCGATCAGGTCTTAATCCGTCGGAAGACAATATGATGATATTGGGATCATTGCCGCCTGAGTTAAACTTCTTCCCAAAATTTTCTGAGATGAGGAAGATCACAACTACAAGTATTATTGCTGCTGCTATGCCATAGATTTTAATATTATTAAAATATCTCCACATCTGCGATTTTATCAATCCGTATATAAGCAAAGCTAAAATTATTGCTAAGAACAATCCCTGTAACACTGTAAAAAATATGGGATTGATTTTATCCGCCAAAAAAATCATCAGCCATGAGTTAAAACTGTTTTTTACATAGAATCCGCTGTTATAAACTTGCGGATAATATATGAGGTCTTTTAAAAAAAACGGCATATAAAGAAATAGGGACAATATCCCGTTAAGAAGAATTGCAGACTTAAATGATATATTTTTTCTTCTTATTATATCTCTAAATATTGTATTTATAATTAATAAGCTGATAAAGCCAAAAATAATTCCCAGCAGAATGTATATAAAAAATAATTTTAAGATAAACATAATTATTGTGGAAAGAAAATGATCAATGAGAAATTTAACAGCACCCTCATTGGTATTCCCCATATATGAAAACGAAAGGTTATTTATAATACCATACAAAAAAAACAGAAGGAATAGTGTTATACTACCTAAAATCGGCGATATATACTTTATTTTATTTTTTAGATTCTCTTTATTCATCACAGGTCTCATTAATTTTTTTTAAGATTGAATAATTTTACAACTACTAATAACTAATTTTTTCGATTTCATTAAGTCAAGAAAATTAATCGGACAACTCCATTTTCATATATTCATATTAAAAAAAATTCATAAATCTCTTTTTTTTAATATGAATATATTTTATCTTTTTATATTTGACTAATAGTTAAAATTCAAGGACTATATTAATTAATTTTAATTATAGAAGGTTCCATTTAAAAAATGGTAAATAATATGTATATATCGTATAATCCGGTGATAAATAATGATCAAAGAACTGTACAAAAATAGAATCAAGATTATATCTTGGGCAGGCATATCAATCTTTACAATTATATTGTTAAATATAATATTCTCAAATGTATGGAAAATCAGATTTATTTATCCACACATAAAGACCGGTTATACTGTTTTAATTATTGTTATTCTCATTGTTTACATAACTTCTCTTTTTCAAAAATTAAAGTTAATCAGTAAGATTATTAAATATACTGCAATAATATCTGCAAGTTTAGCCATTCTGATTGTTGCATTACTAATACTCTGGTACAGCTACATTTTTTTCCCTGATGATGAAGATTATTTAAAAGATAAAGTCAATGCAACTCAATATACAAGTAATGATCTTTACGAGGTAGAGATAGACCTGATAAGAAATCTCGGCAATGCAAATATATCTTCCAAGCTTGGAAAATCCGACAGAGACTTTTTATTAAATCCGGAACTTAAAATGTCGGATATCTATATAGACTATAATCCATATAACTCTACGTCTCCTAATAATCTTAAATATGCAACAGGGAAAACATTTTACTATGTCTATCAAAAAAATTGTGCAGTAATAAAAGGTAATTCCAATATTAAATTCAGCGTACCCGACTCAAAAGAAAAGAGATTGCTGGAGCTTGATGCGGTATTGCCGAACCTTGATCCATCGGTCTCTGACGGCGAATTTTCCGTTAAATATACATACGGCAGTGGAGAGACGATAACTTTAGCAAATGAAGCGATTAAAAAAGAGGTTAAGCCTGCTATAGAAGCTTTTAGATATTCAGGCGTATTAAGTTCAATATGGTTTTATCTTAAAAACCCCGGAAGATCAATTATAACGGATAATACGGGATGGAAAAAGATTAAAGTGGATATTCCCGCGAGAAAAGGTACGCTGACCCTTGATTTTAAAACAGAAAAGGATGGAAAAAATTATCTATTCCTTGGGACACCGCGGATTTACTCAATAAAAGAAAACAACAGAAATAATCACTATAACATAGTCTATATAATATTCGACGTACTTGGTCAACCACATGTCGATCTCTATGAGTATTATGATGAGTTTGTAAAAAACGGTTTTGATAATGCCGTATATAATATTGGAGAAAAAAATATACTAACAAAGGAGATAGACACCTATTACAATAACATAATACTCTTTGATAATGTAATTACGGCAGGACAGGTAACAAGACCGGCAGTCGTATCATTATGGACGTCGCAGATTTTTACAAAGGCGAGGATGCCTGTTTTTAGAAATATTATTACATTGGAAAATCAAAGGGAATTCTATGATCAAGGCTTTACCTCCATTGGTGAAAAACTATCGGCTCAGGGATATTTAACAAAGCAGATAGCGTGTAATGCCCTTGGACATAATGTTTCGGGCGTCGGCAATGACTTAGGCTTTGACGAAAATCATGACTATACAATTGAAACTTCGGAATATTCTGCCAATATAAAGCATATAATAGATTTCTTGAATGAAAATCAAAACAGAAAATTTTTACTCTATACTCACTTAAATGTACCTCATACTCCTAAATGGATCCCTATGAAATATTTTGCAAGGGAACTCAACGCATCGGATTATAATACCGATACGGCTATACTCAGAGGAAACATTAAGTATGCGGATTTCAATTTTAAGATGATAATGGATACAATCAAAAAACTCAATCTTGATGAAAACACATTTGTTATAGTAACTGCAGATCACAGCTCCGGAGACATGCCGGGATTCAGGGAAAAGCCAAGCAGACAGCTCAAGGCTGTGATGGAAAAAGGGAGAGATCCTCAATCTGTTGCCGTCTTTCACCCAAATGCAATCTATGTAAGAGGCGGAGGGCAACATCTATTCAGCGACTATATGCAAATACCATTTATAGTAATTCCGCCCAAATCTTTTAAAACGAAGACTGGCAGGATAAGCTCTTACATAAGCAGCCTTGATATTGCTCCAACAATTCTCGACATGCTTAAAGGTCAAAAGGAGAGATTATTCTCAGGAAAGAGTTTTAAATACATTATGGAATATCCTGAAAAAAGTCCGAAAGTTCACAACGAGTTTATCCCGCTTGTAGGAAGATTCGCAAGCGGTTTTATACTAAACGGTAAATATAAGTATTGGTGGGATATTACAGGTATGTATAAATACAGAAAAGGGAGTGACGGACTAAAATACATTCAAAGACCGGAACACCTTTTTGATCTTGAAACAGACCCGTATGAAACGACAAATCTTGCAAATGATGAAAGATACACAACTCTCCTTAATACAATGAGAGATATAAGGTTGAATAGATTCACAAATTATGATGAGAAAAATTTTATACAAATAGCGCCCGACAAAATAATCGATGATAATATAAAGATTGATGGTAAAGACAAGGCATGCCTTGTCTCGCCCAATAAAGCAATCAATGGAAATATAAAAATTCATGTAAAGAGTGCAAACGGCGCTATTGTATATCCCGTATCGGAAGGAGAGAATATAAAAATTAATCAAAAAAGTAATAGCGAATTAGAGATTGATGCTGCAAACAGTGATAAATATAGATTTATATCTTTTGAGACAAAGCCTGACAGAATACCTATAAAAATAAGTATTTACAGAGGTAATAATTTAATAGATAAGAGTAATATCTTTTCCGGTAAAGAGAAGCTCAACCTCTTTAATAATCCGATTATATTAAAAGATAAAAGAGACTTTTATATAACCTCCATCCCTGCGAGGATAGGATATGAAGAATCGGATATTCCTAAAGGTTCGGTCCATTTCTATAGAATACCTCTGATTTACTGGTTAGAGATGAGCAGAAGCGACAAAGACATTAATCTAAGTCCCGGAATCAAAGAGGTGTTAAAGGGCTGGGGATATATTCAATAAGGAGTTGACAGATGACTGTTACTAACAAAAATACTATTTTTAAACCTACTCTTAAAAACAAGATAGGAGCAGGAATCTCATATCTATCTAAATATATAACAAAAAAACCATTGGTCTTTAACTTAAACTTTAATGTAACTAATGTATGCAATCAACAATGTCCAATGTGTAATGCAGCTCTTCCCGGCAGAGGCGGCGAGTCTGTTACATTTGAGGCATATAAAGATTTTATAGAGAAGCTAAGACCTCATAAAATTGCATCACTTACATTATCAGGAGGAGAACCGTCACTTGTTAAGGATATTGATAAGATACTCGATTATTCTGCGCAGCAGTTTAAATTCGGAGTTAATGTAAACTCAAATCTCTATGCCAATGAGAAAATAATAGGACCATTTGCAGAAGCGGCATTAAGAAACAATATACGAATAGGAACGTCATTTGACGGTATAGGTGAAGTTGCTGATAGACTCAGAGGAGCAAGAGATGTCTCAAAGAGAGTTTTAAAGAACATAGAACTTGTTACAGAACTGAAGAGAGAGATGAAATCAGAGTCAACACTAAACATAAATACGGTTATTTCAGACCAGAACCTCCATCAGATAAAAGATATACTCTCAATTTCAGAAAAGTATGGCTGGACGCATACATTGGCTCCATGGAATAGTTTCTTCTACCAGGAGAAAGACCCTAAAATGCCGACACTTCATTATAGCGAAGAACTTGAGGACGTAGTGAAGTATGCATTAACCAAAAATAATATTTCATGCTCAAAGGAATTTCTATCAAGGATTCCCGAATATACAAAAAAAGAGACAGAAAAATTATGCCCTTATCTTACAGGAATATTCAGGTCATATAAAATCTTCGTTGACCCAAATGGAGATATATCCCTGTGCAGCAGAAAACCCATAGGGAATCTCTATAAATCCGAACTTTCGGATATTCTCAAGAGTGAAAAGTACGGAGTGGACGTTAAGATTTATAAAAAATGTGAAGGGTGCTGGATGGCATGTTTTGTTGAGGTACTCTTAGCTTCTCCTAATATTTACAGAAACAGGGTTAAAAACATTTACTAAAAGGTCTATATGAATATTAAGAATTCATTTATTACAGCAGTGAGATCACTACAAAGAAATAAGCTCCGGTCTTTCTTAACATGTATAGGGATAATCATAGGAGTATCATCCGTCATATTAATGATAGGACTTGGTAACAGCGCCAGAATTGAGGTAAAGGATAAGATAACAAATTTCGGAGAGAATGGAATATCTATTGAAACAAAACCTAAAGGGAAACTGATTTCTATTAATGACATTATTACGATAAAAAGCGAAATATATGAAATAGAGAAAATAAGCCCAATATGTTATATAAGTGAAAAAAACGGATTAGTCAAGTATAGAGAGGGTTTTACATATGCAAAAGTATGGGGAGTAAATAACGATTATATCGAGATTAAAAATAGAAACGTAATAGACGGAAGATTATTTATTGATGAAGATATAGATACATTCGCGAAAGTCGCTATCATAGGACTTACCGTAAAGGAGAATCTTTTTGGGAACATAAATCCGATAGGAGAACAGATTCTTCTAAACGGCGTGCCGTTGCAGGTTATAGGCGTGCTCAACAGAGCCGGCAAGGCTTTCTCAGGAAATGATTTTGATAATGAGATAATTATTCCTCATAGTACTGCAAATGTCAGACTATTGGGAAAAAGGAATGTTTATACTGAAATCCTCATGTCAACAAAAGAAGAAAATATGCTTGATGATGCAACTACACAACTAAAAAAATATTTTCGAAATTCTCATCATTTAGCAGACGGAACGGAGAATGATTTTTGGATTAACACCAGTAAGGAAAAACTGAAGATGACAGAGGATATTACAAAGGCTCTGACGTTTCTATTAGCCGGTATTGCATCCATATCACTTTTTGTAGGAGGAGTAGGCATTATGAACATTATGCTTGTCTCTGTAACAGAGAGAACCAGAGAAATAGGTATAAGGATGGCAATCGGCGCAAAGAAGAAAGATATACTTTTTCAATTCTTAATCGAGGCTGTGACACTCACTTCTATCGGCGGAGCAATAGGTATTATGCTGGGACTTTTGATCTACTTGATTATTATAGCGGCTTTAAAATGGATATTTATATTTTCAGTAATATCAATCATAATCTCATTTATCTTTTCTACGTCGATAGGAATATTCTTTGGATTTTATCCGGCAAAAAAAGCATCGGATCTTAAACCTATTGAAGCATTAAAATTTGAATAGAGCGATTTAATGTGATAGAAAATTTGTTAAAAAAAATTTCCGGCAGATATATTCCGTTATTCGTGCTGCTTTTCTTTACAACCCTTATACTTAGGATACCAACTCTATTCAATGACTATTATGATGCAGATGAATTGGCTGCAATATGCCAAGCAAGGGACTACATCGCAGGATATATTCCCGGAACAGATTTTGCAGAAAGCAAAAACTTTCTCTACCATGAAATTTTTAAATTCTCATATAAACTCTCCTGCGATTATGGATATATAATAGTACATTTTATTACAATACTCATAGTCTGGCTAACATCTATATTCATATTTCTGACAGGTAAAAGAATAAGCGCTTTTAGAATCGGAGCCATAGCATCAATTCTATATGCAGTAATGATTTCTTCATTTAACAGGCAGTTTATGGCTGCAAATGGAGAGATAGTTTATAACCTCTTCTTTGCCTCAGGTATCTTTTTCTTTACAGAATTTTTAAATCAGGAATATGATAAATTTAAAAAGACAATTTATCTGATTCTCGTTCTTTTAATGTCAATCGGCGCAGCAGGTATAAAGTTTCATGGCATAATGCTGTCACTCTTTGTTCTATTCTTTATTGCCATTTATATGCCGTATAGAAAATGGGGATATTACAGTCTATACTTCAAATTACTATGTTCTATCATATTAATAATTGCAACAGGAATATTAGCAGGCTGTTATTTTGATAATAAATCTATAATCAATCTCTTCAACAATATACTTGGGAAAATATATTATGCCTCAGCGCCGGGCAGAAATTTTTCTCTCTTTGACCTTATTGTAAGATTTACATTCAGGCAAGGATTACTCTCATTATGGCACTATATCTTATGGATACCGGCATTTATCTATATATGGAAATTCATTAAATCTAAACTAAAAGATGCAGAACTAAACGAGTCTGCAGTCCTTATATTCTTTATATGCACATATTTAATGATCTTTGGCGGCGGAGCGCGTCTATACCACCACTATTTTATGGCTGTTTATCCTTCACTTGCCATTGTATCGGCTCTATCTATCGAAAGATCCAATAATAAGTTAGTATTAAATATTAGAAAACATATGACTCTGTTAATATTGATCCCTGCAATTTTTTTCTTAGCATGGAATACAAAGGATGTAATAGTTAAACATATCTTCCCAAATGCATTTTATAATGAAGGCAAGATACTCTATTGGCTCAGAGGCGGACTTGTCGGGACATTTAATGACTACCTGCTCCCTCATGAGGACTATAAAGATGCAGTAGATTATATCATAAAGAGTACACAAGATGATGACCCTGTATTTGTTTGGGGAGATGGTCCGTATATCAACTACTTCACAAACAGAAGAATCGGAGGACATAGTTTATGGATGAAAGGCTTAGCATATAATCTAAGAGACTTATATGCTAATGGGAGTGATGAATCGATAAAAAATGCCGAAAGTAATCAACTTAACTTAATCAATACTTTAGTTAAGAAAAGACCTGTACTGATAGTTGATGTTTCGGAAAACGGTTTATCAAATTTTAAAGTGAACATAAAGGAAGCAAAACTTCTATATGAGTATGTAAATAACCATTACTATTTTGATAAAAAGATTAATGGAATAGATATTTATAGAATGAAATAGATATGTCCTGGACCTGCAACAAAGTCCAATCTTGCGTCATTGGTATTGGCGGGCGGATAATTTGTCCGCCCGCAAAGTCAGCTCAATTACCTCAAACGGCTTATAATCCACAGAATGATGAGAGCTCCAAGAAGCGCAGCAACAATCTGTCCGATAATACCGCCGAATCCGATTCCTAAAAGACCGAATAGCCATCCGCCCAATATAGCGCCAAGTACCCCAATAATAAGATTCCCTACTAAACCAAAACCTCTGCCTTTCCATATAATCCCTGCAAGAAAACCTGCCACGAGACCTATTACCGCCAAAATTAATAAGCTATAAAGTGTCATGCTAACATCCTCCTTTTAATATTTTTTATGAATTCAATTTTAATAAATTCATAATTTCACTAATTTAGTTTATGCTGTCTGTATAAAATTATTACACCATTATAATATATGTTATGACAATTTTTAAAGACTATATGTTACATATAAAAAATATCAAATTAGAAACAGCGAAATATACATACCTGCCTATAAATCTTTTAACAGATATTATTATTATAATAATAAGTCTATGTCAATGTAATTAAATTATTTTAAAGCTTGTGTAATAATTATTTTTTAATTTGTGGAATTTTGTAGTTGATTTAAAAACAATATTTCATAGTGTGGTATAATGTTACATGTATATCACAAAAATCTAAAGATGTCCCAAAAGTTTACTACCCTGGTGTTCTGTGCAATTTTTATTGCAGTTTTATTTTTATCGACAGCCTACATCATTACCCATACCAATCATGAACACGACCTCGATGGTCCTGATAACAGTTGCGCCACATGTCTGCATTTGGCATTTGCCGAAAACTATATTTATCAGCCTTTTGTGCATATTGCAAAAAATATTGTAATTATATTTATTGCATTTAACTTTATCAGCCGCACATGTATTGCGTTTTCCAATGTAATTTTTTATACGCCGGTCACTTTAAAGGTCATGTTGAATAATTGAAAACCTCTATAAATTTGATACAATCATTTAACCAAGATTGTACCCCATTATTTGGGATAAAAATAAAATAATACGAGGTTACCAATGAAACAAAAAATATTAATTACGCTTAGTGTGTTATTTGCAGTTGTCATATTGGTGTCAGACTGCAGCAAAACTAAACACAAGACCGAGGGCAAGCCGACCATCGTTACTACGATTTTTCCTCCATACGATTTTGCCCGTGAAATTGCCGGAGATAATGTCAACATTATAATGCTTTTGCCGCCCGGTTCTGAAAGCCACTCATTTGAACCTGCGCCAAAGGATATTGTAGAAATCCAAAACTGCAATGTTTTCATCTATGCCGGCGGAGAATCCGACGCATGGGTTGAAAAAATCCTGTCGTCGATGGATACATCAAAAATGAAACTAATTCCCCTTATAAAATGTGTTAATGCCGTCGAAGAAAAAATTGTAGAAGGCATGCAGGAAGAAGCAGAAGACAATAAAGATGACAAAGACAAAAAACCGGAATATGACGAACATGTCTGGACTTCGCCGAAAAACGCCAAGCTGATTGTTCAAAAAATTTCCGGCACGCTCTGCGAAATTGACTCTGCAAACGCAAATCTATACAAAAAAAATACCGCCGCATATAGAGCTAAATTAGACGAGTTAGACATCAAATTCCAAAACACGGTAAATAAAGGCGTACGGAAAACCATCGTATTTGCCGACCGCTTTCCGTTCCGCTACCTTGCAGACGCTTACAAACTCCGCTACTTTGCCGCTTTTCCCGGCTGTTCTACCGAGACAGAGGCAAGCGCTGCAACAGTAAAGTTTCTTATCAACAAGATCAAGGCAGAAAAAATTCCTGTGGTGTTCCATGTCGAATTTTCCAATCAGAAAATGGCAAAAACCATCAGTGAAGCAACAGGAGCGAAAGTACTCCTGCTCCATGCAGCGCACAACGTCTCAAAGGATGATTTGAAAAGCGGGCAAACTTATCTTGATATTATGACTAAAAACGTGTCTGCATTAAAAGAGGCGCTTGAGTAAGATGGCTCTTATAATCTGTCAGGATGTTTCTTTTGCGTATGAGGGTAACACAGTAATAAGCGGGCTTAACTTTGAAGTCCAAAGCGGCGATTACCTTTGCATTGTCGGAGAAAACGGCTCAGGCAAAAGCACGCTCGTCAAAGGACTGCTAAAGTTAAAACAGCCTCAACAGGGAAACATCCTGATGGATGAAAGTTTGGAACTGAATAAAACAGGTTATCTTCCACAGCAAACTGCAGTGCAGAAGGATTTCCCAGCCAGCGCGTATGAAGTTATCATTTCCGGGCGTCTGGGCAGCCGCGGGATTTTTCCCTTTTACTCAAAAACAGATAAAGCGCTTACAGAAGATATCATAAAGCGGCTCGACATCACCCATTTGCGCAACAGATGTTACAGAGAACTATCAGGAGGGCAGCAGCAGCGGGTGCTGCTCGCAAGAGCGTTATGCGGAGCAAAAAAGGCGCTCATACTCGACGAACCTGTCGCGGGGCTTGACCCCATGGTCACGCAGGAACTTTACCATATTATACAAAACATCAACCGTGAAACAGGCCTTACCGTTATTATGGTTTCACACGACATCCACGGCGCTGTTAAATACGCAAGCCGCATTTTGCATTTGAAAAACACGCAGGTTTTTTTCGGCAAAACATCGGACTACGTAAAATCGCATGTTGGAAAAAATTTCATCGGCAAAAATCTACAGCAGGGAGACGCTTCATGATTGAATTTTTGACAGAAATGCTCTCTTATACTTTCTTAGTACGCGCCATTGTGGTAGGCTTTCTGGTTTCGCTCTGCGCGGCGCTGCTGGGCGTAAGCCTTGTGCTGAAACGCTATTCTATGATCGGCGACGGGCTTTCTCATGTAGGCTTCGGCACACTCGCAGTTGCTACGGCAATGAATGCCGCTCCTCTTGCAATATCAATTCCGGTTGTGGTAACAGCGGCATTCTTTCTGCTGCGCATCAGTGAAAACAGCAAAATTAAGGGAGACGCCGCCATTGCGCTTATTTCAACAAGCTCGCTTGCCATAGGCGTGGTAGTTATATCAGTCTCAACCGGAATGAACACAGATGTCTGCAACTACATGTTCGGAAGCATTCTGGCTATGAGCAAAAATGACGTTAGACTGTCAATCATCCTTGCCATTATGGTGCTGTCGCTCTTTATTCTGTTTTACAATAAAATATTTGCCGTCACGTTTGATGAGAACTTCGCTAAAGCTACAGGCGTAAAAACCGGCCTTTACAATATGCTGATTGCATTTTTAACGGCTATTACAATCGTACTTGGCATGAGGATGATGGGAGCTCTGCTAATCTCAAGTCTCATCATTTTTCCGGCGCTGACATCCATGCGTATATGCAAAAGATTCAAGAGCGTAACCATATGCTCGTCCGCAGTTTCTGTTATATGCTTTTTCATCGGAGTATTTACGTCATACGTTTATGCTACACCGACAGGCGCCAGCATAGTTATAGTCAACATAGCGGCATTTTTGCTTTTTTGGGCGGCGCATTATTTGCTTACGACTCGGATTTATCAAAAACTAAAGCATCTATCCTTGAAAAGGAGGATAACACAATGAAAAAAATTATGCTGCTTCTCACAGCCTTGGTCGCTCTGAGCGCTTGTCAGGCAGCCAATGAGTCTGACAATAATATAATAGAGAGCTTAGAACCGGCTGCAAGTGAAGCTCAGCCTGACATTAAGATAATAGAGAACTTAAAACCATTTACAAGCAAAGCTCGGTCTAACAATAAAATAGTAGAAATTAAAGAAAAGATGTTCATTGCTCAGACAAATGAAATCTACTACAACTATGAGGATTATTTAGGAAAAACCATAAAGTATGAGGGAATTTTCAAAGTAGAAGAATACGGACCAAAAACAAAATACTATGCTGTCATCCGTTATGGTCCCGGTTGCTGCGGCACAGACTTAAATGCCGGATTTTACGTGAAGTGGAACAAAAAATATCCAAATCCAAATGACTGGGTGGAAGCAGTTGGCGTTTTGGAATCACATATTGACAACGCCGGTGAATATCTATGCCTTGCACTTACTTCATTAAAAGTACTCCCAAAACGCGGGGCAGAGACTGTATTCCGATAAATCTGTATTCCGATAAATGTAGAAATTTATCTGATTAGCGTATTATTTGCTTACGACTTCGATTTACCGTAAATAGCGCTATCTGATTTCTAAAATGAGGCAAACATTATGAAAAAAATTATGCTGGTGCTCGCAGTCTTATCAAATATGTTGGGCGGCTGTCAAGCGTCTAATGATAAGGTTGAACTCAACGACAGGTTCTTTGTCGCTCAGACAGAAGAAATATACAAAAACTCCGAGGACTATTTAGGAAAAACAATCAAATATGAAGGGATTTTAAAAGTATATGATGTATATGGAGCAGATACAAAATACTATCTTGTCATTCGTTACGTTAGTTACGGACTTGGCTGCTGCGCCGTAGATACAACAATAGATGCAAGCGTCGGATTTTGCGTAAAATGGGACAAGGAATATCCCAGCGAAAATGACTGGGTGGAAGCCGTAGGCGTTTTGGAGGAAGCCGAAGTGAACAACAAAAAATATCTGCGCATTGCGCTCACTTCATTAAAAAAACTTCCGACGCGCGGTAAAGAGATTGTCTTTCGATAAAGGCAGCTATCTGCAGGAGGTCAATGTAACAAAAGTAAGGATGTGAGCTATTGTATATACCCCCAGGATTTTAACGTCTCTTTCATTGAAGCGGAGAGTCCCTTATTACCGGACTGATTAATATCTATCCATCTATGAAGGTCAATTCTTGAAATCTTTACGCCGATCTTGCCATCGTCATTACCATGCCACTCTTTTTGGAGCGGAAGTTTATCCGTATTCAATATTTTAAAATCTTTAATATCTTTTAGCTTAATGGGATTATCAAAAACATTAAGATCTAACTGAGTAGCGTATATTGAATCTTTACCAAGCCTTTTTCCATCAGAAAATATATCGATTGAAACAGGAGCTCTGTCATCTTCATGCTCAAAAACAAAATAGAGGGGCTCTTGCTTGAGTTCAAAAGTAAAAGAACTCTTATTAGCAACAGTAGAAAAATCTTTAATTAAATTGATCTTGGTATTATACAATTCCGCTCTTAAAAGCCTGCCGGAGCAATTTATATTTATGGTGATATTCGATTGTTTCTCCTTATCAGGATATAATGTAATAACTGTTTTCTCTGGATGATGAATATCCGACTGAAAAAAAATCTTTCTCATATTCGCTAACGTATCTCTATCTGTTTTTACGAGATTATTCTTCTCGAGAGGGTCTTTCTCAATATCATACAGGAGTTCGTATGTCTTTTCATATTCATCGCCAAATACAATATAATCTCTCCTGACAAATCTACCCGCAGGAGAGCCCGCATCAACGCCGGCAAGGATATATTTCTTGAGATCCGGAGTAACCATAGATATGTCCTTTCTCCCTATGCTCCAGATTATATCATCCCACATCTTTCCCTTGTAAGAATTTTGCAATACAGGGAGAAAACTCTTACCGGAAAATTTATCTGTAGCTGCAATTCCAACAAGCTCAGTCAAAGTCGGAGCTATATTTATTGATGAGATATATGTATCTCTCCTGCCGTCAGGTATATTAAGCTCTTTTTTTAGAGATTCGGGAATATGGATCATAAAAACCTGTTTTGTAAAATCATTATAGTGAAAGCCGCCGTCAAATGTTGAAAGTTCATAACCTGAGCCGTGATCTGATGCAATAACAACTATTGAGTTTTCTAAAAGATTATTTTTTTTAAGGGCTGCATGAATATTTTTATAAAGATCATCTGCATAATTTATATTACCCGTAAAATCCGGTCTCCATAAGGTGACAAGCGGAGAACCCATTATACCCTTTAAGTAGTTTATAAGCGGAGCAAGGAAAGGTTTATGTGTAGTATTATAATGACAATAGGCAAAAAAATTCTTATCCCTGTTTTCCCTAAGAAAATCAAAAAACCTCTTTGAAACACCATAAGTATCATAGGGATTGTATAAAAACTCATATGATTTTTCAAAACCATAATCAACACCTGTGCCCAAGAGGTCAACTGTAAAGCCGCTGGTGCCAAATTGAGCTGATATATAACCATTCTTTCTAAAATATTCCGGCAATGAAACAAATCTCCCCCGATTAACAAACTTGTAAAAAAGTTCTTTCTCCTCCGCCGGTATAACGTTTCTATTCATGCCATGTCTTGTCTCTGTAGAAATTTTTGATGTAAACAAACCTGCTAATGCCGGTCTTGTTTTATTTCCGATTGATATGACATTATCAAAAACAATGTAATCTTTATCACCTATCTCTTTCAAAAACGGTGTCATGCCCGATCTTTCATTGTGAAAAGAGAAAGACCTTTGCGATACTCCATCAACCAACAGAACATATATTACATTATATTTCCGCCTCTCTCTCTCTACCGGAGTGTATATGTTAGGATTAGCTACAAAAACAGGACCGCTTGATTCGGGTACGGAAAAAGTCACTAAATGATTTTTATTACTTATCTCTTTTTCTATGACAATGCGTTTATCTGTCCAGCCCGAATCCATATTCGCTTTGGGGAAACCCCTGTTGCAAAACTTCATCTTTACATCATATGCGGTCAATGCGGATATATACTTCGCTATCTCAAAATCATGTTTCTCTTCTATTTTATTTCCATTAAGAATCTCAACCGACAGTGAGCTATTAGAATCAAATGCAATGAGAGAAAAATCTATCTCATCAGACTTTGATAACTCAGCCCCGAATGTAATACTTGTACCGGGAGGAATTAAGACAGATGAACGTTCATCTACCCATATACCGGCATGACCTGTACCTACCCTCTGTATAATATCACTATTATTGCCGGAGGAGAAACCCTCTTTCTTAATCAAAAAATCTCTCTTCTTTAAGTCTTCGGTAATTTTATCTATTCTATACCTTGAAAAATCTCCATTGAGTTTTGCCTTATTAATAATTTTAATAAGGTCATAACTTCTTCTTTTAAACGGTCTGTCTTCGGATTCTTTGAGAGCCTCCTGTTGTATCATCTCAAAATCATTGGGGAAAAATATATAATTCCACCACAATGCAAAGAGCGATATAACGACAAGAGGGAGTAATACAAAGATCCTTTTCCTGTTTATATTAAATCTAATCTTTAAAATTTTTTTAAACATAACTCTTCCAATATCATCAATATATCTCAACCTTCAAAAAATAGGGTACGAAAATATGGGGAGTACATAATCGCCCATTTTAAACATATTCCCCGAGCTTTCTTTTTCTACATAATCATAGAATTTTTTCTTCATATCTTTAAGCGCCTCTGTATCTTTATCCGCTAAATTATACCTGTTGTCTTTATCAGTTTTAATATTATATAATTCAAATTTAACGCCGCTCTTCAAAGGAATATAGATGAGTTTATAATCGCCCGAATAAATAGCCCTGTATTTTGCTCCGACTATAATATTTTGAAAATCCTGTTTTACGACCGTTTCCCTTCTAAAACTAAAATCAACCTCAAGCAAAGCCGAAATATCAGGATAATCGATCCTGTTATGATAAAAGAAGAGCGGAGATGTTTTGTTATTATCAAACCATATACCTGTTTCGCAATACGCGTCAACTAACCGCTTTTCAGTGTTAAACAAAGAAGTACCCTTAAAAAAATCCGGTCTTTCTATTTCAGCCAATTCAAATACTGTCGGTATAATATCTATGCTTGATGATCTCTTCTCTATTACCTTACCTCTCTGCTCGGGTAAAAGATTATCGGCTATTACTATAAACGGAATTTCAAGCGCAAAATCCCCTTTAAGATGCTCTCCATGACCTAATCCGTATTCATATTCATAGAGGTTCTCGCCATGGTCCGATGTAATAACAACAATGGTATTCTTCATGAGACCGCTCTTTTCGAGGTATGACAATATCCTCCCGACTTCATAGTCAAACTCCTTAAGGCATCCGTCATAGAGTGCCTGAACCTGTTCTTTATCCATCTCTGTAAACTCATCAGCAACATTATTCTCTTCATCCCCTATCTTTATCCGTACCTGTTTAAAATATTTATATGCTCCTTTATAATCTTTCTTTGCATACTCTTTGTAATATGGATATGAAGCGGCAAATGGGAAATGCGTTATGGAATAGAAGACAGTAATAAAAAAAGGATTTCCCCTTGCGTTTTTAATCTGCTCTATTGTCTCACTTGTCAACATGCCCGGATCGGAAAATTTTGCAATATCCCTAATCTCCGGAAAAAGAAATCTCCCTGTACTATTTAATAGATATGGTAATATAAAAACCTGCTTCTCTAATATTACCTGTTTAACTATAACATTAAAATTCATATCAGGGACAAGTTTATTATCAAATCCAAGGTCTATTCGTGAAAAAATATCTCCGGCAAATTCGGATATAACAGATGTATAATATCCCGAGACTGTTGAAAAAATAAAATTTGTCAGGATTGAAAAATAATTTGCATAAAAAGCAGAGCATATTTAGAGAGAACAGATTATGGCACGATTTAAATACACCGATAATT
>Ga0268262_10001229_pt1 | contig 32216 bp, 29 predicted proteins | sample TergutNc150P3_FD_190354 | JGI IMG/M metagenome (GOLD analysis project Ga0268262, IMG submission 190354) | Nasutitermes corniger P3 segment gut microbial community from laboratory colony in Florida, USA - Nc150 P3 (SPAdes) (version 2) | ecosystem: Host-associated > Arthropoda: Insects >... | reverse complement strand
GAAAAACCGGCAGGAGTTCCTGGCCATGCAGCAGCAGGCCGCCGCCGCCGCGCGCGACATGCAAAGGCGCGCCACGCTCCCCATGCCCCCGGCCGGGAGCCAGGGGTCAGGGGGCAGGGGGCAGGGCGAACGCAGGCCGCAGGAGCCGGCAAGGCCCCAGTTCCGCCCGCCGGAGCCCCTGCACCACAAGAGCCCGTCGCAGCAGGCCAGGCAATACGCGTCCTACGGGCGCATGCAGCCGCAGCTGCACAGGCAGGAATGGCAGCAGCCGCCCGCGGCCACGAAGAAAGCGCAGCCGCGCTACCAGGAGCCGCAGCGGAACAAAGAGCCCTCACGGTGCCAGGAGCCGCCGCGCTACCGGGAACCCCCGCCACCCCCGCCGCCCCCCGCCGCGGGCCCCATGCCGCCGCTCGCGGACCTGCTGGGCATGCTCGGCGGGCTGGGCGGGCTTGGCGGCGCGGCGTCGCCCGGGAAGGAGCCCGAGCCGCAGGGCGCGTTCGGGGCCTTTGCCCCGGGGGAATCCGGCGAGGGCGGCATGGACTCCATCCTGATGCTCCTGCTGCTGTTTTTGCTGCAGAAGGAGAGCGCCGACCAGGGGCTGCTGCTGGCGCTGATGTATATTATGATGTGAGATTTCTCACTCCCACAGATACACCCTGCACTCCCACGGCTTGGTGACAAAGCTGTTCGCCTGCGTCTCCGGCGCGGCGTAATTGCCGAATACCTGCCTGCCCTGCGTCAGGTCAAAGCCCCTGGGCGCGCTGAACTGCACGGGCTTCCCGCCGAACGCGCAGACCACCAGCAGGCGCTTGCCCTCATATTCCCGTGAGTAGACATACAGGCTGCGGCTGGACCTGTAATGCTCCTGATAGCTCCCGTAGATCACCATGGGGTTTTCCTTGCGGAAGCGCAGCAGGGCCCGGTACCAGTGCAGGATGGAGTTGGGGTCCGCCTCGGCGGCCTCCACGTTGATCTCGCCGTAATTCGGGTTCACGCTGAACCACGGCTCGGCCTCGGAAAAGCCCCCGTTGGGTGCGTCCTTCCACTGCATGGGGGTGCGGGCGTTCTCGCGGGAGCGCTTGTTCGCGATTTTGAGGAAGCGCCCGCCCTTGACGCCGAACATCCCGTACACCTTCTGCATGTTGAAGGTCAGCACGTCCTTGAACTTGTCCAGGCTGTCCAGCGCGATGTTCGTCATGCCGATCTCCTGCCCCTGGTAGACGAAGGGCGTGCCGCTCTGCAGGAGATACATGGCCGCGAGCATTTTCGCGCTGGCCTCGCGGTATTGCACGCTGCCATAGCGGTTGACGATGCGAGGGTGGTCGTGGTTCTCCAGGTACAGCGCGTTCCAGCCCACGCCGGACATCTCGCGCTGCCAGGTGGAGAAGGCCTTCTTGAGCGCCTTCAGGCGGAACGGCAGGCCGATCCAGTCGGTCTGGAAGCAGTCCGCGCTCATGTGCTGGAAGTGGAACATCAGGTCCAGCAGGTTGCCCGCCTCGTCCGTAATGTATTCCTTGGCGAGCTTCGGGGTCATCATGGGGGCCTCGCCCACGGTGAACGCGCCGTATTCGTCCAGCACCTCCTTGAACTCCCGCAGGTAGTCCTTCACCGCGGGCAGGCTCGTGTAGTGCTCCAGCCCCGTGCCAACGGGCAGGGGGAAGCCGTTGGGCAGGCCCTCCCGCTTGGCGATGTAGGTGATCACGTCCTCGCGGAAGCCGTCCACGCCCATGTTCAGCCAGAAGCGCAGGATGCTCTTGACCTCCTCGCGCACCTTCGGGTTGGACATGTTCAAATCCGGCTGGCCCTTGGCGAAGATATGCAGGTAATACTCGTCCAGGCCCTTGTCGTACTCCCAGGCCTTGCCCTCGAATACACTTAGCCAGTTGTTCGGGGGCTTTTTGCCGCCCGGCTTCCTGCCCTTGCGCCAGTAGTAATAGTCGTGATATTCGCTCTCCGGCTCCTCCTTCGACTTGACGAACCACTCATGATGGTCGGAGGTGTGGTTGATCACCAGGTCCATGATCACCCGCATGCCGCGTTCGTGCGCGCCGTCGAGCACCTGCTTGAACAGGCCCAGGTCACCGTACTCCGGGTGGATATTCTTGTAGTCCGCGCAGTCGTAGCCGTAGTCGCAGTTGGGGCTGGGGTAGAGCGGCGAAAACCAGATGGCGTCCACCCCCAGGGACTTGATGTAGTCCAGCTTCGCCAGCACGCCGTGCAGGTCGCCGATGCCGTCGTTATTGCCGTCGGCAAAGCTGCGCGGCCAGATCTGGTACACGGACATTTCCTTCCACCAGGCGGGCTTGATGCTGCTCATAGTGTCTCCCTCTTTCCTAAAATAATGCTCAGTTCTCAAACTCCGTGTGCTTCACCTTCCACTTTTCCAGCGAAATGGAAAGCCACAGCCCGTAAATGCCGAGCGTAATAACGCAGAGCAAAAGCCATTTGAGCCACAACCCGAACAGCCCGACCGCTTTGCCTGTGAAACGCAGGCGCCGCCCCTCAATCACCGTGTGGTTGATCTTCCAGCCGTACACCATGCACAGCGCCCAGGGATAGCAAATGCCCAGGGTCAAGCTTGTTACGAGGGCCCCAAGCAGGCTCCACCCGATGAGGGACAGCAGCCCGCCGTCAAAATAGGAATCCTGTTTTGCCCCATTGGCCGTTGGGGCGTTTGCGTAAGGGGCCGCGTATGGCTGCTGCTGCGGATAAGCAGGGTTCTGGTACGCAGCGTACGGGCTGGCCGGTGGCTGCGGGGCCGCCTGCGCCTGCGGAATCACAGTGCCGCACGCGTCGCAAAATTGCGCGCCATTCGGGAGGTCTTTGCCGCATCGAGGACAAAACATAGGCCATCTCTTTTCTTTTGTTTATTCAAGCCGCCGCGCGGCTCCCGTGTATTATAGCACACATTTCCCAAAAAGCAAAGGTTTTCCTTGACTTTATTTTCGCCCGCGTGATATAATTTGGTTCAACATTTTTGGTTGGAGGGTACCCCATGGCATTGTACTTAGCCGCCCCCGCGCGTCAGCACCGGCGGGCCTGGTATGCGCTCAAGCGCGAGTTCGGCCGCGACGACGCGGTGCACTTCGCCCTCTACCAGGGGAGCAAAACCTACGGGCAGTTCCTGCGCAAATGGAGGGATTTCCATACGGGCAGGCACCTGCCCGATCACTATGTGCCCGGGACGAAATACTTCCTCCTGGAGGAGGGCAGCCCAAAAATCCTCGGCGTGATTGACATCCGCCACCGGCTCAACGACCACCTGCTCAACAACCCGGGCGGGCACATCGGCTATGCCGTCGCGCCCAGCGAGCGCCGCCGCGGCTATGGCACGCAGCAGCTGCGCCTTGCCCTGGAAAAGTGCCGCGAGATGGGCATCAGCCCGGTGCTGGTCACCTGCCACAAGGACAACGTCGCCTCGGCCAAGGTCATCCAGAAAAACGGCGGCGTGCTGGAGGACGAGCGCGTGAGCGCGGAGGGCAAGGCGTTCCAGCGGTATTGGATCACGCTGTAAGCCTTGACAACAATCCCATATATGATATAATAATTGTACATTGTGCATTGTCAATTGTTCATTTGGAAAGGGGGGGGCTGCGCCATGATCCGCAAGCGTTGGGTCCTGCGCGGGGGCCAGGCCGAGCACCGGGCCCTGGCGGCCTCGCTGTCGCGGGAGGAGGGGCTGCCGCCCTTCGCCGCGATGATGGCGCTGGGCCGCGGCATCGCCCCGGAGGAGCTGCCCGGCTTTCTTGGGCTTACCGGGGAGCCCCTGTGCAACCCCTACGACCTGCCGGACATGGAGCTTGCCGCGGAGCGCGTGGAGCGCGCCCTGGCGCTGGGCGAGCATATCACCGTGTTCGGGGACTATGACGCCGACGGCGTAAGCGCCACGGCGCTGGCGTACCACTACCTTTCGTCGCGCACGGAGCACGTGGACTACTGCCTGCCCGACCGCCACAAGGAGGGCTACGGCCTGAGCATGGCGGCCATCGACCGCCTGGCGCAGCGCGGCACGAAGCTGCTGCTCACGGTAGACAACGGCGTGAGCGCCCTGCGGGAGATCGCCCACGCGCGGGCGCTGGGGATCGACACGGTGGTCACAGATCATCATCAAGTCGGCGGCGCGCTGCCGGAATGCGCGGCGGTGGTCAACCCGCACCGGACCGACTGCGATTTGCCTTTTAAAGAATATACCGGCGTGGGGCTGGCCTTCCTGCTGGTGTGCGCGCTGGAGGGCTGCGAGCCCGAGGAGCTGCTGCCCGCCTACGGGGAGCTTGTCGCGCTGGGCACCGTGGCCGACGTGGCCCCCCTGCTGGGGGACAACCGCGCGTTCGCCCGGGCGGGGCTGGCGCTCCTCAACGAGAGCCCCAGCGTGGGCCTGGCCGCCCTGCTGCGCGCCGCGCGGTCGGCGCGGCGGCCGCTGGGGACGTCGGCGCTGTCGTTCACGCTGGCGCCGCGGATCAACGCGGCGGGGCGCATGGGCCTGGCGGAGGAGGCCCTCGCGCTGCTGATGTGCTCCGACGAGCCGCAGGCCGAGCGCCTGGCCCAGCAGCTGGACCTCTACAACGAGGAGCGGCAGCGGGCCGAGCAGGAGATATTGCGGCAGGCCCTCGCCTGGCTCGAGCTGCGCCCGGAGCGCCAGTGCGACCGGGTGCTCGTCTTCGCCGGGGAGGGCTGGCACGACGGCGTGATCGGCATCGTGGCCTCGCGCATGGCCGAGCGCTTCGGCAAGCCCTGCATCCTGGTCACCACCGACGGCGAGGCCGCCAAGGGCTCGGGGCGCAGCCTGCCGGGCTTCCACCTGTTCGAGGCCATCCACGCCTGCGCGCACCTCATGCAAAAATACGGCGGGCACGAGCTGGCCGCGGGCTTCTCCCTGCCCGCCGCGTCGGTGGAGCGCTTCCGCATGGAAATCAACGAATACGCCGCGAAAATAGACATGCCCTTCCCGGCATTGCAGCTGGACGCCAAGCTCAACCCCTCGCGCATCAGCCCCGCCCTGGCGGACGAGCTGGCCCTGCTGGAGCCCTTCGGGCAGGGCAACCCGCAGCCCGTGTTCGCGCTGCAGTGCCTCGCGCTCGTGGCCGCCACGCCGCTATCGGAGAACCGCCACCTGCGCCTCACGCTCGAGCAGGACGGCGCGCGCGTCACCGCCATGGCCTTCCACACCTGCAAAGAAGACTTCCCCTTCGTTCCGGGGGATTTGATGGACCTGGCCGTAACCATAGAGGCCAGCGAATACATGGGCGCGCGCGGCGTGACGCTCATCGTGAAGGGCATGAAGCTCGCCGCGCTGCCGAACGAGGCGCTGCTGCAGGCGCAGCGCGCCGTGGAGGGCGTGCTGCGCAGGGAGCTGCCGGAGGATTCCCAAGCCCTGCTGCCAACCCGGGAGGACGGCGCGCTGGTGTTCCGCGTGCTGAAAAAGGCGGGCGCGCCCCTGCCCCCGGAGCGGTTTTTCCTGGCGGCGGGTGCCAAGGAGGCAGCCGGCATGGCCCGGCTGTGGCTGGCCGCGGAGGCCCTGCGGGAGCTCGGCGTGCTGGAGGTCGACGCGCAGGCGCGGTACTGCCCGGCGCCGGCCGGGGAAAAGGCGGATTGGGACAGCGCGGCGCTGGTGCAATTTTTGAAAGGGGCAACCGCATGATCGAAGCCTATAAAGCGTTCCGCTCCCGCTGCGAGGCCCTGCGGTGGCCGGATTCCGACGCGCCGCTGGCCCCGGTGAGGCCGGTCTTCTCCGCGCAGGAGCTCGCCGCCCTGGACCGGGCCTACCTCTTCGCGGAGAAGGCGCACGCCGGCAAAACGCGCCTTTCGGGCGAGCCGTATATCATCCACCCCGTGGCCGTGGCGCAGCTGCTGCTGGACCTGGGGTTCTACGACCACCTGTGCCTGCTGGCGGCGCTGCTGCACGACGTGGTGGAGGACACCGACTACGGGCTGGACGACCTGCGGGCGCAGTTCGGCGAGGCCGCCGCGCAGATGGTGGACGGCCTGACGAAGCTCAACCGGATGAATTTCGCCTCCGGCGAGCAGGCCGAGGCGCAGAACGTGCTGAAGATGCTGCTGTCCATGCTGCGGGACTACCGCGTGATCCTCGTCAAGCTGGCCGACAGGCTGCACAACATGCGCACCCTGGAATATCAGAAGCCCGAAAGCCAGCTGCGCATCGCCCGGGAAACCATGTACGTGTATGTCCCCATCGCCGACATGCTGGGCATCCGGCTGTTCAAGGAGGAGCTGGAGGACATCGCGATACGCTACCTGGACCCCCCGGGCTACGCGGAGATCGAGGCGTGGCTGGAGCGGGACAGGGAGATGCGCGGGGCGTTCCTGGAGGGCATCCAGGCGCGGCTGCGCGGCTTCCTGCAGGGGAAGTTCCGCGAGCTCTACGGCAGGGACACCCCCGTGCACGTGGAGGGCCGGGTGAAGAGCGTGCACGGCATCTACCGCAAGCACCACGTGCAGCTGCGCAGCTTCGAGGAGATCTTCGACGTCTACGCCGTGCGCGTCATCGTGAACACCGTGGAGGAGTGCTACCTGGCCTTCAGCTGGGTGCAGCAGATCTACCACAGCATCCCCGGGCGCATCAAGGATCGGATCAGCAACCCCAAGCAGAACGGCTACCAGTCCCTGCACCTGACCATGGTGGGCGAGGAGAAAATCCCCTTCGAGGTCCAGATACGCACCTGGGACATGCACTACGTGGCCGAAACGGGCGTGGCGGCGCACTGGAAGTACAAGCTGGGCGTCGCGGCCAGGGACGTGGGCATGGAGGGCCGCCTGGCGCGCATCCAGGAGCTGCTGGACAGCTACAAGGACGCGGACTCCGTGGAGGAGGTCGTGCAGTCCATCCGCAGCGACATCGCGCCGCTGGAGAAGGTCTACCCCATGACGCCCAAGGGCGAGACCAAGGAGCTCAAGCTCGGCGCGACGGTGCTGGACTTCGCCTACGCGGTGCACACCAAGGTCGGGCACCGTTTCCGCGGGGCAAAGGTGAACGGGCGCATCGCCCCCATCGAATACGAGGTCCAGAGCGGCGACGTGGTGGAAATATTGCTCGACCCGAACCCCGACAAGGGCCCGAGCCGCGACTGGAAGCACATCGCCGTCACCAGCCAGGCGCAGAGCAAGATCCGCGCCTGGTTCAAGAAGGAGCGGCGCGAGGAGAACATCGCCGAGGGCAAGAAGGAGGCGGAGGCCGAGCTGCGCCGCAGCTTCAGCCGCTTAGAGCCCGGCGAGTGGAACGACATCCTCCTGAAGGTGCTCAGCCGCAAGCATTTCGGCTCGGAGGACCTGGAGCCGGAAGCGCGCCGGGAGGAGTTCTACGCCGCGCTGGGCTACGGCGGGGTGACCTTCGACAGCTACCTGCCCCTGCTGCGCGAGGAATACCAGAAGCTCATCCGGGCGCAGCAGCAGGAGGTCGCGCTGAAGAAGATCACCAGCGACAAGGGCGTGCTGGTGGAGGGCATCGACAACTGCCAGGTGAAGTTCGCCCAGTGCTGCCACCCCGTGCCGGGCGACCCCATCGTGGGCTACATCACCCGTGGCTCCGACCGCGGCGGGGGCGGGGTGACCATCCACCGGGGCGACTGCTCCAACGTGCCGCCCGATACCGCCGCCGCGCCCGAGCCCGACCGCTGGCTGCGCGCCCGCTGGGACCGCACCGAGGGCGAGCGCTACAAGGGCGCGCTGGTGATCAAGACCCACAGGCGCGCCAGCGTCACCGCCGAGGTGGCGGGGCTCTTCAACGCGCTGCACATCTCCCTGAGCCAGTTCAACTTCACCCTGCACGACGACGGCACGGGCACGATCTCCGCCGTGGCGGGGGTCACGGGCCGCGCGCAGCTGGAGCAGCTCAAGGGCAAGCTGGAGGGGATCAAGGGCGTGGCGGAGGTGTATTATGGGTGATGCAAACACCCCCTCAGTCGCTGCGGCGACAGCTCCCCCAAGGGGGAGCCTGGGGAAGCGGCTTCTGGATTGGTTTATATCTCCGGGCAAGGAATTTAGCAGGAAGACCATGTACGCTCTTTTTTTGGCGGCCCTGGCCGGTCTGGCATACTTATACGCTGATTACGCGGGGTTTGAGGATGACCTGGATGATCCAGTCACTAAAACGCTTTTGATAGCTATGCTGCTTGTTGCCTCTATTCTTGCAATTCTTTTTTGCACGCACTTCATCATCTACAAAGTCACCAAAGCGAAACAACGCAAACGCGAGAAGAAAATTCATAATGCGAACGATCGGTAGAACGGCGGCGCCATCTATCGCACGAGGAACGTCGCTCCGCGATACCATCCTCAGTCGCCCGAGGCGACAGCTCCTTCCACGGGAAGGAGCTTGGGGGATTAAGTTCAAACGACAAATCGTCCCACAACCTTGTAATTGCATAGCCCGTGTTCGCCTATTCCCCAAAGCTCCTTCCCGGGGAAGGAGCTCCCGCCTCGGGCGGGTGAGGATGGTTCCGCGGAGCGGCTGAGCGCTTTGCAATGATTTTTGTTCGCTATATCTGCGCCTGCTGCGGGAGCGCCTGATCGGATAGCACGGCGGACGGCGGCGCGGCTGCCTGCGGTAACGCGGCCGCCTGCGGCAGCGCGGGCTGGGGAACCGGCGCGGGCACGGGCGCGGCGGCAGTCGCCGCGGCCCTGGCGTCCAGCTCGGCCAGCAGGGTGCGGAAAATCTCCACGTGCATGGATTCGTCCAGCAGGACGCGGCGCAGCAGCAGCAGGATGCCGTCGTCCCGGATCTCCTGGGTCTGGCGCTCGTATTTGGCGATGGTGGCGCGCTCGAGCGCCAGGGCGTTCTGCAGCATGGCGCGGTTGTTGGACGTGTAGCTGAGCATGCCGGGGCTCCAGTAGCGCATGGGCTGGGCCACGTTGCCCGTCACGGCCCACAGGCGCGGGTCGGCCCCCAGCTGGAAGGCCGCGGCGCACATCAGCTCCAGGTGCTTGCGCTCCACCTCCGCCACCACGCGGAAGGCCCCGGTCAGCTCCGGCTCGGCCGCGGTGATGGTCTGGTCGTAGAGGTACAGGGCGAAGGAGCTCATCTCGGAGTTCTGGTCCCCGATGTTGCTCAGCATCATGCGGGCGTAGGCCGGGTTCTTGGCCTCCACCCGGACGGCGGGGTAGGGGAACTGCGTCAGGGACGCAAGGTAGTCCTGCGGCATGGGCGCGCACCTGCCCTTCGTGCTTATCTATTAAGAATCGTATGAAACTTGCGGGCGGGATATGCGTATTATCATTATGAGGGGATAATACCCAAAAAAGGAGGTAAAATATGCTAGCGCGATTACGGGAGGACATCGCCGCCGTGCGGGAGCGGGACCCCGCCGCGCGCTCGGCGGTTGAGATATTCCTGCTCTACCCCGGGCTGCGCGCGGTGCGCATGTACCGGCGGGCCCACTGGTGCCTGGAGCACAACCTGCGCTTCCTGGCCCGGTGGATCAGCCAGCGGGCCGTGCGCAAAACCGGCGTGGAGATCCACCCCGGGGCAACCATCGGGCGGCGGCTGTTCATCGACCACGGCTCGGGCGTGGTGATCGGCGAAACCGCCGAGATCGGCGACGACGTGACCATCTACCAGGGCGTGACCCTCGGCGGCACCGGCAAGGACACCGGCAAGCGCCACCCCACCGTGGGCAACGGGGTGATGATCGGCTCCGGGGCCAAGGTGCTCGGGCCCATCCGGCTGGGCGACAACGCGAAGATCGCCGCGGGCTCGGTGGTGCTGCGGGAGATCCCGCCCAACTGCACCGCCGTGGGCGTGCCCGCGCGGGTGGTCAAGCGCAACGGCCGCCGCGTGGACCTGCTGGACCAGACCGACACCCCCGACCCCGTGGCCCAGGAGATCTGCCAGCTGCGCCGGCGCATGTACCGCCTGGAGCGCGAGCTTGAGCATATTTCCCCGGAGACGCAGGAGGGCGGCGCGGGGATCTAGCCCGCGAAAACGGGCAAAAAACGCGGGGTTCAAAAAATGTTCAAAAAATATCTCTCTTTTTTTCATTTTCCTCTTGCAATTTTTTGAAATATGCATTATAATAATTCAAAAGCAAAAATGAAAGGGGAATATTCGCTCATGAAACGAAACGCATTCATCCGCGCGCTGTGCGTCGCACTGTGCGCCGCACTGCTCCTCGGCACGTTCGCCGGCCTGTCGGCCAGCGCCGTCGGCAACAAAACGGAGGCCGTCGCGGGCGTGCCGGCCGAGGTGCTCGCCGCAGCCGCGGAGCCCGCCGCGGCCCAAGAACCCAGTGTCTGGGCAAAGATCGTCGGCTTTATGTTCCGCACGTTCGGGTTCATCGGCTTCACCCTTGATCCCTACCAGTTCACGGTCTTCAACCAGACGCCCACGTTCCAGCTCTTCCTCGGGTTTAACGACTTCTACGACTACCTGCCCTGGGTGGTCAACGTCTGGACGGACACCTTCCGGTGCCATTTCAACTACGATGGCGAAGACTGGCGGGTCCAGTGCTGGAAGGGCGGCTACGGCCTGTTCCTCGCCACGGGCGGCGAGCTCGGCATCTACAACAAGAAGGAAACACTCAAAGTCAAGCACTTCAACGCGCCGCTCGATGACAGGGATAAGTGGTTCCAGGAAGGCACGACGTACACCATCTATAACAAGGGCGAAAAGCTGTTCACCCGCCCGTGCCCGCCCCCGATGGACGGCGACGTGGGCCCCTGGTGGTGGATGCCGGGCTACAAGATCCTGTCCCTCTGCACTGATTTCCTGTCCCACCCCCGCAAGAACGTGGTCATGGACGCCAACCTGGCGTTCAAGGACGCCGAGATGGCGAGGCTGTTTGCCGAACAGCTGGCGGAAAAGGGCTTCACCCTGGCAGGCGGGGCGCTGAGCCCGACCGGCACAATCACGGCGGACCAGTACAAGGTCAACGGCAACCAGGTGCACTTCGTCTGGCAGAATATATCCGAAGGCATCTATTGAGCTTCCGCTTGATCAATCTAACAGGAGGTGAAGACAAGTGATAACGCTGAGCGCCATTATCGGGACGGGAGGGTTCCTGGTCACCGTGGTTTCGTATATTCTCGGGGTCATCTGGCTGGTCAAAAGCTGGTTCAACTAAACCCATCCATACCTGCGCCGGGGCCTGAAACGGTCCCGGCCTTTCTATTATAAGGAGGCCCACGCGCATGGACAACGAAACCACGGAACAAAACGCGTTCCCGGTGCAGGGGGACGTCTCGTCCAGGACGGACACGAAGGCCCTCATGAAGCTGCCCGTCCCCCTGCTCGCGGTGGCCGCGTACCTGGCGATGGGCTTCCTCCGGGGCCTTTGGCACCCGGGCTGGCTCATCTTCCTCGCCATCCCGGTCTACTACCAGCTGGTGTCCATGGCCGCCGCCACGGGCATGCGCAAAAAGCTGAACCGCTTCCCCATCGCGGTGCTCTGCGTGGCGGCCTATCTCCTCCTGGGCTTTTTCTGCGGCCTGTGGCACCCCGGGTGGATGATCTTCCTGCTCATCCCGCTCTATCACTGCCTGGTGGGGGCAATCTTCAGAAAGTAGGAGGCCCTCATGGATATCACCGTGCGCCCGGCAAAAAAAGAGGACCACCCCGCCGTGGAGCGCCTGCAGCGGCAGGTCGCCCAGCTGCACGCGGGCCTGCGCCCGGAGCTTTTCCGCCCGGTCGGCCAAAAACACGACACGAAACGCTATTACGGCCTGTTGCGTGACGCGGACACGCCCATCCTCGTGGCGCAGGGCGAGCGCGGCGAGCTGCTGGGCTACGCCATGCTCCAGGTGAAAGCCGTAGGCGAGAACCATCCTGTGTTCCTCCCGCGGCGGTTCCTCTATATCGACGACCTGTGCGTGGACGAAGCCGCACGCGGGCAGGGTATCGGCGCGGCGCTCATGGACGCCGTGCGTGCGCTCGCGAAATCGCGCGGCATCGCGAAGATCGAGCTCAACGTGTGGGCGTGCAACGAGGGCGCAATGCGATTCTATGAGCGCCTGGGGTTCCAAACGCAGCGCAAAGTGCTCGAGCTTAACGTCTAATATCTAATGTCTAACATCTAACGTCTAATATGCATACTTTTCCAGCGGCCGCCCCATACTAATCCCAAGTATAGTATGAGAGGCGGTCTTTTGCGTTATGAAAGCTGTGATCATGGCCGGCGGCGAGGGCAGCCGCCTGCGCCCGCTGACCTGCAACCTCCCGAAGCCCCTGGCCAGGCTCTGCGGCCGGCCCGTGCTGGAGTATATCTTCGACCTGCTCATCCGCCACGGCGTCAGCGAGGCCGCCGTCACGCTGGGCTACCTCGCTGGGATGGTGGAGGAGCAGTACCGGGGGGGCTACCGCCAATTGAAATTGGAATTCGTCACGGAGGAGGCGCCCCTGGGCACGGCGGGCGGGGTGGCCCTGGCCGCGCGGCAGTGGGGCGAGCCCTTCCTCGTCATCAGCGGCGACGCCATGTGCGACCTGGACCTGTCGTGGGCCAGGCGGCAGCACGAGCGCACCGGCGCGGCGGTCACCATCCTCGGCGCGGCGGTGGACGACCCGCGGGAATACGGCCTGATGCAGACCGACACCGAGGGCCGCGTCGTGCGCTTCGTCGAAAAGCCCGCCTGGGGCCAGGTCACCACGAACCTCGCCAACACGGGCATCTACCTGCTGCGCCCGGACGTGATGTCCCTGGTGCCCGAGGGCCGGCCCTTCGATTTCGCGAAGGACCTCTTCCCGCAGCTGATGGCGCAGGGCGAGGAGATTTTCTGCTGCGAGATGGAGGGCTACTGGTGCGACATCGGCGACCTGGGGGCGTACCTGCGCTGCCAGCGGGACATGCTGGACCGCAAGGTGCAGTGCGCCCTGCCCGCCGCCCCGCAGGACAGCCCCGGCGTCTACCTGCGCGGGGCCATGCCCCAGGGGGACTACGACCTGGTGCCGCCGGTGTACCTCGGCGAGGACGTGGAGCTCGCCCCCGGCGCGGTGGTGGGGCCCTACACCGTGCTCGACGACGGCTGCGCCATCGGCGAACGCGCGAAAATCCGCGGCAGCGTGCTGCTGCAAAACGTAAGTATATCCGCCGGGGCGAGCCTCACCGGGGCGATCGCCTGCGCGGGCGCTTCGGTGGGCCGCGGCGCGCAGCTCTTCGAGGGCTGCGCCATGGGCGAGGGGGCGGTCATCGGCGCGGGCGCCCTGCTGCACCCGGAGGCGGCCGTCTGGCCCCACAAGCAGGTGGAGGGCGGCGCGGTGGTGCGCGGCCCGGTGAAATACGGCAGCCAGCCCGCCGCGCTGTTCGGCGACGGCGGCGTCGGCGGCGGCGAGGGCGCGCCCCTGACCCCCGAGGCCTGCGCCGCGCTGGGCTGCGCCGTCGGCAGCGTGAAGCCCTGCAAGAAGGCGGGTGTGGCCTGCGACGGCTCCGGCGGCGCGAAGGCCCTCACCCTGGCGCTCACGGGCGGGCTGATGTCCGCGGGCAGCCACGTGTGGAGCTTCGGCGATTGCTTCGAGGCGCAGCTCTCATTCTTCACGGCCTTCTGCGGGCTGGGGGTGGGGCTCTATGTCCGCGGCGGCAGGGAGCCCTCCATCCATATCTGCGGCGAGGGCGGCCTGCCCGCCCCGCGCTACCTGGAGCGCGAGATCGAGGCGCGCCTGCGGCGGGGGGACTTCCACCGCTGCACGGGCGAGGCCTGCAAGGACGCCGCCGACATGGGCTCCATCCGCATGATGTACAGCCGCGAGATGATGAAGCAGGCCCCCGACGGCCTCGCCGGCATTTATGCGCGCGTAAAATGCGCCAATCCGCAGATACAGGAGCTGCTGGAGGACACCCTGGCGCGCCTGGGCTGCGAGGCGGGCTGCGAGCCCCTGCTGGCCCTCGGCGAGTCCGGCGCGGGGCTCACGGCGCAGGAGGGCGGGCAGGCGTTCGGCGCCGAGCGGCTGCTGGCCCTGTGCTGCCAGTGGGAGTTCGCGCGGGGCGGCGACGTCGCCCTGCCCTACGACGCGCCCGAGCTGCTCGACGCCCTGGCGCAGCACGCGGGGCGCAGCACCCTGCGCTACCTCTCCAGCCCGGCGGACCAGGGCGACGCGGCGGCGCGGCGGCTCTCGGCCCGGCAGGTGTGGGTGCGCGACGGCCTGTTCCGCGCGGTGAAGCTCCTTGCCATCATGAAGGAGTCGGGCCGCACCCTCGCGCAGCTTTCGGCCGGGCTGCCGCCGTTTTACGTGGAGGAGAAAAGCTTCGCGCTTCCCTGCCCGCCCTCCCTGCTGCAACGGCTGCTCGGCGAGCGGGACGGCGAGGCCGTGCCGGAGCCCGCCCGGGAGGGCATCGTGCTGCGCAAGCAGGGCGGGCGGATATTAATCACCCCCGGGAAAAGCGGCCGGCGCGTGCGCGTGCTTGCCGAGGCGGAGAGCATGGAACTGGCACAGGAATTGTGCGCGGGGATAGAGAAGATACTAGATGCTAGACATTAGATATTAGATACTAGACGTTAGACGACCCGCTTGCGCTTCACCGTCTAACGTCTAAAATCTATCATCTAATATCTAGGAACATCCTCACCCCGGCCTCGTCCGCCTCCCACCGGAAGGCCCAGCCCAGCCGCGCCGCCAGCACGCGGCACATGGCGAAGCCGTAGTCCTCCTCGGGCGGCGGGGTATCGTCCTCGCCGCCGCTTGGCAGCAGGGGGATCAGCGGGCTTTGCTGCAATACAGGCCCCTCGGTGCGCATGCCGAGCAGCAGCGTTTCGCCGATTTGCCGCATGCCGATGTACAGGCTCCTGCCCTCGGGCGCGCAGCGCAGGCAGCAGCTGAGCATCTCCTCCAGCAGGAACAGCGCGAGCTCCCGGGGCGCGCGCACCGGATAGGCGGGCTCCTGCCCGGCGCGGCGCACCGCCACCCCCGCGTAGAGGAACGAGCGCCGCAGGTTGTTCACCGCCACGTTGAGCAGCGCCGCGGCCTCCACTGGCTCGGCGGGCTGCTCCGCCGCGTGAAGCTCCTCCAGGCGCAGCAGGGCCAGGGCATAGGCCACCGTCCCCTGCAGGCGGGCGCTTCTGCGCAGCAGCTCCCCGCGCCCGGCGAGCTTGCGCAGCTCCTTCTCGCTCTCCTGCAGGCCGGCGCTCAAGCCTTGCAGCAGCAGCTCGAAAAAGGCGCGCTCCGCCTCCGGCAGCCGCGGCGGCGCGGGCACGGGCGCGCGCAGGGGCGCTTCGTCCGTCCGGGCGGCGGGCCTGTCCTTAGCTTTCAACCGGCGCATGTTTTTATCCCCCTTCCGTCATCCCATCCATTTTAGCACAGCCTCCGGCGATTTACAATATTTCTCACCCATCCCGCATGATATTATTTCTATCCTTGCCCATACTATGAGTGCTTTAGCAAGCAAATACAGTAAAGAGCTATAGGAGTGAAACGCATATGCCTACCAGCAAATCCGCCGGCACGCCCGGCAAGAGCAGCGCCGGCAAGACCCTGGCCAAGGACAGCAGCAGCGCCTCCGCGAAGAGCAAGGCCGCCAAGGCCCTGGCCAGCGGCCCGCGCGGCACCGCCTCCAAGAGCGGCAGCGCCAGCAGCACGAAATCCGCGCCCGCCGCGAAGAACAGCACCGCCGCGAAGAAGCCCAGCGCCTCCGCCAAAACCCAGGCGGCCAAGACGATGGCCTCCAACGGCACGAGCGCAAGCGCGCGCAGCAAGGCCGCCAAGACCCTGGCCACCGGCCCGCGCGCCACGAACAGCACCGCGAAGAAGAGCGCATCCCCCTCCACCGGCAGCGCGAAGAAGCCCGCCGACGGCCGCGGCCGCGTGACCTCCCAGGCCGCGCAGAAGGCCACCCAGGCCGCCATGCGGCAGTACAAGATGGAGGCCGCGCAGGAGCTCGGCATCAACCTGGACGGCAGCCGCAAGCTCACCCGCCAGCAGGCCGGCCAGATCGGCGGGCGCGTGGTGAAGAAGATGGTCGCGGCCTACGAGAAGGGCAAGTAAGAAGGGCAAAACGGTAGGGGCGGCTAGCAAGCCGCCCGGAACATAAAGTATATATTGACCAAACACCCCGCGGGCGCGGGCGCGAACCGCGCCCATTGTGCCACAGGCGCAAGCGGCGGCAGCTCCACCGTCCGGGTGTCCCAGCGCAGGGTCGTGGTTTCCCGGTCCAGCGCGATGCCCACCTGCCGCCCCGGGTCCCCCAGGGAGAGCCAGCGCGTGTTGGTATCCACCAGGGCCGCGCCGCAGAGCATCGCCGTGACGCACAGCAGCAGCAGGCTTGCCAGGGCGAAGCGCTTCAGGAGCCTTTGGGCTTCGGTCATGAGGTCACATCCTTTCCAATGAACAATTAACAATGAACAATGAACAATTATTGTGGCGTTTCGCGCAATCATCGCATTTTGCATTGTTAATTGTTCATTGTTCATTGTTCATTGCAAACTGCTCCAGCAGTTTGGCCAATACGTCCCCGATCAGCCGCCCGCTGTAGACCGCCTCCTCCAGGGTGTTCGCGTCGGCGCCCATCTCCAGCAGGAGCGAATACGGCGTGACGTCCATGTTGTACCTGCGCGGGGCGAAGAAGATCGGGCGCATCAGGCCGGGGTAGCGCTCCTCGGCGGCCACCTGCAGCTTGGCGGCGAAGCGCAGGTTCTCCTCCCAGCTTTCATAGCCCGCGATGGCCCCCTCCCGCACGCCGGTGATGATCATCACCTGGGCGGCGTTTTTGCCGCCGACCTGCGCGAGGGGCTTGATGTGCACGCCCTTGTCGGTATGGATGGCGTCGCGGTGCACGTCGAGGGTAACTAAAATGCTCGGATTTTCTTCCAGGTGCTTCAGCACCGCCGCGCGGGACTTGTCGTAGGCCCCGGTGTACTGCCTGTCGTAGATATTCGTGTCGTGGATCACCCGCCAGCCCGCGCGCTCGAGCGTTTTGGCCATCTCCTCGCCCACCCGCACGATGCTCTTCGCGCCGTTCTCGGTGCGGGAGCTCCAGTCGGCGGCGTACCACGGCCTATCGAGGATCTCGAAGCCCTCGGTGGTGTGGGTGTGGAAGATGAGGACCGCGGGCTTGGATTTATCCAGCTTGAGCCCGATCGGCGCGGCCAGGTCCTTCGAGATGTCGCGCCCCGGCTGGGACTGGGTTGTGTTGCGCACGGCGAGCTTCCCCCAGGCGTGCGTGGCGTCCCTGGCGGTGTAGGTCTTGGCGCGGATGTCGCCGTCGCGCTTCTGGCCGGCGAATTCGCTGAGGGCCTCCTCCATGAGCACCTCGATGTCCTTCGGCGTGGCCCGGAGGTCGAAGCTTTTCGTGTCCGCCAGGATGATTTTTTGCTCCGGCGTGACCGCCAGGGCCGGCTGCGTGGCCTCTCCGGCCGCCTCGTCCGCCGCCGGGTAGAGCAGGCGGCCCGCGCCCTGCGGCAGGGCCAGCCCCGCGCTCACCAGCGCCGCGGCCCGCAGCAGGCCGTCGGAGGCCAGCAGGCTCAGCACCGCCGCGGCCGCGCAGGCGAAGCCCAAAAGGCGGTTCCTGCGCCGGTTGCCGGAGGGCTGCTTCCCGGGCCAGGCGGCCGCTTCGGCGCGGCGCGCGGTGAATTCTTGCATTTTCGGCTTCCCCCCTCCATTGCATAATATCTGTGCGGTACATGTTTATGCGGGGGACATTTTTTTCATTCCACCAATTCCAGGAAATCCTCCACGCCCAAATGCGGCTGCAACGCGCGGTTGATTGCCATGGCGCACAGCTTTGCCGCGCGCTCGATCAGCAGGTCCACCTCGCGCGGGGTGACCATCATGCCTGCGCTCTCGGCGGGGGGCTCGCAGGCCTGTGCCAGGTCGGCCACGAGGGTGGCGGCGTCCACCACGGTGGGCACGCCCAGGGAGACCACCGGCACGCCGAGGGTCCCGCGGCTGAGCTCGCGCCGCGCGTTGCCCACCCCGGAGCCCGGGACGATCCCGCTGTCGCTGAGCTGTATCGTGCAGCCCAGGCGCGAGAGCTTACGCGCGGCCAGGGCGTCCACGGTGAGCACGGCGGCGGGCTTCGTCGCCCGCACGGCGGCGGCCACCAGCTCGGCGGATTCCATACCCGTGCGGCCCAGCACCCCCGGCGTCAGGCAGCTGACGGGCCTTAAGGCTCCCAGCCCCGCGCTTTCCGCCAGCTCCCCGGCCAGGTGGCGCGTGGCCAGCACCCGCGCGCAGCACAGCGGGCCCAGCGCGTCAGGGGTCATGCTGCTGTTGCCCAGGCCCGCCACCAGCACGGGGCCCTCCGGCGGCAGCAGGCCGCGCAGCTCCCGCGCCGCGCACTCCATCCCCGGGCCATAGACCTCCGCGTATTCCCCCAGCGGCGGCAGCTCCACGGTCACGTAGGTCCCCACCGGCTTGCCGATGCTTTGCGCGCCCGCCTCGTCTAACACTTCAATCCTGGTGACGCGGCAGCCCTCGTGCGCCTCCTCGCTGCAGCGCAGGCCCCGCTGCTCCTGCTGCGGCGCGCGGCATTCCAGCGCCAGGTCGCTGCGGAAATTCATAACATTCCCCCCGGCTTATTATTCGCAAAAAAATGCTTGCAATTCGCGGCGCCTTGTGCTATACTATTTTCTTGTACAGAGGAAAGGAGGTGGAGATCACTCTATGCCCAACATCAAGTCCGCGAAAAAGCGCGTGCTGGTGAGCCAGGGGAAGGCGGCCCGCAACAAGGCCAACCGTTCCGCGCTGAAAACGGCCCTGAAGAAGGCCAAGTCGGCCGAAGGCGAGGACAAGCAGGCCCTGGTGCAGGCGGCCATCCAGAAGGTGGACCAGGCGGCGGCCAAAGGCCTGCTTCACAAGAACAACGCCGCGCGCAAGAAGTCGGCGCTGGCCAAGTCGCTCAACGCTTAAATCACCCCGGCCGTGAAACGCTCCGCATACAGGGGCGTTTTGGTCTATTTGTGAGAGGAGAGACACCATGAAACGTACCATCACCGCGCTCGCCGCGCTTCTTCTGGCTCTCGCCCTGCTGGCGTCGCTCGCCGCCTGCGGGGGCAGCCCGGCCAAGGATGATATACACCTAACGCCGAACAGCGTTACGCTGCTCGTCACTTTTCCCGACGGAACGCAGAAAACCCATAATCTTTCCTCGGGCAAGTCGGTCCTTGGCGATGTCCTGCGCGACTACGGCCTGGTCGAATTCGACGACAAGGGCATGATCGTCAAGGTGGACGGCGTAGAGGCCAGCTGGGATGCCGACCAGGCCTACTGGGCCTTCTACATCGACGGGGAATTTGCCACGCACGGTGTGGACGACGAAATTCTGACGGGCATGAACGAATATGAGTTCCGCTACACCAAGGGCTGAGCCGCCGCGCCGCAAGCCGCCCCTGGCCCTGCGCGAAATGGTGCTCTTCGCGCTGCTGGGCGGGCTGATGTTCGCGCAGAAATGCTTCCTGGAGCAGCTGATGAGCGTGCAGTTCATGGCGCTGCTCATCGTCTCCTCCACGCTGGTTTACCGCGCGAAGGCCCTCTACCCGCTCTATATCTACGTGCTGCTGTACGGCATGCGCGCGGGCTTCTCTGCGTGGTGGCTGCCGGAGGTCTATATCTGGCTGCCCCTGTGGGGCCTGGCGATGGCGCTGCCCAAAAACCTGCCGCGCAAGCTTGCCGTGCCCATGTATATGCTGGCCTGCGGCGCGCACGGGCTGGCCTTCGGCACCCTGTACGCGCCTGTGTGGGCCCTCTACGCCCACCTGAGCTGGAAGGCCACCCTCAACTGGGTCGCGGCCGGCCTGGTGACCGCGGACGCGATCCACTGCGTGAACAATATCGTATGGGGCACGCTGGTGCTGCCCCTGGCGGACCTGCTGCGGCGGCTGGAAAAGGGGAGGTACTGAGGGATAACACAGGGCGCCTTGCTTTTTTTGTTGAAATTTGTTGAAAGAAATTTTTTGTAAAATTTAAATTTACCCTATTGAAATTCCTTGCGGGATATGGTAAAATAAATGTGTCTACTGGCAAATACTATCAGAAGGGATAAAAAATTATGGCAAGATCAGGAAAACTGGCATCCCTGCTGCTGGCGCTGGCCCTCGTGGTTGGCCTAGCGAGCCTCACGGCAACCCCCGCTTCGGCGGCGATCGAAAAATGGCCCTCCCTCTCCCAATACGCCTACGCCGAAAGCTACTGCCTCGCCACGGGCGACACCCCGGTATACGCCAACAGCACCTTCTCCAGGCGCGGCACCTCCTCGCCCTACCAGGAGCGCGACGCGGTCATCTACGCCTCCGACGTGGTCTGCATCCAAAGCATGAACTCCGACTTCGCCTTCGTGTCGTACGCCACCCCGGGCGGCCGCCGCTACGGGTACGTCCGCACCAGCGCGCTGACCCCCAACAACATGGCCGACTTCCGGGCCACGGCCAGGGGCAGGGCGACGGTCTACGGCCGGCCGGGCGGCGCGGCCTGGGACAGCTTCGTGGCAGGGGACTACGTGATCGGCTTCGCGGCCTCGGGGAGCTACACGCAGTGCTTCTACACCTCGCGCGTCGGCGATCGCGCCATGCGGCTGGGCTGGGTGCTCACCACCGACTTCAACAGCTATGTCCGGGGCACCTCCACAACCACCCCCGTGCCGCAAACGCAGCCGCTGCCGCAAACGCAGCCCGCACCCAACCCCAACGCCGCGAAGGGCCATAACCCCGTCGGCTACCTGGATTCGGTGACCGCCGCCAACGGCACCGTCACCGTCAAGGGCTGGGCGTTCGACTGGGATAAGGTCGGCGCGTCCCTGGATATCCACGTGTACATCGGCGGGCCGTCCGGCACCGGGGAGGGCCACGGGGACGGCGTCGCCAACCTCAGCCGCCCCGACGTCGGCCAGGCATATCCCGGCGCGGGCAACAATCACGGCTTTTCCCACACCGTCACCACAAGCAAGCGCGGCCAGCAGACCGTCTATGTCTACGCGATCAACGCCTCCGGCACCTCCGGCGTGAACGTCCTGGTCGGCACGGCGACGGTCGACATCAGGTCCGGCGGCTACACCGTGAGCTACGACGCGAACGGCGGCACGGGCGCGCCCGCGGCCCAGGCGAAGGCGGAGGGCGCCGGCGTCAGGCTCAGCACGGCCGTGCCCACCAACGGCAAGCTGTACTTCAAGGCGTGGAACACGAAGAGGGACGGCACCGGCGATAAGTACAACCCGGGCGATACCTACTCGAAGGACGCGAGCGTCACGCTCTACGCGCAGTGGCAGGCGTCCCTGGAGGGGGACCTCAACGGCGACGGCAGGGTGGACTACCGGGATTTGCAGATCCTCCTGCGGTACCTGCGCTGCTTCTAGGCCTTAAGCCCCTGTAAAAAAACCGGACAACCCTGCCCATCGCGGGCAGGGTTGTGTTTTTGCTGTTTTTGCTTTTATTTCATCCCACTTTTTTGCAGTACTCCAGCGCCGCCCAGCCCTCGCGCATATGATAGGTGCCGCCCGGCTCCTTCGCGTAGGCCACGAAGCCCCAGGTGTAGTCGCCGTTTTTCTCGATCGCGGCGACGGTCATGCTCGTGCCGTTGGGCAGCTTCCCCCAGATCGGGGCGTTCACGTCCGCCGCCTTGCGCACGTTCAGGTTGCTGCTGCCCGTGGCGGAGACCCACTTGGTCGGGGTGCCCTTCACGCAGGGGTCCAGGTTGATCCACACGTCGCTGGTCGTGCCCCAGCTGCCGTCGCCCAGCTGCGCGGCGGCCGCGTAGCCCCATTCGCCGTCCGGGGATTTTTTCGTGATGGTCGCCACCGAGCCGAGCCCCAGCGCGCCCAGCTGCGCGTAGTCGGTCCCGGGGCCCTTGCGCGTCTTCACGCCGGAGGTGGATGCGATGATGTAGGGTTCGCCCGCGTTCGCGTGGGCATCGTGTGCCCCGTGTGCATCGTGTGCCTTTGGAATCGTCATAAAATCGCCCTCTTTCCTTTTTTTCCATGGTATGACACCATCATACCACAATTGACAGCCCTTGTAAATTGCGCAGGAGAAAATACAGAAAAAAAGATGGCCCATTTGAATACAGCCCAGGCGTCAGCTGAATGGACAAAGGAAAAACCCGCAATCCCTGATAGATTGCGAGTTTCGCCTGGTGGAAAGCAATTATCCAAATCCGAACCGAAATCATCAGGAATATCCGCCAGCATGATGGTCTTTGCGCCGTCCTTGTAGTTGAAGGTCACTACAATGCGGTCATCGTAGAGATGGATGCTGTTGACGAAGCTGTCAACCAGCCGCTTGCGGTGCTCCAAAAGCGTCAAATCCAGTGAGCGGAAAGCCAGAAGCCAGAAGCGGATTTTTTCTTCCGTCAGTACGGGATGCCGGATTTCCTCTTGCAGGAGAGAAAACTCCAGCTTCTCTTTTTCGGCCTCCAGCGCGTCAAGGCGCTCTTTCGTTGCCCTCGCAAACATTCCCTGCTGAATCGCGTCAACCAAGTTTTTCAAGCCCTGTTCGACTTCCGAAAGCTGCTCCCGCAGATGCGGCACGCTGGGATTCTCCCGCTGTTGCAACTCGTAGGCAGTCTTGGAAACCCTGGTGATGAAATTGGTCATCCTGCAACAGCGCCGCCGTTTCGCGAATAATGATAGCCTCAATCCAGGACTTCTTTACGGCCTTTTTCTTGCAGCCGCGCCGCTTCTTATTGCTCACGCACTTGTAGTAGTGGTGCGTTATCCCGGTGCGGCTCGTGCCGCACTCGCCCACCATGAAGGCCCCGCAGAGGCCGCAGAATAGCTTGGTGGTCAAGAGATAATCGTCCTCGGCCTTGTGACGCGCCGGGGCGCGTTTGTTTTTCTCCATGCGCTGCTGCACACGCTCAAACAAATCTGCCGGGACAACCGCCGGGATAGCTTCGGGAATCACGATGCCGGAGTAGATGTACTCGCCGATGTAGCGCCGATTCTTGAGCATAGCCGTGACGTTGTTGATGCTGACCGGGCTGCCTCGTTTGCCTTTCACGCCCGAACTGTTCAGCCAATCCACAATGCTGCGGATGGTTTTGCCTTCGGAGTAGCGGGTGAAGCAATCCAAGACCAGCGGAGCCAATTCAGGGTCTATCTCGTAGGTCTGGCCCTCGCCTTTTACATAACCCATCGGCATCCCGCCGCCGTTGTACCTGGCCTTCAGCGCGTTCTCGGTGTGCCCGCGCTTTACCTTCTCCGCAAGTTCGGCGGAGTAGAACTCGGCATAGCCTTCGAGTAGCGATTCAAGCAGAATGCCTGTAGAATCCTCGGAAATCGGTTCCGTGGCCGAAACCACCTTTACGCCGTTCTTGCGCAGAAGGGCTTTGTAATGCGCGGAATCGTAGCGGTTACGGGCGAACCTGTCCAGCTTCCAGACGATCACGACATCAAACAGATGCCTAGCGCTGTCCTTTATCATCCGCTGGAACTCCGGGCGGTTGTCCGTCTTGGCCGAAAGCGCCCGGTCAATGTAGGTGTTCAGAATAGTGATGCCGTTGCGCTTGGCGAACTCGGTGCATTCGCGGATTTGGCCCTCAATGCTTTCCTCGCGCTGGGCATCGGAGGAATACCGGGCGTAGATGATGGCTTTGAATGAAATTTGAAATTCACCACCCTTACATATAATTACACGCAAATTTTTTGTCGCAGACGTCACCACGAATAATCATTATTTTTGCAATAAGCTTCCAATGCCCTTTTGAACCCCTTTAAACAATTTTTTTGATCAGGATTATCTTTAAGAATACCTCTTAAGCTCATTTCATCACAAATGAGCAATTCATTAATCGACAGATTAAAATTTTGTATCATCTGCTCAAAAATAAAATCGTTCAAGTCTGAATAGTCGCCATATTTCCCTTCGCAAAACTGAAGCAGAATTCCTCTAAACCAACTTCTTATTAAGTCGTCCATGGCATTATGTATGTTTCTAATGGAACTGCAAACACTGTTTACCTTTAACATGAAGCTTTCTTCATTAAGAATTTCGAACTTACCAGAGGCATGAGCCATATCATTTCGAGTATCCACTAATCCGGCTATAATTCCGATTTGACCTTCGTTTAAATCTATGATACGAAATATTTTTGGCAATTCTTTTTCGGGAACCATACTGTATTCAAATATTGATTCAACGCTCAGGAAATTCAAGTCCCTACCAGCATATGCACGTGCAAATACTACGGCATCAGTATATCTATCTGGAATTATCTTGCTGATCTTCCACACAGTAAAGTAAATATAAGTCATGTAAAGTAGATGCAAACCAAAGTAGGCAAACTGATATTGCCCATATTTGTAGTTTAGCCTAACTAAATCGGAAATACTGCTTAGGTAAACATCCACATCTTCCTTGTCACGAGCTGAAATAGGCAAATAGCGTAAAATTTCATCAAGACAAGGCAACTCGATAAATGACAAATTCTCGTCCAAATTATTCACCCCAAATCTCGTTAATCCTGTTTTGAATTTTTTCAGAAAACTTCAAGATGATGCGATTTGCCGGTTCAATAAGAGCCTGCTCTTCCTGAATTTGAGCAACAATTTTCTTCTGTATGTCAAGAGATGGTAACGGCAGTTTAATTAGTCTTATTGCGTTAGCATTAAATTGCGGTTGTCCAGCTCCTGTAACAAGATCACGTGCTTGTTTCCAATAGTGTTCACTTTGAGCAAAGCACCAATAATATTCTGGCATCACTTCACTATTAAATCTCAGCCGTATCAGGTAAGAAGCAAAAACAGCAGTAGTCTCCAACGTGTAAAGCAATGTTTTTCCAAACGTAGCTCCTATTCGCGCGACTAATATGTCATTCCTTTTAAGCAAATATTTTTTGCTTTCTTTATTAAGTAAAACAAATTTTTTATCATGACTGGCAAGCAACCCATATTCATTAATATCTGTTATGCGAACAAATCTTGCATCGCCTTCATCCAAAGCAACGTCGGTATAGCCATATTCAAAATCACATACATCAGCTAATGGAACGACAGTCCACTTTGAATCTATTTGGATTCTTGGTTTATAGCTTTTTACGACCGCTCTTGCTCCATCTATTATCCGTTGATAGCTATCTAACTCCTCAACTATTTGCTTTTGAATATCAATCGGTGGAATCGGAATTTGGATTTCGGCAAAATTTGTTTTTGACAACTCTTTGAATGTAGCACCGCTTGCCATCTCTAACATTCTGTTCTTGCGACTACCTATCGCATATGCCACATAATCAGGCATGATTCTAGCATGGTCTTTGATAACAATATTCTTGAATCCTTGATTTGTAGCTAATTCTATTTTGGCAACACCAACTCGGCCAATGGTTGCACGAGATGAAACAACTACCGTTCCGACCGGAAGCATCTTCGCATTGGAGTTGTTTAGACCCGCCTGGGTAATAGTTCTTTCAGATGAATGAATCTGAGTTACGTAATCGTCCACAGGCAAATCGGTTAATGTGATCCAATTAATACTTCCATTCCAATATTCATCATTTTGGCTGCTAGGTGTTCCACCTGAATAAATATCAAAATATCGTTCATCCCCCAGATTAACCAAGGGAAAAGTGGTATTCGGTGAAGCCGCTTCCCTGTATCTGCTTCCGACCAAAATGTAAGCATTGTCTTTTACTCTGTCAATTGGTATGGATTCAAAACCAATATCTAGCATCTCTTGACGTTGATCCTCGTCGAGCTTACGATATTCCTGCGGCTTATCTAAATCGCTACCATTACATAATTTTCGTCTATGATTATCAAGTGAATAGCCATCGCTTTTGACCTCAAAAAACCAAAAGTCCTTTCGTTTTGCGGAGGATTTAAGTCTTTGGTTTACCTTTGTGGCAAAGATGATGTCGGTCTTAACTCCTGTATATGGCAAAAAGACCCCCTGCGGAAGAGAAATGACACTCTGCAGATTGCTGCGCTTCAAAAGCAATTCCCTTGTTCTTGCTAAATCTTTGCGGAACAAAAAGCCCTCTGGGACAACAAGGGCCATTCGACCATTTTCCGCCGTGGCATTTATGGCTTTCATGCAATGTTGTACACAAATGCTATCGCCATTGTTCGATGGTAAATCATATAGGGAGCCATATTTCGTTTTTTGCGAGTAAGGCATATTGGTAATAACTATATCATATCTTCCTTCAATCGGATTCGCCAAACTATCCTGCATATGAATATTGCTATGCCCATCGCCAGCCAATATCATATTCATTTTTGTGATTCTGGCGGTATTTGTTATCTCGTTTCCATAAATGGTTTCCGTTCTCAACATATGAACGGTGTCATTATTGCGAGGCATCGTATTCCATATGTGCCTAAAACTTTCGATGAGAAAGCCCCCTGTTCCGCAAAATGGGTCATAAATTTTTTCGCCAATTTGTGGATTGATCAGCTTAACCATCGTCCTAACGATGTGACGGGGCGTAAAGTATTCCCCCAAGTCGTTTTTAGTTGCTGCCGACTCCTTGAGAAAGAATTCAAAGGCATCTCCTTTGACATCCGAATCAACATCGGTCAACATCAAAGGATCCAACTTATCCATGATTTCCTTGAGAATTGTTTCGCTTCGGATAGTAAGTGGCGTAAATATGGTTGTTCCATACAGTGTATTCAAACGGCGATAAACTGTATTGTTAATATAGTCAATACGAGCACTGGCTGGAATATCTTTAATTGCGTCCCAATGGCAAGCTGTGTCGAATCCCGATACCACACCCGTCTCTTTTTTAATTTGCTCTGTCTCGCTGATCAGCTTCAGAAAAAGAATATTGGCAAATTCGCCAAAGCGCTCAATGCCTGCGCGAAGTCCGTCTCCGCGAAGCATATTGTTGGCCTCATCAAAAATCCGTATTAACTCTTTGCGGTCATACTGAACCTTTGGCGAAACCGTATTGACCTCCCAATGAGCCAAATACTTCAATGCTAAAGCTTCGCGCAAAAACTCGTCAACTTCCTCGCCATTCAATATAGGCGGTCTATCAAACCCGGTATGATAGGATTTACAAAACAATCCATCTGTAGCAAAGACGATCGGCGCTTCAAGTTGCCTAGCGTAGCGAATTCCTTGTTCCAAAGCCGAATCAAGGCGTTCCCCCTTTTTCTTCGCTTCAATAACGATTAGAGGCTTATTGCTGAAGTTCTTATCAGATGAATACAAAACATAATCAGGCCGCCTCCCCTCCAACAGCCTGCTTTCTCTTTCGGTTTTTGCTCGCTCGAAAAAAACATTTTGGCGTTTTCCTTTGAGCGCCCACCCTAAATTCTCAAGGCTCTTATCAATCAGATACCGTGTATCGGCTTCTAATGGCATTGTATTCATGCGACATAGCGCCTCCTTCTGAAAAGATGATTGAGGTTATTCTTGGTTGCGTTTCTTCGCCTTTCGCAAATCATCTGGCTTCGGGGTGTCTTTCGGTATTGCCCAAGCAGTGCCGAATTTTATGGCTCCTTCAATCCGATTGTTTTTACATAGCAACTCAACCTGACGAACGGATATGCCCCATCGTTTCGAGAAGTCATGAACTTTAAGGTAATCATTCATCTTAAGCGCTCCATTCCTAAGCAATACACCATCGTATCATTCCATTGCCCATTATATCGTATAAACGAAGTATTGTCAAGCGTTTGGGAAAGATTTATGCTTCGTGCAAAAATCTTTCTCTCATGCTTTTTCATCTCCTGACATAGCTAGAATAGCCTGCTTCAGTTTCTCATTCATGGGTGAGCCAGCCTCAAAGCAAGCTTCGATGAACTGCGCCCATTCGCGCTTGTCCTTCATCTTCTCCTTCATGCTGCTCGGCTCATAATGATAGAGCTTGCCCTGCGGCTTGTCCGTGCGGCAGAAAAGATAATCCATCGAAACATCGAAATAGTCTGCGTACCACAGCATGATCCGAAAAACGGGTTCCGATTCGTTGTTCTCGTAGCGGTTGATTGCCGATTGGGTTACGCCCAATATCCCCGCGATAGCCTTCTGCGAAAGATGAACGGTGTTGCGCAATGCCCGCAGGCGGTCGCCGACTGTATCCATAGGAAGTCCTCCCCAAGAAAAATCATTGACAACAGTATACACTATAACTGAATCGAAGTCAATACAAAATTAAAATGTTTTTGTGGGCAGTTCGTGAATCCCTACGCCGCAGCGCCCGCCCCCTCGGAGAGCCCACGGACACTTTGCGCTTGCGAAAGTGTCATAGTGGGTAATATACTTCGCAGAAGTATATTACCGTGACCCGCCCGCCGTGCTACGTTTCGTCCGCACTGTTGTCCGCATCGGCCTGCGCAATGGCATAGCTACCAAAGGTATATTGCGCATACACCGCTCCTATAGAAGGGTAATTTTTAATTGTACAGCTTTTGTGATCCTTGCTGATCTCTACGATTGAACCATTACTCGGATCATTGCAATCATAGGCAAACAGTTTATGATTGTTGACACTGTTTTTCTCATCATAACCTGTGATAACGATTGTATGAGATGACCTATTATCATTGTACTTGAACCAAAACAGTATCGGTTCACCTTTTTTTGATTGCGCAACAAGATTCTCAAGCACTTGCTCACGCTCGCGAACAACATCATTAACCTTGCTTGGGCCCCAGTCTACGCTGCCTCTCAGAAAACTGTCCGGCTTAATCAAAATCGACAACTGATAATAATTTATTGCCTGGAGCACTTTCACGTTATCTTTTGGGTTTTGAACATCCGCTAGCGTTGATGCGGCTACTGGACTATTGTATTTTTTGAAGTCCACTTGGCCGTTGTAGTCGAGAATACTTGCGAGGGACATACCAAAGCAATGCCCCGGTCTTTCTTTATTCATTATCGAAAGATAGTCCTGGGCAAAATTTCTTACCTCTTTAGCACCATCGGTATCATAATATGCTGTCAAGTGCGCATTAAGCGTTGTCATATTAACATCGCCGATTTCATAGTCATCGGGAATCTCGCCATCTTCTTTTTTGTTTGAGAACTTAAAAGTATAAAAGATATTCCTATAGGTTGCAGTTACAGTAACTGCTTTTGCAGGCATTGTGAAGGTTGTGCTAGGGCTGTACCCGTTAGCGAATGCCACGCCATTGTAGCCTATTTCATGGTCGCGGTGCGCTTTGTTCTTCGTGCAGTGAAATTTATTCTTTGTAGCTTTGAGGCCGAACCCCCAGGGTATATCATCAAACGGTGTGCCGATAAATGCCCACGGCCCAAAACGCCGAACCCCTGCCTGAACGCGGCTGAAAAAGCCCTAAACATGGGAAAACCCCGCTTTGGGCGGGGGCCTGGGCTATGCGAGCGGGCAGGGGGTTCGCCGTTTTCAGGATTTACCGCGCGGCGGCACTCCGTTTGATCATATGCCCTGGGGGGTTCGGCGGTTTGAGCTGGGAAGTCGGGTTGACGGTTGGAGGGACGTTTTAAGGTCGTTTTACCGCCCGGCGCGGCTGCTATACCGAAATGCGCCGAGCTCGCAATCCCTTTGACATAGCGCTTTCTATGCCTTGTGCAACGAAAAAGCCACCCCAAACGGGCGGCCTTTTCGTTGCTAATTTTTGTCCATCTTCATGGTGGGAGAGAGTGGATTCGAACCACTGAAGTCACTGACGGCAGATTTACAGTCTGCTCCCTTTGGCCACTCGGGAACTCTCCCTGAAGGACCTTGCTATTATAACATAAAATGAAAATTTGTCAAGCCCTTTTTCGCGGGCCGGCGCCTATTTTTGCGCGGCCGCCTCTTCCGAGGCCGCCGCCGCCAGCTTTTCCGCCGCGGCGCGGCGCCCGGCCAGGGCGCGCTCGGTGTTCTCGCGGTCCTGCGGCGTCCATTTGACGAAGCAGCGCGCGGCGAACCAGATCGAGTGGTCCAGCACGGGGATGAGCGTGTACATCGGCCACATGTACTTCAAATATTTCTCCGGCGGGCGCGTGCCGTCCTCCTTGTAGCCGCCCTTGTACCCCGTCCACGCCAGGAAGGCGTTGCCCGTCACCCGCCCGATGTTGTCGGTGACAATCTTGCTGAACAGGTTGTTCACCGCCGTGGTGACCCCCTCGCTGCGCAGCCCCGTCTGCAGCTCCACGTAGTCGTACCACTCGTAATTGAGCATCGACCCCGCCACGCCGTCGAAGCCCATCATGGCGTTCCACAGGGATTCCATCGCCACCAGCACCGCGAAGCGCCACACGCTCTTGTAGCCGCAAAAATACATCACCGTGCGGTTGAAGATGTTCACCAGGCATTTGAGCTGCTGGGCGCGCAGCGGGCCGCCCACCCAATTGATGATCTGCCGGTGGAAGGGCTGCAGGATGTTCGAGAGCGTGCCCGAGAGCATCTGCTTCACGGGCAGCAGGGCCTCGCCGCCCACCTCGCGCCCGAAGGCCTTGAAGGTGGGCATGATGTAGCGGTAGATCATCAGCTCGTCCCCCACGTCGGGCGAAAACACGGTGATGAAGCTCGCGATGCTGTTGACGATGAAGTACCGGTTGTGCTTCACCACCTCGAAGGTCTCCTTCAGGCTCTGCTTCTGGATCTCCTCCCCCTCCGGGTAGGAGTAGTCCACCCGCTGGCGGATGAACGTGGGCAATATGTGCGCGAAGACGCCGAAGGGCAGCAGGAGCAGCGAGCCGTAGAAGATGATCTGGTAGTCGTTGAGCTTGAAGTAGTCGCTGAAGCCCATGAGCACCGTGGGCAGGTTCCCGATGACCCACGTGAGGGAGGCCCCCATGTTGCCCCACACGTCGATGCGCCCGCGCTGCTGGGTGAGGGGGCTGATGCCCGCGCGCATCTTCTGGCTGGCCACGCCGTTCATCGTCCCGGTGATGTCCGCGGTCATGTTGCAGAGCACCAGCACGAGCAGGTGCTGGAAGTGCGACATGCCGCCGTCGGCCATCTTCACCACCGCGAAGACGCTGCCCACCACGGCGGAGACGCGCATGATGTTGCGCAGCCCCCGCGGGCCGAAGCGCTTGTGGTCCATCCACCCGCCGAGGATCGGGTCGTTCACGGCGTCCCACACGGAGGAGATCACGCCCGCCACGGAGATTTTGTTCGCCGGGATGCGGAACCACTCCTTGTAGAGGAAGTCCTGCCGCCCGGCGAAGCCGTCGAACATGCCGCTGAACGCCCTGTTGAAGAAGAACAGCAGCAGCTCCCACGGGGTAATATTTTCCGCCGGGATCCCTTCGCCCTTCAGCCAATGCACGGGGTGCCGCGCGCCCTCCCGCACGTTCTCCAGGGTTTGCTTTATCTTGTCGATGGGAAGCCCCTCCTTCTATTCACCACACCAGCGTGCAAACGCTGCGCCCCGGCAGCGTGAACCCCTCCAGCGCCGCCGTCTCCCTTTCCAAATCCCGTTCGTCGTCCGTGACATACAGCGCCGCCGCGCCTTCCCGCCCCAGGGAGAGCTCTATTTCCTCCCCCGGGTTGCGCAAAATCACGACGGTTTTCCCCTCCGGCGTCAAAAATGCCAGGGCGTTCACGCCGGGCGCGGGGCAATCGAGCTCCACCCGCACGCTGCCCCGCGGCACGAATTTCGTGAAGCTGCCGAAGGCGAAGTAACGCTTGGTCAATTCGAACGTCCGTATTTTTTCATTGATGTAGATCAGCCCGTCGCAGAAATCCACCTCCGAGACGGCGACCCAGCACTGCCACGAGACCGCCTCCAGCACCGAGAGGTCCTCCATCATCACGCGGCACTGCTCCAGGGCCGAATCCATGCCGTAGTCGCGCCCGCCCTGCATGTGCGTCCACTCGCTCATGCGGATGGGCACCCCGGGCCAGCGCCTGTCCATGTACCGCCGGAACCGCCGCTTCACCCCCTTGAGGAACGCCAGCGGCCCGAAGACGTAGCCGTGCACGTCTATCCCGTCCAGCCGGGCGCGTAAAGCCGGGTCGCCCAGCACCGCGCGGGTGTAGGTCTTGTTCATCAGGCGCAGGTCGTTGTTTTCCGCGCCGGCCAGCCGCACGTCCCGCAGGGCGGGGCGACGTTCCAGCTCCCCGGCGAAGCGCCGCATCAGCCGCCGCACGCCCGCCGGGTGGTAGTGGCAGCCCTCCTGCCCGGCCTTTTCGATCCACGGCCCGAACGGCTCGTTGACGGGCGAAATATACCGCACCGGGATCCCCCGGGCGAGAAAATGCTCCGCCACATCCAGCACATACCGGGCGAAGTCACCCTCGTGCGCGCGTTTCAGGTTGGCCCGGAAGGGGAGCTTCCCCTGCGCCGTCCCGGTGACGGTCCAGCGCTCCGGCGGCGAGTTGGCGAACAGCACCGCCTCGTCCGCGCCCAGCCGCGCGGCCTCCTCCAGGCACCACACGGCCTGCGCGTCGCGCCCCCAGTCATAGGAGCCGTCCTCCCGCAAGAACGACGACGCCC
>Ga0268262_10001228_pt1 | contig 32224 bp, 35 predicted proteins | sample TergutNc150P3_FD_190354 | JGI IMG/M metagenome (GOLD analysis project Ga0268262, IMG submission 190354) | Nasutitermes corniger P3 segment gut microbial community from laboratory colony in Florida, USA - Nc150 P3 (SPAdes) (version 2) | ecosystem: Host-associated > Arthropoda: Insects >... | reverse complement strand
GGTTGGAGGCGCATCGGTTTCAAAGGCTAGTATTCCCAATGTCTTTGTGGGGACAATGCTGCTGCACTTGATGTACATAGTTGTACCCCGGGCGGGAACCAATCTCTTTGGCGATGCCCAGATCGGCGAGTTTTTCCGTGACGCTTTCAGTTACGCGATCATTGCCCTCGCTCTGGTGATCCACGCCTGGCGTAAACGGGCCAACGCCGAGGCCGCCCGGAGCAGCCTCCGGGGGGGAACCTCGGAAGAGGAGAACCAGCCGTGAGTATTACAACAAAACAGCGAAGGCTGATTATCAGGGCCGCCCTGGTCGTGGTGTGGATTGGGCTTGGAGCGTTGCTTTTTGTGCTAAACCGGGGGCATACGCTGTTAGTCGATAACCGCAATGTGGCGGTTCCAGAACTGCGAGCGCCTGATCTCATCAAGGTTACCGTTGACAAGGGAAAGCCCTCGGAATTCTTCCGGGGCGACAGGGATATTTTTGACGTTGGCGGCGGCCAGCACCGGATTCGTGTAGAATTCAGCGATGGGAAGCCCCCTTTTGAAAAGAGCTTTAGCCTGCCGCTTGGGCCGGACATGTTTATACTTTCCATTCCGAAAATGATAAACGGCATTGAGCCTTATTACGAAGTTTTTTACACCCAGCAGGAATCCCGCAGCGTCGAAGCTGAAGAAGAGATTATAGTTGAGCAATGAAATAAACAAAGATCAAGTGAATTGAGTTGGGCGAAATTGGTGCAAAGGCAATATGTATAAAAATGCATATAGTTGTACAGTAAATATGTAATCTTGACATTATTTGTATTGGTAAAATATTATCTTAATTTAAAGAGGTTAAAAATGCAGAAGGTAGTCGTTTTTATGGATTTTGCCAATATTGAGGGGGCAACCAGAGATCAGAGGATACGTATTGATTATACTCATTTGCTAAATGAATACTTGGTAAATCAAAATGAAGGGAGGGCTTTACAAGCCGCTTCAGCTTATGTGCCTATTGATCCCAGAAACGAGCATGGCCGCGACGCGCTCATAAAAAGATTATGGAAGGCCGGTTTTGTCGTAAAAAGTAAAATCGGTACCCCTGCCAGAGATACTTATAAGTGCAACCTAGATGTAGAAATGGTTATGGACATAATGAAATCAATTTACGAAATAAAACCGGATATTCTTGTATTGATAAGCGGAGATGTTGATTTTGTCCCGATGATTCTTGAATTAAGGAATTCCGGAATCTATGTTGAAGTAGCGGGTTTTACCAATACCACATCATCTTTGCTCAGAGAACGCGCAAATAGTTTCATTGATCTTGGCGTATATTATGATGAGTATTACGGCAATGATAATAGCACACAAGTCGTTGAGAACGATAGTGATAATCAAGAGGATGATAATCAAGATACCGAAAACCATGAAGGTTGTCAGAATAATGAAATTAAGTTTAAATTGCCTGGACAACAATAAAAATACAGAGTAGGAGGTTAAGAAAATGGCAACTGCTATTATCAATGGTAAAAGAGTAGAGATTTCAGGTCCAATAGACGGTGACCAGCTCGCGAATATAGCGACTCAAGGCAGACCAGGCAGACGGGCGATCATTACCGAAAAGGCAGGAGTCAGCAGAAAAAGCATTGATCGCAACAGGACTTACAATCCAAATGATTTGGTAAGAGATGATGGAAAACCTATGATAATCACCGCTATTCCGGAACGAGTGAAAGGTGCAGATATCGAACCTGTCGGTACCTTTTTTGGCAACCGAAGCGATGAATCCAGAAGCCTGATACACTCCCAGGTTTTAGAGGTTGCTGCACATATGTTTAAGGGGCAGAATATTACCTTTGACGAAGCAGGAGCGCATACCGTTATTATTCCTAAATTCGTTTTGCCGGAAGGATGGACGCCGAGAACAACACCTCTAATGATTATATTCCCCGTTGAATATCCTCATTTGCCGCCAACCGGGTTTTATATCCATTCAGGTTGTAAACCGCCGTCCGACAAACCCGGGCACTTATTTGCCGGACAAGCTTATTATGGAACTTATGGTGAAAAAGAAGAAGAGCAAAAATGGTTACGAGAAAATAACTGGGCATGGTATTGTGCCCATATTAAAGCGGGAGCATGGAGTCCTGCAAAAATTCGTGAGCTGGATGATTGGAAGTATGGCGATAATCTCTTCACTATTTTTACTCTCATTAATGAAGTTTTAAATGAAAAAGAATAATATCCATCAAATGTCTTCTTCAAATCAAAGATCAAGTATTCGTTTTAAAAATGGAGATTTGGATCGTTTGCGTAAGGGGCTTTTAAGCGATTTAACGAATGAACATTTTGCTATTTTGTTGGGCAAAACCGAAACATGTAATGACGGTTTTATTGTCACTATCCATGATATTTTGTTTCCACAGGAAGGAGAATTGCTTGAGCAAAATTCCGGATTTTTACGAATAAACAAAAAATTTGTAGCAACTGCTTTGACAATGCTCCAAAAACGCGTTGATGTGGATACATTTATTGATGTTCATACCCATCCGTTCAGTAAAAATACTGTCGAATTTTCAGGTACTGATGACGCTGATGAAATATCATTTACTGATTTTTTAGCTGAAAATTTTTCAAAAATAAAATATTCAAGCATAGTTTTATCTCAGGAATATTACAGCGCAAGGTATTGGTTTTGCGGTAAACAGAAATACTGCGGTTGTGAAATTAAAACCCAGTTAAAATCTGAGTATTTTCCTAAAAATCATATGGGTACTTCAATGACTATCAAAGAAGAAACTATGCAAATGTATGACAGGAGCATATTAGCGCTCGGGATTGAAACCATGAAATCCATTATGGCTGATGAAAAAATTGCCATAGTAGGCGTTGGAGGGTTAGGATCCATAATAGCGGAAAACTTAATACATATGGGTTTTCAAAATTTAATACTTATAGACAATGACAAACTTGAAATAAGTAATTTAAACAGAATAGTAGGCGCAAAATACCAACAAGCCAAAGAGGGTATGATAAAAGTAGAAGCCATCGCTGCTCATCTAAAAGCGATCAATCCATATTGTACGATTGAGACATTTCCAATAAATGTTCATAGTGAAGAAGCAGAAAAAGTATTAGCATTCTCTGACTGGGTTATTGTAGCAACTGACAATCACGCAAGTAGATTTAGAGTTCAAGAATATGCTTTTAAATATTATGTGCCATTTATAAGTGCTGGTGTTAATATTACTATCAATGACAATATCATTACTGATATTAGCGGAGAAGTAATAACAATTCGTATTGGTGATACTATTTGTCTTGATTGTTTACGTCGGATAAATTATAATGCTGTAGCCAGTGAAATTCATCCTGATAAAACAGTGAGGGAAGGTTTGATACAAAAAGGTTATGTTACTGGTGCCGATATACATACACCTGCTGTTAAAACTCTAAATTCTATGATTGCTAATATGACAGTTGATTCATTAATAAATCAGTATATACAAAGGCAAAAAACAATACCTATATTGGTTTATGAAAATAATTTTGTTCCTTGTGTATATGAAGATAAAGATTCTGTTGTTTTTAGAAATTTACGTTGCCAATACTGCAGTGAGTAATATTAAAATATTTGATTTTTCCTGAATGCCCAGCTTCATTTACTTGTCATCACGCATGTACCTAAAACTCTCGCCATCGCAGTTTACCTTTATTTCCGTAACGACGCTGTTGATCCTGAGTATGTCTTCAAGCGTCCAGTTGTTATGCGAGTAAAGAATATGCAGCGCATAGCAAATGTAATATCCTTCAAGTTCAATATCGCCCAGGCCTTCAATATTCCAGCTCAATTCTTTCTTGATATGGATATCTTTTCCGGAACTGTCTACGTTTTTGGTTACCGGGTTATAACAGATGTGCATATTCAATTCACTTTCATTATAAAGATATCTGGTGATAACATTGTACAGTTTCCAATCACTTCTTTTGTCATCGCCTGAAAATAGTATATCCGGATAAAGGATAATATCGATATTATATTTATCCTGGAAGGAATTTTTGTCCTTTTCTTTTTTGTACAGCGCCTCGGAAATCAATTTTGCCTTGGCAATACCATCCTCCCATGCTTTAAGAAATTCGTCGCTTACTTTTGCAATACGCTTTTTGTTTTCCTCGGTCCATTTGAATTTGCTTTTTAGCTTACAGCGCCTTTCAAGCATAATATCCTTAAAAAGTTCTTTGTCTTTTCTTGTAGGGATAGAATCCTGCGGCGCTGAACGAAGCAGGGTTTCCAATTGTTTTATTGAGTATGTTCCAAAAAGTTTACCGCGATACTGCCAGCTCATGGTTGAAAGCTCTTCAAAACTTACCGAGCCGCTCTTTTTTACTGTACCTCTCTTCCAAGGCAATACCGGTTCACTTTGGCCTGTCTGGATTAACAGGTTTTTTATGTAAGAGAGTTTTCTAAACGAATCTGGAAGCTTTTTAACGTTATGGGCATCGATGCTTAAGTTTACCAATTCCTTTAGGCCGCCTAAGCTTTCAGGAAGAACAGTCAGCGCGCCTGAAAAAATATCAATGTATTTCAACGAAGTGAGATTGCCGAAAGCGATAGGCAGCTCCTTCAAGGCAAAGGTATTGAGGTGAAGCTCCTGGAGGTTTTTCAATTTGCAGAACGACTCCGGTAATGCGGTAAGCTTATCGCTGTCAATGGTAATGCGCTTTAGGTTTTTGCAATTTCCTATTGAATCCGGTATGTCGCGCATTTTTTTAGCAACAAGGAGAAAATCCTTCAGAGCAGAAAGGCCGCCAAAGTTTTTAGGCAATGTCATATCTTCGGTTTGCAGGCAAAGTTCTTCCAGCAAAGCAAGTTTGCCGAAACTTTCCAGGATTTCCAGAGTAGGCGCGCTAATTTCCAATTTTCTGAGGGACGAAAGCTTTCCAAAGCCTTCCGGCAGTCTTATAGGCTTGCCAGAAGAAAGCTTGAGAGTTTTTAGTTTTGAACAATTTCCCAAGGTTTCCGGCACAATGCTAAAATTGCCTGAAAGTTCAAGGTACTGCAACGGACAGTTGCCAAGAGAATCAGGAATTTTTGCGATATTGACGCCGTCAAGGCTAAGGTATTTTAATTTTTTCAGATTTCCGATATTCCTTGGAATGGTGTTCAATTTTGTAAAAGTACCCTGGAAGCTGTTTGCCATAGATGACGCAAACTCCTCCAGGTTTGTCAAATCGCATATATAGCCTGGAATGGCTGTTAAGTTGCATAAAGTAAACAATAAACACTTCATCGTTTTCAGATTTGCAAAAGAATCCGGCAGAGCCTCAAGCCGGGGGCATTGCAGATCAAGGACAGTTAACGAAAGCTTTTCTCCGATTTCTTCAGGGAGCGTGGCGATCTTTTCGCAGTGTATTCGCAATTTGCGTAGTCGTTTCATGTCCGATATTTCTACCGGAATTGATTCTATGGAATTGTTGTATATACTTAACGCTTCAAGGTTATCCAGTGCCCAAACCCAGGATGGAATTTCAGGAATATCGCATCCCAAAGACAGGTTACGTAAATTATGCAGATTGCCCAACTCGGCAGGCAGTATTATCTTTTCTTGCCCATGCTGACCGGGATAACCTACCGACAGCTTTTTTAGGGAAACAATGTTTCCGATAAATCCGGGTACTTTTTCCAGGCTAAGGCAAGGTATGTACAGTTCTTCAAGAGACTGCAATTCCGCGATTTCAGGCGGAATTTCTTTCAGGTCAAGTGTCGAGAGATCCAGTTTTTTACCCTTTTTCTCACCACATTCCTCAATCCGTCTTTTGGTCTCGGCGTAAATTTCATCGTCATCAAATAAAAGCATATCTTTCCACTGTCTATTCATTGTGTCCTCTTAATTATTATTGTATCATATATTTGTACCATGTCATCTCTATCATAGAATGCTAGATCAAATTAAAAAAATATTTTTTTGATCTGGCGTTCTATGATAGATCGAATGTAGTATAGTGAAACCAGGAGACAATAAATGAAAACATATGAAACCGCGCCGGATGAAAAAGGAATATTAAAACGAATAGAAAACTGCCACCTTACAGGAGGAACGATCCTTGATCTTTCGCATCTTTACATGACGGAACTTCCGGTTGAAATCAAGGGCTTTGAAAGTTTAACCGATCTCAATGTAAGTTACAATCAACTTGATTCACTGCCGGATTGGCTGGGCACTCTGCATTCTCTTAAAAAGCTAAACCTGCGGGGGAATAGCATTAATTCCTTGCCCGATTCAGCCAGAGAACTGAGAGGGCTTACCTTCTTTGACATTGGATTAAACAGTTTCAAAATGATACCAGAGTGTCTAAAGGCGTTTACCTCTCTTGAGCATCTTGATCTTGAATTAACGACAGAAACGCTTCCTGACTGGATCGGCGATTTTCGCGTCCTTCAATTTCTTAATCTACGCCATTGCGGGCTAAAAGCATTGCCCGAATCGATGAAGAATCTTTCAAACTTGCGTACCCTTTACCTTGGGGCGAATCGCCTGTCCGTGTTGCCGGAATGGCTGGGAGATTTTTCGCAATTGGAAAAACTTGATATCAGTGCCAATGAGTTGTATACGATACCGGAGTTTATCGGGAAACTGAAAAACCTCACCGCCCTTGATCTGGGTTACCCAGGCGAATGGGAAAACCAAAGCTATAAACACACAATTTATGATCTTGACAGGCAAATAAACGAGCTTGATAGATTGCCTGAATTTTTGACCGTCCTGCCAAATCTAAAGCATTTAAACCTGGGCCATACGGCTCTTAAATCGTTTCCGGACGCCTTACGCGTTTTGCACCTGGAAAGCCTTGGTCTTAACAATAACGAATTGACGGCAATACCTGAATGGCTTGGAGAGATGACAAGCCTGCGCGAACTCGATCTTTCCGCGAACGAGAAACTAAGGACCCTTCCCAGCAGTTTGAGCCTGCTTTGCAATTTGGAAATTCTTACCATATCGGAAACTCCCTTGAGCGAAGTCCATGAATGCGTTCGTTATTATAAGAAGTTAAAGAAATTATCCCTTGGCGGTATTTACAAGCCGACCAATCGAATTTTCGATTTAGAATCGGATCCCAAATCACTGGCGATCCCGAAGTGGATTGGGGAGCTTACAAACCTTGAATACCTTTACCTTGGACGCTCGGTAACAAAAATCCCCGAAAGTATTAGAGCGCTGAAAAATTTGCGCCAGATGGATATTTGGGACAGCAAAATAAAAACCTTGCCGAAATCTTTCTGTGAACTATCCTCCCTCAAGGAGCTTTCTATTGATTGTTGCGCAAATATAAGAAAGTTGCCTGAAACTTTTGGCAATCTTGCTTCCCTTGAAAAACTGAGATTGTCAGGACACACTTTAGTCGGCGCGAAATTCAAAAAACTGCCAGACTCTTTTGGCAATTTAAAATTATTAAGGGAGTTATCGCTTTCCTCTTTACAATACCTTAAAACCCTGCCGGATTCTTTTGGGAACCTTGCTTCACTGGAACGGCTCTCAATTGGCTGTCTCAGCCGTCTTCCGGAATCTTTCGGCAGGCTTTCGTCGCTTTTTGATTTGTCCATTGGCGGCAGCAATATTCGGCATTTGCCGGACTCATTTGGTAATTTGTCCGCGCTTGAAAAATTTGAGCTTGTCAACACAGAAATTGAAACGCTACCCGAATCCTTCGGCAATCTGCAAAAGTTAAAACTGTTTCATACTTTCCGGGGAAACCTTCGTCGCCTGCCTGAGTCATTCGGCAATCTCGCCTCCCTTGAGGCAATTGATTTTGGCCACAGCCAAACCGTGTATTATCCGGAATCTTTCGGAAACCTAAAGTCGCTTAAAACTTTCAGCCTGGAGAAAGGATACGATGAGACGTTTGAGGAAGATCCCGAGAAAACAAAAGCCCCTCTTTTTAAAGATATACAAAATGATGACATTATTCGCTTTTTCAAATCTTTCGGCGGCCTTTCCTCCCTTGAGGAACTAGACATAAGCGGCAACCTGGCCCCTCTGCCTGAATCTTTTGGGAGCCTCCGTTCATTAAAAAAACTTAGCCTGCGATTCTGGGTCTTCAAAGAAAACCACCATAAGGGAACTTCCTGGGGAGGGCAGGCCTACACTGTAAATGATTTTTGCGCCCTGCCTGAGTCTTTTGGTGGCCTGGTCTCGCTGGAATGTTTTTCCATTGACGGCGGCAATCTTAAAACGCTTCCTGAAAGCTTCGGAAACCTCGCCGCGTTAAAAACCCTTTCTCTTGAAAACTCGCGGCTGGAATCTTTGCCGGACTCATTTGGGAATCTCGGCAACCTTGAAAGCCTGAGAATTGACAACGGGCTAAACCATTATGCCGAAGAAGAAAAGCAAAATGCTCCTTTGGCCTTACCGGCGGCGATTGGAAAGCTATCAAAACTAAAAGAACTGGGAGTTAACACCGCGCTCCAGCCGATCCCTGACTGGCTTGGCGGATTAACTTGCCTTACGAAGCTTACCATTACTTCAGATACAATCACCGACTTACCGGATTCAATCTGCGCCCTTCCCTCGCTTACGGAATTATTTATTAACTGCGATAATCTTGGAGCGCTGCCAGACAACATCGGCAATTTAAAGAGCCTTAAGGAACTTCATGTAAGCTCTGAAACGCTCAAGACCCTGCCCGATTCTGTTGGCAGCCTTAACAGCCTGGAAATGTTGCTGATTGAAGGTTCGTCCATTTCCAGCCTGCCGGAATCGATAGGCAATTTATCGTCTTTAACAAGGCTTTACCTTTACCGCGCAAAAATAAAAAATCTGCCTGAAACAATCGGCGGCTTATGCAAACTGGAAAAGATCCGCCTATTGCGCTGTACCGAGCTTGAATCCTTGCCTGATTCAATCGGGAACCTGAAATCCCTAAAGACCTTGTACATACGGGGCGGCAAAATGACGGCGTTTCCCGAATCTATTGGAAATATCAGCTCATTGATAGGGTTCCAATTACAATATACTCAAATAGCGAGCCTTCCGGATTCCATCGGCAATTTAACCAACCTTTTGTCCCTGGGCGTTTACAGTTCGCCAAACGATATGCCATGGGATTATGACTTTGATCACGCTCCCGATTACGACGAGGATGAAAATACCGAGAAAAGAAGTCCGATTGCCTGCCTGCCCGATACGGCGTCAAAACTTGTATCGCTCAGGTTACTGAAATTAAGCAACTCGGAAGTAAAAAGCTTACCGGACTATTTGGCTAGCCTTCCGGTGCTTGAAAAAATAGAGATTGTCAACTGCGATGTTAAAACAATCCCGTCTTCAATACAGCGGCTGGTAGACAGCGGGGAGCTGACGCTTTTTACGACAGAGGAAGAATTTAATGAATTCCAATGGGCACCATCGGAAAGAAAAAAACCAAGAAGGAGTTAAACCGTGAAACTATCGAAATCTCCGGCAGGTAGGGTTTTAATAATCCTGTATTATGTGGTCTTTTTGGGAGCGGATGTTTTTTTGATGATATTCGCCGCGCTCAAAACCGGCAGTTTTTTGGCGGGACTGGGCTTATGCTTTGCGCTTAGCGTTGGCATCGGTATCCTGGGCGGAGAATTGGAATTTCGCGAGCATAGGAAAGTACTTTATAGAAAGTATTTTACCATGCAAAGGGCAGAAGAGCCAAAAAGGGTTATTGCCTTTCCGGTGAAATCAAGCGATGCCGAGCCGTAGATTATAACTCTGTTTCTGATTCCATCTGGTTAATACTAAGAATAAATTGTTCGTTCATCTGAAGCAATTTATACTTTTCTTCGTTGTTTTCATTTATCTCTTTTGTTAAATAATCCAGAAGCGACAAGGCTTCTGGTACATCAGTATTATTGAAAACAATATTGCTGTAAAGCGGCGCAAGTACAATTTTAATAAAATTCTGGGCCAATTGGACTATTGCGTTATCCATGAATGCCATTTCCACTCCTTCGCTTAGTTTCTTTTGGAATTCCAGTTCATATTGATTCGCTTTTATGTCAGCAAGAGTTACATCCTGCCGTTGATCCTTTATCCTTACCCTGTATGGTACGCCGAATTTATTGTCGATTCGCCGTATCTCCTTAACCAGCGTTTTGCTTTCGTTTTGATTTGCGCCTATGAATTTGGGGCGAATCCCGGACACAACAACCGAATTATCACTTGCCTTGGCTATTTTGACTTCCTTAAGGTCTATCCCGAATTTCGCGTTTATGTCATGGGCAATGACAACCAGCGCCTCATCGTAATAATAATCGGCCAATAGGCCCCAGCCCGTTTCTATAGGGGTTACCGGTTCCTTCCTTACCAGGGTTTGTGAAAAATTTGCCTGGGTTAAAGCCAGTTCCGCTATCTGCTGGAAACTCTGCATGCTTAATCTGGCCCGCTCAAGAAGCATATTATTGGCGTTCAGCGCTTCAATTTCGATTGACTGTTTTGCTATGGTAATCTCGTTATCCAGTTTTTCACGTTCCAGTAATTTCATTTTGTTTTCGGCAATTAACCTTTCGGCCTCTGCCCTTTGCGCCCTTATCTCGGCTTTGCCCTCGTCAATTATTGATCCCTCGATTCTTAAAACGACAAGATTGTTAAAAGCAGTAATAACAGGAACCATCAGTACGCAACTCACGATGGTTGAAAAAATAATCGCAAGGTTATGATGTTTTTTCCCAAGCCGGAAAATTGAAAAGTAAAGCGTAATTATAACTCCGGCTAATGCTCCTGCAATTGCCAGCACCGGCGTTATGCTTTTTAGGGAATCAAGGGTTTTGTACCAGAAATTCATAAAGAACATAATAATGCCTCTCTGTAATTATTTGTTTACAGAGAGGCAGTTGTCAAGGCGACTTTATTTTCAATCATCATCCATCACAACGAAATTAACGAACTTCGTTGCATCTTCCAGCAGGTTTTCCTGCCGTTTTTTCCTTCTGTCCTCTTCAACCTGTTTCCCTACAGCTTTTACGGCATTGCCTACAGCTTCAGCGCCCTTGACCACGGCATGTCCGGTAATTTTTAATACTTCCTCTGCACCTTTTGATAGTTCGTCCACCACTTTTTTTGCGCCTTCAGTGCCGCCCATCTCCTGATATCCCGCCTTGATTCCCGCGGCTATTACTTTCCCGCCTTGTACCGCTAATACGCTAGCAATTTCGGCTCTTTCCTGCCCCCATTTCCCAGCCGCTTCGACTGCGTTAATTACATCTTCCTTTTTTCCGGTTAATAAAAGGACGGCTACGGCAATCAAAATTACTACAGGAATCCCCGTAGGCAAACCTATGGATAAAAGTTGAAAAGAAAAATATATCACAAATGGAATTAATAAAATTCTTATCGTCTTCCTTATCATCCTGGACCTCCTTTATAAACCCACCGTTTTCTTTACTACATCCCAAAAGCCCTGGGGTATGAAGTCGGTACTTTTTATTTCTATTTTCGCTGAGTCGTTTAGCAGCTTACACCCTTTTCTGCCGTACTTGTGTCCTTTACTGTCGAACAAGACGATATCGTAAGTAACACCCTTCTTCAACTTAAGTTCGCTGGACGAGTTTTTCTCGATGTCTATGTAATAAGGCTTTTCAGCAGCGCTTCCGATTTCATGGATGACTACCTGGTCAATGTCAGCGCCAGTACTGTTCACTAGGGTAACTTCGCACTTGCCTGCCGCGAAAACAGAAGCCGGGAAAACCAAAAAACAAAAACCAATTGCCGCGAATAGAACGATCTTTTTCATACCTTTGCCTCCTGAATAACTTAAAAATATACGCATTTTCTTGAGAGTTTGGTCGTTTGTTGAGATACATTTGTTACTAACGTAACAAACTAGCGGAACAGTTCAAGGATGGCAGACGCTACCTTTCCGACTACTCCAATGGCGTCTTCAACCTGTTCGGAACGCTTTTGGCCGGTCTGCCATTCCCGGGCTTTATGCTCGCAGTTGTTGAAGACAAGGTCATAGGTGTTTCTCCCTGAGCCGATTTCCGCCCGCGCCCGCTTGAGCGTTTGTTTGCGGGAATAAAGGCCAGGCGAGTTGTCAACATAACCGGGATCGCCATCCAGAAAACTTCGCAGCGATCTTTTGCGGATATGCGCTGTGTGCTTGTTTTGCAGGGAGTTATCGCCATTGGCTGGTGAAATGTCGATAACTTTGCCATGGTCATAGACGCCGTAGTGCCTGTACAAGCCCCTGTCTACGCATATCACGTCTCCGGAACGGACTTCTTCAATGGGTCTTTTCATGTTTCCTCCGTTAAATCCATTGATAATCCCCCGGCTTTGCCGGGGGGCCCGACTTTGTTATCCCAGTGTTATTTTTAAAATAAAGATCATTATAGCCAATCCGATCATGTTGAGCATTGTTTTTTCCTCCTTTTGTTAGTATTACCGCTGGTATTAACGCCGGCGATCCGGAGAACTTAATGGTTACAGCGAAATTCAGGGGGTATCCAGAAATTCCGCTCTTCTTCACACAGTTTTCCTGATCTGTCCAGTTCCAACAGCTTTTCTATAAACTTATTACCGTCAATCTTGCGGCTGCCGTTAAAAAAGATTTCAGAAAGCAGTACCCCAAATGGGTCTTTGTTGTTACTCACGGGAATAAACATATACGTTTGATTTGGGAATTTTGTCGTTTGTTGAGATGCATTTGCAATTATTTTTCGGTAAATATATACTGCCGCCAAGCGGTAATACTCACAGAACTTTTACTTTTTTATCTTTTCTCTCTTTGTACAAACTTTTACCGGTAATTTCATAAACCAATGCGTCAACCTCATCACGATTATAGATTTTTTTATCGATACAAAACTTTATTACAATATCCTTTCTATCATTCTTTGATAGAGCAAAACCTGCGGCTGCGAGCATTTTACTCATTTCATCAAAGTCCATTTGCATACCCATGCCCATTTTTATAACAGTGTCTTTATCCGGTTTATATGGGTCTAAATCGGAACTTACTTCGATTTTCTGCTTAATGGAACGATATAAACCGGCCAGTTTATATAATCCCTTTGTCGATAAATCTCGTTCCACCAATCTCTCCATTAAATACCTGGTAAATATCTGATTTTTTTCTTTTTTAATATATTCATCCAGTTCTCTGGAAGAAGAAAAATATGCTTTGCTTTTTGCGCCTCTGGATACCATGGCGGAAGCCGGGAGTGCGTTATTCTTAGGCGCTTCAATGAAATATTTTTTGACATACGCCAGAAGATCGGCGATTCTTTTATCGCTTAATACAACTTCTCTGTGTGGGTTGTTATTTTCCGCTTCCAGAGCTGCCTGTATTTTTTTTCTTCTTTGCCAGTGAATCATGGGTTAAGCCCCTTATCCTCTATGCTGTGAAATACCTGCTTCTTCTTAATCCAGACAAAGCCATCTGTCTTTGTTATTAATGCGACATCAGTTGGCCCGCCTACGGTTTCCTGTTCGGTAGATACATGCTGTCTCAAGGCGGTTATGTTCACCAGGGCTTCCGCCATCTCGGCCAAATCACTTTTTGGGAGTGAATCGACTATACTTAATACCGGGTCTTTATAGTTTTCGTCCTGGAAGGATTGAATTTTACCTTTTAGTTCTTTTATTGAAAGACTAATCTCCTCACTATATTTCTTTCCTGTTATACCCGCCAGTTTTTCAATGAGCATATCCAGTTCATAATCTATCATATCCCTAAATTCGGGATCCATCCCTCTTATAAATGAGCTTATTACGTTATGCTGGGAATACGGAGTAATGCAGGAAGATGATTCATTTGTGACATCTGTTATGTTATACTTGGTATGTAAAATATTCTTCCCTAATTTTCCAAAAAGCACATATTCAATAGTGGAAGGAAATATCTCCTTATCGCCATAACCTGCAAATACAATGCCGGCATTATTATGCCTCCATCCCCACCCTATTTCAAGTTTGTCAATGTCCAAAAGAAATAAATCAATCATGTCTTCCTTTGTTTTGTCGTTAATGCTAAAGTCAGAAAATATTTCTTCAAGTTGTTTTACTATAATGGCACGGTTGTTATTTACAAACCCATCATCAACAAAACCGATTGAAAAAGTGTCGCTTACCAGTTTCTCTCTTGCTTTTTTCAATACCCCTGCCAGTATTTTGCCCTGTTGGGTTTTGGTTATTTCCTGATTTTTATAGTTTTCTGAAATATCCTCATTGTAGCCATCTTTTATCGCATCAAAAAAATAATAACTTATTTCTTCGAGAAATAGTTTTTGGTAAGTATCCAAATGGATAAAATCCCGCAAAAAAACTAAAAGATATTTTGCATATTCTTCCAGGGTGTCTAAAACCCTGTCCCCTAAAGCTTTGCTAAACTCATTGATTATTATCTCCCAGTTTATATCCATAAATTCAGCATTTCCAAAAACCATTATTCCCACAGAGTGTCTTTTTGATAAATTAAATATCTTTTGCTGGGTATAATAAGTTTTATTATTGCCTATAGTTACCGCGCTGTCTGCTGCAATGGCGACTCCCTGACGATTTATTACTGATACTTCCGCTGTCATAATACCCTCTTAATTGCAGAATGATGGTATTTTACCATATGGTTTTTTTCTGATCAAGAGTTCTATTGTAGCCTATAGCGTCTTAACGGCTTATAAAACATAGAACCTTTGGCTCATGGGAGAATAACCTTTAGCCTTTGCAATTGCGGCTTGTCGTTGGAGTTCTATTTTATATTGGCGGTAAGAACCAGTACCTGGTCTAAGCGCATTTATTCTTTCAGGAGGCCTTTGGCCCAGCAAGGCTGCAAGATTTAATATCAGGTCCACATAACTTATGGCAAAGGGCCTTAAATACCCCGCGTAAACATCATAGTCCACTATAGCATCATTTTTCCTGATTGGATGGTTGCTTACCCTGATATTAATCAGGTTGTGTTCTTCCATAAATCCTATATCACTTTTTATGTAACACGAATCTGATTGTTCGGAGTAATTATAATAAACCTGATATCTCCAATGCGTTAGTACTGTATTAAGATAACGGCCAATACCATCAGTGGTAGTTAAATAAAAACTGCTGTCTTTTTCTTTTCTTTTCAAAGCCCATGTACAGGTTTCATTTCTTTTCATAGATTTCTCCTTAAAATTTGGATAATCCGAAATTCATTCGGATATCGGGAAATCTATTCTTTTTATAAACAGAATTGGTTGTTTGTTAAGCAACAAAACCGGCTTGTTGAAGTGTATCGATCTTTAATGCTTAAAGTGCCTTGCCCCGGTAAAAACCATGGCAAGTCCCAGCCTGTCGCAGGCTTCGATGGAAAGTTTGTCGTTGACGGAGCCTCCGGGTTGGATGATAGCTTTGATTCCGGCGGCGGCGGCCGCCTCGACCCCATCCGCAAATGGAAAGAACGCATCCGAAGCTAAAACCCTTGCGCATTCGCCGTCCTTCCAGGGGCTGCCCTTCCCTGCGGCTGCTTTAATAGCAGTGGCGCTGCGTTCAAGAGCCTGCGTTGTAGGCCAGATGCGGTTCACTTGTCCGCCGCCTATGCCTGTCGCTGCCAGGTCTTTAACAACCAGTATGGCATTTGATTTAACGAAAGTTACAGCCCTTAAGCCAAAGATTAGATCGGGAATGTCTTCGGCTGCTGGCGCAAGGCTGGTTATTACTTCCCATTTTTCCAGGAGCAGTTTATCAGTGTCCTGAACCAGAAGGCCGCCGTCAACAGAGGCGTACTCTTTGGTGTCCCTGGGGGTATACCCGGCTTTCATAATACGCAGGTTTTTTCTTCTTTTAAGTGTCCCCAAAGCGCCGCTTTCAAAATCAGGGGCAATTACAATTTCCAGAAAGAGTTCGCCCAGTTTCGATGCTGTCTCCTCATCAACTTTTGAATTACAGGCCACGATGCCGCCATATATAGAGACAGGATCGCAGGCAAGTGTTTTTTCGTAAGCCTCACGAAGGGTGTTACCAAGGGCTATGCCGCAGGGGGTGCCGTGTTTTACCGCGACACAGCAGACTTTGTCGGCGGAAGCGTCTGCCGCCAGGGGCACAAAACGCTTTATTTCGTCTTCGCCCATTGGCTCAATTCTTTCAGCGGAAAGCCCGAACGCGCAGGCCGCCTTCCAGGCCAGATCAAGGTCGCGTATGTTGTTATAGCCCAGTTCCTTTCCGTGGAGCTGTTGCATTCCCGCCAGAGCGCCCGGCTTGTCGGCATTCAGGTAAAGCGCCGCAGATTGATGGTTGTTTTCGCCGTAACGGAGACCTTGAGCTTTTTTAAGCGAGAGCGGCCAAAAGGCAGGATACTCGGCGTTTTGTTTGTCAGGTTCCAACAAATATCTGGCAATTGCGGCGTCATACGCCGAAGTGAGATCAAAAACTTTTCCGGCCAGGCGTTTTCTTGCCTCCGGACTGACGCCTCCCGCCTTGAGGCCTTCCATTACCACGGCGTAATCGGCGGTATCGGTCAAAACAATTACGTCGCGGAAATTTTTTGCTGCCGAACGCAGCATGGAAGGCCCGCCTATGTCAATGAACTCAATAGTCTCGTCCTGCGATAGGCCGTCTTGAACCTTTTCAAAAAACGGATAGAGGTTCACGCAGACAAGATCGATGGTTTCAATACCCAGGCTTTTCAGGGTATCCATGTGTGAAGCTTCGTCCCGCCGGGCCAGGATTCCTGCGTGCACTGCCGGATGCAGAGTTTTCACCCTGCCGTCAAGACATTCGGGAAAACCTGTAACAGAGGAAAGATCGGTAACGGGAATTTTATTCTCTTGCAGGTATTTTGATGTACCGCCGGTTGAAAGTATTTCCCAGCCTGCTTGTACAAGAAAAGCCGTCAGATCCAAAATGCCTTCTTTATCAAATACGCTGATAAGCGCGTATTTTTTCATAATACCTCCATTCTATTTACAACGTTCAATCATCGTTTTTTTAATCATCATTTTTACCGCATCTACAATAGCGATATGCTCCTCTTTATGTATCCTTTCCGCAAGGCTTTCCGGGGTGTCGCCGCTCAGAACAGGGACCTTCCTCTGCAAGAGTATTGCTCCCGTGTCGGTTCCCGCGTCCACTAAATGAATGGTACAGCCGGACTCGGTTTCTCCCGCATTTAAAACAGCGCAATGAACGTGCTCGCCGTACATCCCGTGGCCGCCGAACTTTGGGAGCAGCGCCGGATGAAGGTTTATTATCCTTCCCGCGTAGGCTTCTATTACATCCCCCGCCAGAATCGAAAGGAAACCCGCGCAGACCACAAGGCCGATTTCCTTTTCACGGCAGAAACGCAAGATTCGATCCGAAAGCTCCCGCCCCCTTTCCGGTTTGGGAAGCGCGCTATCGGGCTTTTCTACAAAGGCCGGAATCCTCGCCGCTTTTGCCCTTTCAAAGGCGTAAACCCCGCTCCGGTCAGATATAACTGCGGCAATCCTGCCGTTTCCCAGCTCTCCCCGCTTCTGCGCGTCAATAAGGGCCTGTAAATTGGTACCGCCCCCGGAAACCAGAACCAGAATATTATTAGACAAATCTTATCGCTCCGGCGGAATTTGGAGATTTTTCCACCACGCCGATTTCCCAGGCTGGGAAACCCATGTCTTCCAACAAGGCCGCGGCTTTTTGAACATTCTCTGGCGCAAGGGCCAGAACAAAGCTTACGCCCATGTTGTAAGTGTTGAACATGAGCCTCTTTATTTCATCATCGGAACGGAGAATTTCCGCCCCCGCTTTTTGCGCCGCGGCTCCGCTTAAGCCGGAAGAAAGAGCGGCGTTCTTTATTCCATACGCAATGCGCTCAAAAACAGGCGGGATTCTCCATTCGCCGTTATAACCCGCTTTAAGGGGATCGCGAATTGCCGCTGATAACCAGATATGTAGGCTATCCGACGTAGTCGGATAGCCGAATATTCTCGGCACATTTTCGTAAAAGCCGCCGCCTGTGATATTCGCCATACCCCGGAGTTCAACTTTGTCCATTAAAGCTAAAACCGGCCTGACATAGATCCGTGTCGGCTCCAGAAGGGCGCGGCCAATGGGCATGCCGCCAAAATCTTCGTTAAGATCGGGAATTACCTTGCGAATAAGGCTGAAACCGTTGGAATGAACGCCAGACGAAGCAATTCCCAACAACGCATCTCCTTCGCGGATTTTTTTGCCATCGACGATTTTCTTGCGATCCACGATGCCCACCGCGAAGCCCGCTATGTCGTACTTTCCCTCGTCGTAAAAGCCAGGCATTTCGGCAGTTTCACCGCCTAACAGGACTGCGCCCGCTTCCCGGCAGCCTACCGTAACGCCTTTTACAAGTTCAGCCGCCACATCCGCGTCAAGTTTTCCACAGGCCAGGTAGTCCAGAAAAAAAAGCGGACGCGCTCCGTGGCAGAGTATGTCGTTTACGCACATTGCAACGCAGTCAATGCCTACAGTGTCATACTTTTGCAATTTAAAGGCGATGTCTAGTTTGGTTCCTACGCCGTCTGTTCCGGATACAAGAACCGGCTCGTCCATTCCGGCGGAAAAATCCTTTAAAGAAAGCATCCCCGCAAAGCTGCCTATGCCGTTTATCACTGCGCCCGATGCGGTAGATGCCGCCATTTCCCGGTATTTTTCTACTGCGCGGTAACCTTCTTCGATGTTGACGCCCGCTCCTTTATAATCCATTGAAAAGCTTCCTTATAACTACAATTATTACAGTTCAAAGCATATCTGTTATAAGCAAAAAAACACAAGTCCTTGTCGATTAAATATTGCGTTAGAATAATGAATGTCTTATATTAAGAATGATAACAAATAATAACAAAAAAGAGGAAAACAGATGACAATTCATTTAAAAAAGAAAGGCCGCGATTCCGTTGTGATGTTTCTTTCGGGCAGATTTGACATAAACTCTGCCCTCAGGCTCGAACAAAAAATAAGGCCGTTTTTGGACGGCACTTTCGACATCATTCTTGATTTCAAGAACCTTAGGTGCATAACCAGTTCCGGGCTGTATGTTCTGCTTCATGCCTACAATGCGATGAACATGAACAAACGAAAGCTTATTATAAGGAACATGGGCGAACCGGTCAGGGACGTATTCGAGGTGACAGGGTTTATTGCTCTGATTAGGGAAGAAAAAGTATAATTTTTCGCTAAAATTATCGATCTGTCATTCTATGACTGACCTATCTGTTAAATTATCTGCATGAAAATGAATTTTTTAATAGACAAGGCCAGGCTTCTTTTTTCGGGTTCGGCTTCCACAAATAAAGAAGTATCGGACAATATGGATATTTTGGACAAATTGGAAAAAATTGTCGAAATTTCCAGAAAATACGGCATTAGCAAGTGCTTGCCAAAGGGAAAAGCTTATTTTGACTATGTAACAAAAAAACTGGATATAAACCCCATTCAGGCTGTGCTGTTTTCTCACTTTATGGAACGAAGCGCGGACAACCAAATTTTGATAAGCGAGATCGCCGATTCCATAAAATGCAGCAAGATCAGGATAATAAAATACATCAACGAATGTGAGGAACTCGAAAAGAAAAAGCTGATCCGCTGTTGCAGAGATGAAGGCGGTATCAGTTTCAGGGTTCCGCGGGATGTAAGGGATTCACTGCGAAAATTTAACGAGTTCAAGCCGGAAAAAAAAGACAACCTTTCCATCTTTGAATTCTTTACTGTTCTTGATGATCTCTTTACAGACAAGGACAATAAAGAATTGACTTTCGATGCCCTAAGAACAGAGTTACTGGATCTTATGGACATGAACATGCATTTGCCCTTTTGTAAAAAGATAATGAGTTACAACCTCTCTGAATGCAGTTTGGCATTGCTGATTCTCTTCTGCCTCCTGTCAGGCAACAATAACGATGACAATATTGGTTTCCATGATCTTCAATTTTTGTTTGATAACAGAAGTGAGGCCAGCTCAATTAAAAAGAGTCTTTCCGATGGATCACATACGTTAATTACCTCTAAATTCGTTGAGTTTACGAACAATAACGGCTTTGTGAATAACGAATCCTGGAAACTATCGGATATGGCAAAGAAGGAACTGCTCTCCGAACTTGGCACTGTAGGGAAAAATTACCTAAAAAATATCGTTTTACATGATTCTATCCAGTGCAAAAAAATGTTTTACAACGAAAAAGAAACCGGAGAGATACAAAAACTCATTTCCCTGCTGAATGAAGAAAACTACAGCAAAATACAGGAACGGCTTTCCGGCAACGGAATGAGGAGAGGCTTTGCCTGCCTTTTTTCCGGTTCGCCGGGAACCGGCAAAACGGAGACCGCCTATCAGATTGCCCGCGAAACAGGGCGCAACATAATGATGGTGGACATAGCCAACACAAAAAGCTGCTGGTTTGGCGAAAGCGAAAAAAAGATAAAGGAAGTCTTCAACACTTACCGCTACGCGGTTGACAACTCGGAAATCGCCCCGATTCTGCTGTTAAACGAAGCGGATGCGGTAATAGGAAAGCGGAAAGAATTTGACAGCTCAAGCCGGGCGGTAGATCAAACTGAAAATGCCATTCAGAACATCATCCTGCAAGAAATGGAAAATCTTTCCGGTATCCTGATAGCAACCACCAACCTGACCCAAAACATGGACAGTGCCTTTGAGCGGCGCTTTTTGTACAAGATTGAGTTTACAAGGCCCTGCCTTGCCGCCCGGCAATCCATCTGGCAGAGCATGATGTTGTCTATTGCCGAAACCGATGCCGCGACTCTGGCTTCCCGCTTTGATCTATCCGGTGGCCAGATTGAAAACGTCGCCCGCAAAGCCGAAGTAGACACAATAATAAACGGAAGCGGGCCGTCAATGGATATTTTGGCGCAGTACTGCAAAGACGAAAGTCAGAACAACCTTAGCAACGTAAAAATGATTGGGTTTGGAAATTCGTAAAAAACCAGGAAATTTATTTGATCTGGCATCCTATGATAGACCTGTGTGATATCAATATGGTATGATGGACACTATGGCAAACGAAAAAAAGCCCGCACGGGTATCAATACCAAAATCAGCCATGGCAAGGCTGTATTTTATCGACAAGGAGATAGCATCTGGGAAATTTCCAAACACCGGCTACCTGGCTAAAAAGTGGGAGGGGATTAGCATTTCCACCATAAGCCGGGATATCGACTTTATGAAGGACAGGCTGAACGCCCCCATTGAATACGATGCCCTGCACCGGGGTTATTATTATTCGGAACCCCTTTACCGTATCCCTATGGGCTTTTCCGGCGCAGATGAACTGTTGGCCCTGGGTATGGCAAAAAATATCCTTACTATGTATAAGGATACGCCCATCTATGATGCTGCCCATCACCTTTTGAACAGCATTATCGCACCCCTGGCTGCCGAAAACAATTCCGACTGGTACGAAAGCCGCATCGTGGTTCCGCAAGTTCCATCAGCTCCCATACCCCCTGAGGTATGGAATCCCGTAACAACCGCCCTGCGGGAAAACCGCGTTCTTACTTTTGAATACCAGGGGGCCTATGACGAAGACTACAAGAGCCGACGTGTCCGACCCTACCAATTGCTGTTCGATACCGGCCTTTGGTATTTGTACGGATTTGCCGAGGAACGAAAAGGGATTCGTGTCTTCTCGCTGCGCCGAATGAAAAATGTCGTAACTGCAAAGGATCATTTTCTTCTGCCAAAGGATTTTGATTACCGCGTCGGCAGCGGCGGCAGTCATTTTGGCGTTTTTGCCGGCCAAAAAAAGCACCGCTTCAAAATTGTCTTTTACGATTATTCCGTTACATGGGTAACGGATCGTCAATGGGCGGACGATCAAAAAATAACCGAAACCAAAGATGGAATTATTATCACTTTTACCAGTTCCCAATTTGAGAAAGTGCTGGAGTGGGTTTTGTCCAGGGGCTATACCGCCCGTCCATTGGAACCCGAATTGCTGGTCAATGTCTGGCAGTCGAATATCGAAGAAATGCAAAAGATGACGAGGGGAAAATGAACTTTGTAAGTATTGACTTTGAAACCGCGAAACATTCGCGGGAAAGCGCCTGTTCTGTGGGTCTGGTAAAATATCGGGACGGAAAAGCGGTTGACACCTATTATTCGCTGATCAGGCCGCCGGAACTTTACATCCGTCCCGATTTCACCGAGATTCACGGCCTTACTGTGGACGATGTAAAAGACGCACCCACATTTGCGGATTTATGGGAAAGCGCCATAAAGCCGTTTATCAGCGACCTTCCCCTTGCGGCCCACCACGCCCCATTCGACATGGGCGTACTGTGGGCGGTTCTTGAATGTTATGAGCTGGAGATTCCCTCATTGCCGTACTTCTGCACTTGCAGCCTGGCCCGGCATACCTGGCCTGAGCTTGAATCTCATGCTCTCGCAGCATTGGCTGAACACTTCGGCATCGTCTACAATGCCCATAACGCCCTCGCTGATGCGGAGACTTGCGGGAAACTTGTGCAAATGGCGGGTGAAAAATTCGGCTGTACGAGTATTGAGCGATTGCTTAACGCCGCAGGAGTGGGGATGAGTGTGCTTCAGTAATTTCAGCTCCGATACCTGGTGGCCATAGCGCGTATCGTCGCAAGGATCGTTTGTAAGTCAATATCATCAAAAAACGGAACGGTTTCGTTGATTTCATTAATAGCTGGATTTGACGGCTTTTTTTGCGGATCGGTTCCGGTCAGGAGGTATTCCACCGACACCCTTAAGGCTTCTGCAATGCAGATAGCCTCGTCCGCTCTGGGAATGATATTTCTGCTTTTCCACGAAGAAAAAGTTCCTTTTGGGATTTGCGTCTTCCGGTACAGCCATTCAAAGCTGGTTTGCTGCCTTTCAACCTCTTTTTTGACCATTTTCCAGAAGAATTCGGCATTCATTCTGTCATAATATGACATACCAGTCCGCAATTGAATGATTTTCCAGTTGACAGATGTATGCAGATGAATTAAAATATAGGTGATATTATGATTTTGCATACAAATTTTGGGAAAATTCATGTTGATCAGGCGCTGTATGCTAGATCGGCTGGGTAAAATCAGGAAAAAGTCGGTTTTTAGGTTTGTTTTACCGGATTTTGAGATAAATGTCCGTTGGACATAATTATTTTAAAAGTCATGTGGACTATAAGCACAAAAGGAGCAAGAGAAATGAGTACAATGATAAAACTGGGAAATGAGCTCTTAAGAATCAATCCCAAAGATTCTCAAAAACTGGAATATTCCACTAATAATGGCAGCAGTTGGTATAAGAGAAGCTGATTCATGTTTGTACGTATTAAAAAACTTCTCAGAAATTATTGAGAGGTACGCTTAAATAAACTTATAACCCCGGCTTAGTCGGGGTTATAGGAGGAGATACAAATGCTGGTTTCAAAATCAAATAAGGGAAAATCCATTAAAAGAATATTGCTTAAAATATTTCTGTCGGTTTCTCTTGTTGTCTTCCTTGCTTCATGCGGGAAAAATTATCCTAATGATACGGGATACAAAGCCAAATTACATAAAAATACATTGGAAATTACCGGGTATACTGGTACAGAGACCAATTTATCTATTCCCCATGAAATAGGCGGCATTCCAGTAACGTATATTAGCAGTGAAATATTCATGAATAAGGCAGAAAGCGTTATCATACCGGAAAGCGTTACTAAAATCGGGAAAAGATTTAATATTCCATTTGTCGCCGGTATTAAGAACAAATTAATCAAAATAACAATTGGTCAAAATGTGGATATTGTCAAAATTGGCGGTAAGGGTACAGATGGACGTTTTGATCGATTCAGGCTCGATTACGAAAAAAACAATAAAAAGGCAGGGACGTATTCTTATAAGAATGAAAGCTTAGTTGATTCGTTAACTGGGGGATCATGGGTTTTTGAGGAATGAAATATTTATAAGAAAGGTTTTGTATGATAAATAATAAGTCAAAAAGCAACCACATTTTGATAATTCTGACTTTGGTGTTGCTTATTCTGTTTTGTATTGCTGCTGTAATAACAAGAGCAATTGATTTTTTTGACATGCCTGCCAGTTTTTTAGGCGCAGCATTGGGAGCTGTCATCACAGCGATTGTTACACTACTATTGCTAGAGCGTCAGGCAAAAACTGCCGAAGAGACAGAACGCAATGTAAAGATATTTGAGTTGAAGAAAGAAGCCTTTACCAGCTATATAAACAAAGTTTGGAAAACTTGGTCAGATCAGCGAATTGAATACTGTGAATTTGAAGAGCTTTGTTCCTCTTTTTATAAAGACATAGCTATGTTCTTGAAAAAGCCTGATAAGCAAAAAAATTCCATTAAGCCTGTAGAAGATAAAAGTAAAGATTTCGTTGATTGTCTTATTAAAATAGGCGAATGCCTTGGAGAAACAAGCGAAAAAAATCATGGTATCATCGAGGAAAATGTTTTCAAGATTATCAATATACTGGTGGAAGATCTTGGAATGGCTGGTTCTGTGAGCCAGGAACAGTATGATCATCTTGCGAAAACACTTCTCCCCGGATTCTTCAAAGCGGCAGTCGAAAAAGAAATTTTTAATGTTATGCAGGGGATGAGCAAAGGTTTCTTGCCAGGAAAGTTTGAGCCTTTTTATTATGACAATGAGGAATACCTTTCCTTTTATTGTGATACCGAAAAAATTGCAGGCGCTAATTTTGCAAAAGTAATTATCGGTCCATTTAAAGATTCCGGACAGGGTAATGATGGCCAAACAAAATGGCCTGATAGGGATGTAGGAGTTTATTTTTGTACAGATATAAATTGGAATAGTTGGCGTCCTAACGAGAATATGCCTATCTTAGGAATTTACAAGGCAGGAAAGGCTAAGGAGTGGTACCGCATAATTAGGACAAAGGAAATCATAAAAGATAGTAACATTTCTTGTCCAATAAAACGCACGGATGATAAAGAGGTGGATGATAAGGGCGTGTACCATATTAATTTTGGTGATATTAACAGTCTTGCTAAATATCGAGTGAATTACCCGGAGGTTGCCAAAGTACTTGCAAAACGGGTGAGAATATTTTTTGACGAGGAAAGAATTGACTTGAAAGATTTGGAAGGAAATCCAACAGGAGAGGCTGTGTCCATCATTGAGTTTATGCGTCTTTATAAGCTTATTGAATAGTCGATAGCAGTTAGGTAGCGAAGCCTGGATGTGAAGGATGATTAATCTATGGAAACTTATGGTTATGAAAACGATTTGGATGCAATCTTTGATAAAACTGAATATATAAAATTTTATCCTTTCATAGGGAAAAAGTATAACGAAATTTATCCAAAAATATTGGTACTTGGCGAATCACATTATATTGGCCTTGATCCAAACAATCCAGTTTCTATAACTGACAAACAACTGGAAGAATGGGATAATGATAAATACTCATCTCGCTATGTTTTTTCAGATGACTATTTCCCTGAAATAAGAGAAGATGGGACACATCCATATCATCATATCAGGTGCTACAGGAATACAGCGACTATGATTACCGGCAAAGATTATCATTTTTCTGATTATGTTTGGGATTATTTATCTTTTTACAATTTTTTTCAAAAAAATGTTGGCGTAGGGGCAAAGGGAAAAGAATTCATAAATGAAAAGTTAATTGAAGACTCACAAAAAGCGTATTTTAAAGTCATCAATATACTAAAGCCGGAACTAATCATCGCATGGGGACGTAGTAGTCTATATTATGCATGGGTTCCCCAAGATGACTGTGAAATAATAAACGAAGAATGTTTTCTTTATAAATATAAAAAATATCCTGGCACTATTATTTGGCATATTTCGCATCCTTCACAAGGATTTCCGTATGGTGAGTATCACAAAGAATTCAAAAGAATAACTAAGGAAACAAATATTGATATTTCAAAATTAATGGAAAGCAAGTAACTATAGAAATAAAAAGTAAGTGAGTTATTCCGATGATGAAATTGAAGTTTGACAAGATATAAAATTTAGCTTATCATAAAAACATGGATAAAAATGTTCCTATGCTGGAAAGGAGGCAACACCCACGATGGCTGTAGCGCAAAAAGGTGATGTGATTTATGTCAATCGCGGATTGTACCAACACTACGGAATCTACAACAACGACAAAAGCGTGATACATTTTTCACCAGACCAGGGAAAGGAGATAAGCCCGGAAAACGCGTATATACGCGAAACTTCCCTTTTGGAATTTCTAAGTGGCGGTAATCTGGAAATAGACCATTCGGTAAAGCCGGTTTTCCCAGCAGAAGAGATAGTCCATCGGGCCCTTCGCCTGGTTGGTACGAATTTAAAGAAATATAAACTGCTTTCTTTTAATTGCGAACATTTCGCTTTCTGGTGCTCCACTGGTAAATTGAAATCAAAACAGGTAAGAAAGGGGGCGACAATTGCGGGAGGCGTTACGCTTGCGGCGACAGCGGCAGTCTTATTAAAAATACTGCTGGATAAAGATAAACCTGCGCGTGGAGAACAAAGAGAAGTATAGAATGGGAAATTTTACGAAAAAACAGGCTGAAGAAGAATTTTCCAAATATACAAGAAATGTTACAGAGGATGACGTTTCCGGTGTTTTAGAAAAGGAAGAGGCTATTTTAAATAAAGCCCACGGACCACTGGGAAAATTTTTCAAAAACATCAAGCTCCTCTTTTTTGTCGTCAAGGATTACGCGAACGGGAAATATAAGGAAATACCGTGGGCAACAATAGTGGCTATAATTGGCTCGTTGATATATATTTTTAGCCCGATAGATTTAATTCCGGATTTTATACCCATACTGGGATTAACCGATGATGCCCTGGTACTTAGCCTGTGTTTGGCCGCTATTGAGACCGACTTAAAAAAATATGAAATATGGAAAAGTCAATATATCGAATATGAAATAATTGAAGAAAAAAATGAAAATAGCAATAGAAAGCAATGAATTGATATTATGGACAAATTAACAAAGAATACGTGCAATGGAAGTATTGGAACACGAGGATATATAAAATAGAGAGTTATGAATTTATATAGTGACGAAAGACCACAAGTTTGACCTTTTTGAATACTTGACAAAAAAAACTAAAAGGGTAAATTTATATACATGAATGAACTAAAAGACTTACTTTTATCAAATGGGGCCGATCTCGTTGGATTTGCTAATATGGGCGGTATAAATAAAAATAGTGAGATGCCTTATGGTGTTTGTGTTGCAATAAGATTATCTCCCGAATTAATTATGTCTATACATGATGGTCCAAATATGTTTTATTTTGATGAATACCATAGAATAAACGATTTATTGGACAAAATTATAACAATAGGGACAGAATATTTAATTAGAAATGGATTTAAGGCATTAGCTCAAACAAGAGCGGCGGTAAAACAGAATGAAAACTTTGAAACCGAGTTACCGCATAAAACAGTTGGGACAAGGGCCGGTTTAGGCTGGATAGGGAAATGCGGTTTACTTGTGACAAAAGAATACGGTTCCGGAATTAGAATTTCATCCTTTTTGACAAATGCTGAATTAAATTGTAATGATCCCATAAATGAATCATTCTGCGGTGACTGTATGGAATGTGTAAAATATTGTCCTGGCGGCGCAATTTCAGGAAAAATATGGAATGTAAAAATGGAACGTTCCGAATTACTGGATGCAAAAAAATGTGCGAAAACCGCACAGGCAACATCAATGGAAAAGATAGAAAAAGAAATTAGACTATGCGGAAAATGTTTTGAAATATGTCCATATACAATAAAATATATGAATAGGACTTTAGCATAAATTTATGAAATTCCTGGTCAATATATACTGACATAAGTGAAAACTATGGAATCTGCACCTTTTATTAACTTTTTTTTCAGTTTTATTACTTCAATAGGGTATTACCGTCTCTTTTTCACTATTAACCGTCCTGTTGCACGATGGCGTTTTTTTGTCATGCTTACGGTAGTCGTTTTTAGCTGTCCGATTTGTACGGCATTGCAGTTCCATTTGGCTAACATAGTAGGGGGTTTTTGGGAACCCAATGCTGTTGTTATTATGGTTCTCTGCTTAGGTAATATGCTTTCACTTATTCTTTGCGTTTTATCAGGGCCTAACCGCCTGCGGGCGTTTGTCGCCGCTTCATTTGTCCTTAGTATTCTTCATGCAGCTGACATCCCGGTTTTTTATTTTACTGCGGCAATAACTTATTCGATTTTTAGCCCGTTTGATTCTCTTGACGCAATACCGCAAATCCCACAGCGTTATTACTTAATATCTTTTCTTTATAATTTAATTATACTGTGTAGTTGTTTTCTGGCCGTCCGTTGGCTTCGTAAAACTCAGAAAAGACCGCCGCTTAAAACAAGCGTTTATTTTTGTTTGTTTTTTATTTCCTTCGCAATAATAATTGCAGTCTTTGTAATTACAACCTGGTTGTGGAATATACAGGCGTTAATGCCCCTGTCATTTTTAGCTTTAGCCCTTCTTGGGACACTGCTACTGCTTATTCCGCATTTCGCTTTGTATTATTATTCACGGCTTATCGCTCATAGAGAATCTATGCTCACTATACCGGATACGGCCCGTGCCGGATACGCTCAATTTATCGGAAAGTTAAGCAGACGGGAATTGCAAGTTATCGAAGCGGTTTTAGCCGGTTGTGTCAGTCAAAAGGAACTTGCCGTATCGCTCAATATTTCTGTGAATACTGTTAAGAAACACCTGCAACATATTTATCAGACTACCGGAGCTGCAAATATGACCGCCCTTACGGTTCTTTTTAACGGGTACTCTCCAAATAACCCCTAAATTACCCCAATATCACCCCAAAGGGTAATATAAATAATTGTACATCATGGAATAAAATATGTTAAAAGCTAAAGGTGAGATAAAATGGTTAAGATAAAAACAGATTTGTTAAGCGGTAATATAGTAAAATCACTGCTTGTTTTCGCAATTCCTATGCTGTTGTCCCGTATATTTCAACAGTTATATAATACTGCGGATGTCGTAATTGTTGGGTATTATCTTGGCGAAGCTTCACTTGCCGCTATTGGCGCGTGTACTGTAATATTTGAGCTGCTTATAGGTTTCGCTATGGGCGTTGGCGGAGGCTTCGGCATTGTTGTAGCCAGAAGCTATGGCGCAGGCGATCATGATTTGCTTAAGCGCACAGTTGCCGGAGCGGTTGTAATTGGCATTTTACTGACGCTTTTCATCTCGGTTACAGCAAGCCTGTTTATGATGCCTATATTAAAACTAATCAACATTCCGGAATACATAATAGATGAAGCATATTCATATATTACAATCTTAATAGTCTTTGCAGTTGTGCTTTTTTCTTATAATCTCTGCGCAGGGCTTCTTCGGGCTATAGGTAATAGCATAATGCCGCTTGTATTTTTGGTTATTTCATCTTTATTGAATATAGTACTGGATATTATTTTCATTACACAGCTTAATATGGGTGTCCACGGAGCGGCGGTAGCTACTGTTGTGTCGCAGGGCATTTCCGCATTGCTTTGCCTGATTTATATTTACAAAAAATGTTCTATTCTTATACCTCAAAGAAAGCATTTCCTTAATAATACTTCATTGTACAAAGAGCTTGTGGCACAGGGCCTTTCTATGGGCTTTATGATGTCGATTGTAACTTTAGGCTCTGTTGTGCTTCAACGCGCCATAAACGGATTAGGCTATCTTGTAATTGCGGGGCATATAGCGGCGCGTAAGCTTAACACCTTCTGTTTGATACCAATCTCTACAATAGCCGTTGCTCTCTCCACATTTGTTTCACAAAACAAGGGAGCGAACCAGCTTGATCGTATACGAAAAGCTGTACGTTATGGTAATTTTATTGCAGTAATATGGGGCGCTTTTATATCGGTTGTTCTCTTGTTTTTTTCCGGAGTTTTGATAAAATTACTTTTCGGTTCGAACGAGAGTATTGTCATTGAAAACGGTAGGCGGTATTTAATGATTAATTCGCCATTCTATATAATTCTTGGTATACTCCTGAATTTTCGACATGCGCTTCAGGGAATAGGAAAAAAGATTGTTCCGATTATCTCAAGCGTTATGGAACTTGCCGGTAAAATTATTTTTGCCTTCTTTCTGGTACCGGTTTTTGGTTACTTCGCCGTAATTATCTGTGAACCAGCTATATGGTGTGTTATGTTTATACAACTTATATACTCGTTTTATACAAACCCTTACATTAGAGGGAAATCCGATGTATGAGTTATGATTATGGAAAATTTATGATATTTAAAAATGCAGTTTGGCAGGATAAAAGTCGAACAAGTCTATTGACTATATAGTATTTATGTATAAAATACAATTAAGAGGTAATAATGATTGAAAAATATTACTAGAGAGTTTGTAGATGTTATTATAAATCCAATTGCAACTTATAAACCAAAACCAATAACTTTCAACATGATTCATAGAAGCGATAGGATAGCTATTGTTTCACAGGAGTTGATATATGAATATTTTTGAATCAATAATGTTGACTTGTTTTGGTTTTGCATGGCCGATTTCCATATATAAATCAATTGTTTCCAAAAAAACGGCTGGCAAAAGCCTATTGTTCTTAATAGTGTTGCAAATAGGCTATGTGGCCGGTATTTTGTTTAAACTAACTGAATACTGGGATAATTTAAAAATAAACCCGGACGAGACTATCAGTATAAATTTATACTTGTATATTCTTAATTTTGTGATGATAACAATAGATGAATTATTATACCTGAGAAACCGTAAGATAGAGGCAATCAAGTAGTAAGAAATTATGGATTTAGCTCCCGAAGCTAAAAGGAATGGTATATTCAATGAAAAAAGAGCCTGTTTTCAATAACTTTCAAAATGATTCATTACGGACACTGATTACCTGCCGAGCCATCCTCCGTCCACAGCCAGGGTATAGCCGTTAATGTACGAAGCAGCCGGGGAGGCAAGGAAGACTGCCACGCCTGCCACATCGTCAGGAGTCCCCCAGCGTCCGGCGGGAATGCGATCCAGTATGGCGGCGCTGCGTTCAGCGTCCTGCCGAAGCGCTGAAGTATTGTCGGTAGCCATGTAACCGGGAGCGATTGCGTTGGTGTTGATGTTATGTTTGGCCCATTCGTTTGCCATGAGCATGGTGATCCCCTTTACCCCACTCTTGGAGGCGGTGTAAGACGGAACCCGGATACCTCCCTGATAAGAGAGCATGGAGGCGATGTTTATGATCTTGCCGCCTGTATTCTGTTTGATGAACTGCCGGGCTGCGGCCTGGCACATAAAGAACACTGTCTTTAGATTGATGTTGATCACATCGTCCCATTCGGCTTCTGTAAAGTCCACCGCATCGTTCCGTTTGATGATCCCGGCGTTGTTGACCACAATGTCCACATGACCGAATACTTTTACAGCTTCGGCGAAAATTTTTTCCACCGGTTCAATCGTAAGCAGATTGGCGGATAAGTACGAGAACTTAACTCCGGCTTTTTCAACCTTTTCTTTGGTTTCCGCAGCATCCGGGAAATAGTCAACCCCGAAAATGTTTGCGCCTGCCTGGGCAAGGCCAATCGACATACCCTGTCCCAACCCCCGGCTGCATCCGGTTACAATGGCGGTTTTTCCGTCGAGCCTGAACAAATCAAGAATACTCATACTTTTCTCCTTAAAATTTTACCGTAATTCTGTGGTAACCAGGGTGTCCATGTCGTCAAACGTCTGGTTTTCCCCTGCCATGGCCCAAATAAACGTATAGGCGGATGTTCCAACGCCGGAATGAATTGACCAGGAGGGAGAAATCACCGCCTGTTCATTGTTCATTACGATATGACGGGTCTCATCAGGCTGACCGTGAAGGTGGAACACCGCTGCGTTAGGCTTCATGTCAAAGTAAAGGTACACTTCCATGCGGCGCTCGTGGGTGTGGCAAGGCATAGTGTTCCACACGGAGCCTTCTTCCAGCACGGTCATGCCCATCACAAGCTGGCAGCTTTGACAGACCGCCGGATGCACATACTGATAGATGGTGCGTACGTTCACAGTGGCCGCTTCGCCAAGCTTTCGCGGATTGGCTTTTTCAATTGGAATATGAACCGTGGGGAAGGTAACATGGGCCGGTGTACTGGCAAGGTAGAACTTGGGCGGATTTTTTTTATCGGCGGAGGAAAAAATTACATCCTTTGTTCCTTTGCCGATGTAAAGGCCGTCCCCTTTCTTCATTTTGAATTCGGTCTTGTCGGCGGAAATTACGCCCTCGCCTGAAATGCAGATGATCCCAATTTCCCGCCTGTCAAGAAAGACATCGCTTCCAAAG
>Ga0268262_10001227_pt1 | contig 32226 bp, 32 predicted proteins | sample TergutNc150P3_FD_190354 | JGI IMG/M metagenome (GOLD analysis project Ga0268262, IMG submission 190354) | Nasutitermes corniger P3 segment gut microbial community from laboratory colony in Florida, USA - Nc150 P3 (SPAdes) (version 2) | ecosystem: Host-associated > Arthropoda: Insects >... | reverse complement strand
ATTGACCGTATCGTGATGCTGCTTGCGGACGAAGAAAATATCCGCGAAGTGACCGCGTTTCCAATGAACAGCAACGCGCAGGATTTGTTAATGGACGCACCTTGCGAAGTTACGGAACAGCAGTTGAGGGACGTGCATATTAAGTTAAGACAAAAGCATTAACATAATACTGTTTTTATTATCCTTTACTAAAATTTCATAATAAACTACTATTTATCTAACTATGCAAAAAATGTATAAATACCCTTGGTTGATTATCGCCGTCATCGCCGTTATCACGGTGTTCTTCGGGTTTCAACTGCCTAAAGCCGAGCTTGACAACAACAATCTGCGCTTTGTGCCGAGCGACGATCCCGCGCTTAAAACATCTCAATGGATAGACAAAATGTTCGGCAGTTCTTTCTTCATATTGATAGGGCTTGAGCGGCAGTACGGCACTGTCTTTGAACCTGAGTTCTTAAACCTGATACGCGATTACAACAACGCGATACAGGATATTCCTATCGTAAAAAGCGTAACTTCTCTTATCAACGCCGATTATATCACCTCAGACGGCGATGCCATTATAGCGGAAAAACTTGTAAACAATGATTTTTCGGGAACGCCGCAGGAAATCGAGGAATTAAAACGCCGCCTGCTATCCTGGGACATGTACGAAAGAGCTTTGTACTCCGACGATTTTACGGCAACCCAGATTTTAATACCCCTTACAATCACTTCCGAGGAGGCAAGCTCAAAGATAACAACCGAACACATTTTACAGATAAGAGATCTCGCTCATAAAATATTCGACAACAGCGCCACGGTATATGTAACGGGAATGCCCGTAATCGTAACAACCGTAAACGAGGCGATGAACACAGACCTTAAACTTTTAATACCCGTGGTTACAATTGTCGTGCTTTTGATTTTATTTTTCTCCTTCCGAGGATTTACTCCTGTTGTCCTGCCCCTGCTTACGGTTGTTATCTCGGTAATTTGGTCGGTAGGCGCAATGCCTATTTTCGGAATAAAACTTTCCGTAATATCCACCGTGCTGCCCGTAATACTTGTGGCGGTCGGAAGCGCTTACGGCATACATGTCGTTACCCACTATCTGCACGACCGGGGCGCAAAAGAAATGAACCGCGAAGAACACAATGAGTTAGTTCTCTCTACAATATTGAAGATTCGAAAGCCCGTGTTCCTTGCCGCTCTTACCACCTTCGCGGGATTTTTGTCTTTCTGTTTCACATCCGTCGCCCCATGCAAGGAGTTCGGCTACTTCGCGAGCTTCGGCGTCGCCGCCGCCTTCATCATCGCGATTACCTTTATTCCCGCCCTGTTGATTATCCGAGGGCCGAAAAAAATCAACACAAGAAAAAGCGGCAGTGACGAAACTTCAAGCTTCAGCGCTTTTGTCGCGGACAACCTTGTGATCCTCGCCAAGCGAAAAAAAACCATCGTCTTTTTAGCCGTTTTGGTTGTCGCATTTTCGGTATACGGTCTTTCAAAATTGATCATCGACAATATTATGGTTGAATACTTCAGACCGGATACCGATATTTACCGCTCCGATGAATTTATCAGGCGGCAGTTCGGCGGTTCCAAAGTGGTAAGCGTAGTCGCAAAAACGGACAGTTACGAAAACACGTTAAGGCCGGACACCCTCGCCGCAATGGACGGGCTTTCAGCTTACTTGCAGAAAAAAGTTCCCGGAGTAGGCAAGGTAATGGGCTTTACCGATTTAATCAAACGGATCAACCAGGTCTTTAACGCCGAGGAAAGCCCCGACGGTCTGCGCGCGGCAAGCTCAAGCGCATCAAGCGCCTTCGGCGATTTTGGTTTCGGCGGATTCGGCTTCGGGTTTAGCGATCCTCCCTCAACTGCGGTAAAGCAAAGCGATGCTCCCGCGAGCGGCAAGGACGGCAAAAAAATCTACACGCAAAGCGAGATGCTAGAACTGTTCGAGCGCGCGGGAAGCCGTTTCCGCGGCATGAACGCAAACGAACTTGTCTGGGAATTAAAACGTCAGGTAAATTACGAAGGCGCGAGCTATTACGAGATTCCCGTAAACCCGAAACGCTACGGCAAAGAAACGCCGGAAGAATTACAGCGGTTAATAGCAAATTACCTTGTTCTCTTATCGGGGAATATCAGCGATTACGCGAACGATCCTCTTGAGCCGGACGCAATCAAGGCGACTGTACAGCTTCGCACGATGGGCGTGGACGACAGCCGCGCGATCTTCCGTGAAATAGAAGATTATGTCGCGGCAAACTTTCCGCCCGATGTTGAAGTTACGATAGGCGGCACTACAAAGGTGGAAATCTCCATAAACAACCTTGTCGTGCAATCGCAGGTAATATCGATGGTGTTTTCGTTAGTCTGCGTCTTCATCATTATCGCCCTTTCCAACAAATCGCTTATCGCGGGCTTTATCGGTATTACCCCGCTAACAATTACGATACTGCTCAACTTTGCGGTCATGGGTTTTTTAAAGATTAAGCTGAATCTTGGCACATCGATGGTCGCCGCAGTCTCCGTAGGCATCGGGATAGACTACACAATTCACTGCCTTGAAGCGTACAAACGAGAATTTAAGATAGCGGGCGAAACGGGCGATTTCCTGCGGCGCGTGTTTTTCAGTTCGGGAAAGGCAATTATAATCAACGCCCTTTCCGTCGGCGCGGGCTTTGCGGTGCTTCTGCTTTCGCGGTTTGTAATGCTTGCCGACCTGGGCCTGCTTATCGCCTTTACGATGATTTCAAGCGCCATTGTGAGCCTGACCCTCCTTCCCGCCATGCTCGCGATAATTAAGCCGAAATTTGTTACAGGTTAAGACGTTTCCTGTTATAATAAATAAGGAGATTTTATGAAAAAGAAAATTCTGTTTTTTACCCTGATAGCGGCGTTTACCGCCGTTACAGTATTTGCGCAGACTGCGGCGCCTAAGACGGCGGAAGAAATTGTCCGCTCCTCAAGGGACAGGATAAAATCAACGACGCTTTCAACAAGGTCTAAAATGACGATTACCGCGAAAAACGGGACATCTTCGGAAAGGGTCGTCGATCAATACTCGAAAGACGGGCCGAAAGGTTCCCGCGCCATGATCGTGTTCCAGTCGCCCGCAAGCGTCGCGGGAACGCGCTTTCTTACAATGGAAAACGCCGGAAGCGCGGACGACAGATGGATCTTTCTGCCAAGCCTCGGGAAAGTGCGCCGTGTCGCGGCGTCCGAAGGTTCGGGCAGTTTTATGGGAACGGATTTTTCCTATGACGATATATCTTCGGCAAGCCGGGGCGTTGCAAGCGACACTCATACCATTGTGCGCGAGGAAGAATACGGCGGAACAGCATGCTATGTAATTCAATCCATTCCAAAGGACAGCTCTTATCAGTATTCAAAAATGGTTCAATGGATAACAAAGGATAACCTTATCACCGTAAAAATCGAGCTTTACGACAAAAAAAGTGCTCTGGTAAAAACAGCCGAAATGTCAGGGATTAAAAACATACAGGGACGCCTTACCGTTACCGTTACAAAAATGACAACACACGCCGCTGGTACTTACACGACCATAACAAATGAAATTACCAAATACGACGATCCAATCCCTGAAAAAGTATTTACGGTTGAATTTTTGGAAACAGGAAGAAGTTAATGAAAAAGTTACCGATTGTATTTTTTATTTTTGCCTGCTGTTGTCTTGGGGCGCAGGATTTCGGGTTTGGTTCCGCCGATGATTCCGCCTCGTCCGCAGCCTCAAGCCCTGCGTCTTCATCTTCTGTGAAAGTAGGCGGAGACATCACAGTAGAATTGTCTCCTTATGCCCGCGACTTTAAGAAAAACAACGGAACACAGGAAATTTCCCCCTGGGACATGATTTCAGGCTCGTTAAATTTCTCTGCGGGAAATTCCAACATCGAAGCCTACGCGGCGTTTAACCTTAACGCCGACTCAATAAACGAACTGCGGGACAGAAACCAAAAATTAGACGACCCAACCTATACGCCGCTTATTATTGACGAAGCGTATTTAAAAGCCTATGTCGGCCCTGTAAACATTGAGGCGGGTCTGCGTAAGCTCTCTTGGGGAAAGGCAGACAGCCTCGGCCCGCTGGACATAACAAACCCGTTGGATTATTCCGACCTTAGAAACATCACCGACATAAGATCGATTAAGATCGCAAGACCCATGCTCCACGTCACATGGAACGCGGGATCGTTCTCAAAACTAGAAGGGGTATTTATCCCGAATTTCGCGGGACACCGTTTCGCCGAAGACGGACGATGGCAGCCTTCTCAGGTAAAAAACATGTCTTCAACAATCGGGTCAGGAATCTCCTCAATGGCTGCGATAAAATTCGCGCCATTACTGGTTTCCAATCCCGCTCTTATACCGTTATTTACAGGCGTACAAAACAATCTCCTTTCATCTGTTAATGAATTTTCTGTTAACTATCCGCCAACGGGAGCGCTTGAAAATTATCAGGCGGGTCTTCGTTACACTACAACAATAGGTTCCGCGGATATCGGCGGTCAGTATTTTTACGGACACCTGTTCCGTCCAAGCTTTACCTTATCAGGAGTTGACGCTTTCCTTGACGATCTGGCAGCCGGAGTTTTGGGGGCTTACCCTCCAATGGTTAATCCTGATTATCAAGCTAATATATCTTTGATATCGCCCGTAATAAAATACAACCGCTATCATCAGATTGGCGTTGATTACGCGCAGGTGCTTTTTGGTTTTAACGTGCGCGCGGAATTTGCCGTTCATATCACGGAAGATCTTTCAGGCGACGACGGCTCCGTTCAAAATCCGTTCATCGGCTGGTCAGCAGGTTTCGACAGGGATCTTATCTGGGGCATAAACCTCAATATCCAATGCAATGAAACCGTCCGCCTTTTTAACGATAAAATAGGTACCAATCCTATCCTTGACGCGGAAGCCGATACAAACGCCGTTTCAACAAGGCTGACCATGCGTTTATCCAAAAGTTTTTTCATGGATAAACTGGAAAGCAGCGCGACGGTTATCTATGATGTCGAAAATTCAGACTATTACATTATCCCGTCGCTTAAATGGACAGAAGGCAATATGAGCTGGAAATTAGCAGGCGGTATTTTCGCGGGAAAAGAAACCGGAGAACTGGGACAGTACTGGAGAAACAACTACGTAAAGTTCGGCGTGACTTATTCGTTCTAGATCACTCACCCATCACTCTAACTTGAACTTTCCGTGTTCTTGGGCCGTCATATTCGTTGAACCAGATTCCCTGCCAAGTGCCCAACAGCAGTCTGCCGTTTGTGACAATCACGGTGAGCGAAGGACCTACCAGGCTTGATTTGGTGTGCGCGGCGGAGTTGCCTTCGCTGTGCTGGAATTCTCTGCGGTCTGGGGAGATAATGTTTAACGAGAGATTTACGTCGTGCGGCACGTCGGGGTCGGCGTTTTCATTTATCGTTACCGCCGCGGTGGTGTGCGGCACGAAGACGACGCAGATTCCTTCGCGCACGCCGGAAGCGGCGACGGCTTTCTGCACTTCGCCCGTAATGTTGATCCAATCTGTCGTGCCGCCGGTGCGAACGCTGAATTCGGAAAGTTTTGTCATGACTTCGCCAACAACCTGTTCAGCCGTTTTACAAAGTCTGCGGGGTCGCTCAACTTAATCCCTTCCACAAGAAGCGCCTGATCGAGCAGAACTCCCGCTACGTCGGCGATTCGATCTTCCTCGTCAATGTTTTTAAGGCCCGCGACAATGGGATGATCGCCGTTTACTTCCAGAATCGGCTTAATATCGGTCATGGCGGTCTGCCCCATCGCTTTTAACATTTGCGCCATTTGAATTGACGGATCGTTTTCATCGGCGACAATGCAGGACGGCGAATCGTGCAGTCTGCGGGAAAGTTTTACGTCTTTCACCCTGTCGCCGAGCGCCTTCTTTATCTTTTCGATGACGGGTTTCGCCTCTTTTTCGGCGTCCTTGTCTTTTTTTTCACCTAACTCTTCGTCTGCGCCCGCGCGGTTTACCGCCTTAAGCTCCCATGTCTGGCTCTCCGTCTTGCCGTCAGCGCCGGGCGTTTCCTTGCGGTAACTGTGCAGGCTTGGAATTACAATGTCGTCAATGTCATCGTCCATTATAAGGACTTCAATCTCTTTCGCGCGGTATGCTTCCAACAGCGGAGAGGATCGCAAGGTTTTCTCATCGCCGCCTGTTATATAGTAGATATGCTTCTGGTCGCTTTTCATGCGGGAAACATAATCGGCAAAACTTGTCCATCCGGCTTTGCCGGATGAGCCGTCAACCTTACTGCTCTTAAAACGGACAAGCTCCTGTATCGCCTCGCGGTTGGTAAAATCCTGATAAAGCCCCTCTTTAAGCGGGCGGTTAAACTGGGAGACAAATGTTTCCCACTTCTGCTTTGCTTCGTCAGAACCTGAAACGGCGTTATCCGCCAACTGTTTAAATTCGGAAAGAAGTTTTTTTACGGAAGCGTTTTTTATGTTTAGCAAAACCTTGTTCTGTTGCAAAATTTCACGGCTTACGTTCAAAGGCAGATCTTCGGAATCAATTACGCCTTTCACAAAACGTAAATAGGTCGGCATAAGTTCTTTTTCATCGTCGGTAATAAAGACGCGCTTTACATAGAGTTTAACGCCCGGCTTGTAATCAACATTGTACAAATCAAACGGCGCTTTCTTGGGGATGTAGAACAATGTCGAGTACTCAAGCGTTCCCTCGGCTTTCGTGTGAATGTAGTGCAAAGGCTCGTCGCTGTCATGCCCAAGTTGTTTGTAAAATTCATTGTAATCTTCGGGCTTTAGGTCGTTCTTGGCGCGCCGCCAAAGCGCCGTTCCCGAATTAATCCTGTCGGTCTTTGTCTTACTGCCTTTTTCTTTTCCTGAGGAACCTTGGTTCCCGTCGTCATACTCTTTCTCATCGTAGGTAAGGAAAATAGGAAACGCAACATGGTTGGAGTAACGCTTGATAATATCTTCTATTGACCAGCGGTTGGCGTATTCTGTTCCTTCATCGGTTAAATGAAGAAGGACTGTCGTGCCCTGAGTGTCCCTCGACGCGCCCTCAATCTCAAAACCTTCTTTGCCGTCGCTTATCCATTTCCAGGCGGCGTCCTCATTTGCCTTTCGGCTGATCACTTCAATTTTATCCGCGACCATAAATGCGGAATAGAAGCCCACCCCGAACTGCCCGATTAAATTGGAATCTTTTTTCGCATCCTCGGCGAGTTTTTCAAGGAACACCCTTGTCCCCGAACGCGCGATGGTTCCGAGCGATTCGATCAAATCCGCCTCGTTCATGCCTATTCCGTTGTCGGAAATGGTTAAGGTTTTAGCGTCCTTGTCAAAGGAAATATCGATGCGAGGCTCGAAACTGACGGACTTGTACGCCTCGTCCGCCACGGTTAAATATTTAAGCTTGTCTAAAGCGTCCGACGCGTTGGAAACAAGCTCCCTTAAAAAAATCTCCCTGTTGGAATAAAGGGAGTGGATAATAAGGTGCAGAAGACGGCTGACTTCTGTCTGAAATTGGTGTTGTGCCATAACGGCCTCCTTATTAAAAATTTATTTTACAGGGTTAAAACTATGTTTGACCCTATTTTGACAATAACTTGTGCAGGTTTTCACCTAACTCGACAGCCTCTTGCGGAGTGGGAGCCGATGTCTGGATAAACACGCCCTTGCGTCCGAAGAAGTCGATTAATTTCTTTGTGTAGTCCGTTAAACCCGTCACGCCCGATACGCCGTCGTCAATGTGATCCCAGTAAAAATGGCGCAGGCAAAGGACGGTTTTTCCCGCTACGGCGTCCCGGACTTTTTCCCAGTTTTGCACCTGCGGAATGGTAAAGTCAAGACCTTTCAATCCCGGGATTTCCGTCATAGGCTCGGCGACATTTGAAACGTCGCCGCAGGAATGAACCACAATGCCGCCGAATTCCTTCGCTATCATGGAATTGTACTTAACGCCGAATTCCCTGTATAGGTTAGGAGAAAGAAGCGCCGCCGTATCGTCGCTTACGCGGATGCCCATCGCCTTGGGCACATACCAGAACTCGTGGCTTACCCCGTAAAGGTTCGTTATACGTTTAAACATTTCCTTTACATAGCCGATAGTAGCCTCCGTGATTTTTTCCAAAAGCACGTGAACCTCGTCGGGATAAACCAAAGTGGCCTCTATAAAAGAAGTGTATTCCCAGATAAGGGAAGCTGTAACAAGCGGAGACGGAACATTTATAACCCTTAACGGAAGTTTCGATTTCGCCTGCAACGCTTCGACATGTTTCCACGCCTGCTCAAAGTAAGGATTGTTGACGGGATCGGGAACTTTCAATTTATGAACATCATCGACATTTTCCTCGCGGATAAGGCAGGTAACCCACGGGTCAGCCTCGTCGTTAACCTTGCACTCGCAGCCGAAAGCGCCCGCAACAATATTTATTCCCTGATTGGGCTTTATATTGGAAAAACCGTAGTCGTACACCCCTTCCCTCTTTTTGGCGTGATCTTCCGACCATTGAATTTCCGCGTCGGGGTTATTGTAAAAACTTTTAGTCCCCATGTGCATGGGTCCCACTTCTATCGAAAAAGGCACTTCAGATAATTCTTCCATGCGCCAGTTGGCTTCTATCAATTTTTTCTTGTTTTCGATACTTAATATTTCACTCATATTTTTCTCCTGCCGTCAATTATAGCATAAATCTACCGCATACTGCCAAGACGAGCAGCTTTTATAAAAATATCTTTTAAGTACTCGCCTTCGCGATCCATAAGCCCCGCGCGGGAAATTATATCGCGTAAAAAGAGCTCCTGCGCTTCCCTGCCCGGTTTATAGTAGAAATCCAAATCCGCAAGCGCGTCCGTGATTGATTTTACAAGAGCGAAAACCTCAACCTGGTTCATGGGCTGCCAGTCTCCCTTGACGGGGTTTTGCGCCTCTAAAGCCAGAAACAACTCGTAGGCGTAAATCTGCACGGCGTGGGAAAGGTTTAAGGAAGGCTGTCCTTCCGAAACGGGTATATGGGAAGCGAAATTGCAAATGTCCAATTCGGAGGCTTCAAGCCCCGTCCTCTCGTTTCCAAAGACAATAGCCGCCTGCCCCGCGCGTTGGGCAAGCCACGATGAAAGCGCCCGAGGCGTCATGGAAACGCTCTTCCTGTGATGACCGCGCCGCCTTGTAGTGCCCACTACAATAGAACAATCTGCGACAGCTTCGCCTAAAGTGTCATAAAAGCGGGTTTTTTCCCAAATATCACTTGAATTTACCGCCAAAGAGGCTATTTTTTCCGCCTCTAGAGGCAAAGGAGAGGCCAAACGCAGTTCAGAAAGCCCCATATTTTTTAAAACGCGGCAAATCGCCCCTACATTGGCGGCTCCCGAGGCCCTGCAAAGGACAATTTTAACATCTTGCAAAAACATTCAAAATTATATCATATTTTAGAATAGGTATTTGACAAAAAATTAATAAAAATTGTAAAATTGTAGTATGAAAACTTCTACTGCGATCGGCGGGGGGAAAAATTTGAGGGTAGCCCATGAATAATGACGTTGTTCCCGGATTTGACGACGAAAAAGACGACAGTCTAAAAATAAAACTTACAAAAATTGAAGAAGCGCCAAGGTGCTTGATGTTATCTCTTACAGGATACATCGACACTTACAATTCAAACTTTTTTCAGAAACGAATTCAAAAAGCGATTGAAGCGGGTTTTGTCAGATTGATCTTTCAATGCGGCAGTTTAAATTATGTTTCATCAACAGGCATCGGATCGTTTACGACTTTTCTAAAAGCCGTAAAACCGCAGGGCGGCGATCTTGTTATGATGGATATTCAGCCAAAAGTATACGAGGTATTCCAGCTTTTAGGTTTCTCGCAATTTTTTAACATTAGAGACAGCCTTGAAGACTCTATCAGCTTTTTCCATTCCGCTCCAATAAAAGATAAACCGACAATTTTCCCAAAAGTTGTCGCCTGTCCTATTTGTTATAAAAAATTAAAAGCCGTAAAAGCAGGCCGCTTCCGCTGTTCTGAATGCAAGAGTATTCTCGCGATTGATGATACCGGACAAGTTTTACTTGGATAACATTTTCCGGAAACAGTAAGAGGTACATTCATGGCGGACAGCAAGATAGAACAGTACTTGGTTGATCTAATGCTTACATATCAAAAGATCAACGCAAACCTTTGGCTGTTGGACGATGAAGATCATTCATTGCATAGCGTGGCAATTATGCATGCGGATCCTTTTGTTATTTTCAGGGCGGAAATTATGGATGCTCCAAAGGATAATCTTTTGGAACTTTATACAAAACTGCTTGAACTTAACGCCACCGACGTAATTCACGGGGCCTATGCGCTGGAAAATAAAAAAATCGTGCTTATTAATACTTTACAATACGATACAATGGACTACGAACAATTCAGAACGACATTGGATTCATTCAGTTTTGCGTTATCACAGCATTACCCGATTCTGTCAAAATACAGAAAAAAAACGGCGACAAAAAAAGCCGCTAAGGAATAAAATGGGTATATTTTCAAAATTAAGAACACTTATCGACTCGAATATAAATGATTTAATCAGCCAGGCTGAAAAACCGGAAAAAATGTTAAATCAACTTATTATCGAAATGAATGAACAGCTTATCGAATCCAAAAAAGCGGTCGCAATGGCTATTGCGGACGAAAAAAAACTTGAACGTGAAAAAAATAACCTGTTTGCTCAGGCGCAGGACTGGGAACGCAAGGCAATGCTGGCTGTCAACAACGATAAAGACGACCTTGCCAAAGAAGCGCTTTTGCGAAAACAGGACTACGATAATAATGCTGCCGAATATCAAAGACAATGGGAATCCCAGAAAATTTCCGTAGAACAGTTAAAAGAGGGCCTTAGAGAACTGCAAAGCAAGATTGATGAGGCCCAACGCAAAAAAAACCTTCTTATCGCCCGCGCAAAAAGGGCCGAAGCTCAGCAAAAGATTCAAGACAGTATTTCCAACATATCGGGCAACAAAAGCGCTTTTGAGGCATTTGACCGCATGGCCGCCAAAGTTAATCAAATGGAAGCAATGGCGGACGCAACCAAAGAACTGGAAGACATCAGCAAAAACGCCGCCTTGGATAAGCGTTTCGCTGAACTGGAAAAAACCGACACTACCGCGGACGTTCTGCTTCTTGAACTGAAAGAAAAGATGAAAACTCTGCCTGAAAAATGATATTTCAGCCCAAATTGTGGAAAACTTGTGAGTTATACCTGTATAAGTCCGTTGTTGTATTATTTTTTATAACATTTTCGGCCTACTTTATTTCAATGCAAATAACAGATAATGTTAATTCCTTACTACATATAGAATTACGTATTTTAGTTATTAGAATTATCAACATAGTTTCTTGAAAATAACACATACTTTTATAGTGAGAAATTTGGAGTGTCTTTTTGACCTTGTGGATAAATAGTGGAAAAACAACGATTGGCAGGGAACGCCAATAAACGCTCTGTTGCTATTTTTTGCAATCTTTGCTATATTTTGGCATACCTAACCATTTTTTACATTTTCATTAAGGAGTAAAGAAACAATGAGCATTGACACCGGCAGAATGCGGAACATAGGGATCAGCGCGCACATCGATTCGGGAAAAACAACCCTGTCCGAGCGTATTCTGTTCTACAGCAAGAAAATTCACGCCATTCACGAAGTCCGAGGAAAGGACGGAGTTGGGGCGACAATGGATCACATGGAGCTTGAAAGAGAGCGCGGCATTACGATTCAATCCGCCGCGACGCAGGTTACTTGGAAAGACCATACAATTAACATAATCGACACACCCGGACACGTTGATTTTACAATCGAGGTTGAGCGCTCCCTGCGCGTGCTCGACGGCGCGGTTCTCGTTCTCTGCGCGGTAGGCGGGGTGCAGTCACAGTCCATCACGGTAGACCGCCAGCTAAAGCGTTACAATGTCCCGCGCATAGCGTTTGTAAACAAATGCGACCGCACAGGCGCCAACCCCTTCAAGGTGCGTATGCAGTTACGCGAAAAGCTTGGGCTTAACGCGGTGATGATTCAAATCCCCATCGGCTTGGAAGACAAGCTTGAGGGCGTTGTCGATCTTGTTACGATGAAAGCCGTATATTTTGACGGAGATCAGGGCGAAACAATCCGCATCGCGGAAATTCCCTCTCACTTAAAAGCGGAAGCGGACAAGTACCGCGAAGAATTGATAGACGCGGTTTCTCATTATTCCGACGAGCTTATGGAAAAATTTTTTGCCGAAGAGGAAATTCCAGAGGATATGATCCGCGCGGCTATCCGCAAAGGAACGCTTGCCGAACAGTTTGTTCCCGTTATGCTAGGCTCCGCTTACAAGTTCAAAGGTATCCAGGCATTAATGGACGGGATAATGTACTATCTTCCCAATCCCACGGAAGTAAAAAATTACGCGCTGGATCTTGATAATAATGAAAATAAAGTTGAACTTGACTCGGACGAAAAAAACCCCACAGTCGCCCTCGGCTTTAAGCTTGAAGACGGACAATACGGACAGCTAACTTACGTGCGTATTTATCAGGGCAAGATAAAAAAAGGCGACGAGCTTGTTAACACTCGCGCGAGAAAAAAATTCAAAGTAGGCCGCCTTGTGCGCATGCACGCCGACAGCATGGAAGACATCAACGAAGGAGATCCCGGCGACATTGTAGCGCTGTTCGGAATCGAGTGCGCTTCGGGCGACACTTTCTGCGGCGGAACCCTTAACTACGCTATGACCTCAATGTTCGTGCCGAACCCCGTAATCTCGCTCGCGGTAACGCCGAAAGACAAAAAAAGCGCGGATCAGATGGCGAAAGCGCTTAACCGTTTTACAAAAGAAGACCCGACATTCCAAACATACGTTGATCCCGAATCAAACCAGACAATCATCAAAGGAATGGGCGAGCTTCACCTTGAAGTTTATATAGAAAGAATGCGCCGCGAATACAAGTGCGAAGTTGATACCGGAATGCCGCAGGTCGCGTACCGCGAAACAATTACGCAGAAAGCCGAATTTAATTACACGCATAAAAAGCAAACGGGCGGCGCAGGTCAGTTCGGGCGCGTAGCCGGTTTTATGGAACCTTACGCGGAAGGCGACTACGAATTTGTAGATATGATCAAGGGCGGAACGATCCCCACCGAATATGTGCCAAGCTGCGATAAGGGATTTAAAGAGGCGATTAAAAAAGGCAGCCTTATAGGCTTCCCGATTGTGAACATCCGCTGCGTAATCAACGACGGACAGAGCCACCCGGTAGACTCGTCGGACATAGCCTTCCAACAGGCGGCAATCGGCGCTTTCCGCGAAGCGTACAACAAGGCAAAGCCCGTCATTTTGGAACCGATCATGAAAGTGTCGGTGGAAGGACCCACTGAATTCCAAGGAAACATTTTCGGCTCTATTAACCAAAGGCGCGGTATAATTCAATCGTCCGTTGAAGACGGGCTTTTCTCGCGCGTTGAGGCCGAAGTCCCGTTAAGCGAAATGTTCGGTTATTCCACAACATTGCGCTCTCTTACGCAGGGCAAGGCTGAGTTTACGATGGAATTTGAGAAATACTCAAAAGTCCCGCAGAGCGTATCGGACGCGCTTATTAAAGACGCGGAAAGCAAAAAAAGGAAGGAGAAATAAATGATATTAAGCGAACTTATACAGAGGAGTCCCATCAGAATATTTGAGCAATCCATTCACGGCGGACTTAAACCCGGAGAAATCGGGGTTATCGCTTCACCTAACGGGGTAGGAAAAACCTCGGTTCTGGTACAGCTTGCTCTGGACAAATTGCTTCAGGGGAAGAAGGTAATACATGTTTCTTTTTCACAGCACACCCAATATGTCCCGATATGGTACGAAGATATATTCACGGAATTTATCAGCAAAAAAAATCTTGAAAACGCCGCCGACATAAAAAACGATCTTGTTAAAAACCGCGTTCTTATGACCTTTAACCAAGACGGAATATCCAACGATCAGATAATAAAAAGCCTTAGGGCAATGATTATAGAAGGCGGTTTTAAGGCCGACTCAATCATTATCGACGGCTTTGATTTTACGCGCGAAGACAAGAAAAGCATTTCCGGCTTTAAGGTTTTCGCCACCGAGCTTGGCATCAGCGTCTGGTACAGTTGTTCGGTAAAAGACGAAAACAACCAATACGACAAAGAAAACATCCCGTTTATTCTTGACAGCGTTACAGATAACATTGACGTTGTGATAGTTCTTCAGCCAAAAACGGATCATGTCGAGCTTTCGATTTCAAAAGACAGGGACTCTGTTATTTCCAAATCGAAATCAATGAAATTGGATCCGAGGACTTTGCTGATTCTGGAAGCGTAGGGCGGCGTTAAATAGTTTCTTTTAATTTTTCGCCGATTGCCTCGTCTATAAAAGTATTAATGCTTTTACCATAGAGTTTTGCGTATTTTGCAAGCTGGTAATGCCGTTCTTTACTTGTCCGGTATGTAATATTTCCCTTAAAATCATTAATTTTAAGCGGTTCGGGAATATCCATATTATGCGCAAGGCTGGTAGTAATGTAAGCTGCAAGCGCTTCTTTTAAATTTGACAATACTTCCTCACGGGTTTGTCCGCAAGTCATATTTCGCTCAAGTTCAATGATACTGCCCAAAAAACACCCATCAACATCAGACCACTCAATAATGTATGAGTAAGGAAGATTCAAATAATAATCCAGATTTTTTTTATTCATTAGGAGTTATGTCCTTACTATTAATAAAAATTCTTTGAACAAGCTTATCGTGCTTACTCATATTTTAATGATAGCATATTTGCTATCATTTGTCAATGTAGATTTATTCATATTTATTTCTTCGCCAAATTCACAATTTCAGTAAAAGAGTCATCATAGGTTCTTTTTATTTTCATAAGCCTTTTTAAAGCTTCATCGAGGTTGATTGGTTTTTTATTGGGGATTTCCATTGGTAATAATAGTTGAAAAGTATCAATTTTAAGAGCATCGGCAAGGTTTTCAAGCGTCATATCGCTAACCCATGTGCGGTGGCACTCGATACTATTCACGGTTTGCCACGATATATTTGCCATTTCCGCCAGTTTTTCCTGAGAAAGACCCAGTTTTTTTCGATGTTCTTTAAGGTTTTTAGCTAAAATACGGCGTAATTCCGTTATTTTCTCCTTCATTATTGAATTATCATATATTTGTCCGATAATTTATTGACACGTAGTAACATTAATAGTAATATATTAATATTGTTAGTATAATAAGAAAATAATTTTTACTTATAAAGGTTTTATGCCGCAAAAAGGGGGTTTTTTATGAAAAAGGCGGAAAATATACGGTTTTTGTTGGGAATTTTAGTATTTATTTTTGCGGCTCTTTTAGCGCTTGCTACATGCAGCAGTCCCGAAGACTTAAACGATAAAGAAAACGTTAGTAATTCTACCGGAGAGGAAGATACTCTCATTACCGCAAATTCTATTGCTGTAACAGGCGTATCTTTGAAAACATCTACCAGTATTGTAGTAGGCGGAACAGAAACACTTATTGCGGCAATAACTCCTTCCGACGCGACAAACAAAAATGTAACATGGAACAGCAGTAATCCCACAATAGCCAAGGTATCAACAGATGGCGTAGTTACCGGAATCAGCGCCGGAACAGCGCTTATCGTTGTCGCCACTAAAGACGGCGGACATCAAGCCATGTGTAACGTAACAGTCAGTAATTTCGCTGTTAATGTAACAGGCATATCTTTGAAAGAATCAACCAATATTATTGTTGGCGGCATTGAAGCATTAACCGCGGTAATAACACCTGCAGACGCGACAAACCAGAATGTAACATGGAACAGCAGTAATTCCGCTGTAGCCGCTGTATCAGAAGGCGGCGTAGTCTCGGCTATTAGCGTAGGTACTGCAACTATTACCGTTACAACCGATGACGGCGGTCATCAAGCATCATGTATTGTTACTGTCAGCCCTATTGTAGTAACAGGCGTATCCTTAAAAGAAGATACATACATTGTCGTGCGCAGCACAGAAACACTATATGCCAATATTGAACCTGATAACGCAACAAATAAAAATGTAACATGGAGAAGCAGTAATCCAGCTATAGCTACGGTATCAGCAGACGGCGTAGTTACCGCTGTTTCCGCCGGAATCGCAACTATTACCGTTACCACTGTTGACGGCGGTCATCATGCCGACTGTGCGGTTACAGTTAGTAATTACGCCGTCTCTGTAACAGGCGTATCCTTGAATAAATCATCTACCGGGCTTATCTTTGGCTGCACTGAAGATCTTACCGCAACAATAACGCCTCACAACGCTACAAACCAAAATATAACATGGAGCAGTAACAACACCGCTGTAGCAACAGTATCAGCAGGCGGCGAAGTTACCGCAAAAAAAGTTGGTTCTGCAATTATTACCGTTACCACTGTTGACGGCAATAAAACAGCTTCCTGTAACATTACCGTTAATCCAAAAGTCATTACTTTTACGGTTGACGCAATAAATACTCAAATATATACAGGCAGCGCGATTCAACCTGTTGTTACGGTAAGGGACGGTTCTACGGTTCTCACACAGACAACTGACTACACAGTGGCGTATACCAATAACATTAATGCCGGAACTGCTACAGTAACTGTAAGCGGAGCGGGTAATTATGCGGGGAGTTCAGTAATTGGGATTTTTACTATTAATAAAGCTACTGGAGCAGTTGTCAGCGCTCCATCAGGGACATCATCTGTAACTGGTAGCAGTATTACAATCAATGCCGTTACAGCGCCTAGTAACGGACAAACCGTTGAATACGCAAAAAATACAGCTAACACAATTCCTTCATTAGGCTGGCAGGACAGCACAACATTCAACGGGTTAACCGAAGGAACTACTTATTACATATTCGCCAGATCAAAAGAAAATGCTAACTATACTGTAGGTACATCAAGTGTAAGCTTACAAGTTTCTAATGATCTTGTTATTATTGAATGGGCGCAGACATCTAATACGGGAAGCAGTGCTTCCTCTTTCAAAGCTATGGCGACTGATTCTTTTGGCAATGTATACGCAGCAGGAGTCCTGTATGGTACTAACAAAATTACCTACGGTCCTGATGTTTTCGTACAAGGAACCTACAGTGGCAGTAATGTATTACTGGTAAAATACAACTCAAGCGGCACGGCGCAGTGGGCGAGGACAGTCAATGTAACGGGAAGTTACGCTAACTCAGAATTCAGAGCAGTGGCGGTAGATTCTTTAGGTAATGTGTATGCAGCAGGATACCAGCAAAATACTTTCACATATACCTATGGTATGAATGTTTCTGCTAGCGGTAGTGTCTCCGGAAACGCTAGCAATGTAGTGCTAGTTAAATATGATTCAAACGGTAATGCACAATGGGCTAAGACCGCCGGCGGGGGTGGAAGTTGGGGGTCAGAATTTAACACGGTAGCGGTTGATTCTTCGGGTAATGTATACGCAGCGGGATTCCAGGACGGTAAATTCATTTATAACTATGGTGCGGATATTTCCATCTCAGGAGTAGACGGTAGCTATAACGTAGTGTTGGTAAAATATGATTCCAGCGGTGTAGCTCAATGGGCAAAGACCATAATCGGCATATACAACAGTTCCAGTGGTTCTAATCACTCAGTATTTAAAGCAGTGGCGGTTGATTCTTCAGGTAATGTATATGCAGCGGGATCCCAATTAGGTTCTACAAGATATACATACGGTACAGATGTTCACGCTCAAGGAATAGGGACATCGAACTTAAATATAGTGCTAGTTAAATATAACTCAAGCGGTGTAGCTCAATGGGCAAAGACCGTCAGTGCTGGAAGTAACGATTCAATCTTCTACGCAGTGACGACCGATTCTTCTGGTAATGTATACGCAGCGGGATACCAGGACGGTAACGGAATTTTTACCTATGGTACTGGGGTTTCATCCCAAGGAACCTATACCGACAACAATGTAATATTAGTTAAATATAACTCAAGTGGCACGACTCAATGGGCAAGGACCATCAGCACGGGAAACAACAAGTCAAGATTTAACGCATTAGCGGCTGATTCTTCTGGTAATGTGTATGCAGCAGGATACCAGAACGGTAACGGAATTTTTACCTATGGTACTGGGGTTTCATCCCAAGGAACCTATACCGACAACAATGTAGTATTAGTTAAATATGACTCAAGTGGCGTGGCTCAGTGGGCAAGGACTATCAAGGAGGGAAACAATAAGTCAGAATTCAATACATTATCGGTTGATTCTTCTTGTAATGTGTACGTAGCGGGATTTCAGAATGGCAATGGTATATTTGGTTATGGCAATGGAGTTATTATACAAGGTAGTAGTACTTCTTATAATTCTGTATTGGTAAAATATAAATAACAAGGCTCTACATGACATATATATCTAGTTTAAAACAACAATCTTTTTATTTAGTTTTTGCTATGTCTAAAAACTATAATAAATAATATTAATTAGGGGATTAATTATGACATTCTTAGATAACTTGAGTGTTTTTAGCTCGTTAATAGCTATAATAGGGGTAATATCTACGATTTATTTTGGAAGAAAAACTTCAAAGCTTGAAAGAGAAAAAATAACATTAAAATGGCAAGATTTGGAAATAGCTACAAAAGATTTATCTTTAAATATAAAAAAAGATTTTATGCCTGATGTTATTTTTATTCCAGACACGAAAGATGGAACTATTGCCCATATGATAAAATCACAATTGTCTTCTGAATTATCAACAATACCAACTATGGTCGGTATATTGATTTGGAAAAACGAAAATGGAGAAAATCAAAATTTACCAAATTATGTTAAAAATTTTTATGATGTTTGTGAAACCAAAAAGTGGAGTGCTTACGTTCCAAAAGAAATTAATATGTATAAAGATAAAAAAATATTAATCATCGATGATATCGTTTTTACAGGAGATCTTTGTTCCAAGTTAAAAGATTGGTTCCTTGCAAACAATTTTATAGTAAATAATATTAAATTTGCTTGTATTATTTCCACGAAAGCAGTAAATAAAAGCGCATATGCACCTGATTATTATTGGAAAGAAATAGATTCTTTTGATTTTTATTTCCCATGGGGAAAAGGTAGATAGAAACCGATATTTTTACTCATGGACACCTCTGCACACGCGCTAGAGATCACGCTCTAGCGTCAGCCGCCGCAAAATCATGTTTTCTTTCGCGTGCGTACCGAAGGTACGATACGCACTGTCGGCCACCTAAAGGTGTCCTTGCCTTTATCAAACAACGACTTTTGCTGGTGCTTACGCTATGCGGCATTATTGACATACACGGCTTCGCCGTGCACTTGTTTAGCGTGTGTTGGTTCGTGTGGTTAGTGGTAAAAAAACCTAATATTCTCCTTTACAATCTGTCTTATATATAATACAATTATTCTATGTATGAAATTGAGACTATTGAAGAATTTGACACATGGCTCAGTGGTATCAAAGACGGTAAAACGCAAAAAGCTATTGTTAAGCGTATTAGAACAATGTCTCTCGGTACACTTGGTAAAACAAGGCATCTTGGCGGCAGCCTTTTTGAGGCTAAAATATACTATGGTCCCGGATACAGACTTTACTTTGTCAACAAAGAGAAAAAAATCATTGTACTACTCTGCGGCGGCGATAAGTCTACCCAGAGCAAGGACATAAAAAAAGCCAGAAAACTGGAAAAGGAGATATAATGCTTAAAACCAAAAAATTTGAAGTTCTTGACTACCTCAAAACTGAAAAAGATATTGAGGAATACATTAATGTTGTTCTTGCGGAAGGGGATTATAAATTTCTTCCGATTGCCCTTGCCGACATTGCACGCGCCCGCAAAGCAATGACCAGCGCAGCGAAAGCGGCCGGAGTAAGCAGAACCAATCTGTATCAGTCTCTTTCAGAAGACGGAAATCCGGCTTTTGAAACCATTGCAAAAGTCGCTCAATCTCTCGGGTACAGGCTTTCATTGGTTCCGGCAACTAAACTTAAAACAAGAAAAGTAAAAAAACGCAAAAATTCCAAAAAAGCAGGAATGTTAATATGATAATGTTATTGTTAATAGTCCCAATAACCACTTAGAAATATTTATACGAACAATATATTTGATAATATCCGAGTCTTTTTTTTCAAAAACAACATTTATTGTACTTATTATAACATTATCATCTTCTCTTGTTAGTACAACCAAATATCCGCCATAAAAGTTATTATTAACAAATATCCCGAAATTTTCACCTTTATCTAAACGCTTAAAACCGGGCGGAAGAGGGTTGTTCAAAAGAGAGGCAGCTTCATCTATAAAATCTTGCGCGAATCCAATATAAACAATCAAAATAAAAGTTGAAAAGAAAAAAGCTCTTTTCATATTCAAGTATTCCCGACAAGCTCCCTATAAAGCTCAAAGTTTTCCCGATCAAAACAGACAAAAATTACACTCTCTACACATGTTTTGTTATTGGCAAGAAAATCTGTAACGGCGGAAACGGCGATTTTAGAGGCTTGTTCTTTCGGAAAGCCGTAAACTCCCGTGCTGATATTCGGGAAGGCTATAGTCCTAATCCCGTTCTCGGACGCCAACCGCAAAGAGTTCAAATACGCGTTTGATAACAATTCAGGTTCCTTCTGTTTGCCTCCGCGCCAAACAGGACCAACCGTATGAATGACAAATTTCGCGGGCAGTCTTCCTCCGGTTGTAATCACGGCCTCTCCTGTTTTACAGCCGCCTTTTTCTTTATGAATCTTCAGGCATGCCAATTCAAGCTCTTCTCCGGCGGCGGAATGGATCGCGCCGTCTACGCCTCCTCCGCCAAGCAGGGATTCATTGGCGGCATTGACGATAGCGTCAACCTGTTGGCGGGTGATGTCTCCTAAAATTACCTGTATTTGATTATTCATTTGGCGTCAAACATGGCGAGCATATTTTTATTATTAAAAATTGTGGCGTACTTTCTCGCGCTTACGCCTAGGGCGTCTTTAATATCAAGGTCAGCCCCGGCCTTAACCAATATTTCAACAATTCCCTCATCCCCCGCGCCTACTACGACAATCAGCGCGGTCTGTCCGTCCTTGCTTTGAATATTCACATCCGCTCCGGCTTCAATAAGGATTTTTACTATATCTTTATTTCTTATAAGAGCAGCGTCAAAAAGAGCGTTAGAACCTCTGTCTTCGGCAATGAGATTCACCTGAGCGCCGGAACGGAGCAGAAGGTTAAGGGTATTTAAGTGCCCGTTTCTGGCGGCAATACAAACCAAGGGGATTCCTTTTTTATCTTTTGTGTCGGGTGAAAAACCGGCGGCAAAAAAGAGAGAAACTTCTTCCGCTTTATCTTCGGAAACACACTGGGCAAGAGATTCGTTTGTCGTGGGAATGCCTTTGTCCAGCAAGGCTTGCCTTGCGTGGTTTGTTTCCTCCGCAGCTTCTTTTTTCTTGTAAGTTTCGTATTCGCTTGTAAGATATTCAAATAACTGTTCTTCGGTAAAAAAGAATTTAAAACAAAAGGCAAATACATCGGGAATGTTTTTGACTTCTTTGTCCCCGAACACAAAAATAGGTGTATGCGAACCGCAGTAAAATCCCGCGAGAAAATCTATCCACCCGGGCCCCAGCGCCGATAGAACAGCGACATGGGAAAAATTTTCAACGTCTCTCAGCCCTTCATCCCTGGTTTTAATAAGGTGCGTTTCCGAGGAAATACCTGTTTTCTCAAGGAAAGACACAAGATTTGAGGCTTTATCTTTTTCTTCTTCCAGACAAATAAGAAGGACTTTCATTTTGCCCCTCTTATAGCCAAAAACGCCGAGAATTTCGCGAAAATCATAACTATTTTAAGTATAATGAATGAGAGTGCTTTATTCCACAGGAGTCGTCAAAATTTAATAGTGTACCTCTTTATGTGGGTGCGCTATATATAGCGTAGATAAGTTATTACCATGATTTATCTTGATTGAAAATAATATTTTATTGTACTATATTTCCATGAAAAAGATTATAAATATTATTGTTTTTCTTCTTTTATCCGTTGTTTGTTGGGCAGGCGGAAGCAAAGATACCGGAAAAGCGTCCGATTCCAACACTCAACAGCAAAAGACTGCCTCAGCCTCCCCGTATTATACAGGCGACGGCGGAAAAGGGATGAGTATTGCCATACTTGCACCTCAATCAAAAGGTCTTACAGAAAACCAGAGTTATCTTCCTGCGCTTGTACAAGGAGAATTTGTCAGTAATTTTTCCGGTTTTTCAGCTGTCTCAGTTCTTGATCGTCAGCGCCTTGACGCTCAGTATGCGGAATTATTATCAGGGTATTATGACGACAACGCAAAAGCAGGTCTTGATTTGGGGCACTTGACTCCCACAGACTATATCATGGGCGGAGACATAACAAGAACAGCGACAGGTTACTCCCTTCAAATGCAAATAACCAAAACCTCAGATAAAATGACAACAGCATCTTATTCCGGAACATTTACTTTTTCCGAACTGGATAACTTGACCGGCATACGGAAGGCTTCTCTTGATCTGCTTCAAAAAATGGGGGTAAAGCTTACAGCGAAAGCGCATGAAGAACTTACCAAAGGAGCAGCCGAGAATAATGTAAGCGCGCAAACCGCTCTTGCCAAGGGCATTACAGCACAGCGGCAGGGAACCGAAGTGGCGGCATTGAGTTACTATTTTCAAGCCGCGACCTTTGACCCGTCCCTTACGGAAGCGCTAAGCCGTTCTTCCATACTGAACGCCAATATTTCCAGCGGGAACATAGGCGATAATGTCCGTAACGACATACAATGGCGAAAAGACTGGGTAGCGCGGCTAACGGAAACCGAACAATATTTTGACAGCTTCAATAAAACCGCGTCCATGCCATATACATTGTTTTACGTTGATGAAATTAATCAAGTTGGAGAGATTGATTACCGGAACGAGACAATAACCCTTAGTGTAAATATGCATCTGCACGGCAGCAGTGTTTGGACGCTTTCAATTGAACGCGCGTTACAGGCAGTGTATGACGGCTTGGATGCCACTAAAAGAAAAGATGTTTGGGGGTTGGGTAACTGGCCGCAGCAGGAAGTTACCAAATTGAACGCTTTCGCGAAACGGAGCGGGAACTTTTCTGTAGTTTTTGAACTGTTAAATAATAATAATAAAGTAATAGGACGGCAGACTTTACAGACAGGCGGCTATTGGGAATTAAACCGGGGTGGTCGTCCTGAAGTTAATGTTAACGCGGATGATAAAAATACATTGAATTTCCAAAAAGTAAACGCGAATGACATAACCGATAAAATGACAATACGGGTTGTCACCGTGAACGGAACAGCAGCCGAGACCGCCGCCAGAAACGGAATCTTGCAAATACGGGCAATCTCCAAAAAACAATTTGACAGTTATGGATATTGGCGGTTTGCAAAGGGAGAGTTACAAGGTTTTGTTGAAAGACCTCAGCAAAGACAGGGATATTATGCGCTCACTGTTCCCGACATAATTTGGGGTGATCAAGTTATTTCCATCGGCAAAGAAGCATTTAGCGATATGCCTTTGTCTTTTAGCAACATAATTATCTCTGAAGGCATAAAATATATCGGTGAGAGAGCGTTTGCCGGCAATGAAATAAGAGAATTAACTATTCACAATAGCGTTATTTCTATTGGAGATAACGCGTTTTTAGGTAAAAGAGGTGTAAAATATATCGCTAATACGGCTTTATCCTATGGTTCAATTAATACAATAATAATTGGCGCAAATGTAAATATTGCTAAGAATGCATTTAATTATTTCATTACAGGCCAAAAGGATGGAGTTGAAAATGAATACAGCGATTTTGTCGAATTTTATAACAAGCAGGGGAAAAAGGCAGGGCGCTACGAACGTCCGTTTGTTAGCTGGAAATATATAAAATAGGCTGTAATTACATAATTACAGCCGCTCTTATTTTATTACACTCTAAAAAGCTTGTTAATCCTGCTCCGCGGCGGTAGCCGGAACATGCACGCCCTTTCCGCCCTTTTTGACGATAAGCTCTTTGATTTTCGCGCCCTTTCCGATCTTCTCGCGGATATAGTAAAGCTTCGCGCGCCTGACCTTTCCGGGGCGCACTACTTCCACTTTTACGATGCGGGGCGAATGAAGCGGGAATACCCTTTCTACGCCTACACCGTAGGAAATTTTGCGTACCGTAAAGGCTTTTCCAATTTTGGAATTTTTCATGGCTATAACAAGGCCTTCGTAAATCTGGACACGCTCGGTTTTGCCTTCAACAATCTTAAAGTGAACCTTAACTGTATCTCCAACCTTAAAACGGTCAACTTCTTTTTTCATCTGTTCGGCTTCAATTGCCTTAATCTCGTTCATTTTCTTCTCCTTCAGCCTTGTGAACCAAGCGCTCTATCATACTGATAATTTCTTTGTTAAAAACCCCATTCTCCATGCCGCGTTTAATCAAATCCGGCCTTTGCCGCAGGGTCTTTTCAACCCGCTTTTCAAGCCGCCAAAGACGTATCTGCTCATGATGCCCGGACAGCAGAACTTCAGGGACTTTCATTGTATCAAAAACCTCGGGGCGTGTAAACTGGGGGTACTCCAAAAGTCCGTCAGAAAAGCTTTCTTCCGTAAGCGAGTCAGCGCAGATAACGTCGTCCACCAGCCTGTAGGTGGCGTCGATTACAGCCAGAGCCGCAACTTCACCCGAGGAAAGAACATAGTCCCCAACGGAGAGTTCATCGTCCACATAGCGGTCGATTATACGCTGATCAATACCCTCGTAACGCCCGCAAATCAAGATTATTTCCTTTTCGGCGGCTAATTTGCGGGCAATTTCCTGATTAAAAGGTTTGCCTGAAGGGGAAAGGTAGATAACACAGGGTTTTTCGCCGACGTTTTCGGCAGGAAGCACGCTCTTTATAGCCAAATCAAGCGGTTCGGGCAGCATAAGCATACCGGGACCGCCGCCGTAGGGCGCGTCATCGCAGGTTTTGTGCTTGTCGAAGGCAAAATCGCGGATATTTACAGCCTTGTACTCGATAATACCCCGCTTTATCGCCTTTGCCATGATACTCGTGGCGAAAAAAGCGTCGGTAATTTCAGGAAATAGCGTTAAAACTGTGTATTTCATTCCAATATCCAGAGGTTTTGAAGCACTACCCTGCCCTTCTCGGGGCTAATCTCAGGAAAAAACTCTTTCCTGAAAGGAACCAGCCGTTTTTCGCCGTTGGAAAGCTTTATTTCCGCCAGTTCCCCGCCGCCGCCGTCGATTATATCGGTTATATTGCCTATAGTTTCGCCGTTTTCGGCGGTTACGGGCAGTCCTTTCAAATCCTCAATGTAAAATTCACCCTTGCCCAAAGGAGCCGCCTGTTCACGGTCTGCTATTAACTGCGCTCCGGTCAAGGTTTTCGCTTTTTCGGGGCTGTCGATACCCGCAAAACGCATTACCACGTCGGGCAAGGCGGCGGCGCTTTCTTCAATTTGAAGAGTCTGCTCCCTGCCGTCCTTGCTTACAACCGCCGATTTTAGTTTTAAGAGATGTTCGGTTTCCCCGGATAAGGGGTGGATTTTAATAAATCCCTTAACGCCGAAAGGAGCTCCTGCCAGTCCAATAATGAACTTTTCGGTCACGGGTAATCAGTCCAGAATTTCCAATACTGTGTGTTTTCCCGACCTTGCTCCCGCGGCTTGAAGGACTGTTCTGATTGACTTGGCAATCCTGCCGTGTTTGCCGATTACCTTGCCGATATCGCTGTCCGCCACGCGCAGTTCCAGGATAGTGGATTTTTCCCCTTCGACTACGCTAACCTGCACCTGAGAAGGGTCGTCCACCAAGGATTTGGCAATATATTCAATTAAATCTTTTTCCATTATGTTACCCGCGCGTTATTTTACGGCAACATTCTTCTTGTTGAAGATTCTGCGTACTGTGTCGGAAACAATGGCGCCCTTGGAAAGCCATTCTTTGGCTTTGTCGGCGTCAAAAACAATCTGCTTATCTTCCGCTTCTATAGGGTGATAATATCCCAGTTCGTCGATGGTTTTCCCGTCTCTGGGCGCTTGCTTATCTATTACCACAATGCGGTAATACGGCCGCTTTTTGGTTCCAAACTTTTTGAGCCTTATAGTGGCGCTCATAAAATGTCCTCCATGGTCTGACAGTATGAATTGACGAAGCGGCTCAGACATACCGTCATCGTAAGGGAAATTTAGCGGTTTTTCAGGGTTTTGTCCAGTGGGTAACCAATAGGTAATATATAGGCAATTAACAATAAATATGGTAAAATTAAGAAAAAAAGGAAGGGGATATGGATAAAAACCTAAAATCCGCAAGCTCAAACTCGTTATTGGAGAAAATGTCAAAAGCGATTGGGGTACAATTGACTCTCGGATTGTTTTTTATTTCGGCTTTGATGGTATTACTGGTTTCGATAGTTGTTAATATCCATTTGAATCGTTATGTAGCTATGGTTACGGAATCTACCCAGAACCATTTAAAAGCGGCGGCTCAGGCTGCGGCTAAATATGTCAGCGTTGAGGAATTGGATCGTTATCATACTGTGGAAGACTCAAAAAACCAAAGTTATCAGGAGTTAAAAAGACGTTTGGAGCAATTCTCCAAAGAATACAATGTTCTGTATGTTTCCTACCTGCGGCAATACGATCATGATAACTTTCAATATATTATTGATAACGACTTTGATCCCAAAACCATAGTAGGGCCGGGAACGGTAAAGCCGATTCAGGAAATCGCCAGAGCCGCCCTTTCAGGAAACGTAACGGCGACTGACCTCGGCAACTACAATGAAAGCTGGGAAGGGCTTATCGCCGGTTTCGCCCCTGTGTATGACAGTGACGGCAATTTCTACTGCGTAGCCGACGTTGATATAAGCGATAAAATAATTTTGGATATGCGCAGATACTCGCTTATTATGACGATACTCCAGATTAACGCTCTTTCAATTTCAGTGCTTTTCGGCATACTAAATATGCTTCTGTACCGCAGTAAGGCAAAGCAAATTGAGGAAGCCCATATCAAGCTTCAATACTTTAACAACAATATGCGCCAGGCCTTTTCCACATATTTATCGGAAGACGTGGTAGAAGAAATTATTTCCGATCCCGCGCGGCTCCAACTTGGCGGCGTAAACCGTCACATGACCGCTTTGTTCACCGATATTAAAGGTTTTACGGGCATAGCGGAAAAACTTACGCCGAATCATTTGGTTGATCTCCTTAACTACTACCTTTCTACCATGAGCGATATTATCCTGGAACAGAAAGGCACGATTGACAAATATCAGGGAGACTCAATAGTTTCCTTCTTCGGCGCTCCGCTGGAATTGGACGATCACGCTTTGCGGGCATGTACAGCGGGTATAGTCATGAAGCGGATAGAGAACGACGTAAATAAATATGTTTTGGAAAAAGGCATAAGTCCGTCGCCGCTTTTGACCCGCATCGGAGTTAACACGGGCGAGATGGTTGTGGGAAACATGGGAACGCAGAAAAAAATGAACTACACGATCATCAGCAACGCGGTAAACCTCGCTTCCCGCCTTGAAGGAGTAAACAAGGTATACGGGACATGGATCCTCGCCTCGGATTCGACAATTCATGAAACAAAAGGCAAGCTGTTAACCAGACGCCTTGATCATGTAAGGGTTGTGGGAATAAATGAAGTTGTGCGTATCCATGAAATAATGGAGATAAAAGCCGACGCGTCAGACGCGTTATTCGAGCAGATATATCTTTTTCACAAAGCGATGGATCTTTTTGAGGCCCGCAACTGGAAAGACGCGGAAGCCGCTTTCAATCAGGTATTAAAAACGTACCCCCATGACGGGCCTTCAAAACATTACATTGGACGCTGCAGGCAATACCAGGAATTCCCGCCCGCTGCGGACTGGGACGGAACCTTAAATATTACGGAAAAGTAAGCGGGAAACGGCATTGATTATATATGATTGAAGACGTATTATCTGATATAGCAACAAAAGGAGCGTAAGATGGAAAAAATATCGAGTTTTCAAGTTGATCATCTTCGGTTAAAACCCGGGGTTTACGTGTCACGGCAGGATAAGTTCAATGATGTGATACTCACTACTTTTGACCTTAGGTTTAAGGAGCCGAACAAGGAGCCGGTGTTGGATCAACCTGCTTTGCACACTATTGAACACCTGTGCGCGACCTTCCTGCGTTCTCACAAAGAATGGAGCCCGAAAACAGTATACTTCGGTCCTATGGGCTGCCGCACCGGTTTTTATGTAATTCTTGAAGGAAAATATAATTCCACCGATATTATTCCCCTTTTGATAGAAATGTTTACATGGGTAGAAAATTTTGAAGGCGCCATTCCCGGAGCCGCCCCGGCAGAATGCGGCAACTGGCAAGAGCAAAACCTCAACATGGCGAAATGGGAAAGCAAAAGGTACCTCAACATGCTGAAAAAGCCGGCAAAAGAAAATCTGGAATACCCGAGCGAATTAGTTTAGGAATTTAAGGTGAAAATAAGATTTTTTCCTCTTTTGACGCTGTAAACCTTCTTATTTTCTTGCCAACTTAATGATTCCGGATTAAAATTTAAGAAAGTCTCCGCTTTTAGGCGACAGGGAGAATTTTAATGCTGGAACTGCGCTCTATTGTTAAAAAAGTAGGAGCAACCATTGCCGTATACGGGCAAATAATGCTTGTTTATCTGGCATTCACGCTGATGGTCATTTTAAGCTATCTCTATGTGGAAAGAATGATGCTGTCGCGGCTCGAAGACGCGGTTAACACCTCTCTTGACTTCATGCAGGTCAGCATTGAGACCGACTTGGCGGAACCGGAAAAGCTCCTTCAAAGCGTATCACAATCCATTAAGAACATGATAATCAACGGTTACGGCCCGGATCAGATCCAAAAATATATAAAAGAAGATATGTTCCCAAATGTAATCAAACATGAAAAACGCAAGTTGGGCGTAAACAGAGTGTACGGTTATTTTGATGTATTCAACGGCTTACATTTACTTAACGGGGAATGGGAACCCTCCGTGGAGGTGAATTTACAGGAAAGCCTCTGGTACAAAGCGGCGGCTGAAGCTAACGGAAAAGTCGTTTTCACCACGCTGTACTTCAACGCGCGTATACGCAGTTATGTTCTTACATACTCGCGGCAGATCTTTGACGGGGACAAACCTCTCGCGGTTATCGCAATTGACGTTCCGATCGACAGAATTATAGATTACGTTACCGAGATGCATGTTACCGATGACGGTTACGGGATACTGTTGGACGAAAATTTAGGACTCATCGCCCATCCGGACGTGTATCTGATAGGAAAATCGCTTCGGGACGTAAACAGCGGCTTGGCAAGCTATCTAGCCTATTATTTGGAAAACAACGAGGATTACATTCCAAAAAATTTGTCAACCAATTACAGAGGCATGGAATCCATTGTTTTCTCCAGAAAATTAAGAACAGACTGGTACATCAGTCTTATAGCGCCTGTCAACAAGTATTACCGCGAAGTCAGGAGAATGGGGCTGGTACTTACCGTTCTTGGCATGATAATGGCGACAATATTAAGCGTGATTCTGTGGCGTATTACCAATTCAAAGAAAAAAGTGGAAGAAGAAAACAAGCAGAAAAGCGACTTCTTGGCGAAAATGAGCCATGAAATCCGCACGCCGATAAGCGCTATTCTAGGTATTACCGAAATACAGCTTCAGGATCAAACGCTTCGGGAAGATTTAAGGGAGGCGTTAGGCAGAATTTACAATTCAGGGGACTTACTGCGAGGAATCATCAACGACATTTTAGACTTTTCAAAAATAGAAGCAGGCAAAATGGAACTTGTACCCGTCAAGTACTATGTCTCAAGCATGATTAACGATATTGTACAGTTGAATAAAATACAGAACGAAAACAAGCCCATTGAATTTAAACTGGAGGTGGATGAATCCCTCCCGGCCGAATTGATCGGCGACGAGCTTCGGATTAAGCAGATCATGAACAACCTGCTCTCTAACGCTTTTAAATATACGGATAAAGGCGAGGTTTCGCTGTCGGTTACCGCTGAACAGGCGCGAGGAGGATTATCAACTAACGCGACAATTGTTTTCAAGGTATCCGATACGGGACAGGGTATGACGCCGGAACAGATACAAAAGGTGTTTAACGAATATTCCCGTTTTAATATGGAAGTCAACCGTACAAAACAGGGTACTGGTCTTGGCATGAACATCACGCGGAATTTGGTACAAATGATGGACGGAAGTATCTCAGTTAAGAGCGCTCCCGGCAAGGGAACGGAAGTTATCGTAAAACTGCCGCAACGAGCTGAAGGCTCCGGCATCGTGATAGGCAGAAAAATGGCCGAGACATTGCAGCAATTCAAGATGAACAGCGCAGCTCAAACAGAAAAGGCGCAAATCACTTACGATCCTATGCCTTACGGAAGCGTGTTGATAGTGGATGACGTAGAAACCAATTTATATGTCGCAAAAGGTCTCTTAGCGCCTTACAAACTTTCGATAGAAACAGCCGAAAGCGGATTTGAGGCGATTGACAAAGTCAAAGACGGCGGCGTTTACGATATAATTTTCATGGATCACATGATGCCGAAAATGGACGGCATTGAGGCGACAAAGATACTGCGCGAAATGGGATACAAAGGAAACATCATCGCGCTGACAGCCAACGCCCTTGTCGGGCAGGCTGAAATGTTTATGAATAACGGCTTCGACGGTTTTATTTCCAAACCAATAGACGTACGCCAGCTTAACGCCGCGCTTAACAAAATGATACGGGACAAACAGCCGTTTGAGGTTATTGACGCGGCGCGCAAACAAAAAACATACGGTAAGGTAGATCAAAAAACACTGCAGCCGCAATTTTCCGCCGCGCAGGTAAAAGAGGTTTTTGTCCGTGACGCGGAAATGGCGGCTGACAAGCTGGAAACAATTTGTAGAAATGAAGCTCCAAAATCTGAACAACCGGGGCAGGATCGGGATATCGATATAATAATAGCTGAAATCCCAAAGTTTACCGAAGCGCTGCGAAAAATCAGCGAAAAATTAAAAGCAGACTAAAAACAAACTATTGCCAGCCGTCTATCTCGTAATCGTCAATGTTTTCCTGATTGATCATGAAAGTTTTAACTAAAACCTTCTTATCGTAAGGCTGTTTGTTCAGAATTTTATACGCAAGCTCAACCGATGTCTTAGCGATGTTGATTGGGCTTTGCGCTCCCGTACCGGCAAACTGTCCGCGCTCGGCGATTGCGGCTTTTGCCAACGGAGATCCGTCAACGCCGTATATGAGGATATTGGTGCGTCTTGCGGCTTGGCACGCCTCAAGAACGCCGAGCGCCGTCGGGTCATTACCGCCCATAATCGCGATTACTCTGATATTGGACTTGAGCATTCTTTCGGTATGACGCCGCCCATCGATAGAATTGCCTAATGCGTCCGCCAGAAACACAATGGTAAAACCTTTCCCCTCAATGGCGTTTTTGAAGCCATCTATACGGTCGCGAAGCGAACGCATTGACGGACTGTCGAATACGGCGATGGGGCCGCCATTGGGGAAACGTTTGACAAGGTCAAGACCGCAGATATAACCCGCGTTCCAGTTATCCGAACCAACATAAGCGGTTACCAGATCCATATCTCTTACTTCCGCGTCATAGTTAATTACAGGTATCTTGGCATGGTTAAGGGAAATCAACGCCGGTTTGATCGCTTCCCAGTCGACAGGATTGATAAAAATAGCATCGATTTTTTGGGCGATCATCTCCTCGATTTGACTGTTCTGCTTTTGGGAATCCATGTCAGGATCAAGCGAAATCAGTTTATCGCCGTTTTTCTCCACTTCGTCGCGGATTGTTTGCTCGATAAGAGCAAAGAACGGATTACTAATCCTCATACTGGTAAAACCGAATGTTCTTGATTTTTTATGACCGCAACCGGCAAACATCACGCTTGCCGCGAAAAACACAAACAAACAGATCTTAGAAATCTTCTTCATGCCGGTTTTCTCCAACTTATTATTATGTTTTAAATATAACACAAAACAGGGGAATAGTCAAGGTAAGAAATTTCAACGTAATTTATTGCCAACTGTCGATGTCGTAATCGTCAATATTTTCCTGATTGATCATGAATGTCTTAACCGGGATCTTTTTTTCGTAAGGCTGCTTATTCAGAATC
>Ga0268262_10001226_pt1 | contig 32230 bp, 26 predicted proteins | sample TergutNc150P3_FD_190354 | JGI IMG/M metagenome (GOLD analysis project Ga0268262, IMG submission 190354) | Nasutitermes corniger P3 segment gut microbial community from laboratory colony in Florida, USA - Nc150 P3 (SPAdes) (version 2) | ecosystem: Host-associated > Arthropoda: Insects >... | reverse complement strand
CCAGTGCGCCAGGGTTCTCGCCTCGGACGCGTTCTTTCCTTTTGCGGACGGGGTCGAGGCCGCCGCCGCCGCCGGAATCAAAGCCATCATCCAGCCCGGTGGTTCAGTCAACGACAACCTTTCTATCGAAGCCTGCGACAGTTTGGGACTTGCGATGGTATTTACAGGGACAAGGCATTTTAAGCATTAGGGAGTTTTTATTATGCCGTTTTTTAATTTATGGTATGAACTGACAGATTTTCTTAAAGGTACAGTGTCAGTACTGGTAATTGCGGGGGCATTTGCCGGAATTATCATAACGCTTTTCTTTTCAATTTTCCGTCTGGGGAAAAATCATCATTACCTTGCAATTATTTTTTCAACCATAGTGAGCTGCGTTTTGATGGTTCCCGTAATTGCCGCTTTTAACAATCTTGTCGTTTCAAGAATTGAAGGGACAATAATTGATGAGGGTAAAGCGGCGATAAGGGCGCAAAGGGCGGAGGTCGAAAAGTTAATTGCCGAGAACAAAGTAAAATTACTGGAACGTGAAAAACTTGATAACGAAATTACCATAGCAAAACAGTCAATCGAAATAGAAGCGCTGAACGCCAGCAATATGCTTCTTGAGCGGGCGCGCTTAAGCATGCAGAGTTTCCAGCAGATAGCGGAGCTTGCTTTAACCCAGGCGAATCTTTCGCAGACTCTGGTAAGGAAGGAGCCGGTAACTCCCGTAGAAACGGGCTGGGGCCTGAAGGCCGATTATTATTACGACGAGGCGCTGGTTATTATTGCGCATGACATAAACGCGAAATTCGGGGTAGATCTGAGAGAAGTCAAGATAGCCAAGGTTCCGGATAATTCAGTTATTGTGTCGGGGATTCGTCCCAAGTTTATTGGCGCCGATCAAAACGAAAGCAAGACTCTGGTAAAAGAAATACGGCGGGTTGACAATAAGTTCGGCGTGCCCTACAGAGTAAGGATAAAAGATCAAAGGCAGGATATTATTCTTGCCGACATAAAAGCGGATCAATATGAGCTGGAATTCCAGAAAAAACTAAGCGAAGGAATGGAAATGACTTTCATGGACAGTGTAATAGTTCAACTGGCCCAAAACTTTATAAAGATTGTTCTTGCGCCTATTTACAGCAATATTGTTTTTAATAACACTGATGCTCCGGGAGCCCTGCCGCTTCTGGATTTTTTGACAAAAGAGATAAATGAAAACAATGAGGAAAAGTACAGATTACTTCAAGCGAACGAGCAGTTTATTTTGAAAATAAATACAGATCAGTTTGAAACAGATGTTGAAACGCAGGAAGACTTATACTGAACAAGCCCATTGCTTACGACTTCGAGTAGTGTACAATTTTTTCGATCACACATTTTATATCTATGGGTTTAGCCAAATGATCATTCATGCCGCACTGCAGGCAAAGGTCAATATCTTCTTTAAAAGCATTAGCGGACATGGCTATGATTGGAATGGTCTTTGCCCTGGGAATATCCAGAGCGCGGATAATTTTTGTCGCTTCGTATCCATCCATTTTCGGCATCTGTATATCCATGATAATAAGGGCGTAAGCTTCAGGGGCTTCTTTGAACTTTGAGACAGCTTCCAGCCCGTTTTCGGCGATGTCGGTCAAAATTTTCGTTCCCTCCATAAGCGCGAGAAACACTTCCCTGTTGATCTCAATGTCCTCTGCCAAAAGAATTTTTAAGCCGGACAAATCCGGTATTTCGACCGCTGATTCCGTTGGCCTATATTCCTGGTGCATATCATTGGAGTCAGGAGCATGTTCAAGGGTTAGGGTAAAGCTGAATGTAGTACCGATACCGCTTTCCGATTCTACCGTGATGCGGCCGCCCATCTTTTCAACAATGCTTTGGGATATGGCGAGCCCAAGCCCTGTCCCTCCAAACTTGCGGGCTATGCTGCCGTCCGCCTGTTCAAAGGCGTTAAATAGCCGCGCGAGTTGAGCGCCTGTCATGCCTATGCCCGTATCTGAAACAGAGAAACGCAAGGCGGTCTTGTCTTCCTTCTGACCTGAGTTCTCGACAATCAGCTTAATCGTTCCGCCTTCAGGGGTAAACTTCGCCGCGTTCGACAATAAATTCGTTAATACCTGCGACAGCCTTAAATCGTCTGTTATGAAATGTAATTTCAGGCTTTTATCCAATGCAACGCTGAAATTATGTTTCTTTTTTTCCATGGCGTCAGTGACAATGTTGCAGACTTTCATCAACATGTGTTCAATGTTCACCGGCGCGTAATTAAGCTCAAGCTTCCCCGCTTCGATTTTTGCCATGTCCAAAACATCGTTGATTATATTTAATAAATGTTCGGACGAAGCGTTAATTGTGGAAAGGCAATTTTTAAGATTGGTAATATTGTCCGAGTTTTCGGCTACTTTTGTCATGCCGATTATCGCGTTCATGGGCGTGCGCATTTCATGGCTCATCTGCGAAAGAAAACGGGTCTTTGCCGCGGCGGCGGCCTGCGCATTTTCTTTTTCTTTCATCAAATCTGTAATATCATTCGCTATGACCAGTATGCTGTTTTCAGGTATATTGGCTAAAACGATCTCTTTCATCATGACTGCGAAACAACGGCCGCCGGTCCAGACAGTAGCGCTGTTGTTTTCCTGCTTTAACCTTTCGGCCATAGTTTCCCTTGTTTCCGCCGGGAACAACACCGACATAAACTCCGGCGCCTGCATATTACCGAATCGTTTTATAAACTGCTCGTTCCGGAAATAAGTCTGGAAATCCCGGTTCATGATGAAAAGGCTTTCAGGAATATTATTTAAGTACAGTGTCGTAGCATCAAGGGTTCTTTGAAACGCGTGTGCGAGGGTTCCTATCTCAGTGCGTTGTTTCAGGGCTGATTTTGAAATGGACGTGTCCAGGTTACCCTCCGCGAAGGCAAGCGCTGTTTCTGTAAGGCTGCTTATCGGCTTGGCAATATTGCGGCTGAGCACGACAAAAATCACAATGACGGACACAATGAATACCGCGGCGATGATCCTGTTGAATAATAACGATGATGAAGAGATAGCAATGTTCATATCGTCAAGGGAAAGATCGGTTCCCAAAATAGCAACCACATCGTCGTTTTCGTTAAATATGGGTACGTTCACGAAGTATAACTCGCCAAAAGCTCCATTGTAGTATTCAGCTTTTTCCGGTTGTTTTTTTGTAATAAAAACATTGTCAAAAGCGTCATTACCAACATCGACAGTACCTAGTCCATCCATTTCGGGGGTGTTGTATTCGCCTTCATCTTCGGCATCAAAAATATATGAGTATAGTCTTTCCCCTTCCCTTGTCGTAAGCCCGGTGTCGGCCATGACATAAACATAGGTAGAATGGCTGATTTCTTTCAGCTTTTTTAATTCTTTAAGCGTTTCCCAATAACGGTCATTTTTAAAACTTTCAGTCTCTGCATGAAATAATGCCAGCAAATTCAAAAGCACTTGTTGTTCTTCCATTGGCGCGTTGTGCTCTTGCAAAAGGAATAATTTTTCGCGGTTATAATAAAAATCAACCTGCCGCTGTTTAAACCCGTCGTCCTGGCTGGTGAGCAAATTGACAAAGTATTCAATATCTTTGCTGTCAATAAGCGTCCCCATAAGGGCGTTAGTCAGCAATAGACGCTGGGTGTATGATTCTTCATATAAACGCCTGATATTTTTATTATTTACTACACTAATAACCGCGGCAATTGCGATGAACAATACCAGCAGTACCAGCAATATTCTTGCATTTATCGTATAGAAAAAATTATTTTTCATACGCATGTTATATTGCTTATACCCCGTTTACATAAAATTTTCAATGGCCCCTTATCGGGTAGTTAGTGTATGTCTTTTTCCTACCTATCAAACACACCTCAATAAAAGCTATAATACCCCATCATGAAAATCATAATCATCGGCTCAGGCGGCAGGGAACACGCCCTGGCTTGGAAATTGGCTCAGTCAAAAAATGTCGAGAAAATTTTTGCCGCACCTGGCAATGGCGGGACTGCCGCGGAAGAAAAAACGGCGAATCTTCTTATGGGCAATGTGAGCCCGGAAAGCGAAAGGGGGCAGGAGCTGCTTTTGGCTTTTGCCAAAAAAGAAGGCGTAGACTTAACGGTGGTGGGACCTGAAGCGCCGCTTGCTGAGGGCATCGTTGACCGCTTCCGTGACGCGGGACTTGCGATTGTAGGGCCGGGGCAAAAAGCCGCTCGGCTTGAAACCAGCAAGGTGTACTCAAAGTCCTTTATGACTCAGTATGGCATAAGAACTGCAGCCAGCAGGAATTTTACAAGCTACGAGGACGCTCTAAAATACGCGGAAAAACATTTTGACAAGGCGAAGGAAACAAGTACGCCGCCGTTGGTGGTAAAAGCCGACGGCCTTGCGGCTGGCAAGGGAGTGGTCGTAGCGGCTGACTTTGCCGAAGCGAAAAAGACACTTTCCGCGTTCATGAAAGAAGGAAGCCTGGGAGAAGCCGGAAAAAGTGTAATTCTTGAAGAGTACCTTGAAGGGCTGGAAGTTTCTGTACTTGCGGCGGTGAGCGTAAGCCCCGGCAAAAAGGGAGTGATAAAACCTTTTATCTCTGCGCGGGATCATAAACGGCGGTTTGAAGGCGGGCAGGGGCCGAATACCGGCGGCATGGGCGCAATCGCGCCAGTTCCGGATTTCACGGCGGCTGCGCGCAGCGATTTTGAAAAAGCCATTCTTGCCCCTACATTAAAAGGGATGGAAGCTGAAAAACTGGACTACCGGGGCTTTATCTTTTTTGGCTTAATGGTGCGTGAGGAGCAATGTTACCTCTTGGAATACAACGCGCGCCTGGGAGACCCCGAAACGCAGGCGGTGCTTCCCCTTATGGATACGGATTTTGCGGAACTCTGCACGGCTATTCTGGACGGAACGCTTCAGAACTTTTCGCTCAAATGGAAAGAGGGCGCTGTTTGTGCTCCTGTTGCCGCCGCCGCCGGCTATCCTGGCAAATACCGAAAAGGCGACCCAATAGCGATAAACCCCATCGGCTTTGGGAGAACCGGGGCGAAGCTGTTTGTGGCTGGCGCAAGCCGGGGAACAGGCGGTGCCTTAGGTTCCGGACTGCGGACTCAGGGTGGCCGGGTGCTTTCGGTATCCGCCCTGGGAAGCGACGCGGACGACGCTTTTACAAAGGCCTACCAGGCACTGCGCTTCATCAGCTTTGAGGGTATGGGTTACCGCACCGACATAGGCCGAGAACATGAACAATAACGGCCTGATTTTGTGGAAGTTCCTTATACTCTTTGTACTCATTTTTGCAAGCGCCTTTTTTACACTGGCGGAGATAGCTCTTATTTCGCTTAACAAAAACAAGCTGGAAAAAAAATCGCTGTCAGGTGACCGTCGGGCAAAACGTATTTTGTCCTTAACCGGCAACCCGGCAAAATTCCTTGCCACAAACCAGGTGGGAACCACCCTGACCAACTTTCTGGCCAGCGCTTTCGCAGCGGGAAATTTTTCAGGCAGGTTCACACTCTGGCTTGTTTCTCTTGGCGTAAAAATTCCTTATAATGTTCTAGCGTCCGTTTCTCTGGTATTAATTACCCTCATTCTTTCTTATTTTTCCATTGTGCTAAGCGAGCTGCTCCCAAAACGTATAGCTTTAAAAAAAGCCGATGTCCTCGCGTTTCCTCTTTCCGGATCAATTTTATTCTTTTCCCGTATTTTCGCTCCGGTTGTGTGGCTTCTCACAAAATCAACCAACGGCCTTTTAAGGCTCATCGGGATCGATCCCAAAACAGACACTCACGCTGTTACCGAAGAAGAGATTAGGCTGATGATCGATGTCGGCAGCGCCAAGGGAACAATAAGGGCCGGGGAAAAGGAAATTCTCCATAACGTATTTGAATTTGACAATAAAACCGCCGGAGAGGTGATGACCCACCGCCGGGATACGGTGCTGTTAAAGCTTGAGGACAGCGATGAAGAGTGGGAGAAAACAATCCTTGAAAACCGGCACAACTTTTTTCCCGTATGCGGTAAAAACCAGGACGATATAGCGGGGGTTTTGGTGTTCAGGGATTATCTTTGCCTAAGCGACCGCAGCCGCGAAACCGTCATGGCCCAGGCAGTTAAGCCCGCCCAGTTTGTCCCAATAACGGTAAGAACCCACGTGCTTTTCGGGCGAATGAAAAAAAGCCGGAATCATTTTGCGGTGGTCGTAGACGAACACGGGGGCCTTATGGGAATCGTTACCATGAAGGATCTTTTGGAAGAACTGGTTGGAAACCTCGATGACGACACCACAGCTTTGCCGGAACATCCCCTCATTCAAAAAACAGGTCCCGGAGAATGGACTTTAAACGGCGCTATTTCCCTGGACAAAGCTGCCCGCGATCTGGACGTCGCTCTTCCGGTGGAACGATACGATACCTTTGCGGGCTTTGTCTTCAGCCTTCTGGGTCAAATCCCCGAAGACGGCAGCCAGGCGGTTCTTGAAACGCCTGGGCTAAAGATTGAAATACTGGAAATTAGGGAGCATAGGTTGGAAAAAGCCCTGGTAACTAAAACATTCAGGAAACCAAATGAATGATTTTTTTACCCAGAATGCCGCATGGTACGAGAAAATAGGGCAGATCTATGCTCTGTTAGAGCGTGTAAAAATTTCTGAAGAGCAGTGTGATGATGTGCTGCATCTGCGAAAAACAAGCCGTATTCTAAGCATTGGAAGTACCACCGCCATTGAAGGCAATCGTCTTTCGCCTTCGCAGGTGCGCGACGTAATTAACGGTAGACCTGTTTTGGGTCCGCAAAAAGATATAAAAGAGGTACAAAACGCTTATACGGCATACGAACTAATTCCGCAATTAAATCCTTATTCTGTTGATGATTTTTTAACCGCACACAGCCAAATCACAAGCGAGTTGATTAACGAATCGGGAAAATTTCGCAGCGTAAGCGTGTTTGTCGTAAACGGCAAAGGCGAGACTCTTCATTCGGGAGCGGATTTTAACGAAGTACCTGCTTTGGTAACTGAACTTTTTGCATGGGGTAAAAAAAGCGACGCACATCCGCTTATAAAATCTTCCGCAATGCACTTTATGATTGAGCATATTCACCCTTTCCGCGATGGGAACGGCAGAATTGGGCGGCTGTGGCAAACGCTTGTGCTTACAAAATGGAACGCCCTGTTCGAGTGGATGCCGGTGGAAACTATCATTTACAACAATCAGGCTAAGTATTATGAAGCTTTAAGGCGTTCTCACAATAAAGCCGGCAAAGTCGATTGCGCCCCTTTCATTGACTTCATGCTCGATGTGCTGGAAAACACAATGTACAAATACATTGATACGGCGACCACAACGATTGAAGAAGCCAATAATGTCGGGATAAATGTCGGGATAAATGTCGGGATAAAAGAAAAAATTTTAAATCACATTGCCAGCAATCCGCAAATAACCGTTCCTCAATTGGCGCATCTTCTTAATGTGAATACCCGAACCATTGAAAGATATATAAAAGAGTTGCGGGAAGAAGGAAAAATTTTGCGAGAAGGCAGCAAAAAATCAGGAAAATGGAAAATAATTGAGAATTAACCCTAAGAACGGCAACTACTATACATTATTTCCCCGGTTTAGAGCCAATGAGGGTAAAACTTAAGCCAGTTTGATAGCGCTCGCCGCTTTCGGGGTTGGTAACTTTGTCAGAAGCATAAAAGCCCACTGAACCGGTAGAAAAATCTTTGGTATGGGCATATAGAGTGGCCCACACTTTGCCCTCGTTGTCCTTGATAGTTACTTCCAGAAATTTCGGAGCCTTTGGATCGCGTTTTGCTGGTTCTGGCATATTATCCCCCTGAGTTTCAGTACTATGTTATAATAATTATAGATAACACGGAAAATTTTTTCAACACTGGAAATGCTTCGTCGGTTTCACTACAATCAATATTGGCAAATAGCAGGCGGCTAAACTATGACTGGAAGAGAGCTTCTTGACAATATAAATTCCTCAAAGGCAACAGAGTTGTTTTCATCATTATATGGCGCTGAAGGCGTAGATGCTGCCAGGCTGCGTTACGGTGACTTAATTGAAGGGCTCATTGGCTTCCCCGTCAAAGAATTCCCTGAAACCGCCGGGGAACTGCGTGTTTTTTCGGTTCCGGGCCGCACCGAGCTGGGGGGAAATCACACCGATCATAACAGGGGCAAAGTGCTTGCCGCTTCGATTCAGCTTGACGCTGTTGCGGCAGCCGCTCCGCGTCAGGATATGCAGGTCTTTTTCCGTTCCAAAGACCATACTGACGTAAAGGTGGACATTTCAGATCTTTCTGTAAAACAGGAAGAAAAGGGAAGTACCGAAGCTCTTGTACGCGGGATTGCGGCGGAGTTAACCGCGAGGAAACTTCCGCTGCGTGGTTTTACCGCCAATGCGGATAACATGGTCTTGTCTGGTTCGGGACTTTCCTCCAGCGCGGTAGTGGAGATTCTTATTGGCAAAATTTTTGACAGCCTTTTCGGGGACGGAAAAACAAGCGCCCTTGAGCTGGCAAAAATCGGACAGAAAGCGGAAAATGTCTACTTTGGAAAACCTTGCGGCCTGATGGATCAGACCGCCTGCGCGACCGGCGGGGCAGTAGCCATTGACTTTGAGGATCCCGACAACCCCAAGATAAGGGAAATCGGTTTTGATCCTGCTTCTTCTGGTATCGCTCTTTGCATTGTAGATACAAAAGGAAGCCATGCGGATCTTACCGCCGAATATGCGGCGATTCCCACGGAGATGAAGGCAGCCGCTTTTTTCTTTGGGAACCACGTACTTAGAGAGCTGGACGAGAAAACATTCTTTTCCCGTTTGCCGGATTTACGGAACACTCTCGGTGACCGGACTATTCTAAGGGCCATGCACTTTTTCAACGAGAACCGCAGAGTGGATGCAATGCTTGCCGCGTTGGAGGAAAAGGCTATAGATACATTCCTGGCCCTTGTCAGGGAATCCGGAGATTCATCCTGGGAATTATTGCAGAATATATACTCGCATAAAAAACTCACTGAGCAGAGCGTAAGTCTTGCCCTGGCTTTGACGAAAGATTTTCTCGCCTCAGGTAAAGGCGCCTGCCGGGTACACGGCGGTGGTTTCGCAGGAACAATTCAGGCGTATATTCCTATGAAAAGGCTGACTGATTACCGCAACCTAATGGAAGGAGTTTTCGGAATCGGGGCTCTTACAGTTTTGCGGATTAGGCCTTTGGGCGCAGTAGAGCTGGATTTCAAATAGTCGTGATAGCTAGTAAAAATACTCTCGCTGAACTAAAGAGAATCAGTTTCGTTCTTGCTTCGGAATGTTCCGCTTTGAGTTTCGGCCCAAAGGTGCAGGCGGTATACAATCCCCTTGTTTACGCGGTTCGTCCCTACAACCTGTACCTTGAGCTGGCTGGTTTTTCCCCCAAAAGGGTAATTTTTCTGGGGATGAATCCGGGGCCCTGGGGTATGGCGCAAACCGGCGTTCCTTTTGGGGAAGTCACCGCCGTGCGTGACTGGCTTGGTGTCGAGGCGGCAGTTGGCAAGCCTGAAAAAGAACACCCAAAGCGGCCGGTTGAGGGCTTTGCCTGCGCAAGGTCAGAGGTTTCAGGACGCCGCCTCTGGGGCCTCTTCCGCGAGCGCTTCAGGACGCCGGCTGAGTTTTTCCGCGAGCATTTTGTCGCGAATTACTGCCCCCTTGTTTTTATGGAGCCATCCGGCGCGAATGTTACGCCTGACAAGCTTCCGGCGGATGAAAGCGCCCCCTTGTTTAAGATCTGTGACCGCGCCCTTGCCGAAACAATCGAGCTGCTTGAACCGGAGTGGGTAATCGGCATTGGGGGCTTTGCGGAAAAAAGAATACGCATGGTAAGAGAACAGATTAAACATGAATTTACAGCTGCAAAAATTCTTCACCCCAGTCCGGCTAGTCCCAGGGCAAACGCGGGCTGGCAGGATGAGGTTATTAAAAGCCTTGTTGAACTGGGCGTTTGGGAAAAAGATAGAGAAAAGATAATTGAACAATAATTATCAAACAATTATAATGAGACATAAAAAATGAAGATCGTTCATTCCAGATTCTGCATAAAATGCCTTCAACTTTCCTTACCTGTCGATATGATGGTACGTTTTGCGAGGCTGGTAAATCCAAAGTACAACATATACAAGCGGACCGGCCTTAAAGAAGGGATGCCCATTTCAAATCAAACTGCCGCTCAGCGCATTGTGGCGGACATGATACAAGACGGGTTTTTTGTTGATTTTGTGGAAGCCTTGATAAAAATTGAAGCCAAAGGATATATGGGCCACAAGTATACATTATGGGGTTTGAACGATGTAGTAACAGGCCTAATCCAGGAAGGCTATAGTTTTGACAAGGTATCCGGTCAGTTTTTAGAAAACCAGCGGGAGCGGGTAAGCCCCAACTGGGGCAGACTGCTGGAGGGAGATGAGCGGAGAATGGCTGTACTGCGGCTGGATGTGGTGGACAATTCGACTCTGGTCAGGAGCAATCCCCATCCGAAAGTGGAAAAAGCTTTTAATGATATGAGGGCTATTGTTGATCGCGCCGTTATTAGCCGTCTGGGAAGGATCTGGTCATGGGAAGGAGACGGCGCTCTTGCGGTATTCCTTTTTGGATCCAACGAAAAGATGGCTGGTTACGCCGGCATGGAGATTATCCACGAACTCTTTTTTTACAACCTCCTCAGAAATCCTTTGGATCGGCCTATCAATGTTAGAATCGGCGCACATATCGGCCAGATAAGATATTCAGACAGTGAAATGGAACGCATGAAAAATGATACAGTCAAACAAACTGTAGTTTATGAGTCTCTTGCGGCCAAAAATTCGTTATGTGTATCCTCTAACCTTTGCAATGCAATGGATGAGATCATTTTAAAATTTTTCAGCGACGAAAAAACCAGCCGTAACTGCAAGTACAGGCTATACACGATAGGGATGGAAAAATGATCTATATACTTTCATCCAAAAAACCAGCCGCCCTTGGCTTGAGCGGAAAAGATACCTGGGTTGAAATTAATACGCCAATGTCGCCTGTTCAGGCAGGAAAAAAGTTTAAGTCAGGCGATCAGGTTTATTTTGACGCCTCAGCCATTTCGCTCCCGGAATTAAAAAAAATCGCGAAGGCGCTTGCTAAAAACAATGTTGCCTGGGGCGTTATTGATCCAAAAGGCGCGGCGGAAGATCCGGCTTCATTCTTTTTTGACGGCGCAAGCGACTATATCGGCCCTGTGCTTGTAAAAAAAGGCCTGAGTAAAAAGCGTTTTACCCAGGCGCTTTCATGGGCAATAGAAGCGAAAAGTCCCTCTGCCGCGAAAGCTTCCGCTAAGGGGACGAAGGCAAGTGAAGCCGCAACTGCAGGCAAAAAGAAGCCCTCAGAATTACCTGCCGAAAAATTTGAAGGCTGGAAATCTGTCCGCGCGGGAACGAGAGAGAACTTCTTTTTTCTGTTCGTGTCTCTCGGTGGAAAGTCGAATCTCCGTTCTATGGTTGGGGAAGCCTCTTTCAGTACAATAATGAGCCATTGGCGCGAGGTATTGTACCAGGCATTCAGAAAAGCGGATGCCCTGCCATGGATGGAAACAGAAGCCCACAGCCTTTTTTTGGTTCCGGCAAAATCGGACAACTGTAAAGCGGCTATTGAAGCGGCATTAAAAATGATTTTAAGCAGCAAGCTTATCGGTATAGAAAAACTCTCCCTTTCAATTCCCGTGGAATTTACTTTTGCTCTGCACTACGGCGAAACTGTCTTTCAAGCGCCGGGAAAAACCGGCGCCGTTGTTTCAGAGTCGGTGAATTACATTTTCCATTTAGGCGGGAAAAAAGCTGAAGAAGGCCGGCTCACCATTTCGGAAGACGTAAGCGAAGAGGCAATTCCGGAGGGGTTAAGGGATTTGTTCCTTCCAGCCGGGACTTTTGAGGGAATACCAATTCGACACTCGCGGCGCTTTGTTTATTAAATTACAGTTCATGATCCCAACAAGCTCCAAAAAACCACTAAAAATCCAACAAAAACCATAAACCCTTGAATTACCAAGAAGTATATTTCATATAGAGTCTCATCATGGAGGAATGTATGAGAAAGAAAACTCATTCGTTTTCTTGGTTAATAATACCTTTGGCTATTCTAGGACTTGGCGCCGGCTTATTATTGCTTTTACTATTCACTGTTAATAAAATTTTTCATTTTTAACATTCCAGCCAATTCCGCATAACGATATCAAAAATAAAATCTTAATAGCCTTGTTTTTGAATATGCTCCGGCACTTTCCATTGTTTTCTTTGAGTTATGGTTATAATACCAACAGCCTGAAACAGGAATTTTTCCTTTCGATTTTACAACATTTTTTAACCCGTTTAAAATATTTGCGCCATATCCTTTTTGTCGATATTCCTCTCTTACAATCATTCCAATACTGGCATATATGTCCACGATTTTTTGATACTCTATTATGCCAAACCCTATTACATTATTTTCATGCTTTGCAATATATATTTCTTCATCAATTAAATTATTTATGTTTTCAATCTCACTTTTTAAAAAATCATGGCAGAGATTAAGTGTTTCCATGTCTTTCTCAATATTAGCAAGTTTTACTTCAATAGGAATAATTTTATTTGGATTTCTGTCGGTGTATATTGAAAAATATGCCTGTTTTTCCATTTTTACATAATTATCAATCGCGTGGCTGATTAAAAATTCGTCGCCTGTTGGAATTAGCGCTTCTTTAACGGACTCATATTTTTTTACAACTGCAAATAAATCCTGCGAAATACTACGGTATTTCTCAAATACATTAAACAAGACCAATATAGTTCCGTTATTTATCGAAAAATATCCAATAATTTCATTATCACGCATTATTATGTAGTGATTACTTTCCCTGACATGAGTTTCCCAGAATGAATCAACAATTATCTTATTGTTTATATAATATTCGGCCACGAATATTTTGATGTCTTCAAAACCACATTTTTTTATGTTCACGATGCTTAGAATTTCATTCATTTTTGTTCCTTTTTTAAATCGGTATGGGGAATTGCTTATCCCCATACCGGTAGTTTGGCGGAGTATCTTTTTAGTTCAATGAGATAACAGCCGATTCATTCGTTTAACAAAGTCTGCAGGCTCCTTCAGCTTTATCCCTTCAACAAGCAGAGCCTGATCAAGCAGCACGCCGGCAATGTCGGCTATGCGTTCTTCGTCTTCAGTTTCCTTAAGCCGCGTGACGATGGGGTGCTCGCCGTTTACTTCCAGAATCGGCTTAATGTCGGTCATGTCAGACTGGCCCATGGCCTTGAGCATTTGGGCCATTTGCAGTGTGGGATCGTTTTCGTCAGCCACGATGCAGGAAGGGGAATCGTGAAGGCGGCGGGAAAGTTTCACGTCTTTTACCCTGTCGCCCAAAGCCTTTTTGATTTTTTCGATGACCGGCTTTATTTCCTTTTCCGCAGCCTTGTCCGCCTTTTCTCCCAGCTCTTCGTCAGCGCCGGAACGGTTCACGGCTTTTAGCTCCCAGGTTTGCGTTTCGGTTTTGCCGTCCGCACCAGGAACTTCCTTTCGATAGCTATGCAGAGAAGGTATCACGATGTCGTCAATTTCATCGTCCATGATGAGTACTTCGATGCCTTTGGCTGTGTAGGCCTCCAAAAGCGGAGAGGCTTTAAGGGTTTTTTCGTCCCCACCGGTAATAAAATAGATGTTTTTTTGATCGCTTTTCATCCGGGAGACATAGTCGGCAAAACTGGCCCAGCCTTCAACGGATGAGCTTTTGAACCTGACCAGGTCCTGAATCGCCTCGCGGTTGCCAAAGTCCTGGTACAGCCCTTCTTTCAAAGGCCGGTTAAACTGGCTGACGAAAGTTTCCCACTTTCCCTTTGCTTCTTCGTCTCCCGCACCAGCCTTGTCCGCCAGAGCCTTAAATTCTGAAAGGAGTTTTTTGACCGAAGCGTTTTTTATATTGACCAGTATTTTATTTTGCTGGAGAATCTCGCGGCTTACGTTAAGCGGAAGATCTTCTGAATCGATAACCCCGCGGACAAAACGAAGCCAGGTGGGCATGAGCTCTTTGTCATCGTCGGTGATAAACACCCGCTTTACGTAGAGCTTTACGCCGGGATGGTAATCCACATGGTACAGGTCGAAGGGCGCTTTTTTTGGCACGTAAAAAAGAGTTGAGTACTCAAGGGTTCCCTCGGCTTTTGTGTGAACGTAAAAAAGCGGATCCTCGGAATCGTGACCAAGGCTTTTGTAGAACTCCTTGTAATCCTCATCTTTGAGCTCCGACTTGGCCCGCCGCCAAAGGGCAGTGCCGGAATTGATCCTGTCGCATTTGGTCTTGCTGCCCTTCTCCTTACCTTTGTCATCGTATTCTTTTTCATCGTAAGTAAGATAAATGGGAAAAGCCACGTGGTTGGAATAACGCTTTATGATGTCTTCGATAGACCAGCGGTTGGCAAATTCAAGCCCTTCTTCGGTCAGGTGGAGGATCACGGTCGTACCCTGGCTGTCGCGGCCATAGGGCTCTATGTCATAGCCGTCTTTGCCGTCGCTCGTCCATTTCCAGGCAGCCTCTTCCGCGGCCTTGCGGCTAATAACCTCGATTTTGTCCGACACCATAAAGGCCGAATAAAAACCCACACCGAACTGGCCTATAAGGTTTGAATCCTTCTTTGCGTCGGCGGACATTTTTTCCAGAAACGCCTTTGTTCCGGAGCGGGCAATGGTTCCAAGAGAATCAGCTAAGTCAGCTTCGTTCATCCCGATTCCGTTGTCGGAAACCGTAAGGATCTTTTCGTCTTTGTTGAAGGAAACATCGATTCTGGGATCGAAACTAAGGGATTTGTAAGTTTCATCCGCTACTGTAAGGTATTTTAGTTTGTCCAAAGCATCGGAAGCGTTTGAAACCAATTCCCGTAAAAAAATCTCCCTGTTGGAATAAAGGGAGTGGATAATGAGGTGAAGAAGCTGGCTCACCTCGGTCTGAAACTGATGTTGGGCCATACAGAACTCCTTGTGTGGTTTTGGTAATGTAATTGGAATTAAATTACTTCCAAAACAGGGTAGCAAAAAAAATAACGTTTGGCAAGCGAAAAACATCTATGATGTTAACCAGCCTGCAAAATAAACGGTTTTCACTCAATTGCCTCGTAGTCGTAAGAAAGGCGGTTTTTTATTGCAAAGAGGCTGGAGTCGACGGTTCCCCTCGGAATGCCCAGGATATCGGCAATCATGCGGTTTGGGGCTGACATCCGCATTCCGCCAAGCCGCTTTCTCATGGTCTTGTATCTCCTTTTTGCCCTCTCAAAGCGCTTTTTCATCATTTCGTAATGCTCTGTCCCGGGCTGGGCATTAAGCATACGTTTTTCGTAAGTCAAACAGCGGTAGTGCTGACAGTGGATCCGCTCCTTTAGATCCATAATATCAGCTTCCTTCTCGGCGCGCCGTTTTCGCAATTCATCGATCATGTCTCGAACCATACTTATATTCATCCCAATTGCTTCAGCCACCTGTTCAACAAATTCGTTAGAAACAAAAAAATACGATTTAAGGAGAAGAAACAAAATCTGTTTTGGATTTATATCTTCCGGAATGGAAACAACTTTCTTTTCTTCAAGGTATTCCGGCTCGTCTTCAAAAAGTATATCTTCTTCCGCTTTTGCCCGCCAACAGACGTATTCTGTGATATTGTGATCCGACTCCCGAAAACGGTATTCCTTGGCGGCGCTGTTTACAAGGCCGGTAATGTAAGCGTCAAAAGATGAGCCCAAGTCGCGATAAAGATCTATTGCCCTGGCAAAACGTGGATAAAGCCAGGATAGAAAATCATTCCATATTTCTCTGTTTCCGTTAAACAATCGAAACTTTTCATAGTTATTGAGGAGATGTTGAAATATCCTCCCTTCAAAAATCTTCTTTGGCAGATTACCCTCGATGTACAATCGGTAAAAATCTGACAGGGGTGTATCACAATCCATGGAAGCCTCCTTTTTGCGCCATGTTGGATTTCCAGTTTTTTTCTGGCATAAGGATTATTGGTTCATTTTGATGTTTTGCCTGAATTTGAATTACAAATATCATCTATTGGCGACAATTTTCTTTCTGGTTTTAGCCATTGGCGAAAATAATTCTCTAATGGCTTGATTTGCCGCTTGTGAATGCCGCAACTAGCGGCTGTGCAGGCGCTTGACAATTTCCGGTAAAAGCAGCATATTTTCACTTACCATTCGACGCAGGATAGAGCAGTTGGCAGCTCGTCGGGCTCATAACCCGGAGGTCGTAGGTTCGAGTCCTACTCCTGCTAAAGAAAAGGCATTCCGGTTACGGGATGCCTTTTAAAACTTAATCTGGTGTTCTGTCCATTTCATCAGCATTTTGGCCAGTTGTGGAACCGGCATATCCATGTTTTCCTTCAGCCAGTGCTGAATCAAACCGATAGCGCCATGTACCAGAAAAACGGAATAATAGGGCTTTGTTTCGTTGTTCTGGTTTTCTGAAAAATATTTCGTTATCTGATTGTGCATAATAAAGTGATATAGCAGTTTCTTTTGAAAACCTATATCGCCGTTTTCGCTTAGCAATACCTGAATGGTGTCGCCGTTATTGGCAATGTAGGTCAGCATTTCTTCAAGCATCTGGTTGGTATCTTTTTTGGTTTGCTTGTCCTTATACCTCATCAGCATATCTTCAAAATAGGCAAGTGTTTCATTTTCTATCTGCATTAATAAATCGTATTGGTCTTTGTAATGATCATAAAAAGTTGAACGGCTTATATCCGCAAGATCGCATATATCCTTTACAGAAATGCTTAAAATCGCTTTTGACTTCATCAGCTCCATTAAGCTTTCATGTATTACCATTTTGGAATAACGGCTCTTGCGGTTTTCTTTTTTCTCCATGTTTTCCTCCTACATTTTAGCAAAAAATGTAGCGTATCCAACAGGTACATAGTGTTGTGTAGGATACACTTCAGATTTAATCAAACTATATGTTGTGTTCTATTTACATTGTAGGAGATTTAGGATTAGGAGTCAAACATGGAAAAGCTTTTTAAGTATCCGGCTTTGGTGGTCGGCGTTATTGTACTCATCACGGTGTTTTTGGCTTTCTGGGTTCCGCGAGCGGAGCTGGACAACAATAACATTCGCTTTTTGCCCGATAAAAATCCGACTAAGCTTATCTCAGAATATATTGATGAGACTTTCGGCGGACAGGTTATGATTCTGGTTGGGCTTGAGCGCCCCTACCGGACGGTTTTTGAAAAAAACTTTCTCAAGCGGATCCGTGATTTCTCCCAGGAAGTTGAAAATACTGAATACGTCAAATCCGTTAACTCGATTATGTCAACGCAGTATATTACAGGCGACAATGACAGTATCGTTGTCTCGGATTTGGTGCCGGAAAATTTTTCAGGAACCAACGAGGAGATCACCGAACTAAAGCGGCGTATCGCGTCCTGGGATTTGTTCAGCGATTCCCTCGTTTCCGACGATCTTTCAGCCACGCAAATTCTGATTACCCTGGACGCGGTTACCGCGGATTTTACCCGCCCCGAAGTAACGCGAAGCGTAGAAAAAATCCGGAAAATAGCAGGGGAAATTTTTACAGATGAAGAGCAAGTGTATTTTACCGGACAGCCGATTATCAACACAGTTATCAATAAATCAATAATTGCTGACAATCTGCTGCTGATACCCCTTGTGGTAATCGTCGTGTTGGCGATGCTGTTCTTCTCGTTCAGGCGTTTTACCTTCGTTATCCTGCCGTTTTTGACCGTTATCATCGCGGTTATATGGACTGTCGGGATAGCGGCGATGCTCGGGATAAAACTCTCGGTGATCACCACCATACTACCTGTGATTCTCGTCGCGGTTGGTAGCGCTTACGGTATTCATATCGTAACCCACTACATGGAAGATACGCAGAATAAACCGCTTGGTGATGACGAACACCGCGAACTGGTTTTGGCTCTTGTGAGAAAACTGATTAAGCCGGTATTTCTGGCGGCGCTTACCACCATCGCGGGTTTTGTGTCGTTTTGTTTTACGCCGATTGTCCCGATGCGTGAGTTTGGCTATTGCGCCGGCGTGGGAGTTACCGCCGCTTTTGCCGTGGCAGTATTGCTTATTCCGTCATTGTTCCTGCTCCGGGGGCCCCGTGTTATGAAAGAGCGGCGAAAAGAAGAGGTTGATCTCAGCCGTTTCAATAACGCTGTCGCTGACGTGTGTACAAGCATCGCAGAGAAAAAGGTACTGGTACTTTTCCTTGCGGTACTGACAGCTGTAATTTCGCTGTACGGGCTCTCAAAGGTTATCATCGATAACGCGGTAGTTGAATTTTTTCAAAATGAAACCGACATAAGCCGCTCGGATCGTTTTATCCGCGAACATTTTGGAGGCTCAAAAGATTTGAATCTGGTGTTTCAAGCTGACACTACGGAAGAACTGCTACACCCAGACGTGCTGCAGGCGGTAGACGGTCTTTCTGCTTACCTGACTGAAAAGGTTTCTGCCGCAGGCAAAGTTGTTGGATTTACGGACATTATCAAGCGGATAAATCAGGTATTCAATGTCGGCGAAAGCCCCGAAGGGCTGCAGCCGGTTAATTCGTTTACCGGAACCGACAGCTTTGGTTTCGGCGATTTTGGTTTCGGTTTCAGCGATTTTGGTTTTGATTCTGGTTTTAACGACGACTATATTGAAACGCCGATACTGGACAACAATTATAGTATAGCCCAATACAACACAGCGGATCTGATCAGGTTTCTAGACAATGCCGCCGGAAAATCGCCAAATTTAAGCGGCAGCGATTTGGTTCGGGAACTGAAACGCCTCACCAATTACGAGGGTATGGCCTATTACGAAATTCCAGCTGATCCAAAACGTTACGGCAAAGAAACGCCTGAAGAACTCCAGCGCCTGATAGCGAATTACCTCGTTCTGCTTGCCGGGGATGACGATTCAGGGTATGCGAACGATCCCCTCGAACCCACGGCGATCAGGACGATGGTACAGCTGCGCACGGTAGGAAATAAAGATTCCCAGGCGGTTATCGACATGATCAAGGAATATATTGCGGCAAACTTTCCCAAAAACGCGGAAGTGATAATAGGCGGCGGTATAACGTATGAAATGGCTGTTACCGATCTTATTTTTAACTCGCAGCTCATATCGATTTTTGTTTCCGTGCTTATAGTTTTCCTCATCGTGGCGTTTTCCAACAAATCGCTGATTGCAGGATTCATCGGCGCCGTTCCCTTGACGCTGGCGATCCTGTGCAATTTCGCGGTGATGGGTTTTTTGGGAATAAAGCTCAGCCTCGGAACCGCCCTTATTTCAAGCCTTGCGGTCGGCATAGGCATTGATTACACCATCCACTTTATCGAATTTTTCAAGCGCGAATACCAATCAGGAGAACCCGCTTTCCTTCGCCGGACTTTTATCGGCTGCGGAAAAGCCATTATGATAAACGCCCTGTCCGTTGGCGCTGGCTTCGGGGTACTCGCCTTTTCCCAATTTAGAATTATAGCGCAACTCGGCGCGCTTATCGCCTTAAGCATGCTGATAACCGCCTTTGTCAGTCTTACCGTGATACCGGCCCTTCTTATGACGATTAAACCGAAATTCATATACTTTGAAAGCAAGGAGAATCAACAATGAAACGAATTACTGTATTGGCAGTGTTACTGATGGGCGCAACTTTACTGAGCGCCCAGGATGCGGTTTCTATCATGAACTCCGCAAAGAACCGTGTCAAAATGGACACTATCTCTTCCCGTTCCCGCATGGTAATTACCGCCAAGAACGGAAGTACATCGGAGCGGGTTATCGATCAGTATTCAAAGGACGGCCCCAACGGAGGGCGTACCGTGATAGTGTTCCAGAGTCCCGCCAATGTAGCGGGGACGCGCTTTCTCACCATGGATACTGCCGGGGGCGGTCAAGACCAGTGGATATTTTTGCCAAGCCTCGGCAGGGTAAGGCGGATTGCGGCCTCTGAAAGCGGCGGCAGTTTTATGGGCACGGATTTCTCGTATGACGACATCTCGTCTATGGACAGGGATCTTTCCCTAGATAACCATACACTACTGCGCGAAGAAACGCTTAACGGAAAATCCTGTTATGTAATTCAATCTGTCCCTAAAGATAACGCTTACCAGTATTCCAAAACAATAACGTGGATAGACAAGACTGCTTTCTTGATCTATAAAAGTGAAATGTATAACCGCCGCGGAGAAATGGCGAAGGTGATGGAAATGTCCGACTTCAAAGATGTGCAGGGACGCTTAACGCCTATGCAGACCAAGATATCCACGGTTGGAGCGGGAACCTCAACGACAATTTTTATGGAGATTATCAAATACGATGATCCGATTCCCGATGCGGTTTTTACAACCGCGTATCTTGAAACAGGGAGGACGCGATAATGCGTTACATTTGTTGCATAATATTGACAGTTCTGCTTGCGCTGTCCCCATTAGCGGCGCAGGATTTTGGCTTTGGCTTCGGCGACTATGAAACTGCCGGCGCTACAAATAGCGCAATAGCCGTTTCCATCGGGGGCGAGGTCTCCGCAACACTCCTTGGATATGTTGATGATTTTTCCAACGGAATGGATCAGACGCGCCTTGGGGACATATTTTCCGGAAAACTAAATTTTTTCGCCGGTACTTCTTTTGCCGACGGAGTGATCAATCTGAAATTGGAACCGTCAATCCAGCCGGTGTCCATTGACGAAGCCTATGTCCGCGCTTTCTTTGGCGGCCTGGAAATTGAAGGCGGGCTGCGGAAACTCACCTGGGGCAAGGCCGACAGTTTTGGCCCATTGGATGTGATCAATCCCCTTGACTACTCGGAATTGACCGATTTAAGCGACCCGATGAATTTGAAAATCGCACGCCCCCTCATTCATGCCTCGTACCGCCTTGGCTCTTTCTCCAAAATCGAAGGCGTGTTTGTGCCGGCGTTTGAGCCGCTGCGTTATGCCACCGAAGGGCGCTGGGTTCCGTCGCAGATGGCGCAGTTAAACCGGCTTCAGGCGATGGGGGTTCCGGTATTCAAGGACGATACGTCAACGCTTAAATACATGCAGGCCGGAGCAAGGTTTACAACGACCATCGGCCCGGCCGACTTTGGTTTGCAGTATTACTATGGGCGTTTAACCAGACCCGCTGTTACAATGACGCTTGCGCTGCCCTCGCCCATACCTACAGCTTTACATTTTGCCTACAATCCCTATCACCAGATTGGCGCTGATTGGGCGCAGGTGCTTTTTGGTTTTAATGTGCGCGCCGAGCTGGCGGCAAACCTCACCGAAGATTTTTCCGGCGATGACGGCTCGGTTTACAACCCCGCGCTTTTGTGGTCCCTTGGTTTTGACCGCGATCTTTTCTGGGGCATTAACCTCAACTTCCAGTGCAACGAATCCATCCGCCTCATGAATGACAAGATTGGGAATAACGCCCTGCTTGATATAGAGGCTGGTACCGATATGACTTCTACGCAAATTATTGCCGCTCTTTCCAAAAAATTCCTCCGTGATGAACTGGAAGTAAGAGCCGCCGTTTTGTATGAAATTGAAGCCGGCGATTTCCTTTTAATACCTTCGCTTGTCTGGACAAGAGACGCGGTATCCCTGGAGTTTTCCGGCGGTATTTTTGGCGGCAATAAAGACGGGCAATTTGGGCAGTACCGGGACAACAATTTTCTAAAAATAGCGCTGACTTACAGTTTCTAAAAAAATTGCCGCTGCTGAAAGGAGGAAACAGCAGCGGCAAAACAGAAAATGGAAGAGGTATGAAAAGAAAACTCTCTTTAGGTGTTGATCACCATGCGTGTGTTCATTTATATAACAACCTTTCTTAAAAGCGGTTACAACTCCGAAGCAATAATTTCCAATGAATTTGTCCCGACAAAAAATTTGAAAATGTCAGTTTCCGTAATTAAATTCTAGTTTGTAGGCCGCTTTGCGAGAATTTTTTTTAGTACGTTCATGTCAGCGCCGTTTGTTATGCCGTTTGGAGCAAGCTCTTCCATGCAGGTTTCCAATTCAAAGGGACGCCGCGCCACATGTTCCGGATAGTGCGCGTCCGAAGAAGTGATCAGCGGGTAGCCCAGTGTATCCAAGGGTCGTCCGTTTAGCATTGGCGGCAGCCTTGTACACTCAAGGGCTGTCCATTTTCCCTTAACAATTACCCCGAGCTGGCTGGTCATGGAAAAAGCCGGCCTGTCCACATGGGCGGGAATGACGATGCCTCCGTATTCGGCTGTTTTTGCTTCAATTGAGTCAATGCTTAATTCCAGGGGGTTTACGAGGTAATACTCCACTTCCCCTTCGATATTGTCATCTTCGTCAACAAACACCTGATCCCCGGTTTTGTCGGGATTGTTTAAAAAGGGCATAAGCAGGCTGTAAACGTATTCGCTGAAGTCCAGACTGGCCTGTAGGCTGGTAAAAAGACAGAGGACGTGAATTTCCTCCTGGGTGGTGGCCTCCATGCCAAAGATGGGAAGAATGCCGCGTGGGGGACAGACCTTCGCAAAAGCCGGACAGTTAAGGCTGGAATTATGATCCGTTAAGGCCAGCACCTTGACCCCGCGGAGAGCCGCCAGATTCGCCAGTGCCTGGGGAGAAAGATCCAAAGACCCGCAGGGAGACAAGCAGGAATGGTTATGAAAATCAGCCAGTAGAGACATAAACAGGAACTGCGGCTAGTTCCATTCCATAGGGGGGGATTCTTTTGACGCCAACAAATCCATGCGCCTAAGTCTGCGAGAAATATCCCTGGCCAGATTCATCAACATAAACGAGTATGTCTTTAAATCCTTTTCGTAGATTTCGCCGAGGGCATCAATGGAGAGAGTCATAACTCTGGTCGTGGCTAAAGCCTTAACTGTTGCTTCAGCCGGTTGAATATCCACGACCTCCATCTCGCCGAAAACGGCTCCCTCGTCAAGTTCCATCAGGATAATTCCGTTCTTTACCACCGCAACCCGGCCTTCAAGGATAAAACGGATCTTCCCAACGTGAGTTCCTTCAACAATGATATCTGTACCAGCTATATAATCCTCTTGCTCCATAAGGGGCAGAATGCTTTGTATCTGATCTTCTTCCAGACCGTCAAAAAGAGAATAATTGCCTAAAACCGATGGATCTATCATTGTCTCTATTATTGCTATCCTTTTAAAATTCGTCAAGCATTCGCCACTGGTTTTACAGGATTTCACACGTTAAATTTGAAGAAAATTACATCCCCGTCCTGGACAACATATTCTCTGCCTTCCAGACGGAATTTTCCCGCTTCTTTTATTTTTGCCTCGCTTCCGTATTTGACAATATCTTCATAAGTGTAAACTTCGGCTTTGATAAAGCCCCTTTCAAAATCCGTATGAATTACCCCGGCGGCTTTAGGGGCGGTATCTCCTGAGTGAATGGTCCAGGCCCTGCACTCATCGCTGCCGGAGGTAAAAAAGGTACGCAGACCAAGCAATCTGTAAGCCGAATGGATAAGGGCGGAAAGGCCCGATTCCTCCATGCCCAGCTCCCTTAAAAACTCAAGTTTTTCCTGGGGGTCTTTAATGTCCGCGAGTTCCGCTTCAAATTTGCCGCAGATACAGACCGCTTCGGAGTTTTCGGCTGCCGCGCGTTTTTGTACCGCTTGCACATAGGCACCAGGCGTGCCGGCGGCTGCGGCCTTCATTCCCGCTTCGTCCACATTGCAGACGTAAAGCTGAGGCTTTGCGCTTATAAAGTGGCAATCGTAAATCGCCGCTTTTTCATCATCGCTTAAGGGAACCGAACGTATTGGTATGCCGTTCTCCAGGCCGGGGCCAATCTTGTCCAGCACAGCCAACGCGGCTTCCGCGGCTTTTTGTTCCGCTTTGGCCTGCACCCTTGCGGCCTTTTCCGCCCGTTCCCGCCTCTTGGCAAGGGTGTCAAGGTCAGCCAGGGCCAGCTCAATGTTAATCGTCTCCATGTCCGATTCAGGATCAACGCGGTCATTCACATGGAAAATATCCGGGTCGTCAAAACAGCGAACCACCTGGGCAATCACCCCAACTTCGCGTATATGGGCAAGGAACTGGTTTCCCAGCCCTTCTCCCTTGGAGGCTCCCTTCACAAGCCCCGCAACGTCCACAAACTCCACGGTCGCGGGGATCGTGCGCTCCGGCTTGAAGATTTCGCTCAGTTTGGTCAGCCTGACATCGGGAACGTCCACGATGCCCACATTCGGGTTTTTGGTGGAAAAAAGATAGTTTGCCGCTTCCGCCGGCGCGGAACTTAATGCCGAAAAAATAATGGACTTCCCTACATTGGGAAGCCCAACAATACCGCAGTTTAAAGCCATAGCGAGCGCTCCTTTTGTCACTGGCATTTTATCACGGTATTACAGTAGAGAAAACCTCCCTGAAGTATTAGCAAAAAATTAAACCCATTGAAGGCGTGGGTGAGCGCCGCAGGCCAAAACACGTGTTGAACCCGGCTTGGAAGACGCTTGCCCACTTAGCCTTTTTGACAGTAAATAAGATTAATAACGACAAGACTAAGTGGGCAGGTTTTTGTTCCACTTTAAAGGCAAGCATTTATTCCCTCGTCTTCCGAGCCGGAGAATTCCACATTGTTTTGGCTGCGGCGCACGCCCACCCCTTCTGGTGTTTGTTTTGTTAAAATAAGAGATTCTTTTGCAACTTTTTTATTGTATTCGTAAAAGCCTTATCAAAGGAAACTCCATTATTCTTTATCAACAAACAATTTTTTTACAACAAGTATTACGCCAATACCTATTATTACACCCCCAAATACCATCCATGGAGTTCCAGGATTTGTTCGACCGCTTCCAAATAAACTGGTTATCTGTGCCCCAATATTGTTATTTTGAGAATTACCATATAGCATTAGCCCAAGGCCAGTTACCGCTAAAACCGCGCCAACAACAATCAAATTAGACGTTTTCATGAAATATTATCCTTTTAGTTTTGTTTCTTTTTCCTTCAATGAGGATGATATTAACCTTCCGTTCCTTGTTTTATGCAATATTGTATAAAACCAACCATTCCTGCGTGTATTGCAACAACAAGCCAATTATATGGGGTTAATTCAAAAGCACCTTTGATTTCACCCGAGTTAAGCTTACTATATGCAATTATCATAAAAATGACTTGGGCTGATAAACCTGCTATTGAAAAATAACGTAACACTGAGAAAGGTACGTCATTGTTTAAAGAAACTATTAACAACAGAGCGGGAATTCCCAATAATAATACCATCACAAGCGGATAAGCATCGCCTGTATCTTCTAAATCACCAGTACCAGTGGCAATTTCCACTCCCGTAGCATTTATACTGCTATCTTGGGAACATTGTACAAGCGGTAATGTGAAGAATAGCACACATAGAACAAGCCCACCAATTCTGATAATCATCCTCCTACTCATAAAAAACCTCCTAAAAATACAAGATATTGTGTATGTTTTTGTATACACTCCATACACAGTTTCTCGTTTTTGATATAAATTCGGAAAAAAACCGTAGATTTATAGCAAATATAATACAATGCTATATCAAATATGTCAATAGTTTTCTTGGTTTTTATATCAATAATAATATAATGGGGTATTTGGAACGCCTTGTTGTCGATAATATCAAACGTATTCGTAAGGAGAAGGGCGTATCTCAAGAAAAATTGGCTGATGCCTGCAATACAGCAACTAGTTATATTGGGCTAATGGAAATCTACAGAAATGTCCCCAAACTCTCTACCATTGAGAGAATCGCTGAAGCTCTTGAAGTCGATCCTCTGGTATTTTTTAGGGATGAAAATAAAACATCATTGGAACAGCAAAGTGAAATAATAGAAAAAAAGAAAAAAATTTTATACATACTTGATAAAGAAATAGAAAATATTTTGCGAAATAATTAGAGTTTGTCCCACTTTTCGAAATAGGCTGGCAAAGGGATGACAGCGGGACGCAAAAAATTTCTGGAGTTCCCTATCGTAACAGACCTGAAAAAAATGACATTAATGGTAACAGTCACCGAATTTTAACACACTATGAATATACCTTGATTAACGAAAATCAATCGAACATACACTTTGCGCCTTAGCGCCTTTGCGTGAGAATTTTCTTCGATCTTGCCGTAGTTCGTGAGGTTAGTGTGGTTCGTGGTTAATACAGGACACAAAAGCCCCCTACGCCTCTATCGTTAACCCTTCACGCGCCATGATAATTTCAAAGCTCGCCTTGCCCTTGGCATCATTTTTGCATTGTTCTTCAATAGTCTCAAGCTTCTTGTCATTATTGTTGGGATCGTGATGGAAAAAAACGAGTTTTTTTACTCCTGTTTGACCGGCGGCCAGCATGGCGAAATCAAAAGAAGAGTGGCCCCAGCCCAAATGTTTTTCATATTCCGCCTTGGTATACTGAGTGTCGTGTATCAGGATGTCCGCGCCTTTGTAAAAGTTCAGTATTTTCTCGTTTTCCTCTTTGGCCGCCGACTCTCCATCCAGAGCTGCATCTTCATTGTAAGACGGATCGTTAGGATCCGTAGGAAAGAGATTGCGGTAAGGTTCATGATCAAAGGCGGTAACTATGGATTTACCCTGATACTCAAAACGGTAGCCAAGGCATAGTATGGGATGGTTCAAATATTTAGTCTTTACTTTAAGCCCGCCGCCCAAATCTATCGTCGTCTCTTTTAGTTCTTCATACTCTATCTTTGCAGACAATTCGCTTTGCCTGATCGGCCAGTACCTGTATGAAAGCTGATCTCCGATTATTGATGCCAAAGTTTCGTCGTTGTAGGAGACTGGCCCCCGGATTCTCAATTTTGTTGTGGGAATAAAAACAGGCGCAAACATGGGAAAACCCATAATATGATCCCAGTGGGTGTGGGATATAAAAATATCCATGTCTAAAGGGCCTTTTTTAAAATCATTGGCCATGATGTAATCGGCCAGGGGTTTAGCTCCGGTTCCAAAATCTATAATTATAAGTCTTTCATCAGCCCGTATTTCCAGACATGTGGTATTGCCGCCGAAAACAACGGTTTCTCGTCCGGGGCAGGGGATAGAACCTCTGACGCCCCAAAAACGTACAAAAAACATATACACTCTCCCGCTTTACATGTGGCCTATTTTAAGGAAAACTTCGGCCTTTTCAATTTCAATGTTCACTTTTTCCTCGATCTCGTCAAACACATCTTTGGGAACATTCAACGCTTCCCAAATAAAATTCGGAAGAGGGCTGGGGTGACGCTCGCCGGAAAAACCAATTACTGAAAGCGTGGCAAACCGGTTAGCGGCGGCAACACAGTAAAGGACATCTTTATTGTCCCCTGAATAATCTGCGCAACTATGATGATACTTTATTGCATCTCCTACCGCGCCGTCCAGTTTCCAGGCGCTGGCGATCATTCCCCCTGCTTCGCAATGGTTCATTCCAAAGGCGTTTTCCTCAGCCAGCGTAAGGGGCTTCTTTTCCCTGTCTGCGTTACTGACCGTAACCAAATACTGATTTGAAAGTACCGCATTCAAGGGTATCTTGCCAATATCATGCAAAAGGCCGGCTGTAAAATACTCTTCAGTCAATTTTGGATCAATTCCGCGCTTTTTGGCTAAAAACTTGGCCGCAACCCCCACGCAAAGGGAATGCCGCCAAAAGCCTTCCATATCGAGGCCCGAGGATTTTTTTTCGGGAGATAGCTGGCCCACCACTGCCGTTGACAGGGCAAGGTTTTTTACAGTATTGATCCCCAGCATGATAATGGCTCTGGCAAGGCTGGTAACCGGCTGTCCCATCCCATAATAGGCGGAATTAATAAGTTTAAGCACTCTGCCCACCAATACGGGATCCAGGGAAATAACATGGTTCAAATCCGTTGGACTGGTTTGGGGATTATTGCATATCTCCAATACTTTCGTAACCGACGTGGGAAGACTTGGCATGTTTTTAATGTAATCTTTTAAGCTTTTTTCAATACTAGCTTCCATTGGGGGCTCCACGTTTTTCCTGGCTGCCTGACTCTTCTATTGCTGCAGTACTGTCCGCTGTCGATTCTTTGATTATAGTCAGGTTCCTTAAACTATCAATAACAGATTCCAGAGCTGGCTGAAGTTTGCCCTGGCTGTAGGAATTTCGTTGTTTTTCCGGAAGCGCCCCTGTTAATCCGTGAAGGGCGCCAAGAAGATTAACCACGGTAGACAAATCAAACTGTTTGTTTTCTTTGATTGGAGCCGGTTCTTCATTACTCGGAATACTAACAAGCTCTTGGGGAAAAAACTCCTGAGGGGCAAGATTTTCAGGAGCAAACTCTAGAGGAGCAAGTTCTTGAAGAAGAGGCTCTTCAGGGGTAAGGTCTTCTGCTATTTCCGCTCCAAGAGGCTCTTCGTATAAAGGTTCCTCAAATGACGGTTCTTCATATATAGGCTCCTCTATAGGCTCCTCCTCCGGTAAGGACGGCTCTATTTCTTCTATCTCCTCTTCCAGCTCCTCTTCCGGAGCGCTAGCCTCCGGAGCGTCCTCCGCAGCGTTTGCCTCCGGAACTTCCTCCGGAACGTCAGTAGTGGTAGCAGTTTCAGGTTCAGTTTCAGAAAGGTTTTCGTCTGATATGTCGTCCAGCAGGTCTTCAAATTCTTCCTCTTCTTCCTCGAAAAGAATAGGCTCCTCTGGAACGCTAGTAGGTTCCGGTTCTTTGGGTTTAAAGGGCGGATATTCCGGGTAATTAGGGAACTGCGGGTAATTTGGCATTTTCGGCATTTGGGGTGGCTGATTTTTCGGCAATGTCGGCTGCTGCTGACGTTCCGGAGGCTGTTGCGGAGGCCGCTCCGGAGGCTGCTGCTGACGCTCCGGAGGTCGCTCCAGAGGTGGTCGCGGCGGCGGGGAAGGAGGAGGCGGTGTTTCAGGCCACGCGGGGGGTGGAGCCTCGTTCCTGTAGGGAGGCTGCTGCTGGCGCTCCGGAGGCTGTCGCTCCAGAGGAGGCTCCGAAGGAGGCGGGTAGCCCGCACTCATGGGAGGCATCTCGGGAAAATCAAAGGGCATTTCATCGCTATAATCTTCCTGGGGTACGGGAGCTGCCTTCTGTGGTTCCCTGGGAGGCTGTTTTGGCGGCTCTATGGGTGGTTCATTATGAGGTTCTTCATATTCTTCTTCTTCGAACAGCCCTCCGTAAGGATCTTCCATGGAAGGCTCAGCCAATGCGTCCAGGGGATCCTTGTATTTGGGCCGCCCCCCTTCGTCATTATCATCGTAGGCCTCCGGTATTTCCTCGAAAGATTCATTGCCCAGAATCAGATCTTCTTCATCTTCATCTGAGAAAAATTCGTCTCCCTCGGTAAACAAGGCCTCAGATTCTTCATCTATTCCCTGAAGTATATTAGTTCCCATAAGCAGTGATAGATCGTCTTCCTCCGGTTTCTTTTCCTCTTCCCCGCTTATTAGTTTTAAATTGCGATCCCACAGATCTCTTACAGAAGATGAGTATGCGTAAACCGCGCCTTCGTAGAGTTTAAGGGAAGCGTTAAGATCGGTAAGATCTTCCGCTGTTGCCCGTTTACCTTGAAGGTTTACCAATGTGTCGGCGGTACGAAGGGCTTTCTCAACAGAGCCGGCTTCTTTGTGAAGTTCCGCAACGGCAGTCAGGGCTTCCGTATCGGTTGGGTCTGCCTTTGAAAGTTCCTCGAAAATCTGAATCGCATGAGCGCGGTTTCCCATTTCGGCAAACATTCTGCCCAAAAGCATCTTTGCTTCCCTGTCATTTGGCTTTTTAGCCAAATAAGAATGAATGCGTTCTTCGGCTTCCTTGTATTCCTTGCGATGAAAGTGAATGTCAGCCAAATCAAGAAGAAATGAGTAGTCGCCAGGATCCATTGCCAGTATTTTTTCAAAACAGGCCTGGGCTTCCGAATCGTTTCCCAAAACCCGCAGTATTGCGCCCTTAGTCCTTAAAGCCTGGATGTTACCGTTTTCCAGTTTCAGTGCCTCTTCAGCCTGTGCAAGAGCTTCCGGATAGCGCTCCAGCTTTAAGTAAAGGGAGGAAAGCTTGTTTCGTATTTTGGTATTTTCAGGGGAAAGCTGAATTAATTTTTCCATCTCAATGACGGCATCCGCGTAATCGCCGGATACTTCCAAAACATGCCCAAGGTTTACCACTGCCTTGGTGTAATTTGGATCTGTTTCAATGGCAATGCGGAAATTCTTAATGGCTTCCTGGGTTCTCCCCTGCTCTGAAAGGACAATGCCCATGTTGTTTCGGGCTTCTACGTTTGAAGGATCCGCATGCAAAACCCGGTTAAAAGTGGACAAGGCTTTGTCGTAGTGGCCCTGGGCAAAGAGAACCATTCCCAATTTATTCATTGGCTCAAGCCAACCCGGCTTGCTGCGAAGGGCCGTGTTGTATTCATTTGCGGCTTCATCAAGGTGGCCGGTTGCTTCCAGGGAAATCCCGTAATTAAAATGCAGGGATGGATTATTTTGGTCCAGCGCAAGCCCTTTTCTGAACACCCAGAAAGCCTTGTCGTATTCTTTCAACTGATCGTAAATAGTGCCCAGGTTGTTGTAGGCCAAAACATAGTTGGGGTCCAGTTCAATAACCCTGGAATAAGCCATGGAAGCAGCCTTCAAATTGCCCAGTTCTTTGTGAATGTTTCCGACGTTGTAGTGGAATTCTACCTTTCCCGGATCAAGATCAATGGCTTCTGTAAGATAACCCAGAGCCTGCTGAAATTTGCCCTGTCTGCGGCAGATAACCGCGGCGTTGTTAAGGGCTTCCATATCCTTTGGATTCCTGGCCAGCAGCGTTATGAATTGATCTTCCGCCTCCTCAAGTTTCCCTTCCATGGCAAAAGTATTGCCAAGAAGAAGGCAGGCCTCGCGGCTGTCGGGAACTTTGGCTATGTAACTTTTAAGCAGGCGTTCCGCGTCTTCGTGATCTCCTACGCGGAATGAGTTTTTTGCCCGTTCAAAAATATCTTCCACATTTACAGGACTCATTCCGTCATCCTCGCGACTGTTTGAAGCAGCGGCCTGGCCGCCACCTCTCTGGAAAATTCTCCCGGCTCCGGTACAAAAGCATAGTCTCTGCTATCCGGCTTGTTGTAGGCCGCCAGCGCAAAAAAGTAAAGGGTTCCGTTCTTTAGGCCATCAATAATAATGGAGGTCCTGTTTCCCACATCAATCGGAGATTTTGCTTCCAAATAATCACCGCTTGCCGTACCGTAGTAGACGTAATAACCGCCAACCTCCCTTGATGGGCTGGCCCTCCAGGTCAATTCCACTGCCCCGTCCTTTGCCACAGCGGCTACATAGGCCGGAGGGGTAGGAGGTTCGGCGGCGTTGTAAATTAGCCTAAGCTCCGACAGGTAAGGAGAAGTTTCTCCGTCAGCGCCGGGGTAAAAATCCACCGCAAGCTGGACATACCTGCCCCGGAATTGCTGCAAGTCCGTTCCTGAATCAATCGGTATCCAGGGGACTTCGTTCCAGCGATAGGGACTGTTGTTAAGGCGGATAAAAAATTGGATTTCCGAGTGATCGGAAAAGCTTAAAGGGCTGTTTCCGGCATATTCGTTGCGAACTTTTCCTGATAAATTGGAAGTCCTGCCGCCAAAAGCCTCGATTTTTAAGACACGGCTGTCAGCGTAGCCCAAATCCAGCGTCCTTGTTTCCACCCGGCCGCTCTGGCCATAGCGGGTCAGCGCGGCTTTTTCAAGGTAATTCCCGTGAATGCGGAATTCATCCATCAGGCCGCTGAAGCGGCCGCCAAGCACCAGGCGGCAGTCCTCCCCGATGATGGGTGTATAAACGTCGCCGCCTTCCCTGCCTGAGGAAGTGGTGTATTCCACGACTTCGAGTTTGCCGTCCACAAGGTATTCCAAAAGCCCAAGGTCGGCGTCAAAGCGGATAAGGTGGTGGCTCCAGGTGCGGTTTAGCAGCATCGGTCCTAAGAGAGAGATGTATTTTCGCTCTTGCGTACCATTAGCAGAAAACGCGGGGGAGAAAAAAATGTCGGAAAAATTCCACTGAAGTCTGTTTCTTGTCACAACGCACTGAATGCGCTGGTTGATGTAGCCGCCTTTCCCGTCGGCTTTGGAAGAATGCCAGAACAAGACCTGTTCCCCGGTTTCAAGGCCTTGAGGGTACAGCCAAAACTCAATCGAGAAGTCGCGTATATGGCTGCCTGGGGCAAAAAGCGCGTTCGGACGCGGTTTCAGTACCAAAGGCCCCTCG
>Ga0268262_10001225_pt1 | contig 32261 bp, 44 predicted proteins | sample TergutNc150P3_FD_190354 | JGI IMG/M metagenome (GOLD analysis project Ga0268262, IMG submission 190354) | Nasutitermes corniger P3 segment gut microbial community from laboratory colony in Florida, USA - Nc150 P3 (SPAdes) (version 2) | ecosystem: Host-associated > Arthropoda: Insects >... | reverse complement strand
CCCCCCCATTCTCTAGACAGCCAAAACACACCCTTACAAGCATATATTTCCTCACTTTTTTCCATTTATTTTTCAATTATCTGTTTCCATTTCATTATCTTTTTAAAAACGCCGTCTGCTTTTGGGACGGTTTTTTATACACATCAAAACGTAAAGGAGTTTTAAAATGAAAAAGATTTTCAAAGTTTTAGCAACGCAAAAACGTAGTTTTTGCGCTATTGCCCTAGTTGCAGTAATCGGGTTTTCTTTCACAACTTGCGATGACGACACAGGCGGCGGCGGAACAGGCGGCGGAACACCGGTACCGGTTACAGGCGTATCCCTTAACAAAACCAGTCTTTCACTGGCTGTTGGCGGTTCGGCAACATTAACCGCAACAGTTGCGCCGAGTAACGCGACAAACAAAAATGTAACATGGACATCAAGCGATCCAACAAAGGCTACCGTTACAAATGGCGGCGTTGTTAGGGCTGTTGCAACAGGCTCTACGACAATTACCGTTAAAACCGCGGACGGAAATAAAACCGCAACTTGCGCTGTAACCGTAACCGGAGGAGGTTCAACAATCGCAGTTACAGGCGTAACCCTTAACAAAAGCAGTCTTTCACTGGCTGTGGGCGGATCGGAAACATTAACGGCGACGGTTGCGCCGAATAACGCGACAAACAAAAATGTAACATGGACATCAAGCGCTCCAACAATAGCTACTGTTACAAATGGCCTTGTTAGGGCTGTTTCTGCAGGCTCGACGACAATTATCGTTTCTACCGTAGATGGAGGTAAAACCGCGACTTGCTCAGTTACCGTAACAGGCGGCGGTGTTGGCGGTGAAACTACTACCAGTCCTACAGGGATTGTATTGGTTTCCATACCTGCCGGAACGTTTATGATGGGCAGTCCCACAAGTGAACCAAATAGATATAGTGATGAAACACAACATTCGGTAACGCTGAGTCGTTTTAAAATGGGCAAGTATCAGGTAACGCAAGAGCAGTATCGGGCGGTGATGGGTAGTAATCCAAGCAATTTTAAATCAGCAGTAACAGGGGAAAGCGGAACGCCGGGCAAACTTCCTGTTGAGAAAGTAAGTTGGTATGACGCTTTGGTCTTCTGCAACAAATTGAGCATAAAGGAAGGATTAACTCCTGCGTATAGTATTAGCAGCAAAACCAATCCTACTGACTGGGGAACAGTGCCAACAAGCAGTGATGCGACATGGAATGCGGTAGTAATTGTAGCCGGTTCTACCGGATATCGTTTACCGACAGAGGCACAGTGGGAATATGCGTGCCGAGCCGGGACGACGACCGCGTATAATACAGGAGCTTCGATTAGCGACAATACGGGTTGGTATGATAAAAACAGCGGAAGTAAGACACATCAGGTTGGGTTAAAGTCGGCTAATGCTTGGGGATTATATGACATGCACGGGAATGTGACTGAATGGTGCTGGGACCGGTATGGAAGTTATTCGAGCGGTTCTCAGACCGACCCGACCGGAGCGGTTACCGGCTCTCTCCGGGTGCGACGCGGCGGGAGTTGGTACAACATCTACGTTGAGGTCTTGCGTTCTGCGTTTCGGGTCTACGACAGCCCGATCGCCCGGAACGACTACGTCGGCTTCCGGCTGGTGCGTCCCTGAGTTCTGCCAACAGCAGAGACGAAATGCCCAAGCTGTAGCGACTTGAAAAGGGGCGTCGAACCGTCAGACCTTTGGTCTGCGGTTCGCGGCGTGGGCATTGAGTGGTAACGGAAAAATTTATTAAGGGTGCAGGAGGTATACCCACTGCCGTTTATGCGGCAGGGGTTTTTAAGGAGGAAAAAATATGGAAAATAATATGAATGATAAAAATAAAGATGACATATTCTATCTAAAAACACAATTAGAAACAATTGCCAATAATCATGAATATGACAGTCTTAGAGCTAATCTTAAAATAGTAATACTTTATCTGGAAGACGTTAAAAACATAACAACTTCAAAAATAACAAAAATAAAAAAAATGGTACATAAAATTATTGTTATCTATGATAAACATCTAAATAACCCTAACGTTGCTAAAATAGAGCCATTACTTTATAAAATTATTAAAATTATTAATAATTAGTAAAGCAACAGTTTAACGCAACTGTGTCCACACCCAAAATTAGAAGTTCGTGTTGGTTCGTGAGGTTCGTGGTTAAAATTCTTCTTCCAAATTAAGAGGTAAAAATTGAATGATCTACAAAAAATACTCATCTCGCTTCACCGCCGCCGTTATCTGCTTTATCTTCTTCTCGCTTTCCTCGCCGGTTGCCTTTGCGCAGGACTTTTCTTCAATAGACAACGATTTGCAAACATTGGAATCCTTGATAAACGATACGCTAACCAACACGCAAGAGCAGCAGAAACAGTTGGAAGACTTGAAACAGAACTTGAACGCGAGCGCAGAATTAATCGCCAGCTACGAGAACACAATCAAAGAGCAAGAGACCTTACTAGCGAGCTTACGGGAACAACTAACCGCAATGTCAGAAACTTACAAGATGCAGTCAGCCTTATCAGCGAGATACGCACAAAGCTCAAAGTTCTGGAAGACTTTTACAATAGTGGCGATCCCGGTGACAGCGGTAATTAGCGGAGTAGTGGGGTTTGCGTTGAGTAGGTAGCTTGCTCTTAGTTTTCTAGGTTCGCGATAAATCTATTTTTTATTCAATTCTGTGAACGCGCGTCAAAAAGAAACAAAAATGCAAGAGAACACAAGTATATAATAAATTGCATATAGTGTAATACCTTTACAATTAGTAGAAAATAAAAACCTGTTTTCTGTGAAAGAATAAAACCAACCTTTGAAAGTGGCGGTGTGTATGGGGATATGATAAGAGATATTATAGGTACCATTTCCAGCTCTGTTGTCCATGGGTCAGGTAGTAGAGGGACCGGAGCTTTAAGACAAGCAGGAAATAATAACGGTAGTGCGGAGAGTGGTACGGGATCAGGGTTTGGCGGTGGTACGCTAACTCTTGATGCTTCACTTATTGTTCCTACTGGTAACGAAAATAGTCCAAGAACACTATCTGTTAATTATTGGAGGCGTATCAGTTGATTTTCCACCAATGTTACGCGCTTTTTAATTCTTCCTCAAGTTTTGTTATTTCTGGTCGAAGCCTTTGTATTATTGCTTCGTATTTATCAAATATATCAGTATCATCTTTTGTCGCTTCATTTTTTATTATTAGTTTCATCGGTCGAATTTGGCGCCGTTCTGCATCTTCTACTTCGGACTTTAATTGACCTAGTATATTTTGCTTTACTGCCAATTCTTTTTTGTCTGTATCTATAATCCACTTGTTTTCTTTTTCATCAAATATTTGATATGCTTCATTTTCGAGTGGCATTATATTAGTCCATAAATCTTCGTCTATTGCTTCATCCATATTAAATATTTGTTTTGTTGTTCTTGTTTCTTTGTTAAACCAATATCCTCTTTTATCTATACGCTTTCCTTGTCTAACAAGTATTTCGTCTGGTATACGGTTCATATTTTTATCAAACCAGTCTATTTTATCCCCTGAAGTACCGTTCCAATTATCTGGTGCTTTTTTCCAGTCTTCGCCTTCTGGAATTTCTTCTGAACAAATTATCCTATGTATTTTTCCGTTTTCAACCGTATATAACAACATAACAATCCTCCCCATAATTTAATGTATTATAAAATTTGTTATCTGTCAAGAAATACGCCTCCAATAATTTACTGATAGAGTACGAGGAGAATTTTCGTTACCAGTAGGAACAATAAGTGAAGCATCAAGAGTTAGCGTACCACCGCCAAACCCTGATCCCGTACCACTCTCCGCACTACCGCTACTATTTCCTGCTTGTCTTAAAGCTCCGGTCCCTCTACTACCTGCATCTTTAACAACAGAGTTGGAAATAGTACCTATAATATCTCTTATCATATCCCCATACACGCCGCCACTTTCAAAGGTTGGTCTATTTCCACCGGCAATAGACAAAAATTTTCCACCTAAGTTGTGTATTGCTACGACCTTGTAGGTTGATACTCCGTTATATGTCACACTTGAACCTATTGTTAGGTCTGTATTCCATGAGTGACCGCTAATTTTATTACGCGCCACAAAAATTATCCCAGACAGAGGGTTCCAATAAGCGGGATTAAACTCACCGATTGGATTACCGGTAATTGCCTGTTTTGACGTATACACTACTTTATCTCCGTCCGCGTGCGTTACAAGTCTATTTACACCTGCGGCTATTGATGTATTACTTGAATTATAAGTTTCGTATGAAGGGTTACCGTTTATTAGTCCGTAAATTTCTGGACGAGTATTCCACAGCTCCCAAGTGCCAGGATATAATCCGTCAGGGCTAGGTTCGCTTGGAAGTTGTATCATAAGTTTTCCGATCGGAAAACTTAAATCTGTATATGTTATACGTGGCGCATCATCTGTACCCCCGGTATGTTTATGTCCGGTAGAAGCGTGCAGTTTTCCGTTGAGCCATGTAATACCTTGCCATACTGCTTTTATAAACACTGCATACGTAACCGCTGTTGCTGAAAAAGCCGCTTTTGTGCTTGTTGTGTCTGCGGTAACATCAGCGATTTTATCTGTCGTTACACCTTTATCAGCTATCTTCGCGGTAGTTACGTTCTTATCGGTTATCTTTGCTGTTGTTACCGCCGTATCGGCAAGTTTATCCGTAGTTACGTTCTTATCGGTTATCTTTGCTGTCGTTACCGCCGTATCGGCAAGTTTATCCGTAGTTACGTTTTTATCGGTTATCTTTGCTGTCGTTACCGCCGTATCGGCAAGTTTATCCGTAGTTACGTTTTTATCGGTTATCTTTGCTGTCGTTACCGCCGTATCGGCAAGTTTACCCGTAGTTACGTTCTTATCGGTTATCTTTGCTGTCGTTACCGCCGTATCGGCAAGTTTATCCGTAGTTACGTTTTTATCGGTTATCTTTGCTGTCGTTACCGCGTTGTCGGCTATTTTCGCTGTTGATATTGTACCGTCACCTACCGTGGTATCAGCATCGGTTATATCTTGATTGCCCAAAAGACAAAAGTAAGTACCATTGTAGAAATATATTGCTGTGCGATTTGCCGCGATATAATGTGCCCCATAACCACTCTCGGCTGTAGGAGCGCCGCCACCTAAAGATACAGCTTTTGCACCTACACTGTTTACATTTATGGTCGCGGCATTTGCTGTATTCCCAAGTGTGTATGTAATCGCTAATAAATCTCCGGCGGTTAGTGTATAATTATTGATCGTAACAACTTTTGCCGCTGTATTGGCTGCAGTTGCACAGGTTGCTATAATGATCTTCGATTGTTTCATGGCAAGAGCATCAGTAATAGCTAAAGCCAATTGATTTGCTGTATTATTATCTGGATTTTTGCCAAGTGCAGTAATCAGATTCCCAATATTATCAAGTATAAGGTTGATTGTTTCCGCAGGGATAAAAGACGGGCGCTCGTCCGGATCAGAAAAACTGCCATTTGTAAATTTGCCGTTCTTATCAACACCTGGATATTCTACGGTTTTTCCAAAAATTTCGAGCGTTTGATTTTCGGGATACATTCCGGGCATTATGAGTTACCTCCATCGTAAAAAAAATATATTATATGATTTTTGAGAAGCATTTCTCTTATAGATTTTTCAAAGTGTTCAGTGTGTTCAGTCTGCTCACCGTTATCTTTTGTACGGACATAAATATGAACGACATACCAAGCAGCAGGACTTGCAAAATGATCAATACCAAAACAATTAAAACCGAAAAAAGCCGGACGGTAAGGTAGCTGTACCTCTGCTATATCAAAACCAAATATATCTGCAATTTTCTGTATATCCGCGCGAGTTATTTTTTCTTTGTTTTTTTGCAATAGCATCAATCGACGTTGATTAATATCCAGTCCTCTAAAAACAGAGCCGTTTAAAATACGTTCCCAATCATCCAAGAGTTCAACTGCTGACTGCGGTTTGCTTTCATTCCGCAATGATTCCATTCTACTGCGAAAACTGATGAACTCCGGCAGTTTTGCCCGGCAAAATAGCGATATATCGCTTTGCGAATTTGCAAGTTGTTTTTCCCAATAGTCCCCTTGTGGAAACAACGTTCTAAAAGAAGCTTCGTATTGCTTAGAAGTAGGAGTATGTTTATTTATTCCCATAGAATATCTCCGATAACAGGATATTGCAAAATTGTCGTATTTATTTTTCCTGTAGTATCTCCTGCGAGTTTTACAACAGCGTCGCTTATTGTTAAGCCGTCAACAATGGAATCCCGAAGCGATCCTGCAGTAAAGCAATAACCCGGCTTTGCTGTTAGTTGCAAAAAAGTACGAATTCGCTTAGTTGCAAGATCGCGATTTACTTGACTGTCTTCATGGGATAGCAATGTGACAGACGGATTAAATGTTATAATTTCAGGAGTGCGAACCGTAAACACAACTAGTGGCGCGTGTTCATTTATATATTTTGTTACATCGTTGAGATTACCAACAGGGTTTACGCCGTCAAACTGATTTCCATTAATAACCTGTATCAACAACGCGCCGAATATTCCGAAATTGGTAAATTCCCAAGCGTTTGATACTTCCGCGCTGGAATCAATAGCCCACGCCGCAAAATCTCCATCCTTGCCATAACGAGACGAATTTCGCATATAAGCAATTACACGTATCAAATATTCTTCGTCAGTTTCTCCGTCAACACCGCCTACAATACCATCTTCGGACACTTCACCTTCTGAATCTATTCCCGCCGGAATGGCGGACGTAATTTTTAATTTTGAACCTGCCGGAAGGTTTACGCTGATACCGAAATTTTCCGAACGGGAATCAACCAGCACAAAACCATCGGAATTTATTCTATATTGTTTTTCTGTGTAATAACGTTCCGATCCGTCGGACTTAAAAACCAGACCTGCCGGAACTGCCCTGTTAGGCATTCCGAAAACTTTGACTTTGCCGAAAGCGGCGGACGCATAGAGTGGCGGAACTCGTAAAGACCAATGTTCGCGTAAAGAATCTCCTGTGGCTGTATCGGGAAATAATTGTAATGAAAGAAAATCCAAATCCCCAAGTAGTTGATGATAAATTCCTGCGTCAACAGCCGAAAAAACTTTCAAGAGATTATAGCGCGGGGTTTTGTCAAGCGGTTTAAAAAGGCTGACATAATTTGCGTAAGTACGATCAAGAATGGAACTTAGGGAATCACGTTTTAACGGCATTCCATACCTCCTTAATCTGCAAAGTATTTTCATCTTTAGAAAATACCTTTACGCAGTAACTAATTTCATTTTTCCCGGTACATTCTGCTAAGCAATCAATTTTTTTACACAATTCATCTTCCACTAGCCATTGAAGGCATTCAAGTATCATCCGTCTAAGCGTCCCGGCTGTCCGTCCGTCAACTTTCCCGCTTTGCCGTAAAAGATATAATTCGCTTCCGAAACTTGGATCAGCCCACCAAGAACCTTTGTCCGTTCCAATGCTCATTTGCACAAGTTCGCGGATAGCATTCCAGTTTTCTATAGTTACCGTTTTATTCACCTGTTCCATGCAGCACCTTTTCACTTTCCAAATTTGAAAAATTCTCTTTAACAAGCGCAGCTAACGCTGCCACAATTCCGGCTTTGAATGACGCCCCACCGTCCGTGGGGGTAACCGGCGAACTGTTTAACGCATTTATAATCCCGTCAACACGCGCCGATAATTTGTCTAGCTGGGTTTTAAGCTCGGCGGCTTTGACTATACCCCCGGCATCAGTTCCAAAAAGTTCCAGCGTTCCATTATTACGCGCTATTATCCAGCCGCCTTCTTGGGTATACAGTGCGGCATCGCCGTTTTCCAGTTCCTGCAGAAATGCTTTGTCATCAGCCATTAGCGGCATAATTTCAAAACCGCCGAAATCTCCGCCCTGACAAAAAACAAATGTTTTGCCTGTTTTAGCTTTGGCGACGAAACCATAAGGAAAAGACTCTTTTTGTTCTATTACTCTGCCGGAATGTGTTTTTACCTGTAGTTTGCCGTCGTCATAACGCTTCTGAAAAATGGCTATTGAGAAAACATTACGAATTTTCGCTCTTATTTGACCAAACAAATTAATCACAAATAAGCCTCTCTTTTTGTCAGCGTTATGTCACAACTTATCGCATCGGCGGTCGCTGTATATTCCACTTCGGATATTAACAGCTTATCTTCCAATCCAAGAGATGGTATACTAACAGGGATTATTGAATTGGGAAACCAGAAGAGTTCCGGTCGATCCATTGATCCTAATCTTTTCATCTGCTCATCAGTAAGACCCCAACCGGATACTGTAACCGTAACTTTATTTTCACTCCTGCGACGCCTTTCTGTTTCTGCCCGGCGTCGAACTGCTTCCCCTCTAATAGACGTATCTGACAAGTCAAGGGTTAAAACGCGACCATTCGGGCAATCATTATCAAAAATTCTCTCTTCACAATCTTCGCCAATTACAATATATTCATGGAATTGTTCCGAACCGTTTTGTGTCCATTTTATATTTTTAATATTCACACCTTCGGTGATATGAAATCCTTCTCTGTTTACACCACTGGTTACATACCAAAGATAAAGATGACCTCTTTGGTTACTTGTTATTATCTTATATTTTTTCTGATTGTCTGCTTCGCTTATTAGTTTCGTCCATGGGCTTTCGTTATTCCATTCAAAATCATAGACCTCTTCTGTCGGATCATCTAGGTTGCCTGTCGGATAGGTATCACAGGTTATACCAAATTTATCACCTATAACCTGAATTATTTTCCGGAGTTTCATACCGCCACTGCTACCGTCAGGGTTATGGTTAGCGCAAGTATCGGACCATGTTGAATCAATTATATCCCGTGCTGGAGATCGTCCTATCACCATAAGACTATTTTTAGTAACATCCGCGTTTGATGTTACTTCATCAACAAGAACTGTAGTAATTAAATCCGCCCAGCCAGACTTCCTTATTATTGGATTATCAACTGAGACCTGTATTTTATTATGTCTTTTGACTTTTAGCCGTTCAGACGGCGGTATTTCCAATTCAAGAGTGTGACATATTTCATCAAGTGATTTTTTTATTTTTATAGAACGCCACAGCAGTTCTTGTCCGGTAGTTACTTTGACAATTATTTTAGACATAGGATAACTCCCCTGAAATTAAAAACGAATCTTCAATTCGATTCATTGTTCTTAATTTATCTTCATTGCAATCCAAATAATGAGAAAGAAAAAGGAGCGGCAATGGTTTTTCAATCTTTTTTTTCAACTCACGGTTTATGTCGCTTTGCCGCAGTTTTACAGAAAGCGTGGTACGCATTTCAACAATCGATTCGTACATATCAGGATCTTCCTGATTTATACTATTTTCAAGTTTTGTATACAGCACCCAGTATCCGTCTATTTGTTCGTGAGTTACATCTTCCATTGACATCAATATTTCAGTAGCAACGCAGAGGCTTATGGCACGGTACAGGTTTTCAGATTCTTCTATTGTTTCAAATTGCCTTTCTGTCGCCGGCTCAATAGGAAGTGTCCATGTGCTGGCTGATAGAAAATTTAATACGGCGATTTTTTTGGTGTTCTGACCAGAAAAATATTTTTCAACAGCCTGCGCTGATTCCCCAATCGAAATAACAGCCGCCGCTATTGAAAAAGCCGCGTTGACAAAAGCCTGCGCCAACAACATAGGCGACTGTACTCCTTGGGCAATAAGATTTGCTATGCCGGTAATTTCGTTAGTAATGCCGTTGAGAAGGTTTTGAGGGAATTGCATTACGGCGATAATAGTGAGTAAATGCGTTTTTATTACACCAAACACCTTTAACAACGTTTTATGATCTGCGTTGATCTTGGCAAATATTTTAGTAATAAAAAGCGCTTTATCTAACGGCTTGACAAATTTTTGCGAATTTAACCGGCTTGCACGAGATTTAAGCGAAACTCCTGCCCGTTTGAGAGTAAGCGTTAATTCACACTGACCGTTTTCGTTTGCCGCCTCGAAAATATTGTAATTAAAAACTACAACTTTGAAACGTCCCCAGAGAGGATGATCAAAAAAGCCGGGAGAATCATCAGAAGTGCGAATCATCAACGCGGCAAGAAATACCGCCCGCTGTTGCAGATAATATTCACCGCGTAAAAATCCGTGTACAGTAATACTTTGCGGTTTTGGGTTCAATGCTTCGTTAGACCATAAACCGTTAAACGGATATTCGGCAGTATCAACTGATTGACCGCCGGAGAATTCAATGCTTTTGTAAATAAAAGGAATTGGCTCGCCTTCCGGCGGCTGATAACTGGAAAAACGCGGATTGTCATCTGTGTCCGACCGATAAGCCTCCCGCCATTTATCTTTATATGGAGTGGGTAGCGCAATATCAAAACGTGCTTCGCTCATCGAACATACCTCGCAAATTTCGCGTAACCGGGATTGAACCGAATGTCTGTAGTATTCTCGCGTATGGAAACAGAAGCTGTCGGACTGCTCCCTGAAAGATTAACATTAACGTCCATAACCGCCTGCCCGCCGATTTCTACTTTTTGCGGTGTAACGCTTGAACTTGTATGAGTGATCTGCGGCGGCAAATCAGAAACCGGGAAACGTCGATACCTTTGCCGATAACGCTTTTGGCTCGGAGATTCGCGCCAATCTGTATCTGATTCTGGTATTTCTTTTAATACTGCGGCGCCTATCTTTTTATTTCCTCGATACCTTTGCCGATAACGCTTTTGGCTCGGAGATTCGCGCCAATCTGTATCTGATTCTGGTATTTCTTTTGATACTGCGGCGCCTATCTTTTCATTTCGTCGATACCTTTGCTGATAACGCTTTTGGCTTGAAGATTCGCGCCAATCGGATTTTTTATTTGTCTGTGTTTCTGAATCATCGGCTGCTAGAGATTCGCCGATTTTGCCGCCAATAGCCCGTCCGGCTTTGCCGCCAAAGTAATAACCAGCAGCGCCTATACCAGCGCCGACTAAAAGACCTACAGCATTACCAAGCCCGGGAACTGCGGTCCCAATGGCTGTACCTGCGATTGCGCCTCCCGCAATCGCTCCCAGCAATGTTCCAGCGACAGCGCCGCCTGTGGCGCCGGCAATACTGCCAGATGCTCCGCCTATCGCTCCGCCTTTGGCTTTGCCTCGTTGTTTTGACGTTAAGGTTTCGTCTTTTTTTATTTCGTCTAACTCGTTTAACATTTTGGGAATTTCTACAACGGCTGCAGACAATCCCGCGCCGATGCCTACACCAACCAGTTGTTTTGGTGTAGGCATCGGAGACGTTCCTTTTAATTGTGGATTTAATTGTTGAAGCTGTCCGCCGGCGCCGATTCCCGGAGTTCCGCCACTCCAGTTGGTTACATATACAGGCATAGCCGTCGCCATGTTCAAAGAGCCTGCAATATCTACTTTACCGCTTTTCAACTGCGTTAACCTGCCAACAAGCCCTGATATTTGGGCAATACCTTTGACCGCCGCTATCGCTCCAATTCCCCAAACGATCCCTGTAAAGACTTTTTTTATTCGTTCCGGGTCTTCGGACAGTTTATTCAGAAGCTTTGTCAGATGTTCAAGCGGTTTTGACAAATTAGTATCGGCAAAACTCTTAAAAGCTGTTCGCAAATTTTTTAGGTTTGACTGCATAGTATCAGCCATTGCGGCGGATTGTTTTTGCAATAAGCCTGTGGTATCACCGAGATCGAACAAAGTATCCTTCATTTTTTCGCCTTGCGAAATATAAGAATTTATCGCCACCATTGAAGAAGAATCAAACATCTTGTTGATAGAATTGGCGAATCCCGGGTCTTTGGCTTTTTCAGCAATCTCGAACATAATATCGTTGAAGTCTCGAAAATTTCCGTTTGAATCCTTAACACTAATCCCCAGCTTCCTAAAATCTTTTCTTTTTTCAGGATCGGTTATTTTCTCAAACACGGAATTGAAAGCAGACATTGCTTTTGTTGGATTTTTAGCACCGGCATTGATGATTTGCAATGCGGCGTTAATACCTTTTATATTTTCCGGCGTAGCTCCTATATTTTTTCCCTCTAATGAGGAAAATATTTGCGGAGCTGCTTTTGCAAAATCGGCTAAAGAAAAAGCGCCTTGATTAGCCTGCGCCACCATATCGTCCATGAATGAAGATATTTGTTCGGTAGAATATTCAAATTTTTTGAATTGGGAAAAAAGTATTCCCATTGATTCTGGAGATTCGCCTGTCGCCTGTATCGCAAGAGCGATGTTTCTGATGTTGTCCTCGGCGAATTTCAAATCGCTTGTTTGATCTTTGATTATTTCTATTCCTCTTACAATTTCATCTGGATCAATTTTGATGTCCGGAGCTTGGGCGGCGTCGAAAATGGCTCTTTTCATTTTTGAAATTTGTTCCGCAGATGCATTTGCGGCTAACCCAAGGCGCGTCATTCGGTGATCCATCTCAATAACACCTTTCGCCGCGGCGCCAACGGAAAGCGTTATGCCAAATGCCGCAAGTTTCGCGGCTGTACCGGAAATAGCTTTGTCTACTTTTTCTACTGCGCCGAGAGTTTTTTGGGCAAAACCGGAAGCCGCTCCAGCGGCTTTGTTTATACCCTGTGAAAATATATCTTTCAGCGATAAAGTAACTCCGCTTTTAATTTCTGCCATTAATTTCCCCCGCGTATTGCCTTTGTTACGTTGACGGCTTTTTCATGCCAAAAAGATAGTTCTTCCCAATACATATTCATAAGCGTTGTAAGATCCATACCCGGAAGCAGCATCAAAATTACTGCGACCATTTCAGCGACGCGGTCGCAGACGTCTTCTAGTGTTAGCTTATCTCCGTTGTCTCGTCTTGCGGAGTCTTCGCCGTCTCCGCGCTGGTAGGGTTTTCATCGTATTCCTTTGATGAAAAATACGCCGCCCACACAAGCGCGAGTTCGGTGCGTATTATTGACCAATCGTCAATATCAATTTGCGAAACAACAGACATCGGCAAGCCGGACAATGACGAAAACAGCGCGGCATCCGCGGCAGCGCTGTCAATAGGAGTAGTACCGACAGCTATAAAATCTTTTGTCTTAGGACGTTGAATAGTTACATTTGAAACCTTCAATTCACCAACCACAATAGGATGTTTCAGTTCAATTGTTTTCGCCATAATGTTCTCCTATACAAGCCGCGGACTGGTGCCGGAATTGTAGGTAATGTCTATTTCAGCATCGCCAAGCTCTCCCGGTTCTGTTACCCACGCGAGCGGCATCATGTATTGCTTTCCGCCTGTCGTGTAAATGGTCAATGTGTCCTCGCCAAGAGCGGAAAGTTCCTCTACGCCTAGTGAACCTGTAGCATTGAGCTTCATCTTCAATTCAGCGAAAGTCTGGCTTTCGGTGTACCCTGTATTTTCCGGCACTTCGCCAGCCTTTGTTTCGCGCTTCGTTCCGGCTGGTTTGAATGTCGCTCCTTTTTCTTGGATTGGCAATTCGCCAACGTTTGACGAAATAACCCTCATTACTCTTTCAAGTTTCATAATCCGCCTCCTATTTGAATTGTGTCAGACCCGCGCCGATATAGAATTGACCTATCAGATTGGGCTGGTGGGAGTATTCAAGCCGGGTTTTGCTTCCCTTTTTGATCTCTACCAAGATAGATTTTTTGTAGCCTTCAAAATCCTGACACCATTGTTTTTCTTTGATAAACACTTCCTGATACAATTCTGCAAGGAAAGAAAGAAACACGCCTGCTGTCATTACCCTTGCGCCTGAACCAAAATTTTCTTCGGTATTTGCCAGCTTCCATGTTTTGAATTTTTTCTTTGCCTCGGCGTTGATGTATGTACGGACAGCGTCTACTGTCTCGACAACTTGCACATCAAGATAACTTGTATCACGTCCGCCGTCTGTGTTTTCGGTGTAGCTGGTTACAAGCCGCTCAATCAGCACGTTTCCGGTTGTATCAAGACGGTATGTGGAGATACCGGCTTCAAGGAGTTTTTGACGTTCATCGGCGTTAAATTCTACGCCGCCGATTAAATCGGGTACTTTGGTATCGTAAGTATTGGCGGCAGGATCATCGGCAAGTATACGGCAAGCGACCGCGCACCACGCCGCCGCCCAGACGCAGGGAAGAACGGGACTTTCGCTGCGAGGAATAAGAATGATGTGAGGAGAATTGACTTCGCCTGCTTTTTTCAGCATAGTGCCGGCATCTGTTTTGCTTCCCAGTTCACCGGGAATAGCTATATACATTCTGCCGCCTATTTGCCGCATTGCGCCGTAACGGGATTCAAGTTCATCGGAACTTGCCCGGATATTTTTGTTATCGTTAAAATCACTTGCCATAAAGTTATAGCGCACTTCGCCCAGTCCTTTAAGAAACTGCTTGATGTCGGTAACGCCTGTTCCGGCTGTGGCTGCGGTCTCCACTATAGAAACGCCTGATACTAAGCCCATAGGTGCAATGAAGACACTGTTGAAATTTCCTACCTCGCCTTTCACGTTAGCCGAAACTGTAACAACACCGGCATCCGCATCGGCGATAACAGGAAGAGTGATCTCCGCATTGATTCTGGCGGTAATGGCTGCGGAAACAGCTTCCGCACTTGCTCCGGCTGAAATTGCCGCTTCAAAATTGCGTCCGTTTATAGCAATGTGAATTGCTCCAGCCGCCGCCGCAGTTCCGCTAACCGTAAATCGTTTTTTCCACGCGGTCCCTGCCTCCGGTTCAGGAATAGGAAGCACATACAATTCTTCGACTTTGTTGAGAGCGAGGAATGTTTCCGCCATAATAGCGGCAGGGCTTCCGTATCCGAAAAGCTGATGCGCCTTCGCCGCAGAAAGCACATTGAGCGGCTTTCCGTTTTCGGCTTCTGATGTGGCGAGTTTATAGCCTATCATCAGAGCTTTTTTGACATCGCCTTGCGAACCTGCAAGGGAATTGTCGATCTCGTTGTACTGTCCGGGAACTAACAGATTCGCCGGAATTTGTCTAATCGGTATCGGCATTTTTAACCTCCATATTTACTTTATCTTCAGCGACTGCACTTCCAATTTTGTGCGTCGCATCGTAGCCTTCAAAATATTCAAGATCGGGGAATAATATTCCGCCTTCGCCCTCATAGGGCAATAAATTCGTTATGTGCCATTTCCATTTGATCCCCCAGAGAGTTATATTAATTTGGTCAAGCGTCCCGGAATATAAGCATTCCGCCGCAATATCCTTTCCGCTGCCGATACTCCATTCAGCGTCCAAATTTTCAATAACGGGAACGAGCGCTGAAACAATTTTTAACGCGCCGTCATACAAAAGATCCTTGCCGTCGGAGCGATATAATACAAAGCTGACAAATTCAGCAGTGTGATCCTCGTTGGTATATCGCATAAACGATGTAAGTATTGCCGGAGTTTTGGTAGCAAGCCGCCTGATTTCTTTTTCGTCAAACATACCCGGATGCGCCGCTATGTACAATTTTTTATTTTTCTCAAAAGCGGTTTGTATCTGTTTTATTGCTTCATCGCGAACATCAACTAAAGTAATAATTTTCATGCAACTTGCTCCTTCATAAACTCGTCAACTGCATTTTGCAGTTCGATAATATTGTCAGTACCGAAGCCTAAAAATTTACGCGCGACCATTTTATTCGTACCTTCTTGAAGATACCCTGCATACTCCTTGGAAGATCCAACGAGTACCGCGTCGCTTCCCTTCATCTGGTGTTCAATTGAATTAAGCAAACCTCCTGACGGGTCGCGGTATAACAAACTGGCTTTTGGAAAATATTTTTGCATATATTTTTGTGTTGATTCTTTCCACGGGTCCCATTTCTTGTTGTCCGGGTCCTGTTTGGTTATATCAATTCGTTCTTTGGTCTGCTCCTCAATCACCATGCCCAGACTGTTAAGGAGTCGCGCTTTATCGCCGCCTGATAAAACAAACTCATTGAGTTTGCGCTGGAGTTTGTCTATCTCCTGCAATTTTATTTCAACAGCGGCGCCCATTAGTACATCCTGCCTTTTTGAAAAAACCTGCCGTCCTCAATACCTTCCGCCTCGTTAGGCGTAACAACGGCAGACGATTGTAAGCCGGGACCTTCAAGCCCTCCCTGATATTCCTTGTTAATTTTATTTAACAAGCCCATATTGTCACGGTATTTTTCCCGCGCGTCCTCGCTTCCTGAAACCGCATCGGTCAGCCTGTACAGAGCAATGTCTGTGCAAATGCTGTTAAGCGCATCGGCAAACTGCGGATTGACGGGAAGCGAAATCTCCCCTGTTTTTTTATCCAAAAGCCAAGGGAGATTTGCTGTAATGATGCCCGTAGCGTCCCGCAAAGCAATTTCAATTCTTTCCGTGTCTGTCTCATCCGACTCATTGAGCGGCATAATCGCAGACCGCGGAATACGTGAAAGAAATTGCTCTGCGGAAACAAGCGGTATCATTTGCCGTCGCCGTCCTTTTTCCCGTTGCCGATTTCAACCCACTTGTCTTTTTTGAGCATCGCAAGTTGTTCTTCGGTTACCTCGTAGGTTTCCGGCTTCTGCGTCAGAACCAAACCGGCACGGCGGTATTTGGGATATTCGGTTTTATGCCGAAGGATAACTGATTGTTTCTTTTCGGCAGGTACTGATGGTGGTGCTTTCGCATCTGGATCAAAGCCTTCTTCTTTAAGCAGCTTCCACACATCGGCAGGTTTAAGATTATTCTCTTTCGCTGCTTCTGCGACAATCGCTTCCTGGGCTTTTTTATCAGCAGCTTTCAGCTTTTCAATCAGCAACTTTATTTTCTCTTTGTTCATACCGCACACCCCTTACGCCAGATGCGGAATAACGAGCAATTCCGCTGTCTTGTAGTAGATGTTTGAAGCGCCGCTTGTTGTGAACTGCGCTTCCACAATTTTGCGAGCAGCCGCTTCGTTTGACGGACCGACAATCAAATGTGTCGGAACGATACCTAACGGATCGCCGCCGTCTCTCTTGAGAGATTGCATTTTTTCGCGAGCTGATTTGTAGTTGTCTTCAGTGAGCGCCCTTTTTGAACCGACTGCCTGCTGCCAAAGTCCGTAACCAAAACTGCCGCGGTAACGGATACCATACAGGTATTTGTCCTGCATGAAAACCCTGTCGTTTTTGGTATCGGTGATTTCTTCAAATTCCGGCGTGGTACGCTGTTGAAGAATAAGCGGTTTGAGACTGCCGGAAAGCGACAGCAAGAACCAAGGCGGGCTGTTATCGTCTAACGAACCAACAATGTTGGAAGTTGGCGTAACGGTGCCAGTGCCGTCAGTCTTGGCGTACACCGGATGTTCGCTGTCAAAGAAGTTTTGCCCGTCATAACAGGTATTGTTAAAGCCTTCTTTTAACAAGAGAGCAATATTTCTGTTGAAGAACGCTTCAACTTCGTCAGCCATAGCCGACGCCAGTACTCGGTACTGTCCGAGGTTATCGTCTTCGATGTCGGTACGTTCAACGCCAAGCGTAGATTCGTACTTTTGATTGACGATCTGGTAAGCGGATTCGGCGATGTCTTTTATAACACGTTCGCCTACCCATTCCCGAAGCTGTGGGAACGCGCTTAACCAGCCGTAGGAATTGCTTTTGGTGTTGGACGTGATAATCGTCGCCAACAGTTTCCAAATGGACTTTGCGCCAAGTTCAGACATTCTCCTTTTGAATTCGTCACGTAACGCAGTCCTTAATCCGTTTAATATGGGAGTGGTAATAATCATTTTGATCCCTCCATGATTTTGGCAAATTCTTCAGCCGTATAGCCCATAGATTTGGCAAGCTGTGTGTGTTCGGCGTTCAGCGATACGCTTCCCGACGTGGAAGGCGTACTCGGCGGTGCTTGTTCTTCCGTGATAATGACGGGACTTACCTCGGCGATTTTTTTGAAACGCTCAAGTCCTTCCTTTGTCGCGCACATGGCAAGATACTCCGCCTTGCTTGCAGGCGCAAACTTGCGGGCTTTGATCGCCTCGTCAACCGCCGCTTCCGCTTCTTTTTTAAGCTGTGCGGCGTTCAGATCGGCAAGCTGTTTTTCCGCAGTTGTCGCCCTTGCTTCCATTGCGTTCAAATCGGCGCGAGGAGCGTATGCTGTAAGATCAACAGTTGTCTTGTCTGTCTGCGGCGTGACAGCGGTTTTTGCGGCGTTCAGCGATTTTGCCATCGCAACCGCTTCCGCTTCGGTTGCGGTTTCGGGCAAGCCCAAAGCCACTAATAGTTCCTTATTCATTGAAACCTCCGTATTCATATTTTCTAACTGCTCCGAATTCAGGGCAGGAAGATTCAAGTTTGGCGAATTGGTAAGAGCGGCTCGTACTATGCAGGCGATCTCACCTTTTGGGGTATGCAAAAAAACAGGGGAAATAAAACGGTATTCTTTTTTGGAAAGAGCGTTGAGTCCGAGTTCCGTCCATTCAACGTCAGCCCATATTTCGCCTGTTTCATCGGCGCAGAGATTTCTCATCCAGCCGAATGCGGGAGACGGTCCGCCTTTGGGAGCCGATAAATCCGTTGAGTGATTTTCGTCTATCACTAACGCCGCAAGCCGTGTGTTTGAATTAAGCGCAAGAAGTTTTGGATCAGGATTTTTCCATTCCCTGCCGTCACGCCCTTTCACTGTCGAACCGGAAGGAACGATTTTAACGCGTTTGGGAATTTCTTCGCCTTCAATGTTGAGAGATAAAAAAAGACTGCTTGTTGTTTCCATGCAAGCAGTCTATGACTAAAAACAGGCGTTTTACATTAATTAGAATTATTGTATTGAAGTTCCAAAAACGGCAGATAAGGAAGTGTTTTGTGATATTTTTCTCTTTGACCTTCACGCCAAAGAGTATATGCAAGATTAAAACTGATATTGTATTCCCGGGCAAGGTCGTTTATTGGTACATCATTGTTGAAATTGCGTTCGTAAATTTCTAGCGCAATTATTTTCCGAAAGGCGCAGCGCTCAAGAGGAATGTAAACTTGCAGAGCGCCGAAACGGAGCATCAGCTTCTCCAATATCAGCGCTGCCGATTTATCGCCTACGGCATCGGACAAAACGCATCGTATTTTTTCGGCGCTCTGTCCGACATCGTTTCTTGAAGGAACATAGATCAGTTGACCGCCGAAATACCGACATAATGCCCTGATGCCTTTCTGGGCTGTTTCAGACCCGACTGCGGTACTGCAAAGGATAATCATATCTTCGGCGAGAGAACTATCTCTTTTACCCATGAACCGCCTCGTTTGGATAAAATAATTTCCACGGCTCAACGCCTAACACGGAAGCCAATTCTATTAACGCTCTTGCGTGAGGAAAGCGCACGCCCGTCTCATATCTGCTTATTACATTTTGATATATACCGCCAATTTCTTGGGCTAACCAGTCCTGCGTTAAACCTTTTTCTTTTCGATACATCTTTATATTTTTTCCCAAAATTGTATTAAGTTCTTGCACTGTCATTTTCTTCATCCTCCTTTATCAAAACTTCCTCCCCGAAGTGTCGGGATCAAAACCTGCCGCTATCATCATTTTGCGTAACGCCAGAATGACTTTTTGAGCCAAGTCCACGTCAAGAAAACGTAATGCGTCAACGTAGGCAATCCGTTTCACAAACGCCGTAAGAGCGGCGTCGCTTTTATTCCTCGCGCATACCGCCCACATTCCTTTGATGTACTCAAGTTGAGCCAAAGTCGCTTGCCCTCGCTCGCCCTGCTTTACTCTGTTTGGCGTGGCAAAGCCGTTTCCTCTCATTGCTTTGAGCGCCTGTTCCAGTTGGCGGATCGTCATTTTGGCGGCTGAATCCCTGCCGCAGACCCCGATCAGAAACGCCCGATACCCCTCGTCATTCATGCCCATTTTTCCCTTTCCGACATGAATAAGCTGGATGAGCTTTTTTCGCCTGTTTTCGCTTGCCACTGACCTCAATTTAATCCCCCTATAGAGGCTATGCGGACGCTTCCGCTCGCACTTTATTTTGTTTTTCGATATTTCTATCGACTGCGGCTTTTTGAGCGGCAGACAGATGGTTTTTCTTTGTGTACGCTTTGATTGCTTGATTAACAAAAAAACTCATGTCGCCGAACCCACGCTCTTTAACATACGCTTCTATTTCCACACTGTTTTCAAGCGTAACAATATAGGATTTTTTTTCTGCGGATGCCTCATTTCCGCGAAAAAGAGTACAGAGTTTTATACGAGTAAAAATATTTGGAGATACACTGCACTGCGCTGCTTCGGCGCGAATCATTTCCATCGTATTTTCCGGTAGTGTTATTTGCATTTGGATCATTTTTCCCCTCCCTTATAATTTTCATTTAAGTAAAATCATTATGATTATCAAAATAACGACTCCAACCATACCTGAACTCCATCCATGCCAAAATCCTTGTAAATATTCTTTTTTCATTGTTTTGACTCCTTACAAAGCGTTCACCACTTCGGCATCAACGCATTTTGCGCCGAGTTCGCAGGCCAGATTCATTGCCTTCTTGCACCAGTTGTTGACCAACAGCGGATAGGCGATCGAGTAGATTTCTTTGTCTTTAGACTGTAGTCTTAATCTGGCGGCAAGCGCGGCGCATCCCGAATCGTTGATAATATCAACGCGGTTCTTGCCGATCCTGTTGAATTTTATGTCAAGATATTTTGCGATCTCTTCGCCGTTTTCAAGCGGTTCAAGTTCCAGTATTTCCATACGGCGGATAACCTCACGAGCTTCCCAATTTTTTGATTCGTCAAGTTTCATTTTCATTTCGATCTGACCAATCAAAACGATTGACAGAAGTTTTTTATATCCATCTTCAAGTTCCCAAAACCGTTTCAAGTATTTGAGGGTGCTGATGTTTAGGTCGTGAGCTTCTTCGATCATCAGAACATGGTTCCATCCGGCGCGACTGGAATGCGTTAGTATCCGTTCTACTTGCCGCGCCTTGGCTTCCATTGTCCGTCTTGGCATTTCTGCGGAGCAGTCGCTTATAATCGCATCGCAGATAGCATTTGTCGAAAGTCGCGTCTTGTCGACACAGCGTAACGTAATTACACGTACCTTTTGATTTTCGGATGCCATTTTGTCTATCGCGTAACGGCGAATTGTTGTTTTGCCGCTCCCGCTTTCGCCTATAATCGCGATCATACCTCCAGCCTTCACCGATTGCAGGATGTATTCTGCTATAAATTTAGTGTCCTCTGTAAGGTACACGTCCTCGGCTTTCACCACGTCACCCGAAAATGGATCGGCTTTCAGCCCGAATTTTCTAAAAGTTTTTAGTTTTAACATATCAATTTCTCCTTACGCAAATTTAAGAATTTTCTCAAAGGACTTTTCTTCCTGTTGTTGTCCTTTGTATTTGTTTACCAAATCATCAAGCAGGTTGGACGGCGTTCCTTCGGGATACGCTTCTTTCAACCACTCAATGAAACCATCCGGCACATAGCCGAGTACGGGCTTAATACGCTTCGCCATTTCGGTAGCGCTGATCAAAATCTCGTGTGTGTGAATTGTTTCTGCGATCTCTATACGGCTTCCTTCGGTTTGACGCATAAACGGATTTTCAGGCTGTATGAAACTGTGAGCCGGACCCATAACCGATTCAAGAGCGGGATTTTCAAGAACCTTCTTTTGCTTCTCCCTCGCTGTGTCTTTATGCCGTTTGTAATTCTCGCCAAATACAGGAGCGGTTATGTCAAACCCTGCTTCGTCAAATTCAATCGGTTCAATCTCAAAGCTCAAATCTTCGCCCTTGTATTCGTAACTTACAATGCAGACGGGATTTTCCGTCACAAGCACAGGCTGTAGACTCACTTCCATTCCAACCAGTATGCCCTGCAAATCACGCAGACTGTATTTCAGCGACCGCTTTGCTCTTGGGTGTACGATACTTACGGTTAAGTCTCCTGCGACTTTTCTCGTCTGAATACCGCTCGCAAAAACCTGACGGCAAGTTTCTTCATCGGGTAACTCCCTCAAGTTTTCTTTTGCGATACGCTGCCAAAGCACAACTCGGCTTTGTATAATACCGCCGCGTTTCAGACGGGTATCAAGATGTGGTATCAGGTTAGCGTTATACGCCGCACACCATCGCTCAACAGATTCATTCAATTCCTCGATGCTGTTTACAGGCTCAAACCGCAGACGGCTTTCAAATTGCGTTTCAACAAGGTTGTTAGCGTTTTCAACCTGTCCTTTGGCTCTTGGGTTTCCCGGCATATGCGGATTTGTTTTAACACTGAATGCCTTGAGCGCATTGGTGATTGGCTTTGCGATGTTACCCGTTCCGCAGTCCCAAATAAGCAGTTCAGGGATACCGTGAAAAACATAAGTGTTGCTTTCTTTCCTTCCCCAAGCGTACAGCAGGAAGTCGTACATATTGGCGGCGGTTTCGCCCATCGCCGCATAATAGCGGACGCATATCGAACCTGAATAATGGTCTGTAAGCACATAACGGAAACATTTCTGGCGACCTTCAAGAAAGTTTTTGTTTTTATAAAGTTCATCGTCGTTGATGATTTTCTGTTTTCCGTTGGGAGCGAAATATAAGAGACACACAGACGGATCGGTAAAATGAACCTGATTGGGATATTCGCTTCTCATACTCTGATGCGGCGTTGGAATTTTGCTATCGGCTACCGACAGATGATTTTCCCGTAACAACATCCGCAATCGGCTGTCGCTGACAGGAATATCTATCCCACGTGATTGCAGTATCGATCTTGCGACGTTCACAGGAAGTGTCGCTTTGCCGTTTTTTCGTATGCCCTGTTTGACCATATCGGCGACAGCTAACAAGAGTTTTTCGTCAAGACTGGTTTCTCCTGCGTCCTTGCGTTTTTCACGACCTGACTCCCAGCCGTTTTCTTTTAACATCTTGTAGGCTGTCGCCGTTGAGAAAGCGAACATACGGCACAAATCAGCGACCACCGCCTTGCGTTCTGCGGCGGTATCGGCGGCGTTCATTCTCTCAACATACGATTGATACACAGTCAACTCCTACAAATCGCTTATGCGCCAGTCTTTTTGCGGTCCCGCATTATCAACGGCGTCAAGCCAACAATCTTTTAATCCGTGGAAAGTTTTCATTTCTACCTCGAATTGATTAAGCCATTCATTTAACTGCTGAACATTTACGTTTTCGATTTTTTCGGCTTTTGCTACCAAAGAAATTGCGTCACGGATACTGCTGTTTACTTTCGCCAATGCGTAAGTGTATTCTTCCGTCATTTTTTGAAGCGCCGCTTGCGCTACTTGTTCTTTGGTTGGCGGTTGAAGATGTTCGTTTTCTAATTCAAGGTTGGCAATTTGTTCATCTTTCTGCCGGATTTTTTCTTTTACGACAGCTTCTGTCTTTTTTACTTTTTCCCGTAACTTTCGGACTTCGGCTTCAAGTTCTCGGGTTGTCATCTTGGCAACATCGTCATGTGAAATTTCTCCAAGGGGACCGCCTTTCACGTATTCTGCAATATCTTTTTCTTCAAAGACCGTAAGCATTTTCAGCTTCGCTGAACCCAAATCGCCCAGCGCTGGGCGATTTGAACCGAATCTTTTAACTACCGCCATCGCATAAGCAGCGGTCGTCTGGGGTACTCCAATTCGTTCCAGTGCAGCTATGTAATCGCCGTGCTTTTCATGGGTTTTAATTAGCAAAAAGCGTTTCCCCGATTCAAAAAGTGCTTGAGCGGTTTGGGTCATATAAAACTTTATTTCGTTTTCTATCCGGTCAAGTTCGTAAGGCATTCCATCGCCGTAAAGTCGCTCGACAGTTTCAATGTCTGCTTGCATTTTATCTAACGCCTTTGCTTCCGGCGCAATTACATTTTTCTTTCTTCCCATATTTGCTTCTCCTTATTGCATTTCAGCGGCGTACTTTGCTTCTTCTTCCGTTAAGCGCAGTCTCGCCTCTTGATACGAACGCATAATGCGCCCGGCTAGTCCCCCAAAGGTGGGCGATAACCGCCACCTTGATCCGTTTCCTTGTACAACCCAGTCATTGGTCTTAAACAGCGCCATGTCACGGCAGATATTCGTTTCGCTTGTTTTAAGACGAACCGAAAGTTCCTTGTTGTTAAGACCTGAAACATGGTTGTCGCATAACAGACGGATAATCTCAAATATCCGTTCTTGACTACTTAAGTTTTCCATGTTTCAACACCACATCTTTGATAAACAGACCGCACCTGATGAGCCAGTCGCACTTCCAATTTTCGCCGCCGTTTTTAATACCGACGCCTAACCTGAAAATAAATCCTCCCATAACAACCCCCTACAGAGCCGCTACGTCGAGCGGTATCATCTGATACTCGCCGTTGGCGTCTCGTTCATAAATCCGCAGATATTGTTTTGTCCCGGTTACATGAACGCTCTCGGTGATAGCCGTCATTGCTTTTTGCCAATCAGCGTCTTGAATATCAAGGCGGCGCAAACCTAAAACTCTCGCTGTGGATATTTTCCCTTGCTTGTCAACTTGGAATGCGTCATTGACCAACACACGGATTTCGTCACGAGCGCCCTTGCTCCATTTGGTCAAACACTTGCCGATTAAATCACGAGCCACCTGCAAGCGTTCATCAAAAGTGATGTTATCGTTCATGGCGATTATCAGTTTGAATTGACCGTCATAAGTGGTTAGGGAGATGTTTCCTTTTTTGCCGCCCCATTTTACACCGTAATCTCCGGCAGATTTTTCGACAAAGGCAAGAATGTCATCTCGTATACGTTTCTTAAATTCAACTAACACGAGTTTCAAGTTCCGCGCTGCGTCTGCGGTACGGCGGACTACTTGATCCCGCAGTATGTCGATTTCTTTGACCATTTTTATAGGGACTTGCCGTCCCTGTCCGTCAGTCATAAATTCCTGTTTGCTTTTACTCATAATTTTTCCCTCCGATTTCTTATGAATAGTTTTTTTCATAGCCTTACCCCGTTCGCCACATCTTTGAGCGCTTGGGCTGGGCTATCTCCTTCAATACCGATATACCTGAATGCGGTGCTACCTTTCTTGCTGACTTCCACTGCCTTGCCATAGTTTTTATCTACAATACATTCAAAGCAGATATCCAATCCCGCCATGACAAAAGCGCTTTCAAGTAATCGTAGAGATTCGTCGTAATCCCTAAAGGCATGTTCGTCTTCTTTGTTGATAATCATGCCGCTCCCTCCGAAACAAGATCGGTAGAGAGCATTTTTGCCTTATCGCATATTTCCGCAATTACTGTGTTGTAGGCGAGGGCGTTGACAAACAATGTTTGCGCTTCTTCCTTTGTGCAGCCTGTACTCTTGGCTATCTCTTCATAGACAGAGGAAAAGACAAAATCTTTGTATTGTTTTGTTCGACAAATTCGATTGATTCTTGTCTTCATACTGCTTCCTTCCCTCGGCTTGCTGCTATCAGTTTCTCGAAGGATTCGTACCCAAGGACTTCAGCTAAAGCCTTTTTGACCTTTTCTGAATTCTTGCGTCCTTTCAAAAAATGTGTTACCATTGCAGATGAGACGTTCGCTTTTTGAGCGACCGGCTCAAGGGTTAAGTTGCGGAGTTTCAGTTGATACTGAATCCAGCAACCCGTCTGGCGAGTAATGGTGATTTCCATTGCTTTCCGATTTGCGCGGGATAGTTTCCGTGCCATAGTTTTGCTCCTTACCCCAAATGGGGTTGGTTAGGGTTTGATTGAGGGGTTTGGTTTGAATCTGCCCCTCAATCTTTTTTTAATAGTTAGGTTTGTTTTCTAACTACCATAACTATATTAACTAGTAATTGTAGTTATTGTCAACTACTTTTTTAGTTATTTTGAGAATTTTTTATGTTGGATTTAAGCAGGGAATTAAGAACTATCAGGAAGAAAATAGGGAAATCTCAAAAAGAAATTGCGGAAGAATACGGCATTCCTCAAACTACTTGGGCTAATTATGAGGTTGGAAAAGCTTCCCCACCTATGAAAATCCTCTTTTCTTTGGCAGAAAAAGGCTATCCTATAAAAGGGCTAACTACTGGTATTCTGGCGGATATGGTCGAAGAAGGAAAATATAGCAAGGCAGAATTACAAAAAAGACTTGAAATCGCTAGGGCTATGGCTGAAAAAGCTCCCCCAGATACCCCTATTGATGAAGAATGGGGAAGGAAAGTAGAAGCTGAATATCAGAGACAAACTTTTGTTGTAGCAAAAGAACCACTTGTTTATTATCCAGCCGATCTTGAAAACAATAAAAATGCCTTTGTCATTCCGCTTTTAGATCAAAAACTTTCGGCAGGCGACGGGAAGGAATTACCGCAAAATGATGAGACAACCGCCCTTGTTCCAATTCCAAGCCACCTTGCCAAATACGGAAAAAATCTAGCGGCTTTGACAGTAGAAGGCGACAGTATGTATCCGACACTTGACCGAGGCGACATGGTTGTTTGCGATTCGTGCGGCTGGTCTGGTGAGGGTATCTACGCCTTGCGTATGGGCGGCGATGGGTTTGTTAAAAGACTCACGAAAGCGCCGGGCAAACTTGTCATTATTTCCGACAATCCCAAGTATCCGCCGAGGGAAGAGCCGGAAGAAAGCCAAGACTATGAAATTATCGGGCGTGTACATTGCGCTATAAAAAAAATGGAGTGATATTATGAAACGAACTTTTTTCTTTATAGTTATATTTCTGATGGCTTTCTCGGCTTGGGCACAGTTTTCTAAATTATTTATTATTAATTACACAATTGATGGTAAAAACATTACAGATGAATTTACAGGTGTAGATATCAAATGGGGAAGTAAAGAAGTTGTTAAAAAAGATTCATATGGCGATGACCATAATGAAACTGTTTATGATCTTGAAATCAAGTTATATAATGCGGATAAAAGAACTATTGAAATAATAATTTTAACGGAAGGTGTTTATGGTGGCGGCACGTCAATATATTTCGAGAATGGAATTTTTTTGAGAAATCCTCGTAATATTTTCCAGTGTCAATATTACGAAGACCCGGGACGTAAAGGTAGCGATATATCTTTTTATGAGGTAAATTCTGAATACAGAAATGCTTATGCTATTCTTCGCATTGGGAGAGAGTACCTCTTAGATATTGAATCCACTGAAGTTCTTCAACTTTTGGATGAAGCAGGCGTTGTTAATTTGGATTATAATTTCTATACAAGTCCGTGGAAACCGCTTCTTTTTATAAAAGCTCCATTATCCTATTTTGAGAAATTACTTTCATTGGGAAAAAGAGTTGAACCTGAATTTGTTCATGGTCTTGTCGAAAGTCCGCTTGTTCAAGCAATACAAAGTAATAATTATGAAGTTGTAGATTTTTTGATAAAGAAAGGCGCTAATGTAAATCGTGAACATCAAAAGAAACAAACCCCTCTCCATTTTGCCGCCGAAGCAGAAGACCCTCGCATACTCAGGCGTTTGATTGAAGCAGGCGCAATCGTGAATAAATCAGATGAAGCTGGAAGTACACCACTTCATAGAGCAACAAGAAAAAAAGAAAATATAGAAATTCTGTTGGCGCATGGCGCTAATATTAACGCAGTTACTGCACGAGGGCAAACACCTTTAATGGTAGCGGTAAACAACCCTATATGTTCAAGAGAAATAGTTCAAACCCTTCTCGCAAGAAAACCAAATATAGATACAAAAGATTCCAGTGGACAAACCGCACTTATTATTGCGGCACAAAAAACAAACAGAGCGGAAATAATAACGCTGTTATTGAACGCCGGAGCAAACGCAAAACTTGAAGATAACACAGGCAGGACAGCCTTAGATTGGTTTGATCGAAACCAACGAATTAGCAAAAGCCCTGTAAGAAAAGAATTAAAAGATAGAACATAGGGAGGAGGAAATTATGGCGAATTTAACAAAGGAAATGATTGAAGAAGGAAATGGAATTATTGCAGAAATAAAAGCTCACATAAAAGAATGCGGAGGTAGTTACTCTGTATGGTATGTAGGCATTACAGGCGATAGAAATCAACGTTTGTTTGTTGATCATAATGTAAAGGAAAAAGGTGGGGATTGGATTTCTTATAAAGCATCTTCATCAGACCTTGCGCGAGCGGTTGAAAAATATTTTATTGATAATTGTAAAACAAAAGGCGGTCCAGGCGGTGGAGATGATGATTCAGTTTATGTTTATGCGTATAAAATAACTAATGATACAGTTGAATAAAAAAAAGCGAGGGATAACCCTCGCTTTTTTAGCCCATCATTGTCAAGTGAAAACTATTCCGGGACTAAAATTTATGAAACTCATTTTTTCGGATTTAACAAAAGTTAAACCGATTAAAATTATTTCCGGCACCACTGTCTCATACGAGATAGTTTTCAAGGATAAAATACTAAAATCCGCCTTAGACGGATCCGTATTCCCTATAAACTCCCCGATAGCAAAACCCTGATCCAACGAAAGCTGGATTAAAACAGGTTCTGCATCGACAGTGTAGCTTGCCCTTTCCTCTGCCATTACACTCATAAGAGCAATCAGGCAAAAGAATAAAGCAAAAAACAAGATACGTTTCATGTAACGCCTCCTATAAAAATTAACGGTTACCAGTCCAACCGCAAAGACATCCATATCCATAAGGAGAAGCAAGAGATTTTAGAATAACTTGGCAAAAGATTAAAAGTACAATAATTATAATTAATGTAAACCGCAGACAGTAAATTGCTACGATTTTCTAATGAATATACAGAAAAATCTGTTAACCGTTAACCAGTTCTCGCGACCAAATATAAAATTAGCCAGCGTGAAGGCTCTTGTAATTCACTGGGTGGGGAACGCCGGAAGCTCGGCTCTGCAAAACCGCAATTATTTTGAATCTCTTAAAAACCAATCTCTTGATAATCTTAATACGCGTTACGCATCAGCGCATTTTATTGTCGGGATTAGCGGCGAGGTTGTTCAGTGTATCCCCTGCGAAGAAATGGCATTCCACGTCGGCGCAAAATCATATACGCCTGACGCAGTGGAAAAGTTAGGGCGTTACCCGAACGATTGCACCATAGGCATAGAACTCTGCCACCCTTTAGATGACGGACGTTTCAGCGCGGAAACACTGCGGACAGCGGCGGAACTATGCGCTTTGCTCTGTATACAATTCGATCTTGATCCGGTTCGCGACATCTGGACGCATTACGGAATCACCGGGAAGAACTGCCCGAAGTGGTTTATTGATTATCCTGAAAAATTTGACGACTTCAAACGGGAAACAGCCGCGGCAATGGGCAGGCTGAAGGGGTAACCTATGGAAATCAGAATGAGAACTATTTCAAACATTGCCGCAGGTTTAGCTCTTGGTATCGTTCTTGCCTCGTTCATATTAAACACTCTCGGCATTACCCATATCGACATGACAGACGCGCTTAAAACAGGCGGTTTTGTAAAAGCAGTTTTTTTACCGGTAGACGCTTCGGTTTGGATAAACAACATATTCAGCAAACAAGGATCAAGCGGCATTACCATACGCGATGATGACAACAAATAGGAGAATGAATGTGAATGATATATTCAAAAAAACTGTTATTTATTTTCTTGTTATTGTGTTTAGTTTTACCGCAGGTCTTCTCGCAAGGAGTATATTTGACCGAAGTCGAATATCAAGAACTATTGAACGGTATAAAAGTATCCAAAACGAACTCCGAAGCGCAGACGAAGCTCATAACAGACTTGAAGAAAGTATTGGCGGAGCAAGAAACGGAGTTACGGCAAGCATTGAGTTATCTGGAACAATCGGAAACGGACTCGACGGAATTGAAAGAATCGCTGTCGAAAATACAGACTTACTCAAGAGAGCTGAACGAATACTGCTTGAAGCTGGAGCAAGAGAACAAAGCCCTTAAAGTAGGGCTTGGAATATCGTCCGGCGCCGCCGGAGCGTTTTTGATTGTGCTTTTGATTTTATTGTTATAACAATAATTGCCGTTAGGGGAAACAAGACGGCGGCAGATGATAGATTTAATTAGTTGGGGGTTTATGTGGAAATAGCAAAATTTATTTTAACGGCGATAGGAACTTTCTTATCGGTTTTTTCGCTTACGTTTGCAGTAATTCAATACTGGAAAAAAAAGCAGGACGAGAAATTTGACAGCCTAAAAAAAGCAGTAGCAGAATCAGTGCAAAATGAAAGCCATGCGCGCGAAAACGCCGTGGCGCATTTGGAAAAACGCATCGAATTTCTTGAGCACAGTGTCGTTCATGGATTTGAAAACCGCTTGAGCGTTATCGAAGGCGAATTGAAAGGAATCAAGCCGATACTGCAAGCGATTCAGAACTGGTTTATCAACAATACGCCAGCAGGGAGAAAAAAAGGTTAAACGATGGAAAACATTTTTTTACCGCTCCGCCGTATCATCATACTTCAAGGGATAGAAGCCGCTCCCGGGCGTGAACTGTCCAATGAAATGATACAGCGTCTATTAAAATCCCACTGCCACGCTTGTTCAATTGCCGAGGTCAACGAACAAATAAACTGGCTTGAGAATCGGGGTTATGTGAAAGCAACTCGCTTGAACGACTCCGGTTTTATTAACGTACATATCACCCGACCGGGAATTGACGTAGCGCAAGGTAACACCCGCGCAGATGGTATCGACCCGCCGCCGGAGGTATAGAATGGGTCAAAAAAGCACCATCGACAAACTTCCGAAAAAACTTCGTGACAAATTGACAGAGATGCTGCAAAACCCAGCCGTAACGCAGGCTGAAATTGTTGACGCAATAAACGCCGAGGCGGGCGAACCGCTTATTTCAAAATCGTCAATGAACCGTTATGCGCAAAAAATGAAACACTTCACGGAAAAAAATCGGCAGGCAAAAGAAATCGCCGACGCGTACATCGAAAAATACGGTAGCGAAAATCGGCAGAACCTCGGCAAAGTAATCAATCAGCAAATGCGTGTGGCGATATTCGACCTTATGGGCGAGTTTGAAGAAATCCTTGCCGACCCTGAAACAAAAAGTGTGGAAGCGGCGGACATACTCTACAAAATATCACGCGGTCTTAAAGAACTTGAACAGGCAGAAAAACTGAACGCCGAGCGCACCCAACACATACGCCAAGAAGCGTTAGTTGATGCCGCCGAGATCGCGGGAAAAGAAGCGAAGTCCGCCGGGCTTAACGAAGAGGCGGTGGAGATTATCAAGCATAAAATTTTGGGAATATAAATTTAGGAGGGGTAAGATGAAAAAAATTTATATCTGCGGAAAAGTTACTGGCGATCCAAACAATAAAGAAAAATTTCTCAAAGAAGAAAACAGATTGTTTTCATCCGGATATGAACCTGTCAATCCGACGGTGCTTATTTCTTCAAAGGAAGAATGGCAAAAACCAATGAAGACGGCAATCAGAGTAATGCTGTTATGTGATGGTGTAGCTCTGCTTCCTGATTGGAAAAAATCAAAAGGGGCAAAGATAGAAGCCAAACTCGCCCGTGAATTGGGGCTTGATGTAAGAGAGGCAAAAGACTGGAAATGACAGAAACAATTATTATTCCAATTATCAATAAATTATTTGCTTGTGTAGAGTGTAAACACTATAACAAAAACAAACATAAAAAAAGTTGGTGTACTCTAAAAAAATCGTCAATAGATGATGTTGGGCTAGAATGTAACCCAAAAAAATCATGGCGGAAAAAATGACTGAAGACGTACTCCTTCCTTACCAAAAAGCGTGGATAGAAGACAAGTCCAGCGTCAAAGTCTGGGAGAAATCCCGGCGCATCGGCGCGTCTTATGTCGAAGCGCTAGACTCGGTACTGGAAGCCGCAAAGTCAAAAGAGGCAGGCGGTCAATCTACCTATTATATTTCCTATGCAAAAGATATGACCCAGCAATTCGCTCGTGACTGTGCGTTCTGGGCAAAACACATTAACGCCGCCGCTTCCGAACTTGAGGAAGTTGTACTCGAAGATGAGGACAAAGATATTACGGTCTACCGCATAAATTTCGCTTCTGGTTTTGAAATATGGTGTCTGTCTTCTGTCCCTCGTGCACTTCGTTCCAAACAGGGGCGGATTATCATTGACGAAGCGGCGTTTGTCGAGGATTTAGTCGCACTCTTAAAAGCGGCAATGGCTATGCTTATGTGGGGCGGTTGTGTCAGAATTTTATCAACGCATGACGGCGATGATAATCCGTTCAACGAACTTATCAAAGAGATAAAAGAAGGGAAAAAAGACTACAGCCTCCACCGCACTACCTTTGACGAAGCTCTGGCGCAAGGTTTATATAAACGAATTTGTCTTGTCCAAAGAAAAGAATGGTCGCCTGAAGCGCAGGAAGCATGGCGCACTGAAA